>Ga0187810_10000414_pt1 | contig 16973 bp, 17 predicted proteins | sample NC_wetland_sal_i_9_FD_132963 | JGI IMG/M metagenome (GOLD analysis project Ga0187810, IMG submission 132963) | Wetland sediment microbial communities from Neuse River Estuary, North Carolina, USA - ASW_5 | ecosystem: Environmental > Aquatic > Freshwater > Wetlands > Sediment | place: USA: North...
ACCGCCACCGCGTCCGTGACCTTACCCGCGGTCCATCTCGTCGCCGACCCGTCGCTCGGGGTGTACACTCCTCTCTTCGCGCTCACCAATGGGGAGCTGGCGGCTATCTCGTCGTCCGGCGCCGGCACCGCGGCGAACCCGTACATCGTCCTGAACAACCAAGTGGGGTCGCTGGCTCCTCAATTCGCCCAGTGGGACGACTACCTGTTCCCCGTTTTCCCCGGCCTCCTCTTCGCCCACACCTCCGCCTGGGCCCAGGTGACGCCCCCGTCGTTCGAGATCAACCTGCCCCCTTGGAGCTTCGGGCCAGCGTACATCGCGGCCCTCGGTCTACCGCTCACGAACAACCTGCAACTGCAATTCTACGACGCGTCCAACGTCTCCCTCGTCCGCGCGGGGGGGATCTCGGGCTGGATGAGCGCGTTCCTCTTCCAATTCCCCGAGAGCTCGGTGATGCTGTGGGACTGCACCCACATGCTGGTCGCCTCCAACACTTTCGACGACCAGGGGAATGCGCTGCTGCTCTACGGCGGGACGAAGAACACGGTCTGGGGCAACTCGTTCCTCGCGACTCCCACCGCCGCGGCGAACCCGGCATCGGTGGACGACAGCGGCCCTTGGGTCACGGGGGTCAACGAGACGGAGTCGGGAGACCTCGTCTACAACAACCTCTTCGAGGTCGGAATCCCGGCGATCACTCCGACGACCGACCCCTTCCCGTGCGACCAGTACGGGTACTGCCCCCCGGTCGCGTACACCGACACCTGGAACGTCAGTCGTCAGCCGGCCACGAACTTCGCGGTCGTGAACGGCTGGAAACTGACCGGCAGCATCATCGGAACCTCGTACCAGGGCGGCAATTATTGGTCCAACTACGGGACGAGCTTGGCGCCGTTTGGTGTACTGCCTTACAACAACACCGGTGCGATCGCGGTCGGCGGGGACTACGTGCCGCTGGTCCCTTTCTCGCTCTATTCCGTGACGTTTCACGAAACCGGGCTGAAGACCGCGGTAGTGTGGAACGTTACCGAAGGGGGCGTGTTCCTCGCGTCGAACGCCTCTTCGATTGGGGTCGAGTCGCCGAACGGCACCTTCCCTCTCACTGTGGGAGCGCCGTCGAATTACGCCGTGACGACGGCACCCGCCCAATTCACGGTGGACGGAGCGCCGGTGGTCGTAGATGTCACGTTCGGGCCGTTCACGCCCAGCCCCGGGCAGCTGGACCTCAACGTCACGCCTCCGGACGCTTCCGTCTGGGTGGACGGAAAGCAAGTAACTCTCAGCAACGGCGCTGTCTCCACAGCGGTGCCGGCGGGGGTCACATCCATCGAGGCCACGGCCACGGGGTACCTCTCCTACTTCACCAACGTAACGGTGAACTCGTCCTCCACTGTTACGGTCGTGATCGCCCTCAGCACGGTCAACTCCGGGTCGGGCTCTTCCAGCACGGCGGGGATCAGCAACACGGCCTGGGCGATCATCGCCGTCGCCGCGGCGCTGGCCGTGATCTTCCTCGTGGGCCTGGTCTACTTCGCCCGTCAACCGCGCCCGGGCACGGTGTCCCCGGGATCTCCGCCCCAGCCGTGGATGGGGTCCCCGCCGAGCCCGCCTCCGCCCCCGAGTTGAACCCGCGCGCGGCGAGCCAGTCCTACAGAAGGTGGACTCGATCGGGAAGCCCATCGGGCCCCGAGAGGACCCCTAGTTCGTGAGGAGGAGATCGGCGACCTTGCCGACCTCTTCTAGCACTCGGGTGAGTTCCGCAGACCGGTCCACGACCGTGACGAGGAGCGCTTGGTCGCCCTTTCCGACGATGACCGTCGTGGAATCGGTCCCCTCGACGATGATCCGCCCCGGAGGGTGGCGGTCCAGCTCGGAGTGGGCGGTCGCCGCCGCTCCGAAGAGGGTCGCGCACATGACGGCGAACGTCTCGGCCGAGACCCCCGCCGGGACGTCCGCGAAGAGGACCCCTCCGTTGCGCCCGACCAGCGCCGTGGCGATGCCCCCGATGCGGGCGTTGAGTTCTTGGATCTCGCTGCTGACGTTCCGGACTACCATCATCTTTCCGGAGCTCCTGTCTCTCCTCAGTTGGGCCGGGGAACGAAGGCGACATGCGGCGGCCCGGCCGGGAGGTCCTGTGTCACGACGCAGCTGGAGAAGGAAGGTCGCACCCCTCGGATGATGAGCCCGACTTCGTCTCGATGGAGGTCGAACTCGGTGTCGGCCAATCGACGCACACCGGCCGCGCATCGGAGGCCGGGACCCAGAATGCCAATTCCCAGGTTTCCCACACCCCGCGTCCGCTTCATTCCGTAAAAGTACATCTGCATGGCCTTGTCCACGCCCATGAGGGTTTCGAACACTTCGAACGCGGTGAGCTCGAGAAACGTCTTTTTGCGGCCGCCCTGAGCGACTTTCTCCGCGGCTACCATCTTCGCGATGGCCCGCTTGCGCGCAATCGGGTCGCTCCTCTTCGGGTCGTCCGGGAGCATGTCGTGCGCGAGATTGACGACGTACGGAGGCCCTTCGTCCTCGCCGACGTAGTCCACGACCCGCACGCGGCTATCGAACCGCCGGCGAGTCACGTACCGCGTCATCCGCGCCCGAAAACCGTGAGGAGAGTCGCGGGACGGAAGGACCGCGATGATCCCTCGGGAGTGATGGAGAATGTTGAGATACGTCGGAAAGAGCAGGAGGTCGAGGTCCTCGAGGCCCACGGTCTCGTCCACGCTGAAAATGGCAAAGCTGCCGCGTTGGAAACCGCCGCCGAGGAGCCGGTCGAAGTCGGGGATACCGCTCGAGTAGTGACCGTCGGGGTCCGGTATCGGTTTCCAGCTGCCGGCTTTCGGCGCCGTCTTCGCGGGGGCACGCATGCCCGGAGCATGGTCAAAAGGGGTTCTTAGAATGATGCCCGGAAAACGAGATTTCTCTGACGGTAGAGCCTCCATATTTCTCGGTACGCGTCGCACGAGTTCCGGTACGCCCGCTGCGTTTTCCGGGCGCGCAGAACCAACTTCCGGTCTTTGCCCCGGTCCGGGGCCACGTCGGATTTCGCCCGGTTTCTCGATTCCCGGATCCTCTTCACGCGGGCCGAGTGCGGACCCGAGGTAGGTGCCGCGCCCCCCTCGCGAACGGGAGGAGGGAACCTATCAGAGCGGCCTGCTGGCCGGGGAACACCTCGGCGAGGTCGCGCGCCCTTCCGTCCTCGAACACCCGGTCGGGGTGGTGCTGCATGCCGTACTCGATGAGGGCAGCGACCACCGGCAGCACGTCGGCCCCTTTTTCGGTCAACGAGTAGCTCACCCGTCGGTGGGCCGAATCGGGGTCCTCCGACCGGAAGATCATGCCTTCCTGCAGTAGGTCTCGGAGCACCAAGGAAAGGGCCCGGGGGGTCAACCCGGGGTTGGCCCGAACGAGCTCGTTGAATCGGGAGATCCGACGAAGCCCGATATCCCGGATCAAGAGGAGGGCCCACTTTCGCCCCAAGATCCCGAGGCTGGCCCGCAGCGGACAGGCCTTGAACGGGACCTGAGGAAGAATCGGCGACGTGATTTTCGCGGGCATCCGTTTCCGGCCAGTATACTCGGATACCCATTCCGCCTAATATAGTATACTGACTATACTAAATTGAAGAACATGTCCGAGGCGAAGTCGAACGCGCGGATCCTGCACAAGGAAGTGACCGTGGCGGCGCCGATCGAACGGGTCTGGTGGGCATGGACCACGTCCGAGGGGATGGCGTCGTGGTGGGCGAAGGACTCCTGGATCGACCTCCGTATCGGCGGACCCTGGGAACTCTACTTCGGAACGGACCGACGACGAGGTTGGCAAGGTTCGGAAGGATGCCGGGTCCTGAGCTACTGCCCTCCCGAGATGCTCTCGTTCAGCTGGAATTTTCCCCCGTCGATGCCCGAGATCCGCTTCGAGTACCTCTGGGTGGTGCTCCGGTTCATCCGAGTCGGTCCGGCCGAGACGCGAGTGATCCTGGACCACCTTGGATGGAAGAAGGGTCTCTCATGGGAGAAGGGCTTCCGGTACTTTGACCGGGCGTGGGGGGTGGTCCTCGAGCGACTCCGGACCCGCCTCCCCCGCGTCCGCGCCCGTCGCGCGGAGTGAGGGGTGGGTCGTCCCGAGTCAGGGTGGATTTGCGCGGTCCCCGGTCGTCTTCGGCGGACGTTCCGCACGGATCAGGGCCACCGCCCGGCAGGTGAGCACGACCTCGTCGCGGTCGTTGAGGAGTTCGTTCTCGAACGTGACGAGGCCGCCGTGAGAGCGGGGTTCCGTCTGCGTCACCCGGACCCGAGCGCGAAGGCGGTCGCCCGCGCGAACCGGGCGAAGGAACCGTAGCTCGTCCACCCCCGCGAACGCCTCGACCGTGCCGGACATGAACCCGGCGCGGTCCCAGAGACCCGTCAGGATCGAGAAGGTGAGCGCCCCGTGCGCGATGATGGTCCCGAAACGCGTCATCCGGACGAAATCGGGGTCCTCGTGGAGCGGGTTGTGGTCCTCGCTCAGGGACGCAAAGGCCCGAATGTCTTCCGCCGTGACACGCCGCTCGGGGGTCGTGAACTCGAGGCCGGGGCGAAACTCGGAGAACGGGAGGGGATACTCGCTCATCGACGGTTGCGGGGTTGGGTCCGTCGGCGGGACGGGGCCGGGGACGGGGCGGGCGAGCTCTGTCCGTCTCCCTCGCCGTTGGCCACGAGGCCGTGGAGGATCATCTCGACGAGCTGGTCGATCTTCGTTTCGGTCAACCCGTCCCCCCAGATGACATACCGAGTCGCCACGAAATCGGCGATCCCGAGGAGGGCGTAGGCGAGCAGCTCCGGGTCGGCCCGTTTGAGCTCCCCGGTGTCCATGGCCCGGGCCAATCCTATCCGATAGCCCGCGGCCATGCGGCGGACGTGCTCGTGGTAGAGCGTCGGGTCGACGCTGGCCGCCTCTCGGACGATGCGGTAGAGCTTGCGATGCCGGCGGAGGTATCGAAAGAACAGCCGAAGGCCTTCGGACTCCATCGCCGCCCGATTCGGGAGTCTCCCGGTACCCTCGCGCAGCGTCCGCCTTAGGTCGTGGTTGAGCGAGGCGAGAACGGCCCGGAAGAGCTGCTCCTTGGACGAGAAGTACAGGTAGAACGTCCCGGACGCGACGCCCGCTTCTCGGGTGATCTCGGAGATCCGGGTATCGTAGAACCCCACGTCGCCGAAGACGGACTCGGCGGCGCGGATCAGCCGCTCCCGGGTTCGCTGGCCGCGTTGGGTGGGGAGCGGAGGCAGCGGGTGCCGGAACCACTCGGAACGGGACGGGGGGTCGGTCATGGGCTCATCTCCCGACGCAAGCGAGGATAATCCTTCTTGCCCGCTGGCGTACGGGGGATCTCCTCCCGCCAGACGAAGCGCCGGGGAACCTTGAAATGGGCGAGGCGGCCGCGCAGGAAGGCCACGATCTCCGCCTCCTCGACCGCCGATGAGCAGCGGACGAAGGCGCATCCGACCTCCCCCCAGCGGGGATCGGGAATCCCGATCACGGCCGCCTCGGCGACCGCGGGGTGCGACTCCAGCACCTCTTCGACCTCGGCGATGTAGACGTTCTCCCCACCGGATTTGAACATCAGCTTGGTGCGGCCCACGAAATAGTAGAAGCCGTCCGCGTCGCGGCGGAGCACGTCCCCCGTGCGGACGTACTCGCCGCTCATCGCCGCGGCGGTGGCGGCCGGGTCGTCGAGATACCCGGAAAAGAGGATCGGGCCGCTCACGAGGAGCTCGCCGAGGTCGCCCTCGTGCCCCTGCTCGTCCACGAGCTTCATGTCCGCGAGCAGGTTCGGCCGTCCGATCGTCCCAGGACGAGCGAGGTCCTCGGGGGTGGAATAGAGGAGGTTCGGCCCGGCCTCGGTGAGGCCGTACCCCTGGTAGAACGGAATCTTCCGCTCCCGGAACGCGTTCACGACGGCCGGCGGGGAATTCCCGCCGCCGCTCTTCGCGAACCGGAGCGAGGCGAGCGAGGCGCGGGCAAATTCGGGGCGGGCGACCAGGTCGATGAACATCGACGGAACCCCGCCCAGGATCGTGACCCTTTCCTGGTCGATCCGGCGCAGGATCTCGACCGGCTCGAACCGCTCGAGGATGATGCTCCGACCTCCGGAGATCAGGAGCGGAAGGAGGAGGACGTTCCACCCGCCCGTGTGGAACATCGGGAAGACGAGGATCGTCGAATCGTCCCCCTCGAGCTTCCAGCCCTCCACGGTCGTCAGGGCGTTCGAAAGCACGGCCCGAAGGCTGAGGACCGCCCCCTTCGGCCGGCCGGTCGAACCTCCGGTGAACAGGACGAGCGCAGGAGACTCCCAGTCCGTCGGCTCCTCCGGTCGCTTCGAGGAGGGCCCACGCACCTCGGTGAGCTCGTCGAGCGTTACGCGCCGAACGCCCGCGAGCGCGGTCGCGGGGAGCTCGGGAACGGTCCCCCGTCCCCGAACGATCATCGCGGAACGCACACGCGCCACCTCGTCGGCCAGTTCCGGCGGGGCGAGGCGAAGGTTGTGCGGGACCAGCGTGGCGCCGACCTTGAGCGCCCCGAAGAAGAGGATCACGACGTTCATGTCGGGGCCGGAGAGTACGGAGAGGCGGTCGCCGCGCCGGACTCCGCGTTCGCGCAATCGCTCGGCGGCCCCAGCCGCCCGCTCCTCGAGTTCCGTGAACGTCAGGGACGCGCCGCGCGCCACGTCCGTCAGGGCCACGCGACGGCCGTGGCGCATCGCCAGGCGGGCCGAGAGGTCGAGCCGCACGTCTACCCCCAGTGGACGACGGTGGAACCCCAGACGTACCCGGCCCCGGCCGCCGCCATCACGACCGGCCCCGAGGAGAACAGGCCCCGACGAAGAGCTTGGTCGAGGGCCAGGAACTGGTCGGCCGATTGGGTGTGGCCGAAATCCTCGAGGTAGAAGGACCGACTCGGGTCGACGCCGACATGGGCGAGGACCGCCGAGTGGAACGAGCGCTTCATGTGGTTCAGGATGAGAAGGCGGACATCCCCGGGTCCGAGACCGCTCTTTTCGATCGACCGGCGGATGACCGTTTCGAAGTTGGGCCCCGACACGCGTTCGATGATGCGGCGGAATTTCGCTTCGTCCATCAGACCCTCGAGGTACGCGCGCCCGGCCCGGGCATAGGCATCCGACGTCGGGAAGCGAGCCCCTCCGTTCCGCTCCGCCGCCATGAGCGCGATCGAGCCGTCGCTCAGGAACTCCGAGGCGAGGATGCGGTTCTTCGAGCGGTCCCGAGCCACGACGACGGCCCAGCCCCCGTCGGCGAAGTTGTCCATCCACCGACCCTGGGTATCACTCGGACGAACGAGGTACGACTCCTTGGACGCCCCCACGAGGAGGACAGCCCGGAGGTCCTCGTCGGACAGGAGAAATCGCTTCGCGAGCGAGAGACCGAACACCGATCCCGCGCACATGGCGGAGAGGTCGAAGGCGAACGCCTTCGGGAGATGCAGACGGTCCTGGAGGTAGGCGCTCGCGAGCCAGACGTGATAGTCCTTCCATTGCGAGCCGCACCACGCCACCATACCGATATCGGCTGGGTCGATTCCCTGCGCCCGAGCCCTCGAGAGCGCGGAGCGCGCCGCGGAGAGCGCCATCGCGCTCGGCATCTGCGCGCGGGCGCTGACGTGCTTCCCGTGGAACCCCTGCTTCTGCACCACGACCGACTCCGGGATGTGGAACCGATGGGCAATGCTCCGGGCGCTGACCCAGCGTCGGGGCACGTACAAACCGTAGGATACGACACCGGGTCCGTCCACTCAATCCACCTCCCGCACGAACGGGGGTGCGTCGGCCGGCGCGGTGAGGAATTCCTCCAGCAACCGATTGAACGACTCGGCGCGCTCGAGGAGGTGCAGGTGGTTCTGACCCCGAAAGAGCGCGAGCGAGGCGCGGGGGATCGTCTTGTAGAGGGCGAGCGAGTTCGTCCAGGGAACGACGCGGTCCTCCGTGCCCGTCGTGATCAGGGTCCGCACCGCGAGGTGCGCGTCGCTTTCCCGAGCGTCGAAAGTCAGCGGCGACAGGGCCTGGAAGGTCCACTGCGTCGGGTCGGTCGGGGACGCCAGCCGGTCGGCGATGATCCCCTCGAACTCCGTCGGGCGGTCGCGGGGGAACGACGAAGTGAGGGCGAGGGACATCGTCCGGCGCAACCGGTCGGCGGGCGATTCGTTGGGGACCGTCCGGGTCATCTCGGCCCACGTCGCGGGGGGAATCGGCTGCGAAGTGGGGCCTCCTGCGGAGGTACAGGCCAGCACCATCGCCGAGAGGCGACCCGGGTCGAGGGCGGCCATCGATTGCGCGATGAACCCCCCCATCGACGGGCCGAGGACGGCGGCCCGGTCGACTCCCTCCGCGTCCAGCACCGCGAGCGCGTCGCGCGCGAATTCGGTCATCGAATACGGTCCGGAGAGGGGAGTACTACGACCTACCCCCCGGTTGTCCACGAGGAAGAGCCGGAATCGGTCCTCGAGCGCGGGCGACTGGCCGCGCCACATCCACAGCCCGTAGCCGAGTCCCTCGACCAAGAGGAGCGGAGGGCCGCGACCGCGCACTTCGTAGTAGATCTCGATTCCGTCACGGTGGGCGAGCGGCATGACTATCCGCCCTCCGAGACGGTGGCCTCGGGCGGCGCGACAGCCTCCCCCAGGTAGATGCGGCGGACCCGGTCGTCGGCGAGGATCTCCTGCGGGGTGCCCGAATGCACGAGGTGGCCGGCTTCGATCACGTGCACCCGGGTCGCGATCGGGACGGTCTGCGAGACGTTCTGTTCCGTGAGCAAGATCGGAAGGTTGCGAGCGACCTGTTCGATCTTCACGATGAGCTCCCTCACCAGGAGCGGGTGGAGCCCGGTCGTCGGTTCGTCCATCACGAGGAGCTTCGGGTGGGCCATCAGCGCGCGGGAGATCGCGACCATCTGCTGTTGGCCGCCGCTCAGCTCACCGGCCGATTCCCGGAGCTTCGGCCCGAGGTCGGGAAACAGCTCCTGGAGCGTAGCGAGGTCGGACTTGAAGTCGACCTTCTCGCCGCGACGCTCCGCCAGCCGAGAGCCGAGGCGAAGATTGTCGATGACCCGAAGCTCGCGGAACAGCCGGGCGCGCTCGGGGACGGTGGCGATGCCGAGATGCGCGATCGCCTCCGCCCGGAGGTGGTCGATCGGGCGTCCTTCGAACCGGACCGCGCCGTGGATCGGGCGCAGGGACCCCACGATCGCCCGGACGAGCGTCGACTTCCCGGCCCCGTTCGGTCCGATCACGAGGGTCACCCCCGACCCGGACTGGAACGAGATTCCGTCGATCACCGTCGAGCCGAAGTAGCCTGCCCGCAGGTTCTCAATTTCCAACATCTTCGCTCCCCAGGTACGCCTTCCTCACGGCCGGGTCTTGGAAGAATTCGGACCGAGTACCGTCAAAGATCGTCCGCCCCCGGTCGAGCGCGACGACCCGGTCCACGATCGGGAGGATCTCCGAGAGCCGGTGTTCGACGAGGACCATCCGCACCCCCGAGCGCTTGAGCTCCAGGAGCGACTCGAGAAGGTCCCGTGCTTCGCTCCGACTGAGGCCGCTAATCGGTTCGTCCAGCAGCAGCACCTCCGGCTTCGCCGCCAGGCCTTTCGCGAGTTCGAGCCGTTTGAGGAGACCGAACGGAAGCACGCCCGCCACCTGCCCCCGAACCTCCGAGAGACCGGTCACGCCGAGGATCCGGTCGACGTCCACCCTTCCTCGGATCTTGTCGAACAGCTTGAGGTTCTCCTCTACCGTCAGCGAACGGAACGGTCTCACGATCTGGTAGGTCTTGACCATGCCGAGGCGCGCGATCCGCCACGGCGGGAAGCGCGTGACGTCCCGGCCGCGGAAACGAACCGTGCCGTGGTCGGGATGCAGGACGCCGGCAATCGTGCTGAGGAGGGTGGTCTTGCCGGCGCCGTTTGGACCGACGATGGCGAGGGCATCGCTCGTCATGCGGAAGGAGACCGAGTCCACGGCAACGTTCCCGCCGAACGACCGCGTCAGATTCGAAACCTCGAGAAGCTCCACGACGGCTCACTCTCCGGTCCGCATGAACCTGATGAAGGCGCGCAGCGGGCGAACCAGCCCGTGCGGGATGAAGAGCACGAGGAGGATCGCGGCCGAGGCGAAGATGATCAACGTGAGGTCGGAGAAGGTGGGAAAGAGATACTGGTAGAGGAGAATGACGACGTAGCCCGCGAAGATGGAGCCGAACAGCTCGCCGGTGCCGCCGACGATGACGATCAGGATGGGGAACAGGATGAATGCGAACCCGAACGCGTCGACACCCGCGAAGGTGTAGACCATGGCGTAGGTGGCCCCGCTGAAGGCGACCACCCCGCTGGCGAGCGTGAACGCGACGACCTTGTAGGGGAACGTACGGATCCCCTGCGAGCCGAGCGCATCCTCGTCGTCCCGGATCCCCCGCAAGACCAGCCCGAAGTGGGACTCCCGGAGGAGGAAGAACGCCGTCAGGATCGCCACGTTGGCCGCCGATAGGAGCACGAGCTCGTCCCCGTACGTCGCCCCGAGGAACGGGAGGCCGTAGTACCCCTGAGTGCGAAGTCCGAGCTGGGTCCAGAACGCGAGGATGAAATCCGCGCCGATCAGTGGAAGGAGGAACGAAAGGAGGGAGAAGTACGGGCCGCGAAGCCTCAGCGTCGGGAGCGAGAACAAGAATCCTCCGAGGAGTCCCACGCCGAACGAGAAGAACGCGAGGGACGACGGCGTGAGATGGCTGTCGGTGGCGTACAGCTGGCCGGTCACGAGCGCCCCGACGCCGAAGAAGAACGGGAGACCGAAATTCAGGTAGCCGGTCATTCCCGACGAGAAGTCCCAGGCGAGCGCGAGGGTGATGTAGATGCTCGACAGAACGAGCGAGAGGGCGAAGAACGAGGTGGGATTCCCCGAGCCGAGGTAGGCAAAGACGATGATAACCCCGAGCGCGCCGAGATAGAGGGGGGAGGTCAACCGGGACGCGTTCAGGCGAGCGGAACCGGCGAACGACCGCGCGCCACGGCGCAGGGCACCGGCGATGCCGCCCCCAACGGGGCGCCGCCGCAGATCGCTCGAGGGCGCTGTATCAGTGGGCACGTTTGATCCCTCCGATGCCCTGCGGGAGGACGACGATGAATCCGATGGCGACCCCGAACGCCACAATATCCGACAAGCTGGCGCTTGTCGGGTACTCGAACTGGACGATGAACTGACTGAAGGAGAGCAGGAACGCCGCTGGTAGAGTCCACTTGAACTTGCCCAACCCCCCGATCACCGAGACGACAAAAGCGATCACGAACGGCTCGATCCACATCGTCGGCGTCAGTTCTTGCGCCGGAACGATGAGCACCGCCGCGATGGCAACCAACGCCGAAGAGACCACGACGACGACCAGATAGATGGACCGAACGCCGATGCCGAAAAGGGCGGCGGTCTCAGGGTCCTCGGCGGTGGCCCGGATCGTCCGGCCGTACTGGGTCCACTCAATCCAGAGCCATAACACGATGAGCAGGCCGAGGGCGACCCCGGCCGTCACGAGGTAAACCGGGCTCACGGACACGTCGAAGATCAGGATCTCCTTGACGGGGAAAAGCCCCGGGATGATGAGCCCGGATTGGCCGCCAAAATACTTCGTGAACAAGTACTGAAGGAGCAGGGCAAACATGAAGCTCACGATGAGGAATCGGAGCGGGTCCGGGGCGAACCGGACGCAGATCAGAAAGACCCCGACACCCACGCCGATCGCAATCGCGATCGCGATCGCCACCGAGAGCAAGAGGTTGAACCCGAGCTCGACCGCGAAGTAGTAGATCATGTAGGCCGTGACCATGTAGAGCGCGCCGTACGCCAGGTTCAGCACCCGGGAGATGCCGAAGAGCAGCGTGAACCCGAGGGCGATGAGGACGTACGTGAGTCCGAACAGGGTCCCGTAGACCACGATGGGCGCGAGGATCCCGGCCAAGCGACGTCCTCCCCCGCGGCCGGGGCCCTACCTCACGCGACGGCCGTTACAGCGCGACTGTGAAGTCCCCGACCAACGTTCCGTTGGGCTCCTCGTAGTTCTCGAACGACGTCGTAGACCCGGGCGCAAAGGTGTCCGCCGCGATGAAGTTGGGGGTCGTCCACAGCGAGGACCAGAGCGGGTAGAGCTTCCCGTCCTGGTGCCATTGCATACCGAACGCCGGGATCGAGGGCCACGGCGCGAGATTCACGATCAGACCGTGCGTGGAGGAGAACTGGACGACACCCATCGGGCCGGTGTAGTTCGTCTGGGCGAGATACGGGATGACCGCGTCACTCGAGAGGCTCTTCGCCTTCTCGATCGCGTTCGCCAAGTAGAAGAATGCCGAATAGATGAATCCGTCCGCGAACCCCGGGTTCAGGCCGTACGCCTTCTCGTAGGCGTTGTAGAACGGGATGGACAGGGAGTTGATCGCGAACGGGAGCGTCGGGCCCCAGCCGAACGTCATCTCATCGGCGCACGCGTGGTTCGTCAACTGCCAATAGTTGTTGGTCGAGCTCGAGCCGTTGTACTCCGACATGACGTCGGCGCCCAACATGAGCGGCTTCACCCCGCCGGATGCAGTATCGGCTCCCCAGTTGAACGCCCCGTAGTTCGAGATCAGCAGCGGCGTCTCCGTACCGGCCGCGAGGATGTAAATGGCCTGCGTCCCGAGGCCGGCGAGGGTCGTGAGCAGCGAGTCGTACGACCCGCCCGCCGGGGACAGCGGGAAGTAATTGATGTAGACCGGGTTGAACCCGACGGACTTGAGGATGGGATAGAGCGGTGAGCCCGTTCCTCCGGTCCCAATCGTGGCCTGGGTCCATGCCGCCTGTTCCCCGAGTACCGCGATGTTCGTGATGTTGGTAGTGAAGTGGGTCGTCGCGCGCTCTTTGTAGGCTTGCAGGAGGAAGACCGGCAGCGCGCCGTACTGGGCATTCTGGTTGGTCGTGTTCAGGAAACCATTGAAGATGTACTTCCCGGTCGTCGCGTAGTTGGTGCCGACGAACGTCGAGATTCCCGTGTCGGCTCCGAAGGTGATGTAGAGCTTGTGGTACTGCGCCGCGATCGGAAGCTCGGCGAGTACGACGTCGCTCCGATACCCGCCCATGAGGAAGTTGACATTGCTTTGGGTGATGAGGCTCGTGACACCGCTTACCCCGTTGGCAATGGGGATCGACGGGTCGGCCTCCTCGGTGTCGTAGGTGACGATCTTGTACTGATAGCTCGTTCCGTTGACGTTCACGCCGCCGGCGGAATTGATCTGACTGACGGCGAGGTTCGCGGCATTGAGCAGGTCCTGGCCGATGATGGAGTTAAGCGGGAGCGGCATCCCTACCGTAATCGTGTTCGCGCTCGAGGACGAGCTCGACGTGAGCTGTCGGTACGCGAAATAGCCCCCGACGCCCGCCACAACGAGGACCACGACGACGATGATCGCCGCCGTCATCCGAGAGATCTTCGGTTTCTTGGCGGACGGTGGGGGCATGGTCGGAGGTGCGGTCGATGGCGAAGGGCCCGAGGACGGGGCGTTGGCTGAAATATGAACCACCTTTCAGGTTGATGGAATACGCCTATTTAATCCCCTGACACGAGAGAGACGGTGTGGCCGGAGCGAGTTCAAGGCCTGTATACCCGGCAGACACTCCCTACGGCCTCGCGCAGGGCCCAACGGCGGCCCGACGGGCGCTGCTTCCTCAAGGTCGTGGGCCCTGTGTCGAGGGGGTCCTACGGACCGAACGGCCGGGACGGGGATGCTCGTTTAGGGTTGCGGCATCAACCAAAACTCGTTGCCGTCGGGGTCGAGGAACTTCGCAAGCCACCCCCACGGCAGCTTCTTCGGAGGCATCGAGAATCGAACGCGGTGGCGCTTCAAGCGCGCGCAAGTGCGCGTGAACGATTCGTTCGTCACGAGGAGGATCCCGGTGTTGCCGACCTCGGACTTGGGGGGTTTCTTGCCCGTGCGCCCCCCCATCTCGCACAGGTGGAACTGGAACTTCCCCGACCGGTCTCCGACGGTCGTCCAATGTTCGGGGTCGTCGTCGAAGATTCGAAAACCGAGGGTTTCGACGTACCATCGAGCGGACTTCTTCCGGTCGGAGACCGCCACGGCCACGGAGATCGCGCGGATCGTCATCTTCGACCGGCCCCAACATGAACCGACAAGATAACGACTCCGAGACAGCCCGCCCCTTCGCGCCCCGGCCCGCGGCCCCAGTTCGGCGGGACCGATTTACCCGGCTCGGGTCGCCGAGAGGAGTGAGTCGAGCAGCCCAATAGGTGGGCAACCGAGCCCGAGCAAAGAATCGTGGAACGCGCGCAGGTCGCCGCCGAACCCGGACTGGAGGAGGCGGGAGCGGGCGTTGAGGATCGCGAGCTTTCCCAGTGTGTAGCAGAAGTACTCGGGGTTGAACGTACCGCGGATCGCTTCGCGTTCGGCGGGGAGCCGCTCGAAATGCGCCTCCCGTTGGAACAGCTGCGTTCCCTCCTCGAGCGTCATACCGCTCGTATGGAGGCCGATGGAGACGAGCAGGCGGCAGTCGCGCAGGAGGGCGTCGTGGAGCTGGGCGACCTCCGCAAGGACGCTCTCGTGGGCCAGGCCCTTCTCGATCGCGAGCTGTTCGGTGTAGTGCGCCCATCCCTCGACGAACGAGGGCGAGAGGAAGACCTTCCGCGCGAGGCTCCCCGACGACCGGCGGAAGTGCAGGAACTGCAGGTAATGTCCGGGGTACACCTCGTGAACCGTGATGTTCCGGAGCATCGGCACGTTGAACGAACGCAGCCACTCCTCCTGCTGCCGGTCCGTCCACTTCGCGTCGATCGGGGTGACGTAGTAGACGCCCTCGGAAGAGGTCGCATCGAACGGACCCGGAGGGTTCATGCTCGCGGTCGAGAGCGCCCGCCCCCAGACCGGGGTTTCTTCCACGCGACAGCGAGCCTCCTCGGGCACGGTCACGAGGGCGTTCGTCTCTACAAACCGGCGCGTCTCGTCGACGAACTTGTGGGCCGTGGAGATCAGTTCGTTCGCCGCCGGATGGTCTCGAAAGAGGCGTTCCAGGAGCTCGGGGACCGTCACGTTCTCGCTCTTCGCGATCTCTGCGAGGCGCTTCTGGTTCCGCGCGAGGTCGTCCATCCCGGCCCGTCGGATCTCCTCGAACGGGGTCTCGATCCCTTCTCGAACGAAGAGGAGACGCTGGTAGCGGGCGGGTCCGAGGGCAAAGTCGGGAACGGCCCGGGGAAGGTGATGTTCCCGCAGCCACGCGAGAAAGTCGTTCACGGCGGCCTCCGCGGGAAGTCGGACCGAGTGGACCGCTTCCGCGAGCTGGGCGCGACCGGCGAACTCCTCGGCCTCGGCGAAATGGGCAGGGAGACCGCCTCCAATCGCGAGCGATAGGTCCAGGAACGGCTTCGGGAGCGGCGCGCGGAGGCGCTCTCGACCGGTGGCGAGCAGGTGGGGCACCTGTTCGAGCGTGCGCACGATGGCTCGGACGCGGACTTCGACCGGTGCGTAGTCTCGCGAGAGGTAGGCGGTGAGGGAGACGGCGCCGAGGTAGTTCATCGGGTTGCGTTCGAGGTCGGAGACCATCCGCAGGTCGAAGAGCGGGCTTTCCAGAAGCAGACCCAGAAGGAATCCATCGGTCTTCCGGGCGGTCGGCAGCGAACCGCGGGGAACCGCGGCAAGACGCTGCAACAACGCATCCGCTCCCGCGACCCACCGCTCGGTCGCCGCCGCGGAGAGGTCGGGCAGGCGGCCGTCGTACTGGTGCAGGCCCAGACCGACCGCGTAGGACGGCTGGAGCATGAACAGATGGTCGACGATCTCCTGCTCGAGGGTGTTGAATTCCGAGACCACGGTATTGGAGATGCTCATGGCAGCGCCGCTCGTGGAACGGATGAGACTCAAAAGGTACCGGGCGCAGCGGCTCGTGTCGGGCCGTCGCTCACTCGACCCAGGTCATGCGGCACGTAGGACAGGTCCGACCCTCGAGCGAGGTCCCGCAGACAAAGCACTTCGAACGCGCGTCCAGCGGGGGCGCTGCGGACGCACTCGGTTCGCTCGGCCGGTCGGGGAGGGGGGGCGGGATTCGCCCCGGCCCGGGAGCTTCGGACGCCGGCTTCGCCGGGGCCGGAGTCTCGACCACCGGGGCGGAGGGGGACTCGACCGGCTCTTCTGCGGTCGGGGCCGGTTCGCTCGGGGAGGGCTCCGCGGTCTCCGGTGCTTCTTCCTTATCTCGACGGAATCGCCGGAAGAGGGACATCGGCTGGGGCGAGCCGGATTCCCGTGATAATACCGCCGTTCATCGGAGCGCACACGTTTTTCGGCCGAGCGGCTCTCCTCCTCCATGACCCCGACTCCCTCCGAACGGCTCCGAGAGCTCGGCCTCACGCTCCCCCCACCGCCCACACCGGCGGGAACCTACTCCCCGGTGGTGCGCGACGGAGAACGCGCGTGGGTCTCGGGCCAGATCGTGACCGAGGCCGGGAACGTCGTCCATCCCGGACTCGTGGACCGGGATGTCTCGATCGACGTCGCTCGGGAGCTCGCTCGCCGCGCGGCCCTCCAAGCCCTGAGCGCGCTCGCGGCCGAATTGGGGTCGGTCGACCGGATTCGCCGCTTCCTCCGGGTCACGGTCTATGTGGCCTCCTCGCCCGGGTTCGGTCGTCAACACGAGGTCGCGAACGGGGCGACCGACCTCCTGGTGCAGGTCTTCGGGAATGCCGGACGACCGGCCCGGGCCGCGGTCGGCGTCGCCGGCCTCCCGCTCAACGCGCCCGTCGAGGTCGAGTTCTTGGCCCGGACGGACTAGCCCGACCGTGAAGCCTGCGAGCTGGGAGGGAGTGTTCCGTGAGGGTCGGGACCTCTACACGGTCAATCGCACCCCCGGGACGAAGGTCTACGGGGAGTCGCTCTCCACCGTAGACGGCGTCGAATACCGCG
>Ga0187810_10000415_pt1 | contig 16957 bp, 18 predicted proteins | sample NC_wetland_sal_i_9_FD_132963 | JGI IMG/M metagenome (GOLD analysis project Ga0187810, IMG submission 132963) | Wetland sediment microbial communities from Neuse River Estuary, North Carolina, USA - ASW_5 | ecosystem: Environmental > Aquatic > Freshwater > Wetlands > Sediment | place: USA: North...
CGGCACGGGCGGCGGCGACCGGGACACCTGCAAAACCATTTAGACGATTAATTTATCAACAAACTACCCATCTTGGTCAAAAGCGAACTTTTCTGCGATATGCTTACCGGGCCGATAAAATTATGCCTGGTGGATCAATTCGCAGACAAATCAAACCGCATTGGAAAAGAGTAAAGCGGCTCTTGGATGAGTGAATTTATTGGTGTTAGGGATTTGTGAATCTAAAGCAGACAGCGCGGGAGATCACTTTACAAGAAATGGGCGCTAATGGAGCTATCTCTTTCACGGACCGACCGGCGGAGAGGGTGGGACTCACCGATCATTCGCAGAAAACCGCATAAACCCTAGAGTTTTGCCTCCGGGTTTCTGATGCTTTGTACCACCCGATTGGATCACCCGACAACTGAATGGTAGTCCCTAGCCAGCAGATTTTTCGGTGAGCGTTTTCAAGTCAGTGATTTGTCGAATCAGGGCTTCGATCATATCCCCTGCTCTACCAACCGTAACGACAGCTTCACTCGGCTTATTGAGTTTGGTGATTTGAGTTTCCACATTAATTAAACCAATTCCGATTTCAGCGTCGAGCAAGCCAAGATTTTGCTTTATGTCTTGTAGACCAGTCTCTCTGAGAGAAAGAACTGACCCGCTCGCCCGTGCAGTGGAGGGAAAACGCCTATACGACTGAAGGTCGGAGGTTAATCGTTCGATCAATGCCTGCAACGCACCAGCTAACATCCTTGCGGCCACTTTTTTCTGATCTTCGAGACGTTTACGCGCTTCACCTGTCTGGGCCAATGCTGCTTCTACCTGCAATCGCGCAGCCGCAGTTGTAGTTTCATTTTGCAATCGTGTAGCTTCGCGCATGGCATCTATTTCTTGTGTTGTCGATTCACGCATAGCACCTATTTGCAAAATCGCCGCCCATATAGAACCTCCTACAGCGATTACGCCTGCGACAACCGCGAATAGACCGGCAATCAAAGTTTGCCAGTGGTCAACCCACTGCCAGAAGTGACTTGTTACGACGTAGGCGTCCATTAGTTCACCCGCTTGCGGATCGTAGCGGATCGTATATTTTACTTTGGCTCATAACTTTTAATAGGCCACCGACCTTGTGACCTGCATCATGGACAAAAACGAAAACTGCCGCACGATACGATGCAAGCTAACTGATGCAAAAAAAGTACTAAAAAAAGAAGTGCCAATAAAAGCGCGGCTGCAGTGTAAATGCGTGTAACACTGAAAAGAACCTCCGATCTATAGAAGTGGCAAATTTTCCAGAGATCATTCCAATAGTTTCTCCACCGCCGGCTAACGCCCTCGTCTCTGCGGCGCTTAAAAATGTTGAAGGGCCTAGCATCAGCCTTTTCCCCCATTGCTTCTATCTCTCTAATAGTTGCACCCCAAATGTCTGTTGTGCGCCGGATGCTGAGGCCGACAAAAACATGCACCACGCTCGTCGTCATAGCGACGAGAAAGAGAAGCAATACAAACCATGGACGATCTCTGCTTTGGATGTAGAGCGTAAATAGCGCGCCGTATGCGGCGAAGATCACTAAAGCATTCTGGACCCAGCGGGAATGCTCACGCTCAAACAGCTTAACGGCAACCTCATGGGCTTTATCCCGTTTCACGCTATAGCTCCGCCGTGGGCTTATCGCTTCAACAAGCGCGAAATAGCAGTATTCAATTCTGCCTCGTCTTTGAGGGCTTGAGCAAGGCTCTCTGCCAGTTCTGCAAGAACGACCCTAACGTCGTGAGCGATCTCTAAACAATGCTCTTCACTTTTGTCGTGTAGGCCGTCACTGAGCGCAGAGTGGAGAAGCGTGAAGGGATTATATCCGTTGATAAGCAGCGATGGCGGCATCGCATCTTTGGCCATTTCAAGTGACTTGCTAAACTGGGTTTCATCCCTCGCGATTATAAGTGCAGTAATCAGATCGGTAGATGCGCCGATTTTCTCGGCTACCTTTATAACATTGTCAAAGATTCGGCCCTTTTGATTTTCCACGACGCGTCGGTAATAGACAAAAGCGCCAATACCTAGGCCCTGATTTTCACAGCGCCTACCTCGCAAAAAAAGATCGCGATCTGGACCGAGCAGAGTAATTAGTCGCGCAGGCGTCGGGGGGCCATAAGCAGGGAACTCTCCAAACTTAAAGCATCTCCCGGAGTCGGTATCAGGTTTCAAATACGCTCCTAGAGAAAATGTTTTTTGAATCTCCTGACAGTTTGAACATTTGTATGTCACATACGCAAACCTCCATTTTTTTGCAGTTAGGTATATGTCCTCATCACTTCTGAAAATGCGAACGCCATTACAGCGGTCATTATTGCAGTGTAGTTCAAGTTCTGGCGTATGGAGATAATACGACAGCCCATCGCCTCTTATGCGATGGATCGAAAGGTCTTGTATATCTTTCATCTGACTCGGCGGAACCCCTTCTAAGAAATCCGCCATGAGGATTGGCTGCGTTTCTTGCGTGGGCTTCTTAGGCGCTTCCGTTGAAGATTGTTCTGCCATTCTTCTAGCCCCGATAGCTCTCCATAAACCTCATTCTAGTTTGACCGCACGTCTCAGTGCCACTGTTCGTTCGCTGCTGGCTCTATCCATTGAAGCTTATTGATCGCCTTAACGATCTCCTTGAACACCCGCTGTCCCTCAAGGTCACCTTCGTTCAACAGCGCATCCGCCCGTTGAGCCGCGATGATCGCCGCGTCTTCGCCGTGCTGCTTCACGAGGACTTTGTTCTCAAACCCTTTGCCCTTCGGGGTGGTTTAGCGTCATCGAGTGTCAGAACCTCTATACCGATCCGTTTCACTGTGCCTTGCTTGGGCTTAGATGGCACATCGAACATGGCAATCATGAGTTGCCTTGCTCGCTCGGTAAGTTTCGATAGCTCCACTTGATTTTCATAGAAATGTTTGAGTTGCAACTTCTGCCGACTCACGTGGCTTGCCATCAAGCCATCTTTTCCCTGTGTCCACATTCCGTGTGCAATCCGCACTCTGTCATTGTTCAGATCACGACATTTATTGAGGACATTTTCGATATCCTTCTTTCCCTCGGGAAACTTGTGTGCAAGGACAACCGACGTAACGGTGCACAGCATCGCAAAATCATATGGGGCGGTGACCGCATCGAGTAAACCGTCCGGTAGATTAAGTGCAGATGACAGTCGAACCTTGATTGTGAATTCGAGCTGGGAAAACCAAAAAATGAATTCTCCTATTAACTGAAACCCTCTCGCCTTGGCTTCCTCGCTTTTCCGAAACGCTTCGATGTCTTCAGGCGTTGGTTTGCTCATTTCTCCGCCTCTTAAGAATGCGGCATCATGCCGATTATTCGGGAACTAGGTAATCGTCTGCCTTTAATAATTTTATCGAGATTAGCGTGATCGGTCTTAAGCTTTCCAGCCAATTCTCGAATGCTCTGTGTCTCGCATTGCTCGTGGCACCATTCCACGAATTTTCGGGCCAGCATGGATTGGTTTTGTTGACGCGCTTCTAAGGCAGAAACCGAAGCTTCAATACGTCTTAGCATTGCAACGCTGACGTTGGCTGATCCAGTGCGAATTTTGCGCAGGTACCTTGTCGAAATCCTCGTCTCTTTGCTGACAATATTAAGTTTGTAACGCCGGATTATTTCTTGGGCTTTGCTCAGAAGCTTCGCGAGCGCACCTTCAGCCAATCCAAAATCCGGTTGGGCGTCAGGGTCAAAGCCGAAATAATACTGAACCTCGAATTCATTCACTTCCTTGCCGACAAAATGAATGTCCGTGTCATCGATTCCGATATGTCGCCGTAGCGTTACGCCACGATCACGATGCTGACCGTTGAGAAACTTTGACTCCGAATGAAGATGATACCCGGCAAGAACCTCGTAATAGCTGGCAAGGTACTCCATTGGAACCGGCTCGCCGGTCTCCCGGTCCACACAATGTGCTGCCGCTTTCATGATGTCGGTATCGTATGGCGCGACGGGCCTGTATGGACCCATCTCACCGTTAGTGCCGCGTCTCTTCGGTGCATCAGGACCGGCTTGAAAGGCCAATAGAAAATTGAATGGGCGCACTTGCTCATCGTATGGAACCTGGTTTGACTGCTTAATCCAGGCCAGGATGGCTGGCTTGCTCGCGTGATACCGGCTTGCCGCCGGTTTATAGAAACAGCGGTGGTCAGCGGGGTTTATCTCCGTATCAGCGCCAGATAGCGCGGCGCTTACGATGCGGTACCAAAAATCATGTACCCATCGTTCGATACCGGATTTCTTTAAATCAATGACCGGTTTTGGAAATTCACGCGGAGCGGTTTTGTTTTTGTAGGGCGGAAGCAGATGGCCGAGTCCATGACTGAGCACCCGGCGCAAAATTGGTCGATTGTGCTTGTCGAGATTAAGCAAACTATATCTCTTGTCTGAAATCGCGTAGCAGAAAAGTGGCTCTAATTTATCGATCTCACGGCCAGCAACAATGCGTTGGTTTTCTTTTTCGATTTTAAACAACGGCTCTTTATTTTTAGAATAGGGATTGAGCAACAGGAACCAATCGCAGATCGTGCGGACTTTCTTTTCAAAAACCTTGTCCGCCATATTGGTTGGCTTCGTGATGCACATCGAATCGGTGTCGCAAAAACTCCAATTCAATCCGGCATCTTGGATGAGGCGTTCGGCAATCGATAGCATGAGCCTCGCGGCACCCGTGCTCAAAGTCGCGAGCAAGGGGTTATAATATGCTCCCGGCTGTTCGTATTTGTCGGACAGGATTGGAGTCGGTTTCTCATCGCCATCGTAGCGAAGCATTTTCTGGCGCTTCGCCAGCTGGTGAACATTTAGTTCGACGAAAATTCCGTAGCTCGTTGCGTTGGCAAGAATCTTGAGTGCCAGCTGCTCGGTTTCGAGCCGGTCTTTTTCATCGCCCTTTGTGGCCTTTGCTTGTTGTTTGATTTGGGTCCGAAGGTCGATCAGCCTCCGATAGAAATCATCTTTTGCCGGATCAACCAGATAGTCCGGGTTGCCCAATATGGCGACCGGCAAGAGACGTGACTGAGGCTTTCGAGGGCTAAAGCTAAAGGCTTTGAGGACCTTGGGTGCTTTGCCGGTATGAAGCGCGGATACGAAGCAATCCGCCAAAGTGGCCCACCTCGGCACGGCAGAAGTCAGGTAATTGAGACCGATGGTGAACTGCGATTCGCCTTCATAGGACGCGCGAACGGGAAAGACATCGGCATCCGGCGCTACTTGCACAATCGTTCGAAGACGCGGCCCGAAATCGAGCCGTTGAAGATCGGAGAATGAGAACGATTCCAGCAACCGCCGTGTGTCATCGGTCGAGTCGTGCCAATCCACGCCCTCGGCGATGACGAAATCCCACAATTTCAGCCACGAACACATGGTGGGATATTGTGCGAGAAAATCGCCATAGATCGCCCGCGCGACATCGCGGCGCTGATGCACCTCGGATCGGCCTCCGTGATAGCTCGTCATGATGGCGCCGATCAGCTCATTCGGGAAATCCTTTTGGCATTCCCGCCACGGCAGGATGTTCATTTGTTTTAAATACGATTTGCCGAGGGAGGCTTCGCTGTAAATTTCGTGCAGTTCTGTTTTTGTTAGGCCGTGTTTCTTGTATTGGTCGCGCAAAGCCATGAAACATTCTGAGGTCGTTTCAACATCGCGCATTGAATAAATGAGGTACTTTTCCGTGATGGCCTTTCCGTGCTCGGTTGTTTTCAGCTTGCGGTGGCGTACACGAAGATACTTGGCAAGCGATTCGAGGCTGTGAGATTTACTGGTCAATGCGGCGGCAATGGTTTTTAGGTCAACAAAATATCCCCGCCGGATTGGTCTGCGTCTTTTGTTCCGATGCGCAGACCGCCCCTTGTATTGCAGGTGAGGTGCCGTGAACTTGATAAAGGCACTGCGCTGAGAGAGGTATTTAATTTGAATGCGTGGACGGAAGCCATTTTTTGACATGAGAAATGAAAAAGCATCCTGCATATCGGCACTACGCGCGGTGTCATGGCCAATTGCCAATCGAGAAATATCGAACGACAAATTGAGGCCAACAATCGTGCCACGGAAATCGTAGCCGAAATGAAAGAACACGTTTTCGACGAAGTCTTCCCGCTCGCGGAATTCTAGGCCCCGCTTTTTCGCGAACGCCTGAATGACCCTGAGATCGGCGGCGGTGAGGGCGTTTGTCTCATAGAACAGCCCCTCCTCCCGTATTTCATTGCCTTGATAAACGCGGTAAGTGCCGAATCGAAGCCGCTGAAAACGGTCCACAGTGGTTTCGCAATCGAAAACCAGTGTCCACTCGGATGGGGTTTTGTTCCGGGGCGGTGTAAATGCCTTACGCCACTTTCGCTTGCTCCCCTTACCCTCAAATTCAACGAAAACACGAACCGCAACCGGAAAGCGCTGCGACGGCGGGATTTCAGGGGTGTCTTTCGGGGTCATGGTTTGACTTTTCCGGTGCAATTAACAGCGTGGCCAATCGATTTGCCTCGTCTATCAATTGAATTCCGAGATTTCTAAACTGGGGTTCGACGTAAATGAGAAAGCTTTCCAGAACATGAATAAAAAGGCCAAATTCGCGCTGTTCCAGGGTGTCTTTGGATTTGGGGTGTTTCGGTTGATCGACATGCCGTAACCGCCGGAGCTGTAATTTCCAAACAATCAGAGCGAAAATATCCGCTAAATTGAGAAGTGCATGACCGGCGATTTCAACGATGGTGGGGGTTTTTGAAATTGGCTTCGGATGTAGCTTTTGCCGCTCCGAAAGCCAGTCGTGGCAATTCGAGCAGAAATACCATGTGAAATAGGCGTTAAAAAAACGACCCAAGAGATGATGAATTTCAAACCCAGACCAATCATCATCGAACAAGCAACCCAGACAAATAGGGTGATTAGTTCCAAAATCCTCAAGTCGCCGCTGTTTTCGGCGTTCAGATTTATGGTCATGGTTTTTCATGGCGTGTTTCCGGTCACACAACAATCCGGTACACAGATTCAAAACTTTCCATGCCAGTGGCCGAAAGTTTGTAAATTTTGTTTGGATCAACCTCGAATACGTGTCGCTGACCGGTGATGTCGGATACCCCTTTGCCCTCGAACAGCGAGAGCCAGCGCGGATCGTTGGTGCGCAGGAATTGGGCTACCTGACTCATATAGAGGCCGACAATCGAGGCGGTCTTCCGGTTTGCAACCGTGATCGTAATTTCCTTGCCGCCACTGAAGAGCAACATCTGACGCGGCAGGTCATCACGGACGATCCATTTGAGACCCTTCTTTCTTGCCGCGCCGGTCGCTTCAAGATTGCGTACTAGGCGCTCGCGTGAAGTACCTAGTTCTTTTGCTATCTCGATGAGGCTTTTGTCTTCGTGCAGAAGAAGCCGTAGACCGCGCTGAAATCGTCTATCCTCTAGTGGCCGAAAGCGTTTAATCGAGGGTGACTTTTCACTCGCTCGGGCATGGCCCCGCGCCTGAGCACGAGAGAGACCCCTCGCTATGCCGCGTTTAATGCGGCGCTCGTATTCCAGCCTAAAATTCCGGTGACGTTTCGATGGAATCCTATTGGTCTTCTGTTTGGGGCGCTTAACCCTCCGCCCTTTGGGCTGTTTGGTCTTTCTGGGGTTTGCCATGGCTCAAGTTCCTATTCCGGCTTGGCGCTGGTAGAACCAGCACATGACCGGACCCAATACCGCAGACGCGCGCTTGGACGTTTGGCTGCCAACCCAAGCTGTAAAAAGGGCGAGTTGAGATGATGACGCCGAAGGAATTGGCGGCTGAGTTACAGCGCCTGGGGTTCGACGTTACCGAGGACAATCTGACGGAATGGCGCACAAAAAAGCTATTACCGGAATTGAAAGCTGAAGGGCGGCCCGGACATGCGCTCGGAAAAGACTATTTTTGGGTAGAACCCGACATCGTAGAACGTGCAGTACTGGTCAAAAAATTGCTCGATGCCAGCCATTCAGCTGATGCGACATTGTTAGGAATCTGGATAAAGGGCTACACCGTTGAAGCCGAATATATTCGTGAAGCTTGGATCAGGCTATTAGCTTCTCAGAAAGTAAGAATTGATAAACGTCTTTCTAGGTCTCAAGACCCCGATGATGCCATTGGTAAAATGGCTGTGGGAATAAGCCGGAAAACAAGCCGTGAGCAGGAAATTCCACGAAAGAAAATTGATTTGCTGGTAAATGAAATGATCAATCTGGTTTGCGGTCCAAATTTCATTTTCGATGATGACATGGAAGCAGTCGTTACCGAAGATATTGGTTCATATTATTCTCACCTACATTTATTGCCGGGTGCCGAAATGATATTGCAGGAGCTTAATATCGAGGCGGGATTCAAGTTTTTTCATGAGACAGAATCGCTATCGGCGCTTCAGACACTTGCTAATTCAGCCCTTGCAGAAGAATTGAACCGGGCATGGTCCCATTGGCTCAACATCGCGAATACCACAGTGGGTCTATTCGGCATCTTCGTGCCGGGTCTTTTCAAACCATATTCCGACCCGCGACGTGACCCGATCATTGAAGTCGGAGCACATATTATCCCAATGCTTTTGAAAGCAATCAAATGTGGAAAAGCCAAAGAGCTTAATGAATCAGTCAGCGCTGTTATTGAATTCAGTAAAAAATTTAATATCGTAAGCGCGGCACAAAATGTGACACGCGACCCGCAATTCAAAAATGCGGATTCCAATGCATTTGGTGAATTCGTGAATGGTATTGCTCGAATTTGGGGATTTCCGAATGCGGCAGCTATGTTGCTGAAACCGCCATCCGCTCCAATTCGTGATTTGTGATGGTCAGCGTAAGTGAGCGGTGGTTGGAGGACCTAGATTCATGTTGCTTTGATCGCTTCGGAGAGGGCGTTAATTCCGTGGAACATAAAATCGGCGATGAACAGCGTGTTCATGCTGTCCTTGGCCGTAGAAAAAGACACAAATCCATGTGCAATAGCGTGTCGGTTGGGATGCCGCGTGGGGTTTTCCAATGGGTTCATGTCAGTTGTGATGTGCGCGTAACAGGTATCCATCATCGCCTCAAAAAGGTGCAGGAACCAGAAACCATGAGTTCCGAAGTCAGACCACGACAACATCTCGCCAAGCTGATTTCGAAGTTCGTCTAGGCTCGCCCCACCTTTGGCACCCTTCGGGCCGTAGTAACGAAGCCTCGCCATACGGTCTATTTCAGGAAAAACCGTCCGGCAAACGCAACGGTATAGACGGTCGCCGTGAGCGCGCAGCGCCTCATCCATCGTTGCCAGTGCTTCATTGTCCAGTCCCACGTTCTCGTATCGCCTTCTCAACTGAGGCTCTACAGTGGACCAATTCTCCGTGAAATAATTCTCTAGAACGCGATTTACCTCTTCGGGGCCTTTTAGGTCTCGAACTAGCTCAATTGGAATAACATCGTGTGGAAGCCACCCTGCGGCTTTCAGTTCTTCACCCACTTTGTAGTCCTGTAGTGCCCTCATAATCGCTGGAATGTGAGGTTCTAAAGCCTTAATCACACCCTTCATGGACTCGCGAATTCCGCGTGTCATGGCTTCGAGTTGTGCCGAGAGTGCCTCGACCTCCGGGAAATTCAATTTCTCTGTCATCACTCTTGTGGCCTCATTTTCTGATCATCAGTGCACCCACACGACATTCAATATTATTTTTTTTATCCATCCTGGGGTCATTTGTTCAGACTGCCTATGTTGTGCAAAATCTCCCTAGCCTGTCGAATTTCGTGAAATTCGTTTGTAATTCAAATGCCTTACGGGCAGGGTGATTTGATCCAAAATGAGAATTTCTCTATACTAATCAATAAGATAACCGGGAACCCAATTTCCCGAAATACCCCAATTTTGGAGTTCCGCAGGGCCGGAATTTATTTTGGGAGTATTTCGAATTTGGATCACCCAGGCAGGGAAGCGATTTTCATGGATACGAATATGACCCCCCATTTTGAAAATGACGGTCGGAATTCGACCGTCAAATTAAAACCCGCGAATCGGGGGATTAATTCGGATAAACACGAAGGAAAATCACCGGCAAAAATAACCCGCACGGATGATGATGATTGGGCGGAACGCAATGAATATTGGCTTAGAAAGACACCCCTAAAATCGAGGCGCTTTTCGAGAAAGGCCGGTGTTCGGCAGGCGCTGATTTTGACAGGTCACGGAGTTCGCCTGTGTGTCGATCACGGTGCTCTTTGGGTAAAAAACGGATATTCCCATTTCCCGCAACAAAGTGAGGAATGGCGGTTTTACTCCGGTGACTGGCGCTTGCCTTCGCGGATTGTCCTGCTCGATGTGAATGGCGGAATTACCTTCGATGCCCTGTCCTGGCTCTCAATTCATGGAATTCCGCTCGTGCAACTTAGTTGGCGCGGAGAGGTCACTACCGTAATTGGTCTCACTTTTAAAACAGAAGATTCCAAGCTGGCAAAATCGCAGCTGGCGGCGCGGACCAATGGCCGGTGCCTCGATTTGGCCAAACAGCTCATCATGGAGAAGATTGAGAATAGTGTGTTCACGCTACGCCATGCATTGCCGAGATCGAGAGCAGTCGATGTGGCCGTGGAAAAACTCGAAAATGACATTGAGGAGATGAGAAACCATCCCCCCGCGAATTTAAACCGTTTGATGGGCATCGAGGGACGGGTTGGTTACAAGTATTTCGACGCATGGAGGGTTGTCCCTCTCCGCTGGAAAGGTATTGACCGGCACCCGGTCCCTGAAGATTGGCACCGAATTGAGAGACGGGCTTCGAAAGTAGGCAACCGGGATCATCCCAATCGAAATGCGTCCCATCCGGTCCACGCCGCATTGAATTACGCCTATGGTGTGCTCGAAAATCAAGTCCGCACATACGTAATAGCGGCTGGGTTAGACCCAATGATTGGGTTTCTCCATGGCAGTTACGATGGCAAACATGGCCTTGTATACGACTTGATGGAGCCTCTGCGCCCGGTCGTGGACCGGAAGTTGCTGGAATTCGTGCAGCGGCAGACATTCGTGGCGGGGGATTTCACCCTGACGAGCACTGGGGTTTGCAGGCTGAACCCGCAATTGGCTCGAAATGTCGTCCGGGAAATCGATGTTTCGGGGGATGTTGAAAAATCGGTGGGTAGATTTGTAAAGGCGCTAAATAAACGCTGAAAAACTAGGAGGCTGAAATGGAAGCTATCAAATATCTTACTCACATAATTTGGCGTATCGGATTTTTCCCCTTCGCAATGGCGGGGCTATTAATTACGGTCGGAATTCGGGGTGCGGTTTCGATTGCCGGTTGCGGCCTATTATTATTTGCCCTGCGATATGTGAAGCTGCCTTGAGCGTTATCCAACTTGTCCAAAAATGCAAACCAGGGTTTGCGATCTTGGACAGGGCGGAGTCAGTAGCGCAACGGGAACAAAATGAATCCGCGTTGATTTCTTGAGAGTGTTACGGTGCGCGTGACGGTGCCGTTCGACCATCCCTGCGCGGGCGCGACCGATCAGACAACGCGACCCCCATACGGGGAACCACCCCACCGCGAACGCGCTCTCCACCCCACGAATTTTTGCGGTGGAAATTTTGCCTCGGGGCATCGTACCACGAACTTACCGAACGGTAGGTGCCGTTAGTTGCATAACAGAATAGGCACATATAAGATTTTGGCATATAGTTGACTATTCGATAAACCGAACAATCGGCGTCATGACGAAAAGGCAGTCATGAATGTGAGCGAAGTACCCCAGCTTCAAACCATCACTGCTGTGAAGACAGCCGTCTTCAAAATTCATAATCCGTCCAAGCGGAAGCAGGCGATGCTTAACTACGCACTGCTTCAAAACCATCTGGCTTATACGAAGGCGTTAAAAAAACACGATTCCCTTATCAAATCTCTCGTCGATGACGAGTTGAAGCTACGCACTGTTGAAGACGCTCTTGATAAAAAGGTCGTAGGTAAGCAACGTAGAGAAAGAAAGTTTGAGCGTGAGAGGCGTCTCGGTTTTGAATTAAACACCACACTCAAACCGCTACCCATCGCCTCCGCCTCTAAAGCCGCTCGTAGCATAGCTGGCGCAATCATTGGACAGATTGAGTCTCATATTGAACTACACAATCAGCAAGAAACTGTAGGGCTACCGACAGTTCAAAGCCTACGACCACAGCAGCTTCAATATGGAGAAGCCCTGAAGCGGCTTGGCCAATCTATAAAATTAGAGGATGAGAACGCCGCAAGAGATGACTTGGCGCGTCTTGCCAAAGCCGGCGACTACCGACCATTGTTGTATGTGGGAAATCGGATCCATGATGGATTTCTTTTGTTAAAGGATGACAACACCAAACGATTCTACGTTTGGCTGAATTTGTTTCCCGAAACATCACGCTTTGCGAAACTCACAAGGGCGGAAAGGCAAGTTAAGTCGTGCCGTAGGGTGAGCAATCTCATAGATATGCGGACAGGCGAGGTCATTTCATTTGCCAGCAAAACAGGTTGTCTTTTCCCCATCGAGTATGGCGCTGATTTCCAAAGAGATGAATTTTTGCAAAAAGGTTCGCCGCTTTCGGCGAAATTGATGAAGCGCGGTGACCGTTACGAAGTTCATATTTCCTTTGAATACGAGACGCCAAAAATTGTTCCAGTGACCAGACTTGGCGTGGATCGCGGTATCTATAATTTGGCATCGCTTTCAGTCATCGATGACGACGGACGAATCATAGAACAGAAGAACGTCGATGGCAGAGACTTACGGTTCGTACAAAAGAAGATAGAACGCCGTCAAAGAATTAGGCAGCAGCGAGGTAAACGATTTAGCGGGCGCGCAAAGCTACATGCGTCTGACGAAGCGGTTCATAGGACTGCAAATGAGATCGTTGCCCTTGCGGCAAAGCACAAATCTCAGATCATTATTGAAGACCTCAGTCGTCTAACTAGCAGGAAGGGCAAGCGCAAAAGATCGAATTTCAATCGTGTCCTTAACCGTAGCCAGTACCAGAAACTTGAACACGTGCTCGAATACAAACTCAGTATCGCGGGGTTGCCCAAGCCTAAGACAGTCCATGCGGGATACACCTCTCAAGCGTGTCCCCTATGCGGGCATATCGATAGCGCTAACCGTCATAAGATACCCGAGCACGATGGTTTCAGAATGCACGAATTCAAGTGCGTCAATTGCGGTTACACCGACGACGCCGATTTGAATGCGTCCCGCATCATTGCTCTGAAGCGTTTGTGGCGGGAAAACTTGCCCTCCGATATGAAAAGCAAACTTTTCAAGGAAGTTCCTGAGAACAAAAACTTCTCGACGTTCTTACGAGTTCGCGCCGAAAGGCGTGATGAGTGCGCTTGTGACCGAAAGGTCGGTTCTTTTGGGCGCGCTGGTCTGGATGCCCAATACGAGGATGGTGAAGTGGCACCCAGCGGAAACGCTGATGAGCCTCGGTCTGGATCGAACACCCCTGCGGGTAAAAACTCGCCGACCATGCAGTCGGCGGTTAGTCCTTCGGACAAAAACCTGCGTCTGCAATCACTAAAAAAGGATGTCACCCCAGATGGATAGGGAAGGATCAGGTGCACGCACCAGTGATTTGCGGGGTGACCAAAGGCGTCATCTGCTGCTCTGTCGCTGTTGCCGGATGGGTGCAGGCACCGGTGATTTGTGGGGTGACCAAAGGTATGCCTTGTCCGCTGGTGGTTTGAGTAGAGGCGCACGCACCGGTGATTTGCGGGGTGACCAAAGGCCTTCACTCTCCCTGGTCATGTGCTGCCGGGTGCAGGCACCAATGATTTGCGGGGTGACCAAAGGTCATTCCTCGTCCCTCCGTGGCAGGCAGGGTGCACGCACCAGTGATTTGCGGAGTGAAGCAGCACGGCGAAGACGCGGCGATCATCGCGGCTCAACGGGCCGATGCGATGTTGGCCGAAGGGGATGTTGAAGGACAACGTGTGTTCAAGGAGATTGTGAAAGCCATTAACGAGCTATGCCGCGACAAATCCGCTCTTAGGGAGCATATTCATTGAACATTCTTCTCGGGTTCATTGGTACGATCATTGGCGCTGCAGCCATATTGGGTGCAGGCATCTTCGCAGAAAGCTATAAGCGTCACCGAGATCGGCAAGGAACTGCTTCGGCACTGGCCGGGGAGATTCACGCAATACTGAATATAAGCGAACGCCGAAAGTATGTGGAAGCGTTCGAGAGCTTCGCAAAGCTACTCGAACAGGGGCAACAGGTCATAATACCCCGCTTCTTGGCGCGGCCTCTGGAACTTGACCCCGTAGTTGATAGGTACCTTGGAAATCTTGGTGCTCTCGGCGGAGAGTTGCCTAAGAAGATCACCACGTTCCATTCATTCCTGCTTGGTATTCGGCATGACTTAGTGAGGCTGGCCGATGGAGCGTTTGATTTCGACTTGGCGATGAAAGCAAGAGTTATCCGCGAAGACCTTGCGCTGTGGAAAGACACTGTCACGTTAGGAAGCGAACTCGTGGGCAGCCTTGATAAGATAGCCACTGAGTTGTGGTGGCTTGAAAGCTGGTGCCAGAAGGCTTGTGCGTGGAGACGCGGCAGACGTTCGGTATAATCTACGGCGGGAGGGGCAATGCGTACGTTCATGTTGTGCATCGCTGTCGCGACAGTCCTGGCGGGTTGTACGTCAGCCGTTCACATGCGAAACGCCGCGACCGGAGCGACTGCAACATGTGGACCTTATGCAGACACCATAAACGCACCGGCTTACGAGCATCAGTGCATCAGCGATTACCAGCGTCAGGGCTTCGAGCGTGTGAGTGATTAAATGGACTGGATTCGATTAAACTGGCGACTTTGCGTATTGCTTGGACTCGGCGGGATGATCCTCTGGATGGGGGAGGGTTCGTCCATTGAGATCGAACATGCTTATGATGCAGTTTGCGATGTTTCACGTCGGCCCTGCCAATCCATCGACGCATTGCTCGTTGGACTGAGAATGATCACGTTGGCTGCCTCCATCGCAGTCCCGATTGTGGTCGGGCGAGTATGGAACGATATACGCGGGAAAACTGAATAATGAATACGGAGGGACAATGGGGACGGTTCAATCTGGCTTGATCCGCCCTTTGTGTTACGATAGAGGGACCGATTTATCAGTCTTTATATGAGAGCTAAAAGTAACAGCGGATGAGATCGCGGGAGGAAGAATTGGCACGCATGTCGGAGCATGAATTCGCGACGACTATGGGGCGAGTTCTATCGCCCAGTCGCGCCATTGAGTCACCTGAGTTTTTAAAGGGCAGAGACGCCCAACTTCGAGAAATTAAGAAGGCATGGTATCAAAGCGGTCGACAAGTTTTCATTCATGGGTATCGTGGTGTCGGCAAGACTTCTCTCGCAATGACGGCAGCCCACCAACACCAAACTTCTGCGCGGTCACCTATACGAGTCATCTGCGAAGAATCTGCAACGTTCAACAACATAATTCGGGACATCCTAACGCGAGCGTTTCCGTCTGATCCAACCATAGTTAAACAGTCACTTTCAGTCGGTGGTGGCATAAAACTTGGTGCGCTGTCTGCCGAAATTAAGAAAACGATAGAATCAGGACAAGCGCCTACACCGCGCTCGATTAACGAGGCCGTTCAGCTTACCGAGTTCCTGCTTTCATTCTCTAAGGATTTAGTGGTGATTGTTGACGAGTTCGATCAACTTCGAAACACTACCGAACAAGCTAAATTTGCTGCTTACGTTAAAGAAATCGGCGACACGCATATCCCGCTAAAGATGATCTTTTGTGGAATTGGAGAAAGCATAGATACTTTCTTTGCGGCGCACGAAAGTGCATATCGACAGTTTCATACTGTCAAGTTGGAACGGTTAGAGTGGGAACCGCGGTTTGAAATTATACAATCTGCTGCTGACGCGCTTGGCATCATCGTAGATGAAACAAGCAAAATAAGGATAGCGCGCGTTAGTGATGGATTTCCTCACTTTGTTCATCTTATCTGCGAGAAATTATTTTGGGAAGTCTATGAGGATGAAGCTGCCGCCATGAGCGTGCGTGCCGATCACTTTGAAAGAGCGATTGCGAAAGCCGTCACCGTCATTGAGCCATATCTAAAAGTTCCATACGAGAAAGCAACCCATAAATATAGCAATGATTGTGAACCGGTTCTATGGGCGGTAGCCGACGCTCACGAACTTCAACGTCCTACGCGCGAAATACTTACCTCATACGAACGTATAATGGACAGAAGTAAAAAAACAGGTTTACCAAAACAAAAGTTTTATGCCCGCATGAATGACATGAAGAAGCCGTCTCACGGAGGAATCTTGATCGGCACAAGAAGTGGTTGGTACGAGTTCAAAGAGAAGATGATGCGCGGATATGCGCGTATGCGGGCGGACCAAGAGGGTATTGAACTTGAGGCTGAACACCCATTACAGAGTAGAAGGTTTGGAGGTCTCAAAGCCGAACCTAAACAGCTCTCTCTCAAAATCAAAAACTGAATTAAGTTGGCCAAGCTAAATTGCCGTAGTACGTTGTCCATCGTGACCAACGTGCTTTTTGGACAACGTTTTGAAGATTTTGTGAGTCAGTTCAGATAGTTAGAATTTTGCGATTCCCATCCCGCTGGGGACGCCAAGAAGAATGGGACATGAGTGCGTACCGAGCGGATATGAGACTCCAACCAAAAAAGGCTGATATTGAATTCTGAAGGGTCCTGAGTTCCTGGTGAGTTATTTTAAAACCGTTCAGGCACCCGGCACTTAATTTCAACCGATTCTGTGGATCATTACAGCGCCCGACCGCGCCCTTCTTGTGGTCAAAAAGCGGAACTGCGCCCGGCTAAGCAGTACCCCCGGAGCACCCATCCTGGGATATTTTGCTAAACATTTGGAATGATTGGTTTCATGCGAATGGTGGTAACGAATTTATTGGCCGCTCACTTGGGCAATTATTGCGGTCCGCAGGTGTCGAAAA
>Ga0187810_10000416_pt1 | contig 16918 bp, 12 predicted proteins | sample NC_wetland_sal_i_9_FD_132963 | JGI IMG/M metagenome (GOLD analysis project Ga0187810, IMG submission 132963) | Wetland sediment microbial communities from Neuse River Estuary, North Carolina, USA - ASW_5 | ecosystem: Environmental > Aquatic > Freshwater > Wetlands > Sediment | place: USA: North...
GAGCAAGCGGCGCGCGCCATCCTCGAGCAACAAATTGCGAGCATCAATCAAGCCGAGGCAAATCTGCCTTTGGTCATGCTGCAGGCGACCCGCGATTTGCAAGCCGCGCCGAACGAAGTGACCGTTCCTTCTGGAGCAAAGCACCTTGTTCTATGGGTAGAGGTACCCGCGGGAAACTCCATGAGTTTTCGCCTGCAGGTGGACACTGCGGATAATCGCCCTGTCGAAAGTCTCGACAACTTGCAACGCAACGCATATGGGGCTCTGGCGGTCAGCCTGCCCTCGGAAACATTGCAACCAGGAGATTATCGGATTAGACTTTCTCGCCAAGAGCCGCTCCCGGTGACCCTGCTAGCCGAGTACCGGCTAATGATCCGCAGGCCTTAAATACGCAGAGGCCTTATATGATCGTCGGGCATCGCAGCCACGTCGCGTCGGGGCTGTGCACTATCCTCCTCATCGTCATCTGCCGGTCGAACGTTATAGCGCAACAAGCTGCCACGCCGCCCCCAGCGTCGCAACCGCGCTCCGCTGAGTCGAGCGATCCCGGAGAACAAATCGATCAGCTTCTAAAGAAAGCTAACGAAGCGATTTTCGTGAGCGGCCACCTCAAGGAAGCCGAAGAAGAATCGAAGCAGGCCCTGGAACTTAGCCAAAAACTGAATGACAAGTCCCGCGTGATGCGCGCGTACGTTTCTTTGGGCACTGCTTGTTCTTATCAATACCGGTGGACAGAAGGACTGGAGTTATTTCAACAAGCAGTTCAACTCGCTCGAGAGCTTAGTGATAAGAAAGTTCTATCTCGCTCGCTGAACAATACAGCCACCGCGCTGCGGGAGCTCGGGCGCTCGGAAGATGCGCTCAGCTATTACTACCAGACCGTCACCCTGGCCCGCGAGCTGGGGGATCTCCAGATGCAATGGACAGCGCTCCGAAATATCGGCGCCCTGTACTACGAGACCGGAGAGAGCGACAAGGCGGAGGCGCCGCTCCAGGACTCGTTACGCATGGCCCGTGAACTCAAGGACAAGGTCCTCCAGGCAATTAGCCTGATGACCCTTGGACTGTGGGAAATGGACCGTCAGCATTATTCCGCTGCCTTGAATTATTACGAGCGGAGCCTTGCCTTGAAGCCAGAGAACCCTTTGGTTTTGGCTGAATTGCTCAACAACATGGGCATCACTCACGAGTTGCTCGGCGAATCGAGCAAAGCGGTGGAGCTTTTGCAGCAAGCACTAAATACGCAGGAGGCCGCAGGCAGCGGAACAAATCCCATCATCCTCAGCAACTTAGGCGATAGTCAGCTATCGCTCGGGCAATTGACGGAGGCTTTGGCTTCCCAGCGTCGCGCGCTCGCCATCACGCGTCAAACCGGTGGAATGGCTTCGATAGAATGGACCTACGATAGAAGGATTGGCAAGGTTGAGCGCGCCATGGGCCATAGCGATGAGGCACTTACGCATTACCGGATTTCCATTAACGACCTTGAACGTCTTCGCCCGGGTGTATTGGCCACCGAATCTGGTCGGGCGACTGTTACTGGCAGCCATGACGTCTTCGTGGAAGCCGCCGACTTGCTGGTGGATATGCACCGTGAAGCCGAAGCGCTGGAGGTTGCCGAACGGGGTCGAGCACGGGCGCTCCTCGATCTGCTAGCAGAGTCGCGAGTCGGACTTGCAGACGAGTTGACTCCCGAACAGCGCCAGCGCGAAGAGGGCATCTTGGCGCACATATCCAACGTGCAGAAGGAGTTGTGGAGAGAGAATCTCCCGCCCCAGGAGGAAAAGACGCACGAGGCAGAACTGGCTTCTGCCGAAGAGGGTCTCGAAGCATTTCATGCGGAGGTGCGCCAAGCCAACCCGCGTTACGCGAGCATACGGTACCCGGAGCCCGCCACCGTCAGCCGCATCCAGGGCGAGTTGCTCGATGAAAAGACAGCGCTCGTGGAATTTCTTTTGGGTGAAAAACGGTCGCTCGTGTGGGTTGTTTCCAAGACCAAGCTCACCACCGCCGTTCTGCCTCCGCGCAAAGAGATTGAAGAGCAAATTGCTGCCTACCGCAAGGCACTGACGGATAAAGCCCAAACTCTCACGCTTCGTCAATCGTTGACTGACGTGAATCGACTGGGCGAAAAAATGTACGCCGCGCTCCTTCAGCCAGTGGAGGGGGCCCTCACGTTCAGCAGTAAGCTGATTATCGTCCCGGACGGAGCACTCCATTATCTTCCGTTCGAAACTTTGATCCCCAGCTCACGCCAGGGAGCGTCTGGCGAAGGCCACTCGGCCTATTTGGTGGAAAAGTTCGCGACGGTTTATGCTCCGTCCGCATCCGCTCTGGTAACGGTTCGGGCGATAAGCGAGCAAGTTGCTCCTCCGACGAAGATGCTTCTGGCGTTCGGCGATCCCGTCGTGCCGCCCTCTTCCGAGAAGAAGACAGCGACAGAGGATGCCACGCGGACGGCGCTTCCGGGGCCGGAGGCTCCAGTTACGGACGAATACGCGGAGCGCGGTTTTTCTTTTACCCGGCTTCCCTACACGCGCGATGAAGTGCTTGGAATCAGCAAGCTCTACGCCGCCGCACAACGTCAAATCTATCTGGGGGAACAAGCGAGCGAAGAAACTGTCAAGAGCGAAAAACTGGATCAATTCCGCTATATCCATTTCGCGAGCCACGGTTTCATTGATGAGTCCAAGCCAGGCCGCTCGGGCATTCTGCTCTCGCGTGATGCTCATTCCGCGGAGGATGGTGTCTTGCAGATGGGCGAGATCATGCGCCTCAAGCTGAATGCGGACTTGGTCACGCTATCCGCTTGCAACACAGGTCTGGGCAGGCTGGTGAATGGCGAAGGGATCCTAGGTTTGACCCGCGCGTTTTTCTACGCCGGTGCGCGCAACGTCACCGTTAGTCTTTGGAATGTGAACGATTCCTCGACCTCCGCACTGATGAAAGCGTTTTACGACAATCTCAACCGGGGTTTGTCCGAAAGCGCGGCCTTGCGCCAAGCGAAGTTGAGCCTGTTACGCGGCAAGGAAACCTCATGGCGCCACCCGTACTACTGGGCAGCATTTGTTCTAGTCGGCGAAGGCAAGTGAATCAAAGATTGCCGCAGCCGCGAATGCCAGATAGAGAACGCAAAGTCTCGTAGGGTAGAACTAACGAAAGCATCCGACCCTGACTGTCGGGGCAGAGCGTGTGGGTGGGAGCTATCCAACTTGCTGGGATTAGTTGGGCGCATTACGGCCTATTCAGACAATTGCAGTCTCTCCTCTCTGTCCATAAACCCCGTTTCGGGATGTGCGCCGTGCTCGGTCACGTTACTATCAATCTCCGATTGATCCCGAATGACGGCGCGCTCGGAAATAATGCGCTCGTCCGTAGTCACAGCGACGCTAACTTGAAGTGCCCGACGTAGCAGAGGAGCCTCCCGAACAGATTCTCACGCCCACAAGACATTTCCAAAATCCGGTTGCCCACAAACCCTGGAGTTGCCCGAGAACCTCGCGGGTCGATGTCGCCACAAGCAGCGGAATTCGCTTGCCCAAATCCATGCATGCGGTCCGCCCATAGAGAATGATTTTGGACTTCAGTCTCACAAACTTCGAATTGCGCACAATTCAAAGCTTTGTGGCAGATGTCGAAAGAACCGCAGTTTTGGCCGAAATTGCCCGAGAAGCTCTGAGAGTGTTGATGTGTTGACCTTTCGACGCTTCATCGCTACCGCGGACATCAAAGCCGCTTCAGGCGCTCAGTTCGAGATCGTCAAACCGCCGCCACTTATAAACCGCGATGGACACAATCCAACTCAAAACGAAAAGTCCGACGATGAGATAGCCGAGCGTGCCGAAGTTATTGTTGAGCTTGGCCATTTCATCCCAGAATCTTCCCTTCAATTGGAAGTGTCCACCCAGCAACCCGAGCGCTTCAATCCCTCCAACCACGAGAGCGACCATGACGGAGACACTCGTGATGGTCATATTGTAGTAAAGCTTGCGAATGGGCTTGACGTAAGCCCAGCCGTACGCGCCCAGCATCAGGATGTTGTCGGTGGAATCGATGAGCGACATTCCCGCGGCGAAAAGGATCGGAAACGCCAGAATCGCCCAAAGCGATAAACCCTGGGACGCCTCCGCGGCGGAAATCCCCAGCAGACCAATCTCCGTGGCTGTATCGAATCCCAGCCCAAACAAAATGCCCAGCGGATACATATGCCAACTGTTGTTGATCATCCTGAACATGGGCCGAAAGATTCGGGCAAGGAATCCCCGATTGCCCAGGAGCAAATCGAAATCTTCCTCGACGTACGACTCGCCGCGGCGAACTTTCGCGAATACCCGAAAGATCGAGCGCAAAATTATGAGGTTAACTATCGCGATCGCAAACAGGAAAGAGGCCGACACCAGGGTCCCCACCAGCCCTCCGATGGCCCGGATCCCAATCAGTCGGTGTTGGAGTGTCAGCGCGGCGCCAGCGATCCCGGCCGATCCCAGGACGACAATGGTCGAGTGCCCCAGCGAAAACATGAGTCCCACCGCCACGGGACGTTTTCCATCCTGCATCAGTTTGCGCGTCACGTTGTCGATCGCCGCGATGTGATCTGCGTCAACGGCGTGTCGCAGACCGAAGCTGTAAGCTAGAAGGGCAGTTCCCAAAAGCACAGGGTAATGGTGGAAAGCGATGCCCGCCCACAACCACGCGCCCAGATTGAACAGCAGCAAGATTCCGTAAAGGCTGATTACTTTGCCGCGGAGGTTGTCAGCAGCATCGTCGAACAAACTGTTCAGCCCCGCTCGCATTGTCATCTTCGCGCCCATGGCAAGTTGTGGCTTCAATCGGCAGCGGTGCGCGCCGCGACAACGGCCTGTCCGAGACTCAAGCCGCCGTCTCCAGCCGGGACCTGAGTATGTGTGAAGACCTCGAACTCGGCGGCGGCGAGATCGCGGACCAGTTTGTCCAGAAGAAGCGAGTTGTGAAATACGCCGCCACTCAAGCACACGCGGTTGAGCGATCTTTCCTCGCGCAAAATGCGGGCGAGTCGCATGAGAACAGCGGCCAGTCCATTGTGGAATCGCCGGCCGATCATTTCCGGAGCTGCGCATCGGCGTAAATCCTCTACGATGGCTGCCAACAACGACTGGGTTCCTATTTCCCAGCAGCCCTCAGTTCGGCCGAGGTCAAACGGATACGCGCCAGTGTCGGACGAAGCGCGCGCCAACATTTCGAGTTCCATAGCCGCCTGGGCCTCGTAATTCACACATTCTCGAATCCCGATCACGGCGGCGACGCCGTCGAACAGCCTTCCGCAACTCGATGTGAGCGGAGAATTCACACTCCGCTCCATCATGCGCAGGAGCGTCTCGGTCTTCTTGCGATCGAGCGCGCGAACGAAGGGAATCTCCCATTCGAGGAATTTGGAACCAAAGTCGCGCGACAAATAACTGACGGCCATGCGCCATGGCTCGCGAATCGCCGCAGCACCACCCGGCATGGGCACGTAGGCAAAGTGAGCGGCCCGCTCAAAACCGCTGTAATCCGCGAGGAGCGTTTCACCACCCCAAATGTTGCCGTCCGTACCGTAACCGGTGCCATCCAGCGCCAGACCGATCACCCTTCCCTCAATTCCATTCTCAGCCATGCAGGATGCGATATGCGCGTGATGGTGCTGCACGCCCACCTTTTGAATTCCTTTTTGCGCCAGGGCCCACTTGGTCGAGAAATAATCCGGATGAAGATCGTAGGCAATCATGGTGGGCTCAATCTCAAGGATCTTCGACAAGTGTTCGACGGCTTCGCGAAAAAAAGAAAAACTCTCCGCGTTCTCGAGGTCCCCGATGTGCTGGCTCAGAAAGGCGAGATTTCCTCTGGTCAGGCAGATCGTGCTCTTGAGTTCGCCCCCCACGGCGAGAACCGGAGGAACTTCGCGATGCAAGCCCACGGGTGCGGGCACATACCCTCGCGATCGGCGAACCTGCCTCACCTTCCCACCGGAGTGCCGCACGACTGAATCATCACACCGCAGCAAAATGTCGCGATTGTGCACCAAGAAGAAGTCCGCGATACCGGCAAGGCGGCTCGCCGCCTCGCGGTTCTGGATTGCGATCGGCTCCTCGCTGAGATTGCCGCTGGTCATCACCAGAGCCGAAAACTCGCCTGCGGCGAAGAGCAGATGATGCACGGGCGTATACGGGAGGAACGCTCCGAAATCCGACTGGCGCGGGGCCACCGCGTCGGCAATGGGTGCGCCGTTCTTCCTGGGCAGCAGCACGATTGGCCGTTCGCGGCTGAGCAGTGCAGATCGGCTGAGAGCGTCGATGTCACAGATTTTCGCCGCAGCTTTTAGGTTGGGCACCATCACGGCAAATGGCTTTTCGACGCGGTGTTTGCGCTGACGAAGCCGTTCAACCGCCGTTGCGTTGGCCGCATCCGCGGCAAGATGAAAACCGCCCAGCCCCTTGACCGCGATCACTTCTCCCATTCGGAGCCGCTCTGCCGCTTCCCGGACAGGGTCGGGCGCCTCGATCCGCCGGCCGCGCGAGTCCCACAACTCAAGTTGTGGCCCGCAATCCCAGCAGGCATTCGGCTGCGCATGGAAACGGCGATTGCGAGGATCTTCGTACTCGGCGCGGCACGCAGCACACATGGGAAACTCAGCCATGGACGTGCGGCAGCGGTCGTAGGGAATATCGCGCACGATCGTGAAACGCGGCCCGCAGTTCGTGCAATTGATGAAGGGATAGAGGTATCTGCGGTCGGCAGCGTCGAACAATTCCCGGAGGCAGTCGTCACAAATTGCGACATCGGGGGAAATCAAAGTGCGAACGGGCTCGCCTTCGCGGCTGGGAAGAATCTGGAACTCATGACTGCCGTTGCACGGAAGTTCGCGGACGGCGACTCCAGTGATCCGCGCCAGAACGGGTGCTTCCTGCGGCAAGCGGAAGACGAAGTTTTCCACTCGCTCGGCCGGTCCTTGTATCTCGATTGTGACGCCGGCGGAAGTGTTGCCGATCGTGCCGGACAAATCCAGTTCGGTGGCGAGCCGGAAAACGTAGGGGCGGAATCCGACTCCCTGAACAATTCCGGAAACTCGGATCTCCCTGCGAGCTTGCATACGCTACCTAAGAGGCTGATGCCGCAACGGCCGCACACGCCTGCCGCTTGCTCTGGAGCCAGCGGAGCCAATCAGCCAATCCATCTCGCCTCAGACAGGAAACGCGGACGATCTCCATTCCCGCATGAGTTTTGCGCGCATTCTCTTCCGCGGCAGCGATGTCAAATGGCACATACGGCAAGAGGTCAATCTTGTTCAAAACCAGCAGTGCAGATTTGAAGAAAATGGATGGGTACTTGAGCGGTTTATCATCTCCCTCCGTGACGCTAAGGACGACGATTTTCGCGGCTTCGCCTAGGTCATAACTCGATGGGCAAACCAGGTTGCCGACATTCTCGATCAGCAGCAGGTCAATGTCTTCGAGCCGCCAATCGGCAAGCGCCCGCTCGATCATGCGCGCGTCCAGATGGCAGGTCCCGCCCGTCGTAATCTGCTTCACGGGGAAGCCGAATCGCGCCAGGCGCAGCGCATCGTTTTCGGTCTGGATGTCGCCGGTCAGCACGGCGACGCGTTCATTCGGCGCAAAGCTTTCCAGCGTGCGCTCGAGCAAACTGGTCTTGCCCGAACCCGGAGAACTGATCAGGTTGAGGCAAAGAATGTTGTGTTCGGCAAAACGGGCGCGCAGCTCTTCTGCAATCCGCGCATTCTCGCTCAAAACTTTACGCTCCAACGGCACGCGCTCCATCTTCAACCTCCAGGTAAGCGAGCTCCAATTCGTCCCCGCCAATAAACCTTGAATCCGTTGCGCCGCATTGCGGACATGCCAAATCTTCGAGCGGCGCGACAAAGGAGCGGCCGCAGGCTTGGCATTCGTGCCGGCGCGGGCGATAGTCAACATCGAGCGACAGCGGCTCTAAATCGGTGCCCCGCACGAGGGCTTCAAAACAAAATCGCATGGCTTCGGGGTCTACTCCCGCGAGCTCTCCGATTCGCACACCCACTTTGTAAATGTGCCGGCCGGGGAAGCGCTGGGCTTCGGTGCGGACCGATTCCAAGACCGAATTGGCGATACCCATTTCGTGCACGATTCAGTCCTAGCAAATCCGCGGCAGTTGGTCTCCGGCAAGCAGATCCACGACGCGCGATGTTCCCAGCCTCGTGCGCATCGTCACCATTCCCGGGTTCTCTTCCGTCACCCTTCCAACGATTTGGGCATCGCGGCCCGCTGGATTTCGCCGCATGGCCTCGAGAATCGGCTCGGCAGCGGCGGGCGCAACAATCGCGATCAGCTTGCCTTCGTTGGCCACGTACAGCGGGTCGAGCCCCAACATTTCGCACGCGCCTTGGACTTCGTCGCGAATGAGGATTGCGTTCTCTTGTAGCTCCATGCTGACCTTGGACCGCTCGGCAATTTCATTGAGCGAGCTGGATAGTCCGCCGCGCGTCGGATCCCGCAGGCAGCGGATCTCCGTGCTGACGCCGAGCATGTCGGCCACCAGGCGATGCAGCGCCGTCGTATCACTGCGAATCTCGCTTTCAAATTCCAATCCTTCGCGCTGAGACAGGATCGTGATCCCGTGATCGCCAATCGAGCCGCTGAGCAGCACCACGTCGCCCGGCCGCGCCTGGTCGGCTGAAAGCCGCAAGCCGCCGGAAACCAAACCGATTCCCGAAGTGTTGACGAACACACCGTCCCCGCTCCCCTTTTCCACGACCTTCGTGTCCCCAGTGACGACAGCCACGCCCGCAATCGCTGCGGCAACGCGGATGGATTCGACAATCTGACGTAGTGAATCGAGAGGAAACCCTTCTTCGAGGATCAGCGCAAGACTAAGGAATAGCGGCTGTGCGCCGCCCATGGCGAGGTCATTCACCGTTCCGTTTACGGCGAGTGTGCCGATGTCGCCGCCCGGAAAGAACAATGGCTTCACGACAAAGGTATCCGTGGTGAATGCGAGCCGGCATCCGCCAATGTCGACAATAGCCTGATCGTCGAGCCGGTCGAGGACGGGATTCCGCAGAGCCGGAAGCAAAATGTTTCGCAGAAGGTCGCCGCTCATTCGGCCGCCGCTTCCGTGACCCAGCAGGATTGACTCACGAGCTGCAACGGGGACCGGACAATTTAAGGCCACATCAAGCCTCGACCCTTGTGCCATCACAGCCCTCCCTTAGCGGCTACCGCGTGGCGGCGGTATTGGTAATACGCAGCGCAGGCGCCTTCGGAAGACACCATGGGAGCTCCCAGCGGGTTTTGCGGAGTGCAGCGCGTGCCGAATGCGGAACAATCCGTTGGCTTCTTCAATCCTTGCAGCACTTCGGCGCTGACGCACTCGGCTGGCTCTTCCGCCGTCACGCCCTCGGTGCCAAAGATGCGATTCGCATCAAATTCGGCATACTCCTCTCTGAGGCTCAAGCCGCTTTCCGGAATTCCGCCGATTCCGCGCCATTTTCGATCGCAAACTTCGAAGACTTCGCCCAAAACTTTCTGTGCGAGCAGGTTGCCTTCATAGGTGACAGAGCGGACGTATTGGTTCTCCACTTCCGCGCGCCCCTCCTCCAGTTGAGTCACAAGCATGAGGATTGCTTCGAGGAGATCCAGCGGCTCGAACCCGCCCACAACGATCGGCACATGAAACTCCCGGATGAGGTCCTCATATTCACGATAGCCCATGATCGTGCAGACATGTCCCGGACCAATGAATCCCTGCACGCGATTGCGAGATGAACTCAGCAGGGCCCGAATCGCCGGGGGAACGAGGACGTGCGAGGCCAGCATCGAGAAATTCGTCAGTCTCTCTCGCTTCGCTTGCCAGACGGCCATGGCATTTGCCGGCGCCGTCGTTTCAAAGCCGACCGCAAAGAAGACGACATTGCGGTCCGGATTTGCGCGTGCGAACTTCAGCGCCTCGGTCGGCGAATACACCACGCGAACGTCTCCGCCGCTGGCCTTGACGTGAAAGAGATCGGTCCGCGAGCCCGGCACGCGCAGCATGTCGCCGTAAGAAATCAGCGTCACCCCGGGCCGCGAAGCGATCGCGATGGCCTTGTCAATCGTTTCGAGCGAGGTCACGCAGACGGGGCACCCTGGCCCGTGCACCAACTCGATGCCGGCGGGCAGCATCTCGTCGATCCCATAGCGCATCAGCGTGTGGGTTTGGCCGCCGCAAATCTCCATTAGGACCCAGGACTGCGTCGTGCGGCGGGTTAATTCAGCCACAATTCCGCGCGCGATTTTTTCATTCCGGTATTCGTCCATGTACTTCATACATTCTCCCGGAAGTCCCGCGGATGCCGGCTTGCATGCCCGATCATGAATCCGCGAGATCTGACTCCAGCTCGGCCTTGAGCAACCCCATGGATTCGAGCACCTCGTAGCTGCGCTCGGCCTCTTCGCGGTCCACGCGGCTGATCGCGAACCCAACATGCACAATCACGTAATCGCCGACCGTCGCTTCAGGAACAAAATCGAGGCAGGTCTCCCGCGTGACGCCGCCGAACTGAACGCGTCCGACGCGAATTCCATTTTGCATTTCGCTGCTGAGGATTCTTCCCGGAATGGCGAGGCACACGTTATACCTCTGTCTTCGCGCAAGGATCTGAAAAGGCTTCGTGCGGAGATTCCGCCAGCGGCACAGACGGCAAGTCAGTCTTCAAGCAGGCGTTCGCTGCCTCCTGCCAAATTTGCAGTTGCGCCAACGCCGCCTCCACCAACGGAGAAAGCGCAGCATCAACTTCGGGCGACAGCGTCGTACCCCAATCGGTGTTGGCGGGCTGGACGCCAAGCACAACGATCTCCTGAGGGCTGGATGACATCAGCGCGAGTGCCGAGATCAAGTCTGCAACGCCCAGTTGATGGGCGCTCCATCCTCCCTTGGCCCCGAGCAAATCCCTCCCCGCCATCCGGACGAGTGTTCCGGGCGCCGCGTCGGAGTTCACTGCATCGAGCAGAAGCACGCGAGACGCGTCCGAGGCATAAGGGACCAATTCGAGGCCAATCGTGCCGCCGTCCAGAATGCTCACCCCGGCTGGCACCCTGGAATCACCTTGCAACAATCGAATGGCATGCACGCCGACGCCGTCATCGGAAAGAATGCTGTTGCCGACGCCAATCACCACGGTGTCTGAAGAGAGCGAATCGCGCATTTCACGCTCTTGACTGAGTGCCTTGCTCTCGAACGGGCCGAGGCGGGGCCGATTCGGCTTGCGGCTCAGCATCCTCGTCGTTTTCCGCGACGTTTTCCTCGATCAGCTCATGTTCAGGAACAAACTTGTAGCCGCTGAACATGCTCTCCATCAGGCCATTCTCTTCCTCGATCGAGACTAGGATGGCCGTATAGAGGTGGTGGATGAAAAACATCCAGAATCCGAACATCAGAAGAAAATGAATTTCTCGGAGCCACTGAATGTCAATCAGATGCGGAAGCCAGCCGAAAAAGAAAAGCAGCGTTTTACTGCCCAGGACTTGGGAGTAGAGCGCCAGCCCCGTGAGGATTTCGATAAAGGCCATGGCATATATCGCGGCGTAAGAGGCGCCGGCCAGTGCGTTATGACCGATGTGCTGCTTCGGCGACCAGGACAGGAAGCCGTAGTACTTGGTTGTCTCGGCAATATCCTGCCAGCGTTGTTTGGTCACCGGAATATACTGGTCCCAGTGCGCCCAGCGATTGCCCAGGAACATCCAAACGATTCGAATCAGTACCGCCCCCAAAAACGCGAAGCCGGAGAGGATATGCACGAAACGCATTGTGCCCATCACGTAGGCTGTGCGCCCGTGCGGAATGATGAACGGCCGGTGCATGTAGTAGCCAGTGATGGAAAGAGACATAATCGCCGCGAAGATGATCCAGTGCGCGAATCGCACGGGCCATTCCCAAACGTACAGTCTCACCTGCCCGTGGGCGGGCCTTTTCCACTCCGCTTCGTGGCCGTGCCGCCTTTTTGTCTTCTTCATACCCCGCCTCCGCAGGCCTCAGGCTTCTGCACGAACACAGGTGCGACCGCGAGCATCCACCACGTGAACGGCGCAGGCCAGGCACGGGTCAAACGAGTGGATGGTACGGAGCATCTCCAGCGGGCGCTCCGGATCGGCCACAGGGGTCTTCGCGAGTGCCGCCTCATACGCGCCCCGCTGCCCATGAGCATCTCGCGGCCCGGCGTTCCATGTGGAAGGAACCACGGCCTGGTAATTCTTGATTGCTCGACGTTCAATTTCCACCCAATGACCCAGTGAACCGCGCGGCGCCTCGAAGAAACCGAATCCTCGCGCCGTCTCCGGCCAAGTATTCGGGTCCCATTTTTCCCCATTGTGGATGCGCAAATCGCCCCTGGCCATGTTGTTTCCCAGGTCTTGGATCCAGCCGACGATGTGATTGGCAAGAAGTTGAGTTTCCAGGGCGCGGGCGGCGATGCGCCCGAGCGTCGAAAACAGCGCAGTGGCCGGAGCTTTCAGCTTCGCGAGCGTCCCTTCAACTAGCGCTTTCACCTCCGGCTGGCCGGAACCATAGGCGACAAGCAACCGCGCCAGCGGCCCGACCTCCATGGCTTTGTCCTGATAACGTGGCGCCTTCAACCAGGAATATTTTTGTTCCACTTCGAGGTGTTCAAAAGGAGGCTTCGGACCCGTATATTTCGGATTCGTTTCGCCCTCGTACGGATGTTTCGCGACCTCGTTGCCTTCCTCATACTCGTACCAGGAGTGCGCAACGTATTCGGTGATATTGGCCGGGTCGACGGGGTAAACCTTCGACAGATCGCGGTTCAGGATGATTCCCCGTGGGAGGAAGAAGTTTGCAGGCTCTTTGATGCTTCCCTGGGGATAAGCTCCATAGGACATGAAGTTGCCGAGCCCTTCGCCGCGCTCGAACCAGTCCCGGTAAAATCCGGCAACCGCCAGCACGTCGGGTATGTAGACCTGGCTCACGAACGTCTGCGCGGTCTTCGCCACTTGCAGCAGGAAGTCGATTCGTTCCGGATTGATGGTCGCATTCGGTTCATTCGGATCGAGCGCCGTGCTCATGCCACCGACTAGGAACGTCTGCAAGTGAGGATTCTTGCCCCCGAGGACGGCGTGAATGCGGATGAACTGTTTCTGAAATTGGAGAGCTTCCAGATAGTGCGCGACCGCCATGAGATTCGCTTCGGGCGGAAGATGGTAAGCGGGATGGCCCCAGTAGCCAGCGCCGAAAAGACTTAACTGCTTGCTGGCCACGAGCGCATTCACTCGATCCTGAATTCCCTTGAAATACTTCGCGCTCGATAGCGGCCAATCCGAAATCGACTCCGCCAGTTGCGATGTTTTCGCGGGGTCCGCTTTCAAGGCTGAGACGACGTCCACCCAGTCGAGCGCGTGCAGATGGTAGAAATGGATGACGTGGTCCTGGATAGTTTGCGTCGCTGCAATGATGTTCCGAACCAGGCGGGCATTGTCGGGAACCTCGATGCCCAGTGCGTCTTCCACGGCGTTGACCGAGGCAAGCGCGTGGACCATCGTGCACACTCCACAGATGCGCTGCGCCCAGATCCAAGCCTCGCGCGGATCGCGACCTCGTAAGATCAGCTCGATTCCACGAAACATCGTTCCGGAACTCCACGCATCGGTCACCATGCCCCCATCTACCTGGGCTTCGATGCGGAGATGCCCCTCAATTCGTGTGACCGGATCCACTACAATCCGCGCCATGGCTTCCTCCTAGCTAAGCTTCGTGAGAATCTGGCGGCTTGCTTGCCTTGTCTTGCGTATTCTTCGGTCTGATCTTGTCCCGCACGGCATTGCCCGCCACTTGCGCCAACATCGCGCCGGCCACTACTCCCGTCGCCACCCATCCGATTTCATCCGCCGTCACGTCAACGCCGAATCCCGGCACGGAGGGAAGCCGTTTGTAAAAGGGAGATTTGGTGTCCCAGAAACGATGCGAGGCGCAGGCGATGCAGCCGTGCCCCGACTTCACCGGCCAACTGGTTCCGTCATTCCAGCGAACGGTCGGGCAATTGAATGTTGCTTCGGGGCCCTTGCACCCCATCTTGTAGAGGCAGTAGCCCTTCCGGTGGCTTTCGTCGCCCCACTCCTCGACGAAGCGCCCTGCATCGTAGTGCGCGCGGCGCTCGCATTGGTCATGAATGATGTTGCCATAGGCAAACAGCGGGCGATTGTACTGATCGAGGGCCGGCATTTCATGGAAGGTGAGGTAGTGCACCAGGACCGCGGCTGTATTTGCCGGATTCTGAGGACACCCTCCGAGGTTGACCAGTGTCTTCAAACCCGGGACGGCCTCTTGCAGCCCAAGCGCTCCGGTCGGATTCGGATTGGAGCGCACCAGTCCTCCATCCCAGGCGCATGCGCCAACAGCAATGCACGCGGCTGCGCGACGACACACGCGCGTGGCAATTTCGAGCGCGGTCTTTCCTCCGATTGTGCAGTAGACGCCGCCGTCGGCCGTGGGGATCGCTCCCTCCACCACAGCGATATATTCGCCTGGATGTTCTTCGACGATGCGGTCCAGCGCCGCTTCCGCCTGTTTCCCCGCGCCGGCCATGATTGTTTCGTGGTACTCCCAGGAAAGTAATTCGAGCACAATATCCGCGACGGTCGGATTGCTTGAGCGAAGCATCGACTCCGTGTTGCCGGCGCAATCCTGAAATTCCAACCACACTAAGACTGGGCGCGTCGCCTGACTCAGGGCTTTTTCGACAACCGACAGATACCGCGGTGGGAGCGCAAGTGCCGCGACCATGGAGCTGCAAAATTTCACAAAGTCGCGCCGGGAAACACCTCGATACCTCAAAGCTTCAGGGAGTGAGCCACGCAGTGGACGCATATTCGCACCTCTCGAGGACTTGGGGACATGCCCTGCGATTGATTTTTCTGTTCTTCCTCACCGTCCTCAACGGTTTTCTGTGCGGAGGCTATTCTTAAGCCCCTCCCTTTTCTGTGACCACGATCACACTTGTTTCCATCGCCGAGGCCCTGCGGTACGAATCCTGACCTTTCGGCCGGGGCGGTCATCCCCCGAAATGTGCTGCGGCACACTCGTGCTAGGCAAGTGGTTCATGTCAGGGGCACGGATGGTTTGTTGCAGCGGCACGCGCGGCGCAACACACGGAGACAAGTCCCAGCCGCCGGACACGTAGCTACGCTCCAAGAGATTTGGCGCTTCGAAGGGAATACCGGAGGAGCTAATCGGCGTTGCCGGCTGAGCGATTTGTGAAGAAGATCAAGAGTGTGAAGTTACTCGGGAAGCTGATTTCGGGCCGGAATGCCCTGTTGACCTTTGACAAGTAAATCAGCGGGTTCAAGTCCCCACACACTTAAGATTTTCATTGTTCGCGAAGAGCCGCGGTCGGGTCGAGGCTTGCCGCCCGCCACGCGGGCAGCCAGGACGCCACAGCGGCAATCAGGAAGAACAGAATTACTATTGCGGCGAAGGTGGCGGGGTCGGTGGCCTTGACGCCCACCAGCATTGTGGTCATCCCGCGTGTGAGTGCGAACGCGGCGATCAGACCGACCGCAATCCCTGCGGCCGTCAGCCGAAGTCCCTGTCCTACAACAAGCTGGAAGATTCTGGTGGGCTGTGCGCCCAAGGCCATGCGAACCCCGATCTCGGCGGTGCGTTGTCGTACAACGGTCGCCAGGACGCCGTAAAGCCCCACGGCCGCAAGCAGCGCCGCGATCACCGCGAACACTCCGATTAGCAGCAGTGAAAAGCGCGTGCCGGCTTGCGCCTTATCAACCAATGAGTCGACCGGCTGCATCCCAGTGATGAGCATTTGCGGGTCAATCGATTTGATGGCGGCTCGCACATCGCCACCAAGGCTCGCAGGATCGCCCTTGGTTCGCACGGCCCAATTCGCGATCGCACCGGAGCCCACGAACGCGTCGGCAAAGTAAACCTGTTCACGTCCCGGATCGGTCAGCGACTCATCGCGCGTGTGCGCCACGACGCCAATCACCTCGACGGGCTCCGCCTCCGGTGTGCGGACGCGGACGAGGATCTGCTTGCCCACAGCGGATTGCCCGTGAAAGGCCTTTTCGGCAAGCATCTGGTCAACGACCACGACGTTTCGCCCGGGTTGGTTATCGGCATCGGTGAAGGTCCGGCCGGCGAGCAGCGGTGTATGCATGGCTTCAAAGTATCCCGGAAGCACAAACTGGAAATCCACGGCTTGGAACTTGCTGGCATCGGAGCCCGCGTCCATGGTGCCCCACCGGATGGGGCTGAAGTTGCCATCTAGTGGAAAAGGAGATGCTGCCGCAACGCTCTCCACTCCGGGAATGGCGCGCAGACGCTCCTCAATCTGGCGGGAGAAAGCCGCTCGTGCTTCCGGCGTATTTCCTCCTCGATTCCCCAGAATTTGAAATGTGAGAAGGCCGTGAGGATCGTAGCCGGGGTCCACCCGCTGCAGCTCACGGAAGCTGCGAAACATCAATCCTGATCCCACCAGCAGGACGAACGAGAGCGCGACTTCCACCACGACAACAAGCTTCCGCAATAGGCCTCCGCTGGTGAGGCCTTCGTTTCGACTTGTGCCTCGGAGAACGTTCATGAGATCGGGCCGCGACGCGCGCCATGCTGACGCCATTCCGAAAATACATCCAGCGACCAGACTGGCAACCACTGTGAACGCAAGCACCGGCGCATCAATCCGGATCGTGTCCAGGCGAGGAAGGTTGGCCGGGGCGATGGCCAGCAGTTCGCGAATTCCAGCCCACGCCAGGGCCAAGCCGCCGAGCGCGCCCAGCGCGGCAAGCAGCATTGCCTCGGTCAGCATCTGACGGGCCAGAGCCCACCAGCCAGCCCCAAGCGCCGCGCGAACCGAAAGCTCGCGCTCGCGCAGAGCGGCGCGCACCAGCAAAAGGTTCGCGACATTCGCGCAAGC
>Ga0187810_10000418_pt1 | contig 16891 bp, 11 predicted proteins | sample NC_wetland_sal_i_9_FD_132963 | JGI IMG/M metagenome (GOLD analysis project Ga0187810, IMG submission 132963) | Wetland sediment microbial communities from Neuse River Estuary, North Carolina, USA - ASW_5 | ecosystem: Environmental > Aquatic > Freshwater > Wetlands > Sediment | place: USA: North...
AGGGCAAGCTACACATCGCAACCCGGTAAGTCGCCCATGCTACACCTCCCCCGGAAGCAGCAGGGCGAACTTTGCGCGCGCGTGGGGCGGCTGGCCGGCGCTCTGTTGATCCTGGCGCTCCTCTCGTTGGCGCCAAGCAGGGCGATCGCAGCCGACGTTGATGAGCCGCACCATGTCACGGCAGTGCGTTTCTGGTCGCTCGGTGGAGTGACGCGCATCGCGATTGAAACCGATGGCGACTTCCAGCTGAAGACGGATCATCTGGACAATCCAGACCGGATCTTTTTCGATCTTTCCGGCACCAAGCCCGCGTTGACGCACAAATCTTTGACCGTGATTCCGGTGTCGGATCATTTTCTGAAGCAAATCAGGGTGGCAGAGCCGCAGCGCAACGTTACGCGCGTGGTTTTGGATCTGGAGACCAAGGTAGAGGCTACGACATCGCGTCTGGAAAATCCCGAGCGGCTGATCATTGAGCTGAGAGCTCCGGGGGACAAGACTCTCGAGCCGCCCAAAACGCCCGAGACCACGAGATCCCCGGCCAGAACACCACCAGCTCTTGTCGAGCCAGCGCCCGCGCCGAAACCGGCGGAGCGTCACCAGTTTACTCCGCCACCGCCAGCTCCAGCCGCGGCCCCGCCTGTGCAGGCCCAGCAAGCTCCACTCGATCCGCCGCCGGTATTGCTGCCCAAACGAGCCCCCATACCAGCGACGGCGGCGATCCTTGTCGATTCCGGGCTCAACTCCAAGCCCGGTCCAGCTCCGCCGCGTCCTGTTTCCGCCACCGCCGTGACGCCGCCTGCTCCTGCAGTCGAGACCGCTCTTCCGGCCAAACGCAACTCCACCGGCGCCCGATCGATGATTCGCGTGCTGGGATTGAAGGTGGATCGCGTGGTTCTCGATCCTGGACACGGCGGTCACGATACCGGAACCATTGGGCCGGGGGGCCTGCGCGAGAAGGACCTGGTATTGGACGTCGCCCAGCGGCTCGGCCGATTGATCGAGGAGCGGATGGGGAGCGAAGTCATCTACACGCGCTCCGACGATACGTTCATCCCCTTGGAGCGGCGCACCGAGATCGCCAACGAAGCCAAGGCGGATTTATTCCTATCGATCCACGCGAATTCATCGCCCTTGCGCACGGCGGCGGGAGTGGAGACGTTTTACTTGAACCTCACCACGTCGAAGAGCGCGATGGAACTGGCCGCGCGGGAGAACGCCGGATCAACCATGAGCGTCTACGAACTGCAGGAACTGCTGCAAAAGATCGCGCTCAAGGATAAAGTGGAAGAGTCGCGCGAGTTTGCAACGCGCGTGCAATCGGCGCTCTACACCCTGTCGGCGCGCAGCACCGATGCAAGGTCCAAGGATCGCGGCGTCAAGAAGGCTCCGTTCGTCGTGCTGATTGGCGCTTCCATGCCGTCCGTGCTGGCTGAGATCGGTTTCATCAGCAACGCGCACGACGAGAGTGTGATGCGCCGCGACGAGTATCGCCAACGCACCGCTGAAGCGCTGTATAAAGGGTTGGCGAGCTATGCCAACTCGCTAAGCCATTTTCAGGTAGCTCAAAGACAACCGGTAGTGAATAACGCGAGCAAGTGAACCCTTAACTAACGACGACGCTCTCCGCCGATGACTGTGCGGGCGCGGGTTCGGAGCTATAAGCCAAAATCTCGACGCGGTTGCGCCCCGATTTTTTCGCTACGTAGAGCGCTTCGTCGGCCTTGCGGATCAGCCCTTCGGAGGTCCAGGGTTCGCCCGGCATGGCAGCCGTGACACCAAAGCTGGCGGTGATCCGCAGCGCAGTCTCGTTGACGCGGATGTCGGACTGCGTGAGCTGCTTCCGTAACCGTTCGGCCTGCGAATAGCTCTCGGCTTCGCTGCAGCCTGGCAGCAGAAGGAGAAACTCTTCGCCGCCATAACGCCCAACGGAATCGTACTGCCGCACGCTGTTTTGCATGCGCCGGGCGGCTTCGCGCAGAACCGCGTCTCCGGCCGGATGCCCATGATTGTCGTTGATGTATTTGAAGTGATCCAGATCCACGATCACCACGCCGAGGGGAGAAGATTCGCGCTCCGCCCTCGACAACTCGCGCGTCAGGGCCTCGAGGATCGAACTGCGGTTCCACAAGTGCGTCAGCGAATCCCGTGTGGCTTGTTCGCGCAGAGCTTCCCGTGCCGAGAGCAACTCCGCTTGCAAATCCACTAGCCGGGTTCCGGCACGCAGCCGGACTTGCAGTTCGTTCTGGTCGAACGGCTTAGTGATATAGTCGTCCGCGCCCGCATCCATGCCTTCAATCAAATCTTCCTTCTGGCTTTTGGAGGTGAGCAGGAGGATGTAAGTGTACGGTTCGGTGCCGCGTTGCCGGATCCTTTGACACACTTCCAGGCCAGTCATACCCGGCATCATCCAGTCGAGAATGATGAGCGCGGGCGCGTCCTCGCGTTCCAGAATCTGTAGCGCCTCTGCCCCGTCGCAGGCCACCAACACTTCGTAACCCCACTTACGCAACGTGGCTTCGAGCAAGTGCCGCGATACTATGCTGTCATCCGCAATTAGAATCTTCACCGAATTTCCAAGACTGCCGATTTGAGCTCACGGGAATCTAATGTCTCATCGGTCGAATTCGGTTGTAACGTTAGCGTAGTAGTAGCGGTTAAGGTGAGGCGAATTGCTGTGTACGGAATTTCGATAGGAACCTGAGGTGGATCGCTCTAGTACTTCGCGCTCGGATGGCCTACCGCTGTCTTAACCTCGCGCCTCAGGAGCAGCTCGGCGAATGGCTTCTTCCAACTGATCCTTCGAAAAAGCCGTACTAATGAATAGCTCCTGTCGCGCGCCGGCGCTCAGTGCGATGGCCTTCCAACCGTTGGTGGTCGGTACGGTGACCCGGATTCTGACTTCGCCCCTGGCGTCGCGGACCGGGCGGATCACCCCGGGAATCACGGACCGGATGGCGGGATTCTGTTCGAGCAAGCGCTGCAGCACATCGCGCACGCCATCCAGGATGCTGTGTTCCACCTTGAGCTTTCCCTGGACCTTGCGGAGCCGCATGACGCACCTACTTAAAGCGCTTGCGGTACTGAATGTCGATGCTAAACTCCCCGTTTTCATCGCGTAGCGCGACGGCGGACCATTTTCGACTGAAGTCCCACTGCACCCGAACAATCTGTTGATTGGCGACCGCAAGATTTGTGATGTAGGTGACCGTGATGTCGGACGACACCTGCTGCTCCATCGTCAGCCGGGCCTGCGGAACGATGGTGATGTCGGTGAGCTGCGGATCGATCTTGATATGGCTGACTCCGAAGAATTTCTGCAAACGCCCGGAGTTGGGGGCGATAGCCTGCGACAGAAGCGAGTTGCTGCCCGTTCCGAGAAAACTGCTGTTGACGTTGTTCGCGGCCTGCGGAGATGCCAACGGACCGGCGGCGGCGGGAGTGCGGCCCACGGCCAGCAACGCAATGATGTCGGAAGCCTCAAGCGGCGGATCGGAACGGTACGAGAAGTTCAATTTGTTGATCGAACCCGAGAAGCTGATGTCCACCGTGATGCCGCGCACCTGCGTGGAGAGATCCATATTAATGTTGGGCTCAATTTTGGCGGGATTGTTGAAATTGATTTCGCCGCGATTAATGCTATATTTGTTGCCGAAGAACTCGGCTTGGCCGGAATTGACCGTAATGTTGCCCAGCAGCACCGGGCGATCCGGGGTGCCTCGCAAGCGCACATCGGCGTCCGCCTGAATATTACGCGTGAGCGAAGTCTCCACTTCCAGCGTTCGCGTGGTGACGACGTGCACATCGAACTGTACACCGTTCAGATAATCGTTGGGGGCGGCCTCGGCGACCGGTTTCGCAGTGGACGCAAAGAGCGCCCCAAGGTCCGTCCGGGGATTAAACGCGGCGCGCGTAATCGAAACCGAGCCGGATAGAACGCTGTTCTCCGACGTCCCCACCAAGGCCACCGACCCGTCCATGGTCAAGCTCACTCCGTTTCCGGAACGATAGCGGACATTGCGCGCCGCGGCTTGCAGACGATACACCAGCGCGGTGCCGCGGAATCCGACGAAGCTTCCGCTCTCGAATTTGATATCGCCGCCGCCGGTCTGCGCGGTAAGGTTCTGCACCGTGGCGCGGTTGCGATCGAAGAGGATAAGCCCATTGGCTTGATCGATCCCGTTCGGAACATCGCGCAGGAACAAGGATGCATTGCGCAGCTCCAGCCGTCCCTCCACCTGGGGCTCCATCAGGGGTCCTCGGATGGCCACATTCACCAGCGAGGCGCCGGAACCCAGCAGGTCCGGATTAAACAGCTCGAGAATGGAGAAATTGATGCGACCCTGGATGGTCAAATCCCAGGGACTTTTCGTATTGAGCGCCAGACGCCCGGCGGTCTCGATCGTGGTGTCCTTGGCGAGGAACGTGGCGTGGCCGATATCGATGACGCCGCCTGTCGCCTGGAGATGGATCGGCTGGGCATTCTTCAACACCAGATCCTGCAGTTGCACGCCCGCAATCGGCCGCGTGTTGGGGCTGGCGTTGAACTGCACGGTGGACAGCGTGACATCCGTTTTCATTTGGGACGGCTGATTGAGCGGACCGCTAATGGACGCCTCGCCTTCGACGAATCCGTCGAACGGAAGATCTTTGCGCAGATGTTTGCCGGGGGTGAGATCGTGCAACGTGGCGAAGGAAATGCGTGGGAATTGGATGTGGGCCTCGCCGCGATAGTCGCCCTCCATGCGCCATTCCCCGCTTCCGCGGAGCTGAACATCCTGCACGGTTGCGGTGGCCGTGAGCGCGAGAACTGGCAGTTTCGTGGCTGCCGTGATATCCAGATCGCCGTAGGAATGGCCGTCCAGCGTGAGGTCGCGCACCGCGAGCTGGCCGTTGAGCGACGTGAGATCCAGCAGGCCGCTGACGACTTTGGCCGCACCGTTCGCCTTCAGCTCGGCCCGGCCTCCCAGACCAGTTTCGAATTCCTGCACGTGCTTCAACTGAGACAGATCCACGCCGCGGGCGGCGATTTCAAAGCGTAGCGAACCATCTTTCCAATCGTTGGCCGGATGGTTGTAGCCACCGCTCAGCATCACACGGGCCGAGCCGCTGCGCGCCTCACCATTTGAAAGCTCCAGCGCCGTGGGCGTAAACGTGACGCCGGCCCGGACACCGGTGAAATGCTCGTCATACGCAGTGAGGTCGTCCCCCGACACATTGCCGCTCACCACCGGCGATTCGAGCGAACCGCTGACGCGCACCGTCGCCGAGATCGATCCGTTGGCAGGCAGCGGCGACATTCCGCCTTCAGCCGCCAACGTCTGCAGGTCGGCCGAGCGCAGCGTGGCCAACGCTGAGATGGGACTGGTCGCCTCCAGCTTCCACTTGTGCAGGCCGGCGCGCCCTTGGCCTTCCAACCGCATTTTGCCTTGCTGGACACTGACGGTCAGCAAATTGGCGGTGGATCCATCCAGGTTAAATGTCGTCACCAGCCGGTCGACCTCGTGGCCATCGAATTTCAGCCGTTCAAAATCGGCCTTCCCGGCGACCTTGGCGTTCTGGAGTATCCCGGTGACCGACGCGTCCACGTGTGCCACGCCATCGTGCAATTCCACCGGCCAGCGCGCGGGAGGCGACGCTCCCAAGGCTCGCAGTACGGGAATCGCATCGTTGAGATCTCTGGAAACGACGTGCAGGGTCAAAGTTTCGCCAAGCGTGCCTGAGACGCTGGCTTCCGATGCACCAAGGGCGACCTTGGAATCCCCGAGCACGATCTTTCCGCTGCGCTGATCGTAATTGATCGCGAGAGCGCCATGCACCGCCAGACCACTGGCGCCAGGTTGCAGAGTGAGGCCGGCCCCAGCCGAGACGCCCGCCAGACCGGAGGACGTCAGCAGTCCGTCCAATTGCACCGGACCGCTCAGAGTTCCGCTGAGATTGCCGGTTTCCCTGCCCGCGAAGCGCCCCAGTTCGCCGATGGAAACGCCATCCAGCGTGCCTTTCAAACTCACGCGCTGGAACGCGGCAACCTGCACAGCTCCACGGAAGCGGCCTTGGGGCGATGAAAGATCCAGATCCGGCAGACGAATGCCATCGGGGTTGACATCGGTGTGGGTGGAGAAGGAAATGCCCGCGATTTCGACGCCTTGGTGCACGTAGCCGAGCCCTCTACCTGTGAGCTTGCCAGTGAGCCGGTCAGGGGATTTGCCGTTGACGGGTGGGCCGCCGAGGCCGACGTGGCCCTGAAACTGGACATCTCCGCGCGGCTCGATGGGCAGCCGTACGATTTTGCTTAGCTCCTGTATCGGGAGCGCGGCCTTAAGATCGAACTCCCCGTGCGGCGCGGCAAGGTTGGTGATGGCGCCCGCCCCTTGCAACTTCATTCCGCCGGACTTCAGATCCGCGGAAACGATCTGAATCGCATTCTTGTCAAACGAAATCCGGGCATCCACCGCAAACTCGGCGGGAACCTGTAACTTGGGCGAAGCAACGTGGGCAGCGGCGGAAAAAATGGTGCAGAGATAGCGCGGTCCGGTAGAGCCTGGTCCGGGGCCTTCGTACCGCAACAATACTTGCAGGCCCTCGCCCGACGCATCGAGAGGAAGGTTGAAGGAATTGTAATTTGCCCACCCGTGGCGGAGCTCGATATGCCGCACCTTGAGATTGAGAAGCTCCTCGGCGAAGTTGCCGCCGGGCGAAGTAACCTTTGGCTGCGGAATGTTGGTGGACCCATCCGGCGCGGCAATGACGTTCAGGCGCGGAGTTTCAACCACCAGCGCCGCGATGTCCACTTTTTTCTCGAGCAGCGAAATGATTCGCAAGCGCACCCGGATTTTGTCCGCGCGGAGCAAAGGGGCGGCGGAGGCGGGCTCGGTGCCATGCAGAACGAAGGGAGAAACCTCCGCCGTGAGCTCGCGCCAGTTATAGGAAAAGCTGCCGATTTCGACGCGGCCGCCGGTGGCGCGCTCCGTCACCGACACAATGCGGTCGCGAACCTTGTTTCTGAACCACTGAGACTGCAGCACCAAAACGCCCGCGCCCAGCGCTCCGATCGCCACGCAAGCGGCGCCGAGGAAGCTGAACCCGATTACTTTGGCGCGCCGCGTCGTCATTGATCTGTGCCGGGACTCGTGTCGACGAGACTCTGGTCGCGGTACGTAACCGGTACCTGCTTGCGGGTGTCGGCCATCCATTGATCCAGAGCTTGATCGATGCGTTTTTGCGTGAGGATCTCCTCAATCTGGTCGCGCGAATCCTCCAGGCTCGGGATCGGATTCACTCCTTTTTGTTCCCAGCTGGAAACTTGCTGCCGATAATATGTTTGCACATCCGCGTCGGGGATCTGAATGCCGGGCCGGAAGCGGTAATCAATGAAGCGCAGCAGGGTAAATTGCCAGAGCAGGCGGCGCGTAAGATCGTCTTCGCTGATGCCATACGAGTCCAGCGCCGCGGCATACTCAGCTTCGTTCGAATAAGTGGCCTTGACGCCCTCCAGTGCGGCGCCGGCGTCGCTCAAATCCGGCAACGGGTAACGGCTCAGGTCCATTTCGCGCTTGACGAGCGCTTGCTCGATCAGCCGCGTGGAGGCCTGCTTTCTCGCGCTGGCGTTGATATCCAGCTTTTCGCGATTCAGAAAGGCTGTGATGCGGATCTCTTCGTCGATTTGGGATTCGGTGATCACCTGGTTGCCCACCGTGATGGCGATGCGGTCGATGATCTCGGCGGAAAGCGGCCCGAACCCGAACACCATCAGGCAGACGGTGAAAACGGCACGCATCAGAACGCCTGCCCGAGCGAAAAGTGGAATTGAAAAACGTTGATCCGCTGGAAGGTCACTGGCACGCTGGAGCCCTTCACGCCGCAGGAATACAGTTGGCTGATGGAGCCCTCACAGCCGAAAAAGTGCGGCGAGTCGGGGCTGAGCGAAAAATCCACGCGCACCGGACCAACCGGCGTGCGATAGCGAAGCCCGAAGCCGAAACCTTGAACGGCGTAGTCGAAGTCCTGCAGATTGGGTTGCCGAAATTGCAAATTGATTTTATTCACCGCGGAGTACACGTTGCCAAGATCGTTGAACAGCACGCCGCCCAAGTTATCGCCGACCAGCGGGAATCGCAACTCGATGGTGTTCATGAGCAGCGCATTGCCGCCGATGGGGAAGCCGGTGAGGGGATCGCGCGGTCCGGCCTGGAAATCAGGGAAGGCGCGATTGGAGAACGTGCCGCCGCCGAAGAATCGTTCGGCAAGGGGAATATCCGACAGCCCAGCATAACGCTCGATCAGGCCGAAATCTGTGGTGCGGGCCAACACCAGGTTCTTGGTGAGCGAATAATAGGTGGAATTGCGCGCTACTACGCGGCCGAAGCCAGTTTGCGACCCAAATGCGCTCGCAGCCAGCGCGAAATCGATGCTGGTGTACATGCCATGGTGCGAATCGACGGGATCGTCACGCTTGTCCTGAATGAAGCTCATCGAAAGGAATCCGACGCGGACCGGTTGCGAGAGCAGCGGAATCAAATCAGGACTAACGAGTGGAGTCCCCAGGATATTGACCTTGCGATACGTGTACCGGTATTGCAACGTGTTGGCGCGCGATACCTTTTGCCCCAACTGTATGGAGCCCTCCTTGCGCTCCGCCGAGAAAGTACGGACGTCATGAGAATGGTCGAACAACGCGGAGAGCTGCAGGCTTAGTTTCGGATTCCCCAAGAATTGCGGCGCCACATAGGTGAACAAAGCACGCTGCTCCAAGGTGGAGACCAGCGTCTGCAGGCTCACGGTGTGACCCACTCCGAAAAAATTCAAGCGGCTGATGCCGAAGGAAAAGCGCGGGCTGAAACCGGTGGCGCCGCCCGGCGAATCGAGTGAGGTGGTGCTGCCGCCGATGTTTCCAATCTCGGCGCCCACGCCGATGTTCATGGAATACCGTCCCGCCTCCTCGAGCGAGTAGAGAACATACTTGTCGGGCTCATCTCCATCCGGATTTTGAATGGCTGCATCCACGCGCGTAAAGATGCCAAGATCGTACAATCGGCGCTGGCTTTGGTTGATTTGGCTGGCGGAAAGCGGATCGCCCGGCGACAGGCTGATGCGGTCCCGCACCAGGTCTGGTTTCGTGCGCTTCAGGCCCGCCACCAGAACGTCGCGCACGTACACCCGCGGCCCGGGCGTGATGATGAACGTGAGGTTCACGTGATTGGGCTCGGCCGCGGGCATCGATGTGAACTCGAACTTCGCCGCGGGATAGCCACTGTTGAAGAAGTAATCGAGGATGCTGTCACGATCCGTGGCGATATTGAAATCGCTGTAGGGCTGGCCGGCGGTGGAGTGCAAGAACAAGAGCAGCGCGGCGCGTAAATCGTCGGAAACCCCCTCGAACGATAGCTTGGAGACAAACCACTGCGGCCCTTCGGCGATGTCGATAAAGATCGCGATGTGCGCCGTGGCGCCGTTGTAATCGTCCAGCACTCGAGAAGTCACCATGACGTCGCGAAACCCGTTGCTGCGATACAAGTCGCGAATGGCTTCCAAATCGCGGTCCATCTCGTTGCGGCTATATCGTCCGTGCCGGTAGCGGAGGCACGTCGCGGCCATCAACGTCATGCGCTCCCGGATCGTTGACGCGTCGAAATAACGATTGCCTTGCACTTCGACCTTGGCGATTTTGTGGCGAACGCCGGTGTTGACGTAGTAATCGATCAGTTGCTCGCCGTTGGGAGGCGAGGCGGTATGATAATCGGCGGTCGCGTCGAAATATCCCTGGCTTTCAAAGTACGAAGCCAACTCGCGCGAGCCTTCCTCCAGCAGGTCGCGATCGATGGAACGCTCCTGATAGATCGGCAGGATGCTGCGCAGTTTGCCGCTCGAGAGCTTGGCGCCCCGCAGCCGCACCAGCACCGGCGGACCGCTGTCGATATTGAGATTCGGCGTCACGGTGTTAGTGGCGGGATGATAATCCAGCTTCACCAGCGTCACTCGCGCTAGCAGGTGATCGTGCTTGGGATACCAGGAGCGGATGTTGACCAGGCCGCTCTGTACGCGCGTATCGGTAAGCTGACGCCAGCCCAACAAACCTCGCAGCCGCTTCCAGCCGCTCGAAAGAATGACATTCTCCTCGGGCCGCAGCGTGTTGCCGCTGACCACCAGCCCGTCGAATTTCGCGCGCGCGCGGGGATCGACGTGAAAATCGATATGTACTTGCTGCGTGGCTTCGCGAGTGGCGGTGGCAGGCTCGATTCCGGCGTTATAGAAGCCGTTGCGCTTCAGGAGATCGACGATCCGGTTCACGGCCGTGTTGGTTTCTTCCGGGACATACGGGGCGCCGAGGGTGAGCTTGCTCGCTACCAGAAGTTGCCCTTCGTTGGGCGGCTCGGGAACGCCGTCCACCGCGACATAGCCGATGAAGAACGCCGGCTTGGTGATAAATTTTAGAGCGACGCCGTCGCCCGCGGGAGTTGCATCCACGGCGATGTCCACGTATTCTCCGGTCTGATACAAGCGTTGGATGGAATCGCGCAGATCGGAACCGCGCAGCGGCTCGCCCACGCGCAACGGTATCATGGCCAGAAGCTGGCCGGCGGTCAGCGGCTGCCGCTCCGGATCGAATTTCACGCTCGAGATCGGCTTGCCCTCGTACGAATCGGCCGCCGCCGCGGTTGACACCGTGCAGAGGGCGGCAAGCATAGACACACCAATCCACCAGCCCAGCCGGGTCGACACAAGCGACCATCTTAGCGCATCGGCTGGTACCATCTGTGTGTAATGACTCCACGCGATCGCGAGCGTTACTCGCGGCAGATCCTGTTTGCGGGCATCGGCGAGCAGGGCCAGCAACACCTGTTGGACGCGCGCGTGGCGGTGGCTGGTTGCGGCGCTTTGGGGAGCTTTCAGGCGGGGGCGCTGGCGCGGGCCGGCGTGGGATTCCTGCGCATCATCGATCGCGATTATGTGGAGCTCAGCAACCTCCAGCGGCAGTGGCTGTTCGACGAATCGGACGTGGAGCAAAGCTTGCCCAAGGCGGTGGCGGCGGCGCGCAAAATCGCCGTGGTGAATTCGGATGTTCGGCTGGAGCCCGTGGTGGCGGACTTAACCTCCGCTAACGCTGAGGACCTGCTGGGCGACATGGACTTGATCATCGACGGGACCGATAACTTCGAAACACGATACCTGATCAATGATTTTGCCGTTGATCGCGGCACGCCATGGATGTACGGCGCGGCCGTCGGCAGCTACGGGATCGTGATGCCAGTGATCCCCGGCGAGACTGCGTGCTTGCGCTGCATCTATCCCGATCCGCCGGCGGGCGCACAACCAACCTGCGAGACGGCGGGCGTGTTGGGTCCCGTGACGGCGTTGATCGCGAGCCTGCAAGTGGCCGGGGCGATACAGATTCTGTGCGGCGTGCGGCCGGCACGCAAGATCACCACCGTGGACGTTTGGAGCGGCGAGATCCGCCAGGTGGCGCAGCCGGGGCCGGTGGAGGATTGCCCCGCCTGCGGGCGTCGCGAGTTCCCCTATCTCAGCGGCGAGCGCCGTGCTCCGGTGAGCCTTTGCGGGCAAAATGCGGTGCAGATTCACGAACGGGCACGGCCACTCGAGTTGCGCGATCTCGCGGCTCGGCTGGCGCCGCTGGGTTCGGTTCGTTCGAACGAATTCGCGCTCCGATTCGAAGCGCCGCCTTACTTGATGACGATCTTTCCCGATGGCCGGGCCATTATAAAAGGAACCACCGACGTGGGCATCGCTCGCAGCTTGTACGCGCGCTATATTGGTGGTTGAGGGTATTATGCGGTTCCTCCCCTTACTGGTCGGTTGTGTTCTGCTGGCTTTCCCTGCGTTCCCACAAAGGGGCGGACATGGTGGCGGAGGCGGAGGCCACGCTGGCGGAGGTGGCGGGCATATTGGAGGCGGATCTCGCGGCTTTTCGGGTGGAGGATTTCGGGGCGGCAGTGGATTCCGCGGAGGCAATGCATACCGTGGCGGCGGATATCGCGGCAATATCGGATTTCGTGGTGGATTCCGTTACCGCAACTTCTATGGTTTCCCCTATTACTACGCCGGCTGGTACGATCCGTTTTGGTGGGACTCCGGTTACTACGATCCGTATTACAACGGCTATCCTCCGTATGATTACGGTGACGTCGGATACGCCTACGCTCCTCCGGCGCCAGCGCCTCCCATGATCGTCGAGCAACCTCCGGCACCGGTGGTCCGCGAATATCTAGGCCCATCAACACAAGCAGCGCCACAAGCGCAGAAATACGAAGAGCCGCTGTACTTGCTCGCGATGCGGGACGGCACCATTCGCGCTGTGCTGGCGTATTGGGCCGATGGACCTTCCGTCCATTACGTCACCATGGATCACGAGCAGAAGCAGGCGCCGTTGACCTCTATTGATCGCGCGCTCAGCGAGCGGTTGAATCGCGAGCGCAACGTGACGTTCCGTTTACCGGGTTAGACCCCGCAGGACTCGCTCGAAAACTCCCAAGTCTTCTTCGTCGTTGTACAAGTGTGGCGACACGCGCAAATGGCCCCGTCGCGCCGCGACCAATACGCGTTGTTCCTTGAGCGCACGAGCCAGCGCAGATACGTCGTGATTTTCGAATCGGGCGGCCACAATCGGAGACTTGGTGTCGGCGACCGACGCGCCGCAGTCACGCAGAATTCCGCGCGCCGTATCCGCTAAACCGAGAACACGCCGTTCGATCGCTTCGGGCCCGATCTCGAGCATTAAATCGACGGAAGCCTCCATCCCGTAGAGCAGTGCGAACGGCAGCCCGCCGCCTTCATACTTTTCCGCAGTCGACGAAAATTCCGGGACGCCGTGATGCAGGTTGTCAACGTTGCGCCAGTCATGATGGCTGCGCCAGCCGACGACGCTGGGCTGTAGATGCTCCCGCAATTCCACCGCGATATAGAAAAAGCCCGCGCCTTCTGGCGAAAACATCCACTTATAGCCGTGCACCGCGTGCATGTCCGGGCGGACGCGTCCAACATCGAACCGCAACGCGCCCACGCTCTGCGTGCCATCTATGTAAAGCAGCACGCCGCGCGCATGGAGGAAGTCCGCCAACTCCGCTAACGGCGGCGCGAATCCGGTGGTATAGTTCACCGAACTCAGAATTACCAGGCGCGTTCTTGCGTCCACGGATTCGTAGAGCTGCTCCCACGGGACAGCAATCATCTCGACTCCGAAGCGCCCGAGCGCACCGGGCGCGTAGAGGTTGTTCGGGAATTCGTGCTCGAGCGTGAGAACTCGATCGCCGGAACGCCAATCGAGCCCCGCCAGCAGCAGGCCGAGCGCGGCCGAGGCGTTCGAAACGAACGCGATATCCGATGGCTCGCAGTTAATCAGGAGTCCGATCTTTGCGCGCAAGCGATCCACATCGTCGTACCAGGCGAGAAAGTCCGCGCACGCCAGTTCATCGCGACGAGCGAAGTGTTTGGCAACAGCTTCAGTCGCGCGCCGCGGCAATAGGCCTTGCGTGGCGGTGTTGAGATACGTCCAATGTTCGAGCGCGGGAAACTCGCTGCGAACGGCCTTCCAATCGATCACAACAATCGCTGCCCGGCTGCACGCGTGTCGTAACCGCCCAGGCTTTCGAGCTCCCGCCGATAGTTCGAACGGCTGAGCGTGTCCAGCACCGCTTGAATGCTCGGCATATCCAGATGTTGCCTGCGCACTGCCAGATCGTAGCGCTCACTCACTAACGGAATGAAGCCCAGGCCGAATACGCGCGCAGCAGCTCGAGTGGCGATGCAGCAGTCGGCTTGGCCAGCCTGCACTTGCCAAGCCGCGGGCAAATGTCCCGGTGCAACGCGCTCGTAACCTCGAACGTTCTTCGGATCGATCTTCAGCCGCTTGAGCGCCGAATCGAGCAATGCCCTGCTGCCCGCGCCCTTCTCGCGATTCACGATGCTCACATCGCGGCGCGCCAAGTCTTCGACATCCTTAATGCCCTTGGGATTTCCCGCCGCCGTGACGATCCCTTCCTCCCAAACCGCGAACGAGATCACGGCCACGGCGTTCTTGGGGAACATGCGGCCAATCTCGGGAAGATTCGATTCGCCGCTCGATTCATCGCGCAGGTGCGTGCCCGCGATGTGCACCGAGCCTTCCTTCAGCAGCTTCAGCGATTGCGAGCTGTTACGGTGCGCGAGCACCAGCTCGATGCCGGAGGCCTGCAGGTGATGCGCCAACACCGAAATTCCCGGATCGCATCCGGCGATGAGAACCCGATTGCGAAAATCGTCGGCGGCGTCGAACACCTGAACGTCGGTGCGGCCGTTCTTCGGAGGCTTGTTCGCCACCACGGCGTCGCTGACGGGAAAATACCAGGGAATGGGCGAAGGCGGCGAAGCCACCAGCCGCTTGTTCACGCGGCAAAGCTGTACCGGCTGACCTGGATGCAATGGTTCAGAGCCGGGCAGCAGAGTGGCCTCTTCCGAGCGCAATCCCGTGGGTTCGGCCTGGGGAAGGGCGAAGAGATCCTCCACGTGCACTTCGAGCGCCTTCGCCAGCCGCAGCGCGACAGCGGTGTTCGGGACGTAGCTGCCTGCCTCCATGGCGTAAATGGTCTGCCGCGTGACCCCGACCGTGCGGGCCAGCTGCGCGGCGGAAATACCACGCTTTTGCCGCAGTGTTCCTAAGTTATTTTCGATTTCCGGCATGCTGTTATACGTTACTCTGTCGTGTTACAGTAACATCATTATTGGTGCGCCCGATGAAGTCCCGAACCATAGCCCTGCTGATCATCGTAGCGTCTTGGGCCGCTACGTGCCAGCGCAGCGCGCAAGCGGCGAATCGCGAGATTACGGTTGCGGCTGCCGCCAACCTCACCGAAGTGGCCCAGGCGCTGGGCTCGGAATTCGAAGCACAAGTTAAAATCCATCCAGTCTTTAGCATCGGCTCGACTGCACAACTGACCACCCAGATCGAGAACTCGGCACCGTTCGATGTTTTCCTGGCGGCGGACGCCGAACACCCCGACAAACTTGACCACGAAGGTATGCTCGCGCCGGGCAGCAACGCCGTTTATGCGGTTGGCGTACTCGCTTTGTGGATTCCTCCGGGCAGCAAGGCTCAGGTCAGCAAGCTCGACGACTTGAAGTCGGCCGACGTTCGCGTGATCGCCCTGGCGAACCCCAAGCTGGCGCCCTACGGGGCGGCCTCGGTGGAAGCTTTGAAGCACGCCGGAATCTGGGATGCGGTTCAACCCAAAATCGTTTATGCGGAAAACATCAGCATGGCGAAACAGTACGGGACTTCCAAGAACGCCGACGCCGTGTTCACCGCGTATTCGCTCGTATTGAAGGAAGATGGCAAGGTGATTCAGGTGGACGAGACCCTGCATGCGCCGATCGTGCAGAAGCTGGGGATTGTGGCGCGGTCACAGCATATCGGCGATGCGCAGTCGTTCACCCGATTCGTACTCGGCAAACGCGGCCAAGCCATCCTGGCGCGCTACGGATACCAGATACACTGACATTTATGAAGTACCAACGCTTGCTGCTCGGCTTGCTCGTTTTCACCGCGCTCGTGTTCGCTCAGGCGCCGCCGGCTACGGTGCTTGCGGTGCAAGGCGACGTTGCAACGCCTTTGTCCCTGACCGCGGACGATCTCGCCAAAATGCCTCGCCAGATGGTTTCGGTGCCCGGCCCGGATGGGTCCAAGATTGTCTACGAAGGCGTCACGTTGCTCGACGTCCTGCAGAAAGCCGGTGCGCCCTTGGGTGAGAAATTACGCGGCAAGGCTCTCGCCACCTACGTGCTTGCAATGGCGCGCGACGGCTATCAGGTGGCGTTCACGCTTGGCGAGCTTGACCCTCAATTTGGCAATGAATCGATCCTAGTGGCCGACAAGCGCGACGGCAAGCCGCTGCCTGCTGACAAGCAGGGACCGTTTCGCCTGGTCTGCCCAAACGACCACGAAGGTGCGCGATCGGTCCGCATGCTCGAAACGCTCCACGTAGTCCGCCTCGCCAAATAAACTCAGAAGCTGAAACGACCACCGATGGTCGGAGCAACGTTGGTGTCGTACTTATAGGGGACGCCGGGGCCATGAGGAATGGCGATGGCCAGACCGCCTTTCACGTAGGAAACCGCAATTCCGGCAAAAGCGTCGAAACGCGGGGTGAAGTGATGATCCACGTAGAGCGACTCCTCGTTGAGGGTGCCCGCGCAGGAAGCGCGGAAACTCTCGGGCGTGCAGGCCGTGGGAACACGGAAGTCATTCTGCAGCTGATGATACCAGGCCGCGGTTATGTCGGTTTTGCGGTCGATGGCGTATTTCCCGCCCGTCCACCAGATCTGCACGTGCTTGGGAGAATCAAGATTGTTGTCTTCGACGCCGCTCATGATATAACCGCCCTGGTCCGAGGCGCCAACGCCCAACGGGTTCGACGGGTTAGCCTGCCGGATGTATTCGTAGCCGGCAAACAACCTGAACCGGTCCCACGTATACTTGGCAGCGAACATAATGGCGCGGTTGTCGGTCACGATGCCATATACGGTGTTGGTGGTTCCGATCAGATTGGCCCCGGTGATTTGGTTTGTATTGATACTGTTGATGGTCGATTGATATGGCTGCGTCGGACTCTGAGGCCCCAATAAGGGGTTCAATACGCTGATCGCTTGGTTGTAACGTTGGTAGACGACGTCCATGGAGAACTTGTGGTACTCTCCGCCCAGATTGAATCCATAGGCGTTGTTATGCGCACTTTCCGGCGTACAGGTGGCGGCAGTCCAGTTAGCGGAGGCCGAGTAGCAGCCGCCATTACCATCGGCGAATTTATACATCGCGCCGAAATGGGCCGGGCCATAGGCGAGGCGATACTTCAGGGCGTCGTCCCAACGGGTGTCCTCGGTGTCGCCGCCGCCGGCCATCGTGCCG
>Ga0187810_10000419_pt1 | contig 16884 bp, 18 predicted proteins | sample NC_wetland_sal_i_9_FD_132963 | JGI IMG/M metagenome (GOLD analysis project Ga0187810, IMG submission 132963) | Wetland sediment microbial communities from Neuse River Estuary, North Carolina, USA - ASW_5 | ecosystem: Environmental > Aquatic > Freshwater > Wetlands > Sediment | place: USA: North...
CCGCCAATCTCGCCATCGCGGTGCGGCGGCTGCGGGACGAGCCGCAGATCGGTCGCGCCGTGCTGTCCGCGCTGAACGAGCTGATCGCCGCCAATTACCTGCTGGCCTCCGATCTCGCCTCGATGCGCGTGCTGTTCCGCATGCGCAAGCACGAACTGGAGCCGCACGCCAGCGAACAGCTGCTGGAAACGGCGCGGGGCAACGTCGAGCTGGCGCTGTCCGCACATGAAGTCCGCGAAACGCTGCCGGCGCGGCTGTCGCGGCGCAGCCTGGGCGAGAGCCTGGGCGGGCACAATGCCATGGTGTCGCTGCGCCGCCGCCTGATCCATATCGAGCGCACGGCCGAGCGCGTGGGGGCGCTGGCGGGCAAGGCGATCAAAGGGGGCTGACGCCTACTTCTTCGCTTTCATAACCTTGTCGCGGGCGGCGCGGAATTCGCTGTCCCGGTGCCAGTTGGGCCAAGCCTCGGAATTGGCCAGCGTGTCGCCCATGGTGTGCAGCACCTCGATATCGGCCACCAGGCCCGCCGTATTCCAGTCGGGCGAGAATTCGTCGCTGGGGCGGTGATAACGGTGGGCGACGTAATCGTCGCGGATGGCCTTGGCCGCCGCCGTACCGCCCTCCAGCAGATCGCTGCCGCTGCCCGGCGTCATGGCGGGCACGCCGGCGCGCGCCAGGCTGAAATGGTCGGAGCGGAAGAAGCCGCCCTTCTCCGGTTCGGGATCGGGGGTGATGACGCGGTTCTGCGTCTTCAGCGCGTCGGCGAGATAATCTTCCAGTTCGCTCTGGCCGTTGCCGGACAGCGACATATCGTGCGCCAGGCCTTGCGGCTGGTTGGCGTCGAGGTTGACGGCGCCGACGATATGGCCGAGCGGCCAGATGGGATGCCGGGCGAAATAGGCCGAGCCGAGCAGCCCCTGCTCTTCCAGCGTCCAGAAGGCGAAGGCGATGGAACGCTGCGGCCTGGGATCGTGCCGGAAGGCCTCGGCCAGTTCCAGGATCATCGAGTCGCCCATGCCGTTGTCGATGGCGCCGTTGTAAATCTTGTCCGGCCCGGCCACGTCGGGCTTGATGCCGAGGTGATCCCAATGGGCGCTGTAGAGCAGCACGTCGCCCGGGTGCTTATAACCGGGGATGACGCCCACCACGTTGCGCGTCTTGAGCAGGCCGATGTGCGAGACGGCCTCGACCGACAGGGTTTCGCCCTTCATCGCCACGGCCTTGAAACCGCGCTTGTTGGCCGCCGCTTTCATCGCCTCGTAGTCGAGGCCGGCGCGCTTGAACAGGTCCTTGGCGGTGTCGAGGGTGATCCAGCCTTCCACCGGCACGCGGGAGGCGTTCTTGTCCTTGCTTTCCAGCCAGTATTTGTTGCCGGTGTTGGAGTTGCGCACCACTTCCCAGCCGTAAGCGGCGGGCACGGTCTCGTGCACGATGATGGCGGCGGCGGCGCCGCGCCTGGCCGCTTCCTCGTATTTATAGGTCCAGCGGCCGTAATAGGTCATCGCCTTGCCCTTGAAGAAGGCGGGATCGGGATGGGCGTCCTCGTTGCCGGGATCGTTGACCAGGATGATCACCGTCTTGCCCTTGACGTCCACGCCGGCGTAATCGTCCCAGCCGTATTCGGGCGCGGTGACGCCGTAGCCGACGAAGACCAAGGGGGCATCCGTCACCTTCACTTCGGGCGAGGCGTAATGGGAAGTCCAATAGGTCACCGCATCCGGGAAGCCGGGCGTCAGCGCCCCTTCGGGCGTGGCGAAGGAGAAATGCGATTTGGCGCCCTGGAGCGCGATCACCACGGTGGCGAAGTTCTGGAAATAGCTGCCGCGGTTGGCCGGCTTGATGCCGATGCGCTTCAGCTCGTCGGCGATCCACTGCGCCGCCGCCTCGCCGTTCTTGGTGCCCGGTCCGCGGCCTTCGAAGGCGTCGTCGGCGATGGCCTTGTCGCGCGCCAGGATGTCGGCGCCGGTGACGGCGGGGCTGGTAACCGGATGGGCGGGATATTTCGCCGGAGCGGCGGCCAGGAACAGCGCGGCGGCGGCGGCAGCGGCGGCGGTACGGAGGAACGCCATGAGGGACTCCTGCGAAAACGGCGGCATGTTAAGGTCGCGGGCAAGCGAGGCAACGCCGTAATGCGCGAGACGCCAAGCTGTCGCAGGCAAACGCAGGAGAGAAGATGGAATTCCACCGCTCGGAGACTTTCGCCGCCGCCGGATTGCCGTTCTCCGAATCCGTGCGCGTGGGAGACGTGCTGTATCTATCGGGCTGCCTGGGCAACCGGCCGGGCGGCAAGACGCTGGTGCCGGGCGGGCTGGAGGCCGAGGCGCATCAGACCATGCGCAACATCGCCCATGTGCTGGGGAAGCACGGGCTTTCCCTCGACGACGTCTTCAAGGTGCAGGCGATGCTGGCCGACATGCGGGAATGGGAAGCCTTCAACGCCATCTACGTCACCTATTTCAAGCGCGACCGGCTGCCTGCGCGCTCCGCCTGGGGCTGCAACGGGCTGGCGCTGGGCGCGCGGCTGGAGCTGGAGTGCTGGGCGTATTGCGGTACGCGCTGACCGGTGCCCGCCGTCCCCTCTGCAACGGACGGCGCGGACGTGAGGCGATTGGGCCGCGTTGCCTTCAAGCGCCTGGGCGCAGGAAAACCAGCGTGGGGGCGTTCCTGTAGCTTGTATCGCGCCAATAGCGGAAGCCGCATTTTTCCGCCACGCGGATCGAAGCGAGATTGGCCGTTGCGATGATGCAGAACATCTTCGGCCTGCCCAATTTCTCGTCGGTCCAGGCCAGCGCGGCGCGCACGGCTTCCGTCGCATAGCCTTTGCCGTGAAAGCGCGAGGCCAGCGTCCAGCCGGCCTCCGGCATGTCGTCCAGCGGCGGCTCGATATCGCGTTTCACATCGAAAACGCCGACCGCGCCGGCGTAGAGGTGCGTTTCCTTGTCCTCCACCGCCCAAATGCCGTAGCCGAAGGTCGACCAATGCCCGGCGTGGCGCAACAGGCGCGACCAGACGTCTTCGCGCGTCATCGCGCGGCCGTGGAAATGGTGCGTCACCAGGGGATCGGAATAGAGCGCCACCATGGCGGCGAAATCCTCGATCCTGTGGCCGCGCAGGAGGAGGCGCTCGGTTTCGAGAATGGGAACGGAGAGGGCGGTGAAAGACATGGACGGAAATGCTCCGAGACCAGCGGCGATGATACCCCGGACGGGCCCGATGCGGCATCAGGAGATTTTGGCGGTTGCCAGGAAGGCCTCGGCGCTGCGGCCAAGATGCCGCGCCTTATGGGTGAGAAGATAATAGCAGCGTTCCGGCAGGGCGACGGGAACGGCATGCAACAACCCCGCCTCCAGCCCCGACAGCACGGCGGCGGTGGGGAGGATGGCGGCGGCGGCACCGCCGCTGACCGCCGTCACCACCGCTTCGTTGGAAGGCAGTTCCAGAAGGACATCGAGTGCGGCCGCCTCGAGCCTGTGTGCGGCCAGGGCGGCATCGAACATGGCGCGGGTGCCCGAGCCCTTCTCGCGCAGCACCCAGGCGGTTTCCTTGAACTGCGCCGGTTTGACGGGCTTCTTGCGCCCGGCCCAGGGATGGCCCGGCCCCACCACCAGGAGCAGGCGATCGCGCCCCACGATTTTGCTCTTGAGATGGGGATCGTGCACCGCGCCTTCGACGAAGCCGAGCTGCACCGCGCCCTCGCGCACCGCCTCCGCCACCTGTTCGGTGTTGCCGATGCTGTAGTCGAGGCCGATGCCGGGATACGCCGTGCGGAAAGCGAGCAGCCGCTGCGGCAGCCAATAGGTGCCCACGGTCTGGCTGGCAAAAACCCTGAGCATGCCGCGCTTGAGACCGCCGAGATCGCAAAGCGCCGTTTCGGCCTCCCCTGCCCGCGCCAGCACCGCCCGCGCCTCATCAAGGAAGAGCGTGCCTTCCTCCGTGAGGGCGATGCCGCGGCCCAGGCGGTGGAACAGCTTGAGGTCGTATTGCGTCTCCAGCGCCGCAACGGCCGCGCTGGCCGCCGACTGCGTCAGGCCGAGGGCGGCGGCGGCGGCCGTGACATGCTGGCGCTCGGCCACGGCGACGAAGATGCGGAGCTGTTCAAGGGTCATGCTCCGGCGAAGGTTTTCACCAAATAGAGGCTGAAACAAGCGATAAAGCCGGTGGACAGCGCTCCCAAGAGCAAAGGCCGCAAGCCTTTGGCCGCCAGCTTGCGGATGTCGGTTTCCAGCCCCATGGCCGCCAGCGCGACCGACAAAAGGATGCTGGTGACGAGGGCGGCGTCCTTGTGCAGGACGGGCAAAGGCGGCAGCACGCTGTTCAAAAGCACGAGCGCGACGAAGGCCGCCACGAACAGCGGCAGGGCCGGCTTCTTGCCGCTGGGGGCGGTGCCGCCGGAATTGCGGCGGAAGGCCAGCAGCAGTACCACCGGGGCCAACATGCTGACGCGGGCCAGCTTGGCGATGGTGCCGAATTCGCCCGCCAGCTTGCCGTCCTGGAAGGTGGCGGCGACGACCTGGGCGATCTCGTGGATGGAGGACCCCGCCCACAGGCCGAAGGCGCGCGGCGCCAGATGCAACAGGCCCGGCAGCATGGGATAGACGAACATGGAAAGCGAGCCGAACAGTGTGACGCAGGCCACGGCATAGGCCACGTCTTCGTCATGGGCGTCGGTCACCGTGTTGACCGCCACCACCGCCGAAGCGCCGCAGATGGAGGTGCCCGCGGCGATCAGTTCGGCCAGCTTGGCCTCCACGCCCAGGCGGCGGCCCAGCCATTTGGTGAAGAGAAAGGTGGCGGCCAGCGCCGCGAAGATGAGGAGCACGCCGGTGGCGCCGACCTGGGCCAGTTGCTGGGTGGTGAGTTGCAAGCCGAGCATGGCCACGGCGAAGCGCAGGATGTGGCGCAGCGAGAACTTGACGCCCGCCCTGGCCCAATGCGGCGTGCCGACCAGATTGTGCAAGGCGATGCCCAAGAGAATGGCGAGGATCATCGGGCTGAGAATGCCGAAGCCGGGCAGCGAACGGGCGGCAAAGGCCGCCAGCACTACGGCCCCGGCCACGGCGATGCCCGGGGCGATCAGGAGAAGGTGGCGGAGGAAATGGGAAGAGACATGAGCCAGGCTCTTGGAAAAGGCGATCACAGGGCATCCCGCATGTTAGGCGCCCCGCAGACATGGCCTGGGCCGAGGTTTCACGCCAATTGATTATTCTTGTCGGATTGATCGGTTTTGCTTGTGGGTTGGGGGGCTTGGAGGGCCGTTTCATTTCACTCATGAACCCAATGGCCCTTGCAAGGGATGGATGCCGTTGTCCGGCTGCCCATTTGAACCTCGAAATTCGTACCCCCCCTCCCCCCGCCTGTGCATGTTTCAATTCGAAGCGTTCAAAACACCGTTATGTGAAGGCGATGCAGAGGGTTGGACGAGATTTCCGGCAATTGCGAAGAGTGCATGAGCGACACCGCATGTTTAACCCGAAGCGACCGCCTCCAGCGCTCGCGCAGTTGACGGGCGCGGGCGCATTGAATCGAAATAGGAACGGATTCTTTCGGTTCAAGGAGGCGCGGGGGATTTATTTCAGCAAATGCGAAGCGCCATCATCCGTGTACGTTAGACGGTTTATAGAAGGACCATTGCGCGACGGATGTGGGTCGGCTTCGTCAGTTTCCACTCTGACCCCAAACTCCCCTGCAAACTCCCCTGCCAAACTCCCCTGACCCCAAACTCCCTTGTTTCCAAACTCCCTTGTTTGACCCCAAACTCCTTGACAGACCCCAAACTCCCTTGACAAGGTGTGGGTTCGTGTTGGATCGGCCCCTACAATGGAATATTGTCGTGTTTCTTCCACACCTGGGCGACCTGCTTGTTGCGCAGCATGCGTAACGCGCCGGAGATGCGTTTGCGGGTGTTGTGGGGGCGGATGACGTCGTCCACCCAGCCGCGCGAGGCGGCGACGAAGGGGTTGAGGAATTTCTCTTCGTATTCCTTGGTGCGCGCCGCAATGGCTTCGGGATTGCCGGCGTCCTTGCGGAAGATGATCTCCACCGCGCCCTTGGCCCCCATCACCGCGATCTCGGCCCAGGGCCAGGCATAAGTCACGTCGCCGCGCAAATGCTTGGAGGCCATCACCAGATAGGCGCCGCCATAGGCTTTGCGGGTGATCACCGTCACCTTCGGCACGGTCGCTTCGGTATAGGCGAACAGCAGCTTGGCGCCGTGCTTGATGATGCCGCCATGCTCCTGCGCCGTGCCGGGCAAAAAGCCGGGCACGTCCACGAAGGTGACGATGGGGATGTTGAAGCAATCGCAGAAGCGCACGAAGCGCGAGGCCTTGCGCGAGGCGTCGCTGTCGAGCACGCCCGCCAGCACTTGCGGCTGGTTGGCGACGAAGCCCACGGTGGAACCTTCCACCCGGCCGAAGCCGGTGATGACGTTCTTGGCGAAGCCGGCGCCGATCTCGAAGAAATCGCCCTCGTCCGCCACCTTCAGGATCAGCTCGCGCATGTCGTAGGGCTTGTTGGGATTCTCCGGCACCAAGGTGTCGAGCGAGGGCTCGACGCGGGCCGGATCGTCTTCCGTCGGCCACAGCGGGGGCTTGTCGCGGTTGTTGAGCGGCAAGAAATCGTAAAGCCGGCGCATCTCTTCGAGGCAGACCACGTCGTTCTCGTAAGCGCCGTCCGCCACCGAGGATTTGCCGGTGTGCACGCGGGCGCCGCCCAATTGTTCCGGCGTCACGTCCTCGTGGGTCACCGTCTTGGTCACCTCCGGACCGGTGATGAACATGTAGCTGGTGCCCTGGACCATGAAGATGAAATCGGTCAGCGCCGGGGAATAGACGTCGCCGCCCGCGCAAGGCCCCATGATCACCGAAATCTGCGGCACCACGCCGGAGGCGATCACGTTGCGCTTGAAGATCTCGCCGAAGCCCGCCAGCGAGGCCACGCCTTCCTGGATGCGGGCGCCGCCCGCATCGTACAGCCCGATGACGGGCGCCTGGTTCTGCAGCGCCATGTCCTGGATCTTGCAGATCTTCTGGGCGTGCGCCTCCGACAGCGAGCCGCCGAACACGGTGAAGTCCTTGGCGAAGACATAGGCCATGCGCCCGTTGATGGTGCCCCAGCCGGCGACCACGCCGTCGCCCGGGATGCGCGACTTGTGGGAATCGAATTCGTGGTTGCGGTGTTCGACGAACATGTCGAACTCCTCGAAGGAGCCGGGATCGAGCAACAGCTCGATGCGCTCGCGCGCCGTCAGCTTGCCCTTCTTGTGCTGGGCTTCGATCCTGGCTTCGCCGCCGCCCAGGCGGGCGCGCCGGCGGCGCTCTTCGAGTTCGTGGATGACGTGTTTCATGGCCGAATCCCGGGGGGAACGGGAAGGTTTTAAGGCCTGAATCCCTCCCCTGAAAGGGGAGGGTGCAAACCGTCAGCAGACGGTTTGCGGGAGTGGTCGGAAAACAGACCCCCTCCTGCTCGCTTCGCTCGCTGCCTCCCCCTTTCAGGGGGAGGGTTTTCTTGCGTCTTTCAGGGGGAGGAAAGGAGGTGGAAAAACCGCGCGGCGGCGGAAAGTTCGGTGGCCAGGGCTTGGGCGCGGGCGGCGGCTTCGGGGTCCTCGCCCCATTTCTCGGCCTGATAGCGCTCGTCGAGCTGGGACACGGCAAAGGCCGTTTCGGGCTCGAGGCGGGCTTCCGCCAGGGCCAGGGTCAGCACCACGGAGCCCAGGATGGGGGCGGCATTGGCCAGCGCCGTCAGCCGGAAGGCGTCCAGGGCCGCCAGGGCCTGCCGCAGCGCCGCCAGGGTCTCCGGCGGCTGGGCGATATAGGCGAGGCCGCTGCCGGTGTGGAAGCGCACGCCATAGCGTTCCGCCGCCCAAGCCAGCAACGGGTCCCAGGCGGCGGCCTGGCGGGCGGCAAGCTCTTCGGGCGCTTGGGCGCGGTAGCAGAGAAGATCGTTGCTATAGGCCACGATCTTTTCCACCGTTTCGGCTTCCCGGCCCGCGACGCGGTCGATGGCGGTGTTGGCCAGCTTGGTGAGGTGCATGCTGCGCGGCTTCACCTCCTCGCCTTGGTTCCGCCATTCCGTGGCCACGGCTTCGGCCAGGGCTTGCGAAGGCAAGGCCAGCGGGGCGCGCTTGGGGGTTTTGATGGGGCGGGAGTCGAGGAGGATTTGATAGATCGCCCACCTGTGCAAAACAGACCCCTCCCCGGAGGCTAGCGCCTCCGACCCTCCCCTTTCAGGGGAGGGAATAACGGAGACCTCTTTGTAGAAGCGTTTCATGGCTTCTTCTTGCGGGGTTTTGCTGCGGGGAGCGGTGCCGCGTCGGGGTCGAAGCCGAGCAGCTCCCAGCTTTTGCGCATATGCTCGGGCAGCGGGGCGGTGACGCACAAACGGCCGCCGTCGGGATGGGCGATGTCGATGGTGCGGGCGTGCAGGTGCAGCTTGTCGGCGACGGCGCCCTTCCCTTTCGCCGCCGCGCCGCCGTATTTGAAATCGCCGACGATGGGCGTGCCGATGCTGGCCAGGTGGACGCGGATCTGGTGGGTGCGGCCGGTGACGGGCTTGGCCGCCACCCAGGCGAATTCGGTGGCATCGCCCAGCACCTCGTAATCGGTGACGGCGCGCTTGGCGTCGTCCGCCTCGCTGACTTTCATGCGTTCCTCGCCACGGCCGCCTGCCTTGGCCAGGGCGGCGCGGATGCTGCCGCGCCGCTTTTGCGGCACGCCGCAGGTCAGCGCCCAATAGGTCTTGGCGGCGTCGCGGCTTTGCAGCGATTTGGCCAGCGCCGCCGCGGCGGGCACGCTGCGCGCCACCACCAGCACGCCCGAGGTGTCGCGGTCGAGCCGGTGCACCAGGCGCGGGCGCTGGCGCTTTTCGTACATCAGGGAGTCCAGCATGCCGTCGATGTGCCTGGTCAGGCCGGAACCGCCCTGGGTGGCCAGCCCCGGCGGCTTGTTGAGCACGATCACCGCGCCGTCCATGTAGAGCACCAAATCCTGCAGGCTGCCCGGGACGGTTGCAGCCGTGCGGGCTGCCGTCAGCGTGCCCTCGGCCAGCTGCGGCGGCAGGCGCAGCATCTGGCCTGCGGCCAGGCGGTCGGCGGATTTGGCCCGCTTGCCGTCGAGGCGAATCTGGCCGGTGCGCAGCAGTTTTTCCAGGCGGCCGTGGGGCAAGGCCGGAAAATGGCGCTTGAACCAGCGGTCGAGCCGGATGCCGTCGTCGTCGCGCGCGACGGGCTGTTGCTTCGTCTCCATCGGGGGCGTTTTAGAGCGAAATCAGATTCGATGGAATCACGATTTCGCTCTAATTCTTTGTTGTCGCGCAATTTATCGGAAAACCGCTTCGCACTTTTCCGATTGCGCTCTAATTCTTTGTTGTCGCGCAATTTATCGGAAAACCGCTTCGCACTTTTCCGATTGCGCTCTAACCTCCTGGCGATTCCGCCAGCCCTAGAGCACGTTCCCTCTTCTTCGAGTCGGAAACGTGCTCTAGATTCCTTTGTTTGTCGCGCAATCCGGCGAAAACCGCTTCGCACTTTTCGGGATTGCGCTCTAGTCCTGGAGTTCGATAATGCCCTTTCCCTTGTTCCTTCTGGTGACGGCGGGCGGCGCGCTCGGCACCGCGGCCCGTTACGTGCTGTCGGGACTGGCGGCCAACGCCTTCGGTCAGACCTTTCCCTGGGGGACGCTGATCGTCAATGTGAGCGGCTCTTTCCTCATCGGCTTCTTCTTCACCCTGACGGCGCCGGACGGGCGGCTGTTCGTCTCCGGCCAGACCCGCCAGTTCGTCATGACCGGCTTCTGCGGCGGGTTCACCACCTTTTCCTCCTTCAGCTTGCAGACCATGAACCTGATGCGCGACGGCGAATGGCTGGCGGCGGGCGGCAATATCGCCGGCTCCTTCGCGCTGTGCATGCTGGCGGTGTGGCTCGGCTCGCTGACGGCGGGCCTCATCAACCAATTGAAGGGAGCATGAGATGCAGCTTCCCAAGGATGCCGTGTTGCTGCGTATCTTCTTCGGCGAGGCCGACCGTTACGACGGCAAGCCGCTTTACGAGGCCGTCGTGCTCAAGGCGCGCGAAATGCAGATGGCGGGCGCCACCGTGCTGCGCGGACCCATGGGCTTCGGCCATTCCAGCCGCCTGCACACCTCGAAGATCCTGCGGCTGTCGGAAGACCTGCCGCTGGTGATCGAGATCGTCGATAGCGAAGAGAAGGTCAACAGCTTCCTGCCGGTGCTGGACGGCATGATGGGCTCGGGGCTGGTCACCCTCGAAAAGATGAAGGTGCTGCGCTACGGCACGGGCGCCGGGTCCGGCTCGTCCTGAGCGGCAGCGCCAGCGATACATCGGGGAAAACGATGCGTCTGGGCGACACCAAATTCTTCAATCTGTATGCGCTGGTGGCGGCCCGCAGCAATCCGGGCGCCAAGCGCGACGTCTGGCAGGTGGGACAGGTCGTCTGGACCCGGGAACATTCGAGCCGCCAGGGAGCGCACTACGCCTTCCGCATCGAGACGGACGTGTTGCAGCGCTCCGGCAGCCGCGGCTGGACGCTGCTGGCCGGACGGGAAATGTGGTGGGACGGCGAGCATCGCGACGCCTTCCGCAGCGGGGGCTGGGTCCACCTGACCAAGGGCTCCCGCGACGACGTTTTGAAATGGTTCGCCGAACAGGAAAAGCTCCTGGAGCCGTAGGCGAACCTGCCGCGGTCGCGGAACACCGTACAGGCGAACGGGCTCAGTCGAAGCCTTTGACCTGCACGAAGACCAGGTCGATCTCGCTGCCCTGGCCGCGCGGCCGGATGGCGACGATGTGCTGGTCGCGGTTGCGGCCCGCCTTGAACAGCAATTCGCCAGGCTTGGGCTTGTCGTTGTCGCAAACAAGCTTGTCGGAGTTCTTGTCTACCACCCGCATGCCCGAGGACCGCCCGGTACAGTCCAGGATCGGACCGTATTTCAGCAGCGCCGGACGATAGAAGGCGGCGATCCGGCCGGGCGCATCGTTCGATTCCAATTTCATCACGGCGATCTTCAGCCCGGCGCTGCCGAACAGAGCCCAGACATGCGCCGTGCTGTCGCCGTCGTCCTTGTCCTTGCGCAGCCGGGCGCCGGGATAGAACGGCAGTCCCACATCCTTGGCGCTGGCCTGTCCGTTGGCTCCGATGCTGAGATTCCAGCCGTTGTCTCCGCCTTGCGCGGGGATCGCCGCCAGCGCCAGCAGGCAAAATGCTGCGCCGAAAATGCCGGTTCGAGATGTGAGAAGCATGTGCATCCCCTCCTGTTTCAGCCCGGAAAAAGCTTGTCGGCCAATTGCGGCCGAAACGTGGCCCGCAAGTTCGAAAACGGGACTGCGATGCGCCGGTTCAGGCCCCGCTCTTTTTCGCGCGCAGTTTGGCCCAGTAATCCAGGCGTTTCTGCACTTCGCGTTCGAAGCCGGTGTCCTTGGGGCGGTAGTATTGCTCGCGCGCCATGCCGTCCGGGAAATAGTTCTGGCCGGAAAAACCTTCTTCGGCTTCGTGGTCGTATTGGTAGCCCGCGCCGTAACCGAGGTTCTTCATCAGCTTGGTGGGGGCGTTGAGGATGTGGGCCGGCGGCATCAGCGAGCCATGCGCCTCGGCGGCGCGCTTGGCCGCGCCCTGGGCGAGGTAGACCGCGTTCGATTTTGGGGCCGAGGCCAGATAGATCACGCATTGAACAAGAGCGATCTCGCCTTCGGGAGAGCCGAGGAAATCGTAATAGTCCTTGGCGGCCAGCGCCTGCACCACGGCCTGGGGATCGGCCATGCCGATATCTTCCACGGAAGCGCGCACCAGGCGGCGGGCGATGTAAAGCGGCTGCTCGCCGCCCGCCAGCATCCGCGCCAGCCAGTAGAGCGCCGCGTCGGGATCGGAGCCGCGGATCGATTTGTGCAGGGCGGAGATGAGGTTGTAGTGCTCCTCGCGGCTCTTGTCGTAAAGCGGGACGCGCTTCTGCACCGCCTCCACCAGCGCGGCGGTGTCCAGCGGCCCCACGAGCTTGAGGCCGGCCACTTCCTCGGCGAGATTGAGGATGTAGCGGCCGTCGCCGTCGGCCATGGCCTTGATGCTGTCGCGGGCGTCCTCTGTCAGTGGAAGTTTTTCGCCGTAGTGTTTTTCGGCGCGGGCCAGCAAGGTTTCCAGCGCCGCGTCGTCGAGGCGGCGCAGCACCAGCACCTGGGTACGGGAGAGCAGCGCGCCGTTGAGTTCGAAAGACGGGTTCTCGGTGGTGGCGCCCACCAGGACCACGGTGCCGTCCTCCACCACCGGCAGGAAGGAATCCTGCTGGCTGCGGTTGAAACGGTGGATCTCGTCGACGAAGAGCAGCGTGCCCTGCCCCACGCGGCGGCGCTGACGGGCGGCCTCGAAGGATTTCTTCAGGTCGGCGACGCCGGAGAACACCGCCGACAACTGCTCGAAATGCAGGTTGAAGGCGGTGGACAAGAGGCGCGCGATGGTGGTCTTGCCGGTGCCGGGCGGGCCCCACAGGATCATCGAATGCGGGCGGCTGGCCGCCACCATGCGGCCGATGGGACCTTCCGGGCCGACGATGTGGTCCTGGCCCACCACCTCGGCCAGCGTCTTGGGACGCAGCCGGTCGGCCAGGGGCCGCGGGGCGCCGTCTTCAAGACCAGCCGATTTGAAGAGGTCGGACATGGGGGGACTGTACAGCGAAGTGCCCCCTTCGTCAGCCTTTGCTGCCGCGCAGCTTCGGGCTGACACGTCCCCCGTCCTTCGACAAGCTCAGGACGGGGGCAGAAAGTCAGCCGTCCACCGTCAGGTTGAGGCGGCGACCGTCGCGCTCGATCACCAGATCCCAGTGGCCGTGCGCGCCGTCCATCAGCTTCCTGAGCTGGCCGACATTGACCACGGCCTGGCCGTTGACCGAGCGGATCACGTCGCCCGGCTGGAAACCGTAACCGCTCGAAGGCGTGTTGGGATTGACGGCGCGGACCACCACGCCCTTGGCGAAGAGGTTCATCTGCAGGTCCACCGCCACCGCCGGCGAGAGGTTTTCCACCCGCGCCCCGGTCAGCGGATTGCGCCCGCCGAGGACGGTGGTGTCGCGGCGCGGATTTTCCGGCGGCAGGGCAAGCCGCACGGCGACGTCGCGCAGGCGTCCGTCGTTCGCCACCTTGAGGCGGACGCTGTCGCCGGGCCTGCGCGTGGCCACGCGGTAATTGAGCGACTGCATGTCGTCCACGTCGTTGCCGTCCACCGACAGCACCACGTCGCCGGTCCTCAGCCCCGCCCGGGCGGCCGGGCCGCCGGGATAGACGGTCTTCAACAGCACGCCTTGCGGCTTGGGCAACTTCAAGGCCCCGGCCAGGTCGCCGGTGACCGGCTGGCCCTCGGCCCCGATCCAGGGCAGCTTGACGCCGCCGCTGGCGGCACCCTCCACCACCATGCGCGCCAGGTTGGCGGGAATGGCGAAGCCGATGCCGATATTGCCGCCGGAGGGCGACAGGATGGCGGTGTTGATGCCCGCCAGCTTGCCGTCCGTCGTCACCAGCGCGCCGCCGGAATTGCCCGGGTTGATGGCGGCGTCGGTCTGGATGAAGAACTGGGCGCTGGAGGCGCTGGAATCCGCCCGCGCCAGGGCCGAGACGATGCCCATGGTGACGGTCTGGCCGACGCCGAAGGGATCGCCGATGGCCAGCACCAGATCGCCCACTTGCAGCGTGTCGCTGTTGCCGAACTCGACGGTGGGCAGCTTTTCGCCGTGGGTGTCGATCTTGAGCACGGCCAAATCGGTGCGCGGATCGGCCAGCTGCACCTTGGCCTTGAATTCGCGCTTGTCGGAGAGCACCACCTGGATCTCCGTGCCGCCCTGGATGACGTGGTTGTTGGTCAGGATCAGGCCGTCGGCGCGCACGATCACCCCCGAGCCCAGCGACTGCTGCACCCGGCGCTGCTGCTGCGGGCCGAGGCCGAAGAAGCGCTGGAAGAAGGGATCGTTGAAGAACGGATTGAGCGGCGTCTGCACCACGCTGCGCGAATAGACGTTGACCACCGCGGGGGCCACGCGCTTGACCATCGGCGCGAAGGTGAGCTGCACTTCGCGCATGTCGCGCGGCACGGCGGCATCGGCGCTGCGCGGCGCGGCACTGGAGGACGTCAGAGCATACAGGGCCAGACCGAGCACCAGGCTGCCGGCCGCCGCCATCCATCCGCCACGCTTCATCGTTCCAACTCCTTAGAGCAAAATCCGCGATCATCGGATCGCGGTTTCGCTCTAGTTTTTTTGTCGCGCAATCTTACGGAAAACCGCTTCACACTTTTCCGGATTGCGCTCTAGCGCAAAGGCGGCCCGTCGCCGGACCGCCCCTTATCTTATGCGAAAACGCGAACAGAAGATTACGCTTCCGTTGCTTCTTCTTCAGCCGCGGCGACCGGGCCGGAATCCTTGCCCTTGGCTTCGGGATCGCGATCGACGAATTCGATCACCGCCAGGGGGGCGTTGTCGCCGAAGCGGAAGCCGGCCTTCAAGACGCGGATGTAGCCGCCCGGCCGTCCCGCATAGCGCGGGCCGAGGACGTCGAACAGCTTCTTCACCTGGACCAGGTCCCGCACCGTGGAAATGGCCTGGCGGCGGGCATGCAGGTCGGCCGTGCCGCGGCGCGACAGGGTCACCAGCTTCTCCACGATGGGGCGAAGCTCCTTGGCCTTGGGCAGGGTGGTGGTGATCTGCTCGTGTTTGATCAGCGCCGCCGCCATGTTCGCGAACATGGCCGTGCGGTGGGACGCCGTAACATTGAGCTTCCGGCCGGAATTGCGATGGCGCATTGCTTCTTACCCCTGGACCCTCATGCTTCGACAGGCTCGGCATGAGGGAAAACAAATCCCCTCACCCCGTCGAAGGGCGAGGGGAACGCGGTTAGTACTGGTCCTCGTAACGCTTGGCGAGGTCTTCGATGTTTTCCGGCGGCCAGCCCGGCACTTCCATGCCCAGGTGCAGGCCCATTTCCGCCAGCACCGCCTTGATCTCGTTCAGCGACTTGCGGCCGAAATTCGGCGTACGGAGCATTTCGGCTTCGGTCTTCTGGATCAGGTCGCCGATGTAGACGATGTTGTCGTTCTTCAGGCAGTTGGCCGAGCGCACCGACAGCTCCAGCTCGTCCACCTTCTTGAGCAGGACGGGATTGAAGGCGAGATCGGGCTTGGCCTCCTCGGTGACGCGCTCGCGCGGCTCCTCGAAGTTGATGAAGACCTGAAGCTGGTCCTGCAGGATGCGCGCGGCGTAGGCCACCGCGTTGTCCGGCGTGATGGCGCCGTTGGTTTCCACCGCCAGGGTCAGCTTGTCGTAGTCGAGGATCTGCCCTTCGCGGGTGTTCTCGACCTTGTAGGAGACCTTCTTCACCGGCGAGAACAGGCTGTCCACCGGGATCAGGCCGATGGGGGCGTCTTCCGGACGGTTGCGGTCGGCCGGGACGTAGCCCTTGCCGGTGGCCACCGTCAGTTCCATGCGGAACTCGACCTTGTCGTCGAGCGTGCACAGCACCAGGTCGGGATTGAGAATCTCGACGTCGGCGACGGCCTGGATCTGGCCCGCGGTGACCTCGCCCGGGCCGGTGCCCTTCAGCGTCAGGCGCTTGGGGCCTTCGGCGTGCATCCGCAACGCGATCTGCTTGACGTTGAGCACGATGTCGGTGACGTCCTCGCGCACGCCGGCGATCGAGGAGAATTCATGCAGCACGCCCTCGATCTGGATCGAGGTCACGGCTGCGCCTTGAAGCGACGACAGCAGCACGCGCCGAAGCGCGTTGCCGAGCGTCAGACCGAAGCCGCGCTCCAGCGGTTCCGCGACGATCACCGCGGAGCGGCCGGCCTCGGCACCCGCGTCGATGCGGAGCTTTTGCGGCTTGATCAGTTCCTGCCAGTTCTTCTGAAACATATTTCCTCATCGTTTCCCGGACGTGTCGGATCGCGCCCAATTCCTGCGACGGGTACTCACACTCCGAATCCTTTTTGGTCGCGCAGCCCGCGGAAAACCGCTTCACGCTTTTCCGGGCCGACGCTCCCGAAATTCACACTCTGCGGCGCTTGGGCGGGCGGCAGCCGTTGTGGGGGATCGGCGTCACGTCGCGGATGCTCGTCACCACCAGGCCCACCGTCTGCAGCGCGCGCAGCGCCGATTCACGCCCCGAACCGGGGCCGGAAACTTCCACTTCCAGGGTCTTCATGCCGTGCTCGACCGCCTTCTTGCCGGCGTCCTCCGCCGCCATCTGCGCGGCATACGGCGTCGATTTGCGCGAGCCCTTGAAGCCCATCATGCCGGCGCTCGACCAGGAAATCGCGTTTCCGGCCACGTCGGTGATGGTGATGATGGTGTTGTTGAAGGTCGCGGCCACATGGGCGACGCCCACCACCACGTTCTTCTTTTCCTTCTTGCGGGCGCGGGGCGCCTTCTTTTCCGGTCCGGCCATGTTACTTCGTCACCTTCTTCTTGCCGGCAATCGCGCGGGCGGGGCCCTTGCGGGTGCGCGCGTTGGTATGCGTGCGCTGGCCGCGGACCGGCAGGTTCTTGCGATGGCGCAGGCCGCGGTAGCAACCGAGGTCCATCAGCCGTTTGATGTTCATCGCCACTTCGCGGCGAAGATCGCCTTCCACCAGATAGTCGCGGTCGATCACCTCGCGGATCTGGATGACCTCGGCCTCCGTCAGGTCGTGGACGCGGCGGATGGGAGAAATGCCCGTCTTGGTGCAGATCTCCTTGGCCTTGGCCGGACCGATGCCATGGATGTAGCGCAGGCCGATCCAGACCTGCTTCTGGGTGGGGATGTTTACACCGGCAATACGTGCCACGGGTCTCTCCGAATGCCTTACGGCGCTGAATTCGTTATGTTAACGGTTGCAACCACTTCCCTGCAAAACCCGGCGC
>Ga0187810_10000420_pt1 | contig 16841 bp, 11 predicted proteins | sample NC_wetland_sal_i_9_FD_132963 | JGI IMG/M metagenome (GOLD analysis project Ga0187810, IMG submission 132963) | Wetland sediment microbial communities from Neuse River Estuary, North Carolina, USA - ASW_5 | ecosystem: Environmental > Aquatic > Freshwater > Wetlands > Sediment | place: USA: North...
AACAGGCTCCGCCCTTGGTTTGGAAAGCAATGGTGATTGCTACGGCATTATTGCCCCGGCGGGGACGAAGTTTGAAACGGATGGTGGAAGTCTCGCGATCCATTTCAGCGGCAATCAGAAATGGATTTCGGTAGCCGTCCTTCCTTCGAGGCAGGATTTGCCCCTTTTTGAAAAATACGGCCCGGTCATCCCTCGCAATACCCGTGTCGACTGGATTTATTCCCCTGAAAAGGGTGAAGTGGCCACGACATGGACGCTTGAGACGGAAAACCTCGCCGGCGCATCGGAAAAGAATGTCATTCAAGGTTGGATTCCCCACCACTACGACACTGCTCACGGAGTCATGCCGGGATTTGAATTCAACAACTTGGACTATGCCACACCCCGAGGACAACTGAAGTGTGCCATCGGCCATCAATTCCACATCACCTATCCCTTTCGAGGACTCTTGCCGGCACTTCCGCCTCCGCATGTGGTGCCAGGTTTGCCGAATCCCTACCGCTCCGAGGTCATGACGCAACTCATCGACGGCTATACGGACGTGACTGGCTATGGATCGGAAACTTACTGGGGTGGCAAAAAAATACTCCTCTATGCCAAGTACATGGAAATGGCCAAGCTGCTCGGACTCGAAAAACAGTACGAGGTTTTTAAAGGACGATTATACGACGCTCTCACCGACTGGTACACTTACAAGCCGGGCGAAAGTGAACATTTCTTTGCCATGTATCCCAACTGGGGTTCTTTCATGGGATTTCGCACGCGGGATAATGCCAATCCTGGCATCGACGTTCTTCAGGATCATGCCTTTTGCTATGGTTATAGCGTTTATGCCGCAACTCTGCTTTGCCTGAACGACCAGGATTTTGCCAAAGGCTACGGAGAAATGGCCAAGCTGCTCGTCAAAGATTATGCGAACTGGGATCATAAAGATGTCAGATTTTGCTACTTTCGCAGCATGGACCCTTGGTGTGGTCACTCATGGTCGGGCGGCACAGGCGGCGAGGAAGGTAACGGACAGGAATCCTCCTCCGAAGCCACTCAGGCATGGGGTGCGATGTTCGTTTTGGGCGAGGCACTGGGAGATAAGGGCATGCGCGATGCCGGGGCCTTCGGTTACGCTTCCGAATCCCGGGCGGATGCCGAGTACTGGTTTGACCGGGATAAGAGAAACATTCCACGCGATATCTGGCCCCACCCTTACTGCAGCAATCTTGGTACAAACGGTATCGGTTGGTGGACGTGGTTCTCCGGGGATGAATACTGGATGCACGCCATCCAATGGCTTCCCATGAGTCCCCTGCTGAAATACCTCGCCGAGGATCCAGCCTTTGCCAAATGGGATTACGAAACCATGTGGAGGGATAAAAGAGTCGGTGGATGGGACACCAACCTCGGTAACGAAGCCGGCGTGGGCAACGTGACTCTTTCCTACCTTCAGCTTTTTGATCCCGATCAGGCGGCAAAAATCTTCGACGACCTCTGGGACAAAAACCGTGGCACGGCCCATGCCAAAGACGAATCCGGCCCGACTTATTACCGCATCCACGCGGGACGGGCTCTGGGCCGCATCAAGTGGGATGCCTGGACGGATATTCCCACCAGCACTGTTTATCAGGATGCTGCCGGGAAACTCGTTGCCGCTGTCTATAATATGGCCCACGAGGAACGTCTCTGCCACGTCTACGACCAAGGCAAAATCACAGCCACCTTCAGTGTGCCCGCCGACAAGTTGATCGCCTGGCATGCAGCGGATTCCAAACCAATCTCCCTCTCCATCTACGCTCCACAACTCACCGTGGAACCTGGCAAGCCGCTGAAACTCGTCGCCAAACCAATGGATCAATACGGTGTAATCGTTCCCGCTGAAGTTCAATGGTCAGCCCCAGACGGAGCCACGATTTCTCCAGATGGCACCTTTCAAGCTGCCGCGAAGGGTTCCTACACGGTGAATGTTTCCGCCGGAGAACTGAAGGCCAGCAAAAACATCCGTGTGGATGCGGCACCTGTGTTGAGGAAAATCACCATCGCCCCTGCCCCACCGAAACTCCATTACGGCGATCAAGTCACTTTCCACGCCGTCGCGACCGATCAATATGGAGACCCCTTTCCTACCCAAGTAACCTGGAAAGTCAGCGGTGGCGGCAAGCTCTACGACTGGGGCCGCTTCCACGCAGACTCCATCGGCGGCCCCTACACCCTCACGGCAGAGAGCGAAGGAGTCATCGGCACCGTTTCGTTCAACATCCTCCCGCCCAGTTCCCGTGAGGATGCCGTTTCAAACGGCAAAGTATTCGCCATTATTGTCAATCCACCAGACGCCTTGATGTGGGAAAACCAAACCCAGCAATTTACCGCTACCGGATACGATGAATCAGGCAAGCGCGTCGATATCCAGCCGACCTGGAAAGTAACCGGACGAGGCAGCATTGATGCCAATGGCCTTTTTACTCCAAATGGTGCGGGAAATTTCGAGGAGAGCCACGTTGGGATCGTCGCAGAAGCCGACGGCATTCAAGGAAATGCCTGGGCAGCTGTAGAGGATACCCGCCATGAAAAAAGCCTGGAGCTAACGCCCAAACCGGCTGGAATTGTTAAACTTCCCGAGGGTGGAACCACTCACTTTTCCGCTCAAGTGCTTGACCAATTCAAGGCCGACTATAACGACACGCCCATCACCTGGACAGCCCAAGGTGCGGTAAAAGTTTCTCCCGACGGTACTGTTACGGCATCCACATCCCCCGGAGACGGTCAGGTGGAAGTGGCGTGCGGCGATTCCAAAACCCCAATTTCCTTCAAGGTCATTCCGCCGGAGGATATGAGCATCCTCGCCTTCAAACCGACTCAAGCATCTTCCGTGGAAGGCAATTATAGTCCCGATGCCGCCGTCGACGGCAATCCCACAACTCGCTGGTCCAGCGCATCAAGCGACCCTCAATGGATTACTGTCGACATGGGAGGTGTCTATTCAATACAGAGAGTGATCCTGAATTGGGAAAATGCTGCTGCCAAGGATTTCACCATCGACTTGTCCGACGATGGTTCCACTTGGAAAATAGCCGTCACAGTGACAGATGGCAGGAGTGGAGTGCGGGAATTCAAACTCAATGGCGCTGCAGGGCGGTACCTACGTATTTATGGCACCAAACGCGCAACAGGTTATGGCTATTCCCTCTATGAAATCGAGGCCTATGGCACTCCCGTCAAATAAAAGTGTGGATCGAGAAAGATGCGGAACCCTTCGCCATATCTGAAACAGGTGAGGAAGTTGGTCAGCATGAGTGCGGTTTGCTGATGTTTGGGAAAAGGGTTATTTTGCATGGGAGTGCAAGAACAAGAACAAGAACCTTAAGGGAACCTACAAGCAACTCCTCCACTAGCCTTAAGTTTTTAAGGCTTCAATCTTGTTTAGATATAAGAGTAAAAGTTTTTGGACAAAAATGAAGATCAGCCAGATGCCACATTTTATCGGCCAATTTACGCTTTTTGATCACCTTCCCAGGAACACCAACTACAATAGAATTATCAGGAATATCATCTTTAACAAGGCTACCCGCACCGATAATGCAATTATCGCCTATTTTCAACGGTCCTATTATGCGAACCCCATATCCAATCCAACATCCGTGCCCAATTTCTACAGGGCCCGAAAAAGGTTCCAAGTTATTCGTATTATGTCCTCCATTGATAATGCTAACATCGGCGGAGAACATACAAAACTTTCCAATATGAATTTTATTAAATGGATAAAGTTTTAGATTATGTCCAATAATCGTATATTCATCGATTGAAATATGCGCTTCATTGCCTTCCAACCAATATAAATTCTTATCAATAAAAACATTTTTCGAAATATGCATTCCCGCATTGTTGAGAAAGTGTCTTTTTATTTTCCATATACACTCGCGAGGATTTAAGTAATTCGGAGTAAAATAATCGATTATGTTAAATAAAATCCTGGATGTTTTCATGTAATTATAAGGATGAGGTGTTACATTGGAATAAATAATAAGACAAGATGATAAATTTAAGTTTTGTCGGCAACAAAACCCAGATCGTTAATAATGCGTATTTTTATCCCGATTTTATCACATATTTTAGTTATCCCATCCTTACTAAAGCGAAATTGAAATTCAGGTGAAAGATTATCAAATAAACGAAATGCTATAGTTGAAAAGCTTTCGTTGACTCTTCCATATGAATATAACTTTGTCATTCTAAAGAAAAGCCATAGAAATGGGGTCAATGTCCGCGAAAAGAATAAGCGAATTTCTAGTGGTAGTTTATGAGAACAAGGCATTAGACATCTAATCGCATGATATGCGCAAAAAGAATAATTAGGATATACCCATATATACAATTGCCCTCCTTTTTCAACGGCACTCCAAAGAGATTTTATGCCCAGTGATGGATTAGCCAAATGATGAATAACACCGGACGAATACGCCATTTTGACAACACCATTTTTAATTGGTAAATGCTGAATATCCCCCCGAATGATATGCAGTGGCTTTATGTGTCCGTATTGTCGATAGATTTCAAATACCGTATCACTTAGATCTATTCCAAGTACATGTCCGTCCGTCATGCTTGAAGCAAGCGATATAACTAAGTTTCCAGCGCCAATGCCAGCATCCATTACTACAGTCTTATTTATTTCTTTAATATCATTCAATTTAAACGCGTAGTTCCAATTCGAAACATATTCATTAGGATCAAATCCGAAAATTGTATTATTTTCAAATTCACCTTTTCCGCGGAGTTCCCATTGTTTTGAAAAAGCTTTGTTTGTGATTTCTGTTTCAGTTGTATTTGCAGTGAAAACAGGGACTCCTCCTATAATTGGATATTTGTTATTACATTTGTGACATAATAACGTCCCACTCTTAATCTCATCTTCAAATACCTGAGAGTTTATATCAAGTTTCAAATCACTGCGACAAGAGGGGCAGCACAAGAATTTTAAAAGGATAGTCTTCATAGCACCTGATATCGTATCAGTAATTTTAACTCGTACGAATGGTCATAGTTGATTACCTAGCGGCCAAAAGTTTAGTCAGTTTTTTTAGTATTCCACCAAAGTCGAATACCAGAATTCGGTCGTAATTATTCGCAGCGTGTTGATAGGCCTGCCTTGCAAATTGTGTGCGCTCCCAGTTTTTTTGCAGCAGCAAAACATCGCTTCCCCCCTATCGGATCGACATCACAGGTAACCTCATCTTCAACAATCCCGTTACCAACACGAATCTCTTCGAAACCAGTGTCAATAAGCAATTGTTTGATGACCTTTGGTGATGGTACAAACCAATTCGTCGCTCGAAATTTCCCCTTCCAACGTTTTGGCCCCTCATATTCACAAATATTCTGATCAGTGTCTAAGCTCTTCGAGTCCAGATAGAGGCTGCCTCCTGCTTTTAAACAATGCCAAGCATTCCGAAGTCCAATAATTGGGTCTGAAATGTGGTATATGAATCCCATGCAAAATACGATATCAAAACTCCCCGCAATTCTTGATGACTCCAGATTAAATAAATTCATCTGACGCGCCTCTAGATTATTCAGTCCAAATGCTTTGGCTTGAAATGCCACAATCTCTGAATATGCGCCAACTTCATCAATTGCCACCACATTTGCTCCCATCTTTGCGAGGATCATGCTAAGGCCCCCCGTCCAACACCCAATGTCCAATACTCTTTTACCCTTCAGGTCAGTTTGTTGAAGTCCGAAATGGTCTAAAATGCGGCTTAACATCCAAATGTGACGGGTTCCCATAAGCCCTGCCACCTTGAAGGAGCCGAAGTCATGATCGTGTCCCCAACGGAAACGCAAAATATGAGGGCTTTGATTTTCAATTTCCTGTTGTTTTTGATCCGTGTATGGTTCTTTACTAATTACCTCCAGGATATGAGATTCGAATTCGACGGCAGGAATCGTCATGTTGTCTACCTTCAGAGTTTCAAGGATACTCTGGATATGTGGAACAGAACTGAAATTTAAGTCTTGAACCGTATAGTTTTTCAATGGGATATCCTTTCGGTGTTAAAGAAATGCGGATTCGGTTTTATTCTAAAAGTTAAGCGCCCTCTTTTGAACCGTATCAAACCTATGGTTAAAAGGTCAATATTCGTTTCGTCGGCCTCATTCTTAGGAAAACACTGATTTAATCCTGCGCGAGGCATGATAAAATAACCTGCATGGACAAGCAGATGAGTTTCGCGCAGACGGAGTACGCCGGGAAAAAGAAGATGACGCGGAGGGAGAAGTTCCTCAGCGAGATGGGAAAGGTGGTGCCCTGGGCCCGACTAGTGGGAGTCATCGAAACCCCATTACCCCAAAGGCGAGCGAGGTCGTCCACCGGTGGGCATTGAACGAATGTTGCGCTCCATTTTCTCCTGCAGTGGTTCTGGACTGGCCGACGAGGCTCTCGAAAACACCCTCTACGACAGCCAATTGATGCGTACTTTTCCGGCATTGATTTGAGTGTCGAGTCAGTTCCCGATGCCAACGTCTCCGACATCAGCCAGACCGCCCACTTCTTCACGGAAAAGAAAAAGAAGTCTACGCCGACGCAGGCTACCTCGGAGTCGACCAACGGGAAGAAATCCCCACCGGCATCTTCTGGCACATCGCCCAACGACGAGGCAAAATCCAAAAGATGACCGAAGGCACACTCAAAGAACTCACCCAGCGAGTCGAGAAACTCACCGCCCAAATCCATCAAAGATAATCCCCAAACACCTCTTCCCATACCACTTAGCGACAAAATAAAGTCATCCAACTTCCATCTCCAGACTCGAAAATGAAAAATCGCACAATTTTTATCGACCCTACCCAAATGGCAGTTTATTTAGCGCTTCTTAAGCCCGCACGAGAGGAGCCTTTCTTCCTATCAGATCAGACAAGCTGCTCCGTCGCCTCGGCATTGCTTTGGCGCGGCTCAACCATCTATGGACTTACAGACCATCGTTTTATCTCCGCTACTAAAATCGCTAACTCGACCAAACGTTCATCCCCTGTCACTTTTTCACTACTCACGGGCCATTGACAGGTAATAAGAACTGAGTACAGTCATGATTAAATTATTAAATGGAGCAGGGACATTCCCTTCATACTTAATGGAAAAATATTATTCGGCGCATTGTTCATTATTTACAACTTGTAATAACAGATGCGGCTACTGCACTCTTGCCGAATCCGGTTCGGTGATGGATATGCGCCAACTAGTTCCTTACCGCGATCTAAATTTCATCCATCGCCTTACCGATTTTTTTAATTCCCGAACAACCGCTGAACAGAAGTGGCATTTGCTCCTAACTGGTGGAGAGCCTCTGTTGATGCCTAATTTTGAAATCTTTTGCGATCGGATTTTTGAACAAGGAAATAAGATTTCATTATTAACCAACATGACTTTTCCTAAAGACAATCCAAAAATAAAATTTTTATTAAACGCAGATCCAAGCAATTTCAAATTTATTTTGGCCTCATTTCATCCTGAAGCCGAAGCTAAGGAAGATGGATGGTTTGAAACTATTGGAGCTCTTAAAAGTCATGGGCTGCCTATTATTGTTCGCTATGTCTGCCCTCCACAAAGACTCGAGAAAATCGATTATTTTTTTGAAAAAACTCGCCAGTTGGATATTACTTTCAACGCTCTTACCGTCTTGAGTGCAAGCTATCCTCAAAACTACACTGAGGAGGAGCGTGCTAAGCTCGCTAAGTATCAGACTTCATTTCCTCAACATATCTTTTTAGAAGGTGGCCTTGACACAACTGGCGTACTCTGCAAGTCAGGACACAGTGGCATAGCCGCTGATTTTCTTTCCGGCTCCATAACGCCATGTATTCTCACAAGTCCCGTACTAGGAAATATTCATGAAAATCGTTTGGAACTCTGGGATAGTCCTCGGATTTGTCCCAGCCAAGGAATCAAGTGCACGAATGACATTCATTTCTACGACGAATTAATTGTCGGGTTAGACAAACTTGATATCGCCGTGGATTTTGAAAAACAACGAACGGGTTTTGTCCCTCCGCTTTCTATGGAGGAAACAGAACAGAAAAAAGCTAAATTTAAAGCTCTTGGTTTCGAATTTTCAAAGAGTCCATTTTCCATGTCGGTACAGGAAGAGTCCAAGCTTATATTTGATAGGAGCTTTGTTCGGAATAAATTAACCGAATGGAATAAAAAATATTATCCCGACTCAATTGATGAGGTTTCACCCTCCTAGCTCCAGTAAGTATTCTACGTAATCCGTAAATGCGATGCGAAGCAAGTGTCAGTTTATACACAATATTGCTCTGCAGAATAGATACAAGAGTGATATGAGAGCCCCTAACGTCTGAGGGCATAAGTCAGAACACGGATGGTGGCTTCGGTGAAGAGATTGAAGGTGTTGCGGGCGTTGAGGGTAGCGGAAGGGTATCGCAGCAAGTCTCCTGATAAGTCATAGGGGAATCACCTATCACTCCTTAATCCTGGATATGGATTTTCTCAACAGAACCGCGCCCGATGATGTAAATGAGCCGTTTGAGCTACTGTGAGATCACATACAGCACATCCCGTGCTTCAGTTATTCTTTTATTCCTTACCCAAGGAGAATTCAAATGGCATCAAAACTCATCACGCTACAGGCACTGTTGGTACAGGAACTTCACAACCTTTACAGCGCAGAAGCCCAGCTCATCAAGGTTCTGCCCAAAATAGCTCAGACCGCCTCATCCGAAAATCTTAAGCATACTTTTGAAAACATGTGGGCGCAAACCAAGAACCATGCCCAGCGCTTAATACGAGTCACAGACTGCTTGGAAGAATCTGCAAGCGGAACAAATTGTAAAGCAATCGAAAGTCTGATTGCAGCGATGGAAACGATGGAAAGCCTGATTGCAGAAAGCTCGGAATTCATTGAAGAAGATTGTGATAACATCGTGAAAGACGCTGGTTTGATTTGTGCCGCTCAGAAAGTGGTGTATTACAAAATTGCTGGGTACGATTCGGCCATCACCATCGCTGAAGGATTGGGATTGAACGAAATCCTTCAGCTACTCCAGCAGACGTTAAAAGAAGAACGCAGTGCAGTTCAGGTTCTCACAGAGATAGCTCGATCAATCAGCCAGCCAAATGGGACAATCGCGCAGTGAATAATTGAAAAACTTTGAAGAAACAGCGTTTCACCCGGCTACACCACTTCGAAAAAACACGTTCAAGATTGAATCAAGGATACCCTAATTACCACCAAGGAGAATCTCCATGATATCAAAACTCATCACTATCCAGACGTTGTTGGCACAGGAACTTCAAAACCTTTACAGTGCGGAGAACCAACTCATCCATGCATTACCAAAAATAGCTCAAGCCACCACATCGGAAAATCTTAAACACGCTTTCGAGAACCACTGGACGCAGACAAAGAATCATGTCCAACGGTTGAGAAGGGTAGCGAACTGTCTGGAGGAATCTACCAGCGGAAAATATTGCAAGGTAATGGAAAGTCTAATCGCAGAGTGGAGTGAACTCATCGAAGAAAGAGGAGAGACGTTTAAAGGCGAATATAACGATATAGATGCCGGCTTGATCTGCACTGCCCAGAAAGTGAACCATTGCAAAATTGCCGCCTATGCTTCAGTCAAAGCCCTTGCTGAGGCACTCGATTTTACTGAAGTCGTCGAGATACTCAAACAAACGTTGAAAGAAGAGCATTCAGCCATTCTGCATCTCACAGAGATTGCTCAGTCCATCAACCGGGCGGGTGCAGCAGTCATACAACGAATGAATGAACAAATTTGAAAATCATCCACGACTGCATCCTTGTAAATAATGCCACGTCATTAAATGGCCGTTTTTATTAAAAAGCCAAACAAAAATGGAGATCCCATGGAAAACCACCAATACAAAGGCCAGTTAAAACAAATGTACGATGCCCCTACCGTGATCAGTACGGCTTTCGGGTCTATCCGTGCCTGTTCGTTTTTAAAATCCTGTAGCTTGCGTCTTGCCTCTGGCAGATTATCTGTTTCCAAGCTACGTTTGATCTGCTTACCCTGGACTTTTACGACGGCAAAATATGTTTGACTTGAAGGGTTTCTGTAGAGACACTCTCCAACCTTCTCATATGAACGATTTGTACTCATGCAACCTTTCTGTTTCTCACGCTCTCCAACGTGTTCGAATGGTACGGGTTACCAGTCGAAAAATTGGGAATTTAATAGCCACGTTAAGTCGTTTGCTATAAATAAGATGGGGTCATAGCTCAGTTGGTAGAGCGCCTCAATGGCATTGAGGAGGTCTGGGGTTCGAATCCCCATGGCTCCATAGGTAAAATAAGCCTTACCGGAAACAGTGTAACACTTTTGGTGTCACACTTTAACTTCAAAAACCCCCATTTTCGGCTGTTTTTTTGACAATCGAACTATTTCTCTCTCCTTAAAGATAAAAGTTCATAAATCTACTGATGCCAGCTCGCTTAAGCTCGCGGGAGCTTCATTACAGTGCCTGATTTTGAAGTCCAGAGATACTGTCAAAGAAGTGACGAGCAGCGTCATAGATCGTTTTGTGCCCAGCAGCGGTTGGATGTTGACCATCGGCTGTAGCAAAGGTGATTTTATTTAAATCAACTAGATATATATTGGTATCGTCTGAAGTTTTTCTATAGGAGTCCACAGCATAGGTAATTGCGGCCCGGCCTTTTCCAGATACAGGAATTATGACGATTAGTTTTGTGTTTGGAAGTACTCGTCTGCGGATTTTCGCCAAAGCGCTGGTTACAGGAGCTTCAGCCGGTACACCATTTTCTCCAAGATTGATTAGGACGACATTTGGAGTGGGAGAAAGTTTGTCTCCGGTTAACCGGCTGATGGTACTAGTTCTTTGATCAATAAGAATATCCAGACCGGGGAATCCGCCCAGTCCGCCACCCCAGTTATAGCCTCCACTGGCGATACGTGTTTCGCGGTACCCGTAATGTTGAGCTAAAAGGTAGCCGTAACTGGCTCGAGCTTCGTTAGACAACGCCCAGTTATCATCAGCGGGACGTCCCTGTTTGTTTTGACAGGCGGCAGCATCTCCAGACATGATGGAGTCACCAATATTCAGCCAAATTTTCTCAGGAAGTGAGGTAGACACAGTCTGCCCGCCCTGTTCCACGAGGAAACCGGTTATTTTGACAACATTGCCAGGCACATCACCTGTGTAGCGATCTTCAAACGGAGAAAAACCTCGAAGATAGATGTCGATAACAGGATTGGTTTCTTTGAAAGACAGCAGTACTGAGATTTCGTTTGGAGTGAGTTGGTGTATCTGAAACGGCCCATCATTCACCGACCAGGCCAATACGGGATAACGAGATGCAGGAGTTTTGATCACGCTGGTGTCCACGGAAAGTTGGACGATATGAGTATTTTTAAAACCTATCCTCAATGAGGCGCCGCCCGAGCTGGACGAAATATACTTGCCTGTGACAATCCAGTTTAATGGGGAAAGACCATTCACAACATTGATATCCGAGACAGGGATGGATGACTGACTCGGAGTTGAACCTTCTGTTATCATTTTTATGCGCTTCCGTCTTCGCTGTGAGGTATCTGAAAAACCATTGAGTAAAAATCGTAATATATGGAGTTTGCCGATTGTTTATACTCTCGTTTTCATTCTTGCTTAGCTTTGACCTTGAAGACAATGCCACTGGAGTCAAACACATGGTAAGGGCCGGATTTGTCTGGAATCTTGATATGCTCAGAACTCAATCGAAAAAGAGGATATTCGGGCACACCATCCCTACCGGTTTTATAAGTTCGTCCCTTGATTTCGACATAAAGGCCGAGAGAAGAAACACCACCTCCCGATTCACACCAAACGACATCCATTTTTTTGAAATCATCGGCTTTCCATTCGAACCAATCACCACGAGTAAAAATCGCACCGGGGAAAAGAAAAACAGTTGGTTCATTGAAAGGAGTTTTCCCTTGTTCGGGGAGTTTCCAACCGAAAAATTCATGTTTTGGACCTGTTGCCCATGATCCATCCAGAACAATTTTGTTGTCGATAGCCACTACCAGCCAGTCATCTCCATAACCACAGAACCTCATGGTTATATCCGTTGAGGGTGCCACCATGCCTGTATAATGAACCATGAAATTCACCGGCCTGACTTCCTTTTCAACATTGAAGGCTTTTGGGCCTTCCTCAGCCTTCATCATTGGGAAAAAAATGTGAGAAGCATAAAGAGGAGTCGGAGAAATGTAGAACTTCGACAGTACTGAGGGAGAAAAGCCTGCTTGGATAAATGATTTGATGATTTTGCCCGAATCACAGGGTATTCCTCTGCGGCTTCGGTCCTGTTTGAAATCATAGAGTCGTCCTATCAATGTTCCTTCTTGTTTTTCACGTGAACCGAAAAAGGTACTGGTGCCCGTTCCCTTGCCCACTCCAATTCCCGTGCCACCGCTGAAGCCTCCTTTCCCACTTGTAAAGGCGTCGACTGCAACGGTGGAGGCGCCAGGCATGGCGTTGAGACTTGGACCCGTCTTTACCGGACTGGCGAGGGTGAGGGCATCGACGGAATTTTCCGTAGGCGAGGCTGCTGGGGCTGGCTGTACGTCGGTGATAGGAGAGCCCCCCGGATCATCCTGACTGACATCCGGCTGTTCCACCACGGGAGGGGGCGGTGGGATGTCAACCGGGGGTGGCGCAACGGTGGTGATGCGGTTCATTTCCTTCACGACTCCGGGAACAATGACGATGCTGCCGATAAGGAGTAAAATCAGGCTGTGAACCAGTAGGGAAACGGCAAAGCTGCCCCGGATCATTTTCTTTTCGGATGGATCCGTTTGTTTGATTCCGATTTTATTCATGATTACCTTTTGGGATTTAGATTGTGATGGAAAGTGTCAAAGATGTTTTGGTGGGAGATTGGCATTTAGGAACTCTTGGAGGTCTTTTTGAAAACGATCGCAAAAAATGAGAGGCGCGATGGATGTTGTTCCTAAAAGGTATAGCTTCCCAGTTGTTCGTCGTTATCTACTGCAGTCTGCAGCAAAGGATGCGCTGTGAAAAAAATCCTAAAGCCAGAATGACTCTATGAGTATTAATCATAAACAGGTTCCGGTTGTTTCTCGATTTTTTCCCAGCATCACATCAATGGATTCATCATTTCTTCTCCACGGGAAAATCATTCAGAGATGCCTCGGAACGATGTGGGCATTGCGATACTCCTGGAGATCCTTTTTAAAGCGCTCGGGAAGTTCCAGATGCTCGGTAGGTGGTGTGGAGGAAAATGTCAGTGTGTAGTTTTGATCGCCATCGTCCAAGGCGATGGGTTGCAGGGTTTTGGGATTTAGCCACGCCTGATAGATGAGGTGGATGGGTTCACCTGGTATTTCCTTTCCTGTCTTGGGATCGCTCATGGGAGGACCGGGAATGGTGATGACAGTACGATAATGGTAGTTTTTTTTCCCGTTCAGGCTCTCTTCTCCTTTGTAGTTTTCTGGCTTGATCCAGGATAAGGAGGCTTGATCTAGGTCGAGCAACTTGGGAACAAGCCCATTTCGATCCTGACCCTGAGTACTCGTGCGCACTTCCTGAATGATATGAGCCTGTTCGACCAGAATGAGGCCGACATCCAGTAGATACCACGTTTCGGAAGTGTGGCCATCCCACCAAGTGATGGAATCCCGACGGAGTTTGCCAACTCGAGTGATTTCTATCGATTTCATTCCAAGACGCGGCAAGGGGATTTTGTCTGCCACGGCATTGGTTTCATTGATCGCCTTTGTTTTTTGTGGCTTGGCGGAATCGACCGTGGGCTTGGATGGTGTTACTTCAACAGAACAACTCATATTACCCTCGGGCAGGAATACATAGGCGGGGTCGGATAAAAGCGGTTGCTCGAAAAAGACAAACGCCGTGAGGCACGCCGCCAAACAGATTTTTTTATTCATAAATGGGTTCCAGTTGATGATCGAGTATCTTTCCCGTGTAGCGATCAATGGTGACATGCAGCCAGTAGCGGCGCTCCCCCTCCACGACAAAGTCATTCAGCGTTTTCGCCAAGGGTGACATGTGCCCCGATTGGGCCACGACATCAATGAACAAATCCCAAGTGCGGGTATTGACGATGTTGGACAAGGCTCGGACGGGAGCTTCGGCATAGGCTTTATTTGCATAGTTGACATTATTGGTAATGAGATTGGTGAACATGATATCACTGTATCTGGTGACGATTCCCGAACGATTACAGATGGGATTGGCTGGCAAATTATTGGCCAGGACGGCGGCCAGTTTGGTGGAATCCTGCACTGTCATGAAGTTACTGTTTGTGGCAGGGCTGTTGATTTCCATTTTCTGCGCACCGTTGAAGATGGCTGCCAGCACAGGGGCGGGCGAGCGGTTGATATTGACCTGTCCTGCTGTGATGGAAGGTTCATCCGCAATGGAAAAGAGATCAAGCAGGGCGGCATCGCCGCTGGCGGTGGAAAAGAAGTCAACCGATTTGAGAGGAAGATCACGATAGGCATAACCCAGCTCGCCAACCGAACGGAAAGGGCGATTCAAAATCACGGGTCTACGCGCCTGGGCGCTGCCTTGGGGAAGCATCGTGGTATTGGTAGGTAAAGTGGAAACGGGAGTCGTGTCCACCCAAGCATGACCATTATTATACATGGAAAAAAGTGGCATCCCATCGCCCGTGGATCTTGTACTGTTTCCCGAGCCTGTGATGATGCATCGATAACTGTCTCCGGGGCGAACGATACCATCCGGATCGATGTAGAAAGAGATTCCATAGGGATCAATAGTGTTGTTTGCATTTGTTACATTGGCGACCCAGTTGACCACTTCTTGCCTACTCGTTAAGGGATCGGGGCTATAAAAAAAACCATAATTGCGCCAGGGGAAATTAGCCTCAGAATTCTGCGGACCACTGGGCTGGTAGAACATGGTAGATTGTGGAGGGTCAGAAGGCCCGGACCAGTAGGTTCTACCTTCAAAGACGGAAAAGCGATCCGTCCGAGGGTCAATACGTTTGTAATGCATGGCATTGTATAATTGCAAATTTCCATTGTAAGCATTTCCACCGGCGCCAGGTATGCCGTAAAAATTCGTGTGAGAAGTCCCGCTCGCATTCCCCACGACGGAAGTGAGGCCGGAAATGAAATTATAAGGATGCCAGTGGAGGGTGTTAGGGTCCTGGCATTCAAGTGAGAGATAAAGGGGATTTATCATCGAAGTACTGTTTTGAAGAGAAGCCGCTATATAGCCACTGTTGGTGGTCATATCCGGAACGATGTATTCTCCGCAAAAGAGGGCAACAAACTGATTGCCATCCCACTGGTATGGACTTTCCGTGCCACCGACGCAAAGCGACTGGCGAAGGTAATCATTGGGAGAATAGAATATATTGAGAGGATGAGTCCCCTGAAAGGTAGACAGGGGAGTGGGAACATTGGAAACCCAAGAACGACAGAAATACGGATTGGTCAAATAGCCTGTGTACTGGTAGGTGAGCCATAGAGGGCACGTATAAAAAAACGAGGTCGCTGTGGGCGCATTGGTGAAATAAACGAAGTTGGCGGGGCTGTTTGCAGCGGTGCCCGCCGTTATCACATTATCACTGGGAATCACACAACTGGAGATCGTTTGGGCGGAGCCGTCCGCCGGACTGTGATAGGTATAAGGCGTAGGATTATCGTAATCCATTGCCGGGGCATAACTGGAGCCCCAGACGGCGGCACTGACATTCCCTTTAGGGTTTGCGAAGTTGACACTGAGTTTCCCATACGCATGTACCCGGAACTGCGTGGGACAGTTGGTGAGGGCGGTGTTGGGGGCTGGCACCTGATGGATGTTCCAGATTTCCGGGTGAATCCAGAGTTTTGCACAGCCATTGGTAGTGGTTGTGACATTGGTGCCATTGGTAAAGGTAGAGATGATACCGTACCAGTCCTCGATCATCGGGGTATAGAGGCGAGTCAAACCGGGAAGGTTTTCATCTCCATAGACGGTGTTTTCCACGAGATCCTGCTCTGTATTCCCAACTGTGAACAAAGCCATGTAAATGGCTGTGGGGATGCTGTCGGCATCATATTGATCGATGATGTTTGCACCGATTTGCAGGATGTGACGATTTTTTTCCGAATAATAAATATCCAACCCCTGGGCTGGGGGACCTTCAGAGGTTGTATTGGTAAAAACCGGCCCAGGTGATTGCCCAAGGGAGCCGCTGAGGATTCCCTCCTTTAGCATTTCAAAAAAGTTCGGTTCACGCCCTTCCGAGGCGACCTGGGCCAAAGTCTTGATGGCAGTCGGTCCGACTGTACCAGCGACATACTTCCAACGATCATAGTGAATTGGCGTCGAACTCAAACTTTCTGGATCCCATTGCAAACCAAAGCAGTCCTTGACGGCTTGTGCGGAGATGCCCGAAGCGGGCCCGGTTGTGGTCAGCCACGCCAGCTTGGCTAGAGAAAAACGGTGTTTCAGCATCGGATCGCCGGCCTTGACGGTATAAGTGTAACTCGTTCCGTCATCCCGATAATGGGTAATGGTGGCGACTGCAGGCCAACGGACATTGGGGATATCGCGGTTGGCCACGAGATAGTTTTGATTATACGGATCGGTTATCCCCGGATTCGTTCCCAGTTCCGCATTGTCACGATAAGGATTTTCATAAAAATAGCCCGTCGTGTTGCCAAATGAAGAGGTGCCGTAATAACCTTTCATATTCGTCGCATCCTGCTCGGGGAACCAGGAGGGGGCGTTGAGGGCGCGGCTGAAGGTGCCGAGGTAGGGGATGGCGTTGGTGACGCTGGGGTTGGTGGCGGCGACGACTTTGGTGAGGTAGTCGAGCATG
>Ga0187810_10000421_pt1 | contig 16712 bp, 16 predicted proteins | sample NC_wetland_sal_i_9_FD_132963 | JGI IMG/M metagenome (GOLD analysis project Ga0187810, IMG submission 132963) | Wetland sediment microbial communities from Neuse River Estuary, North Carolina, USA - ASW_5 | ecosystem: Environmental > Aquatic > Freshwater > Wetlands > Sediment | place: USA: North...
CATCCATTTCTCCACCTATTGAGGCGCCGAGGTGGATGGCCGGGTCAAGCCCGGCCATGACGGGATAATCCATTACGAAGTGATCTTGCTTTAGCCGACTCTGATTGTTCCCTGTTCGCGGCTCCCCACTCGCCATTTATCTCTAAAGTGTTTTCAGCAGGTGCTCGGCGCTGGAGACGGAGAACGCACCCGGCTCTTCGACATTGAGCTGCGTCACCACGCCGTCGTCGACCACCATCGAATAGCGCTGGCTGCGCGTGCCCATGCCGAACTTGGTCGCGTCCATTTCGAGCCCGACCAGCTTGGCGAATTCGCCGTTGCCGTCGGCCAGCATCATCACCTTGTCGCCCACGTCTTGGGCAGCACCCCAGGCGCCCATGACAAAAGCGTCATTGACCGACAAGCAAACGATCACATCGACGCCCTTCGCCTTCAGCTCGGCGGCGTGCTGCACGAAGCCCGGCAGGTGCTTGGCCGAGCAGGTCGGCGTGAACGCGCCCGGCAAGGCAAACAGCACGACCTTCTTGCCGGCGAACAACTCGGCCGTCTTCACCGGACGGGGCGCCCCGTCCTTCATTTGAATCAGTGTTACCGACGGAATCCTGTCACCGGGCTTGATCGTCATGAAGGTCTCCTTGCCGCTGGATGTTTGGAACGGTTGTAACGTAATGCCGTGCGCGGGAGAAGCCGCCATGCTATCTTTAGTTTCATGGCAAACCGCAAACCTATGGCCGAATCCGGCGAGAGCTTCCTGCAAGGAAAGCTCCTCATCGCCATGCCCGGAATGTCCGATCCGCGCTTCGAAAAAAGCGTGATCTTCATGTGCGCGCATTCCGCCCAGGGCGCGATGGGACTCATTATCAACAAACCGATCGACGGGCTTTCCTTCCGCGAGCTGATGACGAAGTTCAACATCGACGTCACCACGGACGCGCACGACACGCCGATCCTGTTCGGCGGACCCGTGCATGTCGGCCGCGGCTTCGTTCTCCACAGTTCCGACTACGGCTCGAGCGAAACGACCCTGGCGGTCACCAGCGAGATTTCGCTCACGGCCACGACCGACATTCTCGAAGCCATCTCGCACGGCAGCGGACCATCCAAGTCCATGCTCGCGCTGGGCTATGCCGGATGGGGCACCGGGCAGATCGAAAGCGAGATTCTCGCCAACGGCTGGATCCATTGCGACGCCGACCCGACGCTCATCTTCGAAACGGATTACGAGGCCAAGTGGGAAACGGCCATCCGCAAGCTGGGTGCGGCCGTTTCAGGCCTGTCTGCCGAGGCCGGGCGCGCCTGAGGCCTGGTGCGCAGGCACGCGGAACGTGCGCGCGATATAACTCATCGCATCCACCGCGGTCATGGGCTCCGAGAAATGGAAGCCCTGGGCGAATTCGCAGCCCAACTCGGCGACCCGCACGACATCGGCTTCGGTCTCCACGCCTTCGACGATGATGCTGCGGCCCAACTCATGCGCCAGCGACACGATCGAGGCGAGCACGACATCGCCGTTCGATTCCGTGTCGGTGCCGCCGTGGCGGGCCAGGAAGCTGCGGTCGATCTTCACGGTGTCGAACGGCAGGTCGGCAAGCTGGCTCAGGCTGGACATGCCGGTGCCGAAATCGTCGATCGCCAGCCCCGCGCCCAGCGCACGGATGCGCGCCGCCAACGACCGGGCGTCCGCTTCCGACGCGATGGTGCTTTCGGTGATCTCGAGCATCAGCGTGCCCGGCGCCAGGCCTGCTCCGGCCAGCAAATTCGAAAGCTGATCGAGAAGCTCGGGATCGCACAACTGGCGGCGCGAGAGATTGACGCTGACGAACAGCGGCTCCTGCAGCGGGAAATAACGCTGCCACTGCGCCAGATCCTTGGTGGCGCGCACCAAGGCGAGCTGGCCGAGCGACACGATCAGGCCCGTTTCTTCCGAATGCGCGATGAAATCGGCCGGGGCGACCAGGCCCTTGGTGGGATGGCGCCAGCGCAACAGCGCCTCGAAGCCCGCGACGGTACGATCGGAAAGCCGCATGATCGGCTGATAGAAGACTTCGATCTCGCCGCCTTCGAGGGCGTGGTGCAGCTCGGTTTCCAGCGCAACGGGGTCCTTCGGGGCCTGCGCCTCCATCTCGATCGCGTAGACGCGGGCGCAATCGCCGCCTTGGCGCTTGCCCTGAGCCAATGCCAGTTCGGCGTTCTTAAGCAGGTCCAGCGGATCGCGCGCCGCCGCCCCCGTGGCGACACCCACGCTGACCGGCGCGAACACGTTGCGCCCCTCCACCTCGTACGCGGCGCCGCAGAGCTTGACCACATCGGCGCCGATCTCGGCCGGACTCTGGCTGGGCGTGCGCGCCAAGACCGCAAAGCCGTCGCCGCCGATCCGGAACACCTGCGCGAATCCGAAAAAGCGCTTGGTCAGCCGCTGCGCCACGCGCGAGAGAATGTCGTCGCCGCCGGCATCGCCGAGACTGGCGTGGATCGACTTGAAGCGGTCGATATCGAGCACCGCGAAGGTCACGTCGCGCAGATTCCCGCCCAGACTCTCCAGCTCCTCCATCAGAGCTACGCGGTTGCCCAGGCCGGTCAGCGGATCGCGCAAGGTGCGGTCCATCATCTCGGCATCGGCTTCCTTGCGGGTCGTCACATCCGCGATAAGGCCGACGCAACGCTCGGCGGGGGCACCTTCCGGTCCCTTCATCGTGGCGCGCAACTCGCACCAGAGATAGCGCCCGTCTTCGGCGCGGACGCGGAACTCGATGCGGAAGGCCAAGCCCGACTGGGCGCGAAATTCGGAAATGGCCTGCTCGTAGACCGGGCGGTCGTCGCGGTGGATCCGCGCTACCCACTCCCGGTGGGGCATCCTGGATTCCTGCGTGCCAATCAACGACGCGGCGTCTGCCGACAGGAAGAGTATGTCTTGCGTGAGATCGAGTTCGAACACGCCTTGGCGGGAGGCTCCGATGGCTTCGATCGCCGCGTGCGGGATGGGCTCCGCGGCACGCGAGGGCGGCGGCGCGGCGCGAACGGGCGCGGCAGGCGCGGGAGCGTGGACGCGCGGGTGCGCAAGGCGGCCGAACGGATTGCCCTCGCCCGTCGTGACCGCCAAGGCCAGCATGATCGAACCGGCCGCCGCGAAACCGCCGGCCAAGTCGGGCGTGATGGAGGTATGCCCAAATCCGCCCACGGCTCCGAATGTGACAACCAGCGACACGACGGCGAACAGCCCGGCCGCCGGCAACAGCATGCGGGCCCGCGGCACGTCGCGGCGGCGCCGGAAAATCAGGTAGGCAAAGAGCGCCAGCGGCCCGCAAAACAGAATGATGTCGGTCAGAAGCGTGGCGCCGGGCAGGCCCACATAAGCGAGCACCGACAGCCCGATCAACGCCAGAACGCCGCGATCGAGCCAGCGGTTGGCCTGCGTCCACATCTCATGGAACGGCACCACCAAGTCGACGAAGCGGATGCTCGCTGCCAGCGCCAGCCCTGCAAACATCGCGGTGAGGCCGTACGGCCCTCCGATGCTGGTCACGAGGCTGCCGTCGAACATGCCGATGGCGGAAAGCCGGGTGAGCAGAATGCAGATCAGCGCGGAAGCGGCCCAACGCGGCGCCTGATGATGGGTCATCAGGGCGAGCCCGCTTGCGATGACCGCCGCGGCGGCAATCAGCCCGGCCACCGCCGCCACATAAATCGCAATCTGCCGGTTGTGCGCGGCCAATGCCGGTTCGGTCCAGGCCAGCAGCGAAGGCGGCGTTTCCGCTCCCGCCGCGCGCACGGCAATCGTCACCTTGGTCGAGGCCGGTATGGTGACACGGTAGCCCTTGCGCCCGTAAGCGTTCGACGCCTCGATGACGACGCCGGGATTGGCACTCGCCACCTGCTGGATGCTGGGGCGCTGCGACGCCGGAATGATGCCGAGGCCGAGGCCGGACGGCTGGCCGGCGTGAAGCACCCGCGTCGTCGCCTTATCGGACGTGTTGAGGGCCGAGAACGTGTACCAAGCCGAGCTGTCCGGTTTGGCCGAGGCGGGCGGCGTGTAGGGCTTGAGCAGAGGCTTCAATTCGAGGACGCCGGCGGCCGCGGCAAAATTCACGTCGCGCGGGGCGTCCTCGGCAGCCGAAGCGGCCGTCAACAACGCAACGGCGAGAGCAAGGGCAAAGGCCACTGATTTCATCACAGAGGCAGCGTTCCTGGGTGTTTCTGTTTTTTGGCGCGCTAACCTAGCGGCGCCTCGTCTTCCAGCAAAGCAAATTGGAGGTGATCGCGCCATTCTCCGTTAATCTGCAAATACCTACGCGCGATCCCCTCCTGACGGAAGCCTGCCTTGGCCAGCAGGTTCTTGGAGGCGTCGTTGGAGGGCAGACAGGCGGCCTCGATGCGGTGCAGGCCGAGGGTGGAGAAGATGAACGGAATCAACGCCCGGACCGCATCGAACATGTAACCCTGGCGGGCGAAGCGCTCGCCGATCCAATAGCCCATGGCACAGCACTGAGTGACACCACGCCGCACATTGGACAGCGTACAGCCGCCCATCAACGTGTTGTCCGCGCTGCGAAATACGAAAAAGGCATAGGCGGTGTCCTGGCGGATCTCCTTCTGGTAGCGCTTGATGCGACGGCGGAAGGCGCCCTTGGTAAGCTCGTCGCTGGCCCAGAGGGGCTCCCATGGCGTCAGAAACTCGCGGCTTTCCAGCCGCAAGCGCGACCAGCTCAAATAGTCGCTGACCCGCGGGTAGCGCAGATAGACACTCTGGCCGCGTATCACCGGCTGTTGGCCGCCCGGAAAGGTCAGCCCCCGCATAAACGCCATTGCCCCTGGTTTCATTCCGCTGCGCGCACCGTAGGCTTAGTTCCGAAGCGCCCTGCAAATAGGCCATAGCGCTCCAGCTTGCCAGCGGGACCGACGGTCGCGACCGACGGATTGACGGATTCCATGACCTGCGACCCAAAGCGCCGCACCGCCGCGGCGTCCACGGCATCGAGCTTCTCGGTCATCTCCTCGACTGAAAGCACCCGGCCGAAGTTGAAAACGTGTCCCGCAATCATCTCGGCGCGCGACGAAGGCCGCTCCAAACCCATCAGGAAGCTCGACTTGAGCTGCGCTTTGGCGCGGGCGACCTCTTCCTCGCTGGCCGTTTCGGCCAGACCGGCCATCTCGCCCGCCACCACGGCGCCGATCTCGGCCGCTTCCCGCTCGCCGGTGCCGGTGTAGATGCCCACCACGCCATCATCCTTGGTGGAATGGGCGAAGGCGTAGATCGAATAGCAGAGGCCGCGCTTCTCCCGAGCCTCCTGGAACAGCCGGGACGACATGCCGCCGCCCAGTGCCGTCACATAGACCTGGGCCAGGTAAAAGTCGGGATGGACATTCGAAACGCCCGGAAACGCATACGCTATATGGGCTTGCTCCAGATCGCCGGCGATGTGCATCTCGCCGCCGATATAGCGTGCCGGCAGCGGTTCCTTCGGCTCGCCCGGAAGCAGTCCGCCCAGCCGTTCCTCGGCCAGACGCACCATATCCTCGTGGCGGACCGCGCCCGAGGCGACCAGCACCATGCCGCCCGCACGATAATTCGTCTGCATATAGGCGAACAGGTCGCCGCGCTGGAACGCCGAGACGGTGTTGTCCTCGCCCAGGATGGGCCAGCCCATCGGCTGATCGGGGTACGAGACCATCTGCAGATAGTCGAAGATGATGTCGTCGGGCGTGTCCTTCGCCTGTCCGATTTCTTGCAGAACGACCTGCCGCTCGCGCTCCATCTCCTCCGGCTCGAAGGTTGGCTCGGTGAGGATGTCGGCGAGGATATCCACAGCCAGCGGAACATCGGCCTTGAGGACGCGCGCGTGGAACGCGGTCTGCTCTCTGCTCGTGTAAGCATTGAGGAAACCACCGACCGCTTCGATCTCCTCGGCGATGTCGCGCGCGGTTCTCTTCTTCGTGCCTTTGAAGGCCATGTGTTCGAGCATGTGCGAGATGCCCATCAACGATTCGGATTCGTTGCGCGCGCCCGCGTTCACCCACACACCGACGGCGGCGGATTCGAGCTGCATCATCGGGTCGGTTACTACGATCAACCCGTTGTTTAACCGAGATATTTTTGTGTTCATGGCCGGGGCAATCTAGCCTCGATCAGAGCCCGCACCAAGCGCTTTTCGGCCGCTGTGACCTCACATTTTTCGACGCCTTCGAGGGCCGCTTTAAGCCTCGGGGGAACCGGGGGAATCTGCCCGGTGGCACGGCGGACCGCAGCCGGGAACTTGGCCGGATGGGCGGTCGATAGGACAACAACCGATACCTTTTTCTGCAACCTCAGATTGTATGCGGCCATCACGGCGACGGCGGTATGGGGGTCGATCAGACGCCCCGTTCCGGCATGGACGCGGGCGATGGTGGCGAGCGTCTCGGCATCGTCGCAGCGTGCCGCAGCATAGCGGGTGCGAAGGTCGGCGAGCACGGCCGGCGGCAGGTCGATGCGACTGCTTTTCGCGAAGCCTGTCATCGCGGCGTCGATCCAGGGCGCATCGCGGCCGCAGGCTTCGAACAGGGCGCGTTCGAAATTGCTCGCGACCTGAATATCCATCGAGGGGCTGAGGGTCGGCTGCGCGGTGCCCGAGGCATAGACGCCATCGTTCAGGGCGCGGGCCATGATGTCGTTCGCGTTGGTGGCGACCACCAACTTATCCACAGGCAAGCCCATCCGCATGGCTGCCTCGCCGGCGAAGACGTCGCCGAAATTGCCCGTGGGCACGACGAAGACGGGGGCGGCGCCAAGCTGGGCGGCGGCGGTGAAGTAATAGACCGCCTGGGCGGCGATGCGCGCGAAGTTGATCGAGTTCACGGCCGTGAGGTTCACGGCGCGGGAGAAATCGGTTTCGGCGAACAGCGCCTTCACGATGGCCTGGCAGTCGTCGAAGGTGCCTTCCACCGCGATGTTGTGGACGTTGGCGAAGGGCGCCGTGGTCATCTGGCGGCGCTGCACCTCGCTGACGCGGCCCTTGGGGTGCAGCACGAAGACTTCGATGTTTTCCAGCCCGCCCATCGCGGCGATGGCGGCCGAGCCCGTGTCGCCCGAGGTGGCGCAGAGCACCGTAGCGCGCCCGCCCTTGCGCTTCAGGGCGCGGGCGAACAGACGACCAAGCACCTGCAGAGCGATGTCCTTGAAGGCGAGCGTGGGGCCGTGGAACAGCTCCAGCAGGTACAGATCCGGCCCGATCTCGACCAGGGGCGCAATGCGGGGATCGTCGAAGGTGGCGTAGGCGGCGGCGACGTCGGCGGCGATTTCGGCTTCCGCGAACGAGTCCCCCGCGAGGCGGCCGATGATCGCCTTTGCGGCCTCCGGGTAGGGCTGTTTGCCGAAGGCGGCGATCTCGGCGGGCGAGAACCGGGGCCATGCTTCCGGCAGGTACAGCCCGCCATCGGGCGCCAGGCCCGCCAGCAGCATATCGGCGAAGGATTGCGGCGGGGCAGCCCCGCGGGTGCTCACGTACTTCATCGGTTCAGCAAGAAAATTAGCCGCATGGATATGTCGGGGGCGACTAAAAGCACGTTTTGAGCAACTTATCACCCTCCCCGTCATGGCCGGGCTCGACCCGGCCATCCAGCGAAACAAAAGGACTGGATGGACGCCTCAAGAGCTTGCACTTCGGTCGCGCGGCGCGCGGACCGGGGTGGCGGCCATGACGAATTGAAATGAGGGCTGCGTTATTTCTTCGCCGCTTCAACGGCCACCTTGTCCAGCCATTTCGGGACATACGGCACGGGGGTTTCGCGCAGCCGCTTGAGCAGCACCTTGGGATCGCTCTCAATCACCAGCGTGCCGCGATGCACGGACTTGAGGAATTTCTCGTCCACCACGTGATCGAGAAACTGCGCCAGCTTGTCGTAGAAACCATCTGCATTGAGAAGGCCGACAGGCTTGGCGTGAACGCCGAGTTGCGCCCAGGTCCAGACCTCGAACATCTCCTCCAAGGTGCCGATGCCGCCGGGCAGCGCGATGAAGGCGTCCGACAGGTCGGCCATCATCGCCTTGCGATGGTGCATGGTCGGAACGACCCGCAACTCCGTAAGCCCAGCATGGCCGAGGCCGTGACCGTCGAGTTGCTGGGTGATGACGCCGATCACCTCGCCGCCTTTGGCGAGCGCCGCGTCCGCCGTCACCCCCATCAGGCCGATATTGCCGCCGCCATAGACGAGGCCGATGCCCTCTTCCGCCAACAGCGTGCCGAGCGCCTGCGCGGCCTCGCGATAAACCGCGCTGCGTCCCACACTGGAACCGGCATAAACACAGATTCTCACGACTCTCACCTTCGATTTGGGCGGGGAGAACTAGGCGGCGGAGCGGCGCGGGTCAATTCACGGCAGCGGGAGGCGGCCATGCGCGGGCGAACACCGTCAGCGGAACGTGAGGCGCCCTTTGCCGATGTGAAACGCGATGTAGACGCCGAGAAGCGCCGCGGCGAGGCCGAACCAGGTGATGGCGTATTGCAGATGCTCGTTGCGGAACGTGACGACCGTTTGTCCGCCCTTGGGCCAGCCGCCGGGATTGGGCGCGGCGTCCGCTTCCACGATCACGGGCGCCGCCGTGGCGATACGATCGGCGGCAGCGATGTCCTTCACGTCGCGCGAATACCAGATGCGGTGCGCCCGGTCCGGCGGCGGCGTGAACAGCCCCGGCGCATCCGGCGTACGCCAGACACCCACGACATGCCGCTCGCCCGCGATCTGGCCGGCGGTGCGTTTGGCGGGGTCGCGCAATTCCTGGGGCACGACGCCCCGATCGACCAGCAGCACGCGGCCGCGATCCGTCGCGAACGGCGTGACGACGTGAAAGACGGGCGTGCCGCCCTCCGCCAGCGCATAAATATAGGCTTCCTTGGCGTGCTCGAAGCGTCCGGCAAGTGCGACATGGCGATACTCCGCAGCCTTGCCCATCGCCAGCGCGGTATCGAGCGACACCGGCGGCAGCGTGAGGTTGCGGTTCACCTCGGCGATCAGGCCCAGCTTCCAATGCAGCCGCTGCACCTGCCAGACGCCGAGCGACACCAGGATCGCAAACATCACGGCGGTGACGAGCGTGTAGACCGGCAACGGGCGGAAGTGCAGGCGCATAGCGCCGTTCTACCTCTGCTTTGCGGGGAGGTCGATGACTTGGCCGCGCCCCCGCGAGGGGCACGCCGTCGCTCAGCTTCCGTTCGCGGGCCTGCTTTCGATGCGGTAGCGTTTGAGCTGCTGCGCGGCCGGCGTGAACTCGGGCGCGAGTGCGAGCGCCTGCTTATAGTCGTAATAAGCGGCCTTGAAATTGCCGAGATAGTCCTCCGCCAAGGCGCGGTCGTAATAGGCGACCTCGGGCTTCGGCGTGCCGAGGCGCAATGCGTTGTTCGCGTCCTCGATCGCGTCGTTGTAGCGCCCCAGCGAGATGAGGATGGAGGCGCGGTCGACATGGGTGACGCCGAGATCCGCCGGCGAAAGATGCTCGCCCATGGCGATGGCGTGGTCGTAGTCCGTCAGCGCCGCTTCGAAGTGGCGAAGCCCGGTACGCAAAACACCGCGATTGACGTATGTCGCAGCCCGGTCGTGCAGCGATAACCCCACGTCGTCGAGCGCCGTCGAGCAGGAGTCCTCGCCCCAAAGCGAACCGCCGCGTTCCGCCGCGGCATAACAAGCGTGGGCGAGGCCGCTGCCGGGGACCGATATGGCCGCGTTGGCACCGGGTACGGTGCAGACCGATAGCAGGAGAATGGCAGTTCCGAGTCGCATGGCGAACTCCCTTGAACCGACCGCATATTATCGCACCGGCAAGGAGGTGGGTCCACGGCTGGAAATTTTTCCCATGCGCGTGGCGCTACTCGGTCAGTTTTCCCTCGCCCGCCTTGTTTTTGTATTGCAGCACCAGCAGGAGCGATTTGGCGAAGCGCAGCAGCGCCAGCGAGAGGATCAAGGTCAGGGGAATCCACAACACGGCGTGGACCCAATAGGGCGGCTGGTAGGTGAATTCCACGAACAGCGCGCTCCCGCAAACGATGGCGCCGACGATGAGGATGACGAACACCGCCGGGCCGTCTCCGGCATCGAACATCGCGTAATCGAGGCCGCAGGCGCCGCAGCGCGGCGCAAGGTGCAGATACCCGTCAAAGAGGTGACCTTTGCCGCAACGCGGGCAACGGGCGAAAAGGGATGCTTGAAGTGCGCTCAAGCCGTCGCCAGACCTTGGCCGAAGACGTAGATGCAGGTGAACAGGAACAGCCACACCACGTCGACGAAATGCCAGTACCAGGCGGCGGCCTCGAAGCCGAAATGGCGCGCCGGTGTGAAGTGGCCGAGGATCGCGCGCGCCAGGCACACCGTGAGAAAAATCGTGCCGACGATCACGTGAAAGCCGTGGAAGCCCGTCGCCATGAAGAAGGTGGAGCCGTAGATGGCGCCGAGATCGCCCTGCCCCACCGAGAGCACCGCATGCACCGGATCGGTGAACGGCGCCAGCGCCGCGCCGTTGAAGCCGAAAGTAAAGGGCGCGTGCGCGTATTCGTAAGCCTGGATACAAGTGAACGAAACGCCGAGGATCACGGTGACTAAAAGTCCATGCACCGCACCTTTCTTGTCGCCCGTCTGGATGGCGTGATGGGCCCAGGTCACGGTCGTGCCCGAGGTGAGCAGGATCAGCGTGTTGAGCAGCGGGAAATGCCAGGGATCGAGCGTAACGATGCCGCTGGGCGGCCAGGACCCGAGCGACACATCGTTGGGGAACAGCCGGAAATTGAAATAGGCCCAGAACCACGCCACGAAGAACATCACTTCCGAGGCGATGAACAGCACCATGCCGAAGCGCAGGCCGAGCTTGACCACCGGCGTGTGGTCGCCGCGCACGACGGATTCCTGGATGACGTCGCGCCACCAGCCGGCCATCGTATAGAGGATCAGCGCAAAGCCGATCGCGAACACCCACGGGATTCCCGCCAGCACGCCGAAGCCGGCATAACCCTTGTTCATCCAGAACACGGCGCCGATCAGCATGGTGAAGGCGCCGATGGAGCCGACGATCGGCCACGGGCTGGGATCGACCAGGTGATAGTCGTGCTTTACGTCGCCGTGCGCCATCATCAGCCCCTGCTTAGTACTCTCGCGCTTCTTGTCCGAAAACCGCCGATTACGCTGCCGCTATCGGCCCACTTTTCGGGAAGCGCTTTACGGTTGGACCCTTATCATCGTCATCACGTAAAATAGTATCACGAGGCCGCCGAGCACGGCGGCGATCGCGTAATTGCGCAGGCGGCGGGCGCGCGCATTACGCTCGTCATCTGCCGGCAAGAAGTCAAATCCAGGCATGGAGCGGCGCAATGCCTCCCAGATGCTCGGCGATCAACGCCGCGAACAGGCTGAACAGATAGAAGATCGTGACCGTGAACAGCTTGCGCGCCGCGGTCTCGCGCACTTCGTCCTGCTCGCGCATCACCGGCTCGGTCTTCCACAAGAGCAGCGAGCCCATGACGGCTGCAGCCGCGAGGTAGAGCGGGCCCGCCATGCCGAGTGCCGACGGCGCCAGGCCGGCAGGCACCAGCAGGAAGACGTAGGCAAGGATATGCAGGCGCGTGGAACGCTTGCCGGCGACCACGGGCAGCATCGGTACGCCCGCGCGGGCGTAGTCGTCGGAGCGGAACAGCGACAGCGCCCAGAAGTGCGGCGGCGTCCACAGGAAGATGATCGCGACCAGCAGCAAGGGCTGCCACGACAGCGAACCCGTCGCCACGGCCCAGCCGATGGCGGGCGGCAGCGCTCCCGACAAGCCGCCGATGACGATGTTCTGCGGCGTGCGGCGCTTGAGCAGCAGCGTGTAGACGCCGACATAGAAGAAGATCGTGAAGGCGAGCAGCGCGGCGGCAAGTTCGTTGACGAACAACGCCATCATGGCCACCGCCGCGACGGCCAGCGTCCAGCCGAAGGCGAGCGCGTCTCCGCGGGCGATGCGCCCCATGGGGATCGGGCGCGAGGCCGTGCGCGACATCAGGCGGTCGATGTCGGAATCGTAGGCCATGTTGAGGGCGCCCGACGCGCCCGCGCCGATGGCGATGCACAACAGGCCGCAGAACGCCGTCATGAGGTGGACCGGGCCCGGCGCCACGACGATCCCCGCCAGCGCCGTGAACAGAACCAGCGACATCACCCGCGGCTTCAAGAGCGCGAAGAAATCGCCGACCGTGGCAACCGGACGATAGAGTTCGGTCGAAACCAAGCTCATTCCGCTCTCGCCTTCTTCAGCGCCCGTGCGGCCGCCCGGCGCTTGGCCTTGCGTTGGGCCTTGCGGCGCGCCCTGGTTTCGAGCTCTTTCATCAACGCTTGCGCGACCTGCTTCTTGACCGCCTGCGTTTCCTTGGGCGAACGCGCCTTCTTCTTTTTTCGCGGGCCGCTGCCGAGCACGATGGCCTCGATCAGCGGTTCGGGATGGGCGACGCGGTAGATCTGGTCCGCCAGTTTGGCGTCGGCCCGTTCGCCGGTTTCGAGCGCCACTTCGTCGAGCGTCTGTTTCGACAGATGCCGCACCGCGCGGCTGGAGCGCTTCTTGAAGGCGGGCTTGCCCGAACGCGCGCCGGCCTTGCCGTGCCCCCGCGTGATGGGTTTGCCACCGGCCCGCTTCGTCGGTGTCGTTACGCGTGTGTGTTCAACCATCAGTGCACCTTTGGCAGTTCGTTGAAGGTGTGGAACGGCGGCGGCGAGGATAACGTCCATTCCAGCGTCGTGGCGCCCACGCCCCAGGGATTGTCGCCCGCGCGGCGCTTGCGCGCAAACGCTTCCACCAAAACGGCCAGGAATACCAGCACGCCCGCACCCGCGATGAAGGCGCCGATGGAGGAGACGTAGTTCCAGCCCGCGAAGGCGTCGGGATAATCGGCGGTGCGGCGCGGCATACCCGCCAGACCCAGGAAGTGCATCGGGAAGAAGGCCAGATTGACGCCGACGAAGGTGATCCAGAAATGCGCTTTGGCCAGCGTCTCGTTGTAGGTGTAGCCGGTGAATTTCGGGAACCAGAAGTAGAACCCGGCAAAGATCGCGAACACCGCGCCGAGCGACAGCACATAGTGGAAGTGCGCGATCACGTAATAGGTGTCGTGCAGCGACACGTCGACGGCGGCATTGGCCAGCACCACGCCCGAGACGCCGCCGATGGTGAACAGGAAAATGAAGCCGATGGCGAACAGCATCGGCGTGCGGAACTCGATGGAGCCGCCCCACATGGTGGCGATCCACGAGAACACCTTGATGCCCGTCGGCACCGCGATCACCATCGTGGCGAAGACGAAATAGGCGCGCGTATCGACCGACAGCCCGGTCGTGTACATGTGGTGCGCCCAGACCAAAAAGCCGATGAAGCCGATCGACACCATCGCGTAGGCCATGCCGAGATAGCCGAACACCGGCTTCTTCGAGAACGTGGCCACGATGTGGCTGATCATGCCGAAGCCCGGCAGGATCAGGATGTAGACCTCGGGATGGCCGAAGAACCAGAACAGGTGTTGATATAGCACCGGGTCGCCGCCGCCTGCTGCGTTGAAGAAGCTGGTGCCGAAATGGCGGTCGGCGAGCAGCATGGTGATGGCGCCCGCCAGCACCGGCAGCGACAACAGCAGCAGAAAGGCCGTCACCAGGATCGACCACACGAACAGCGGCATTTTGTGCAGCGTCATGCCGGGCGCGCGCATGTTGAGGATGGTGGTGATGAAGTTGATCGCGCCCAGGATCGACGAGGCGCCCGCTATGTGCAGTGCAAAGATCACAAGGTCCATCGCGGGCCCGGTCGATCCCGTGGTGGTGAGCGGCGCGTAGGCGGTCCAGCCCGAGCCCGCCCCCATGCCGCCGGAATCGCCTTCCACGAACATCGACAGGATGAGCAGCGCAAACGAGAACGGCAGCAGCCAGAACGAGATGTTGTTCATGCGCGGGAAGGCCATGTCCGGCGCGCCGATCATCATCGGCACCAGCCAGTTGCCGAAACCGCCGATCATCGCGGGCATAATCATGAAGAAGATCATGATGAGGCCGTGGCCCGTGACGAACACGTTGTAGGCGTGCGCCGTGGCGAACACGTGCATGCCCGGATACATCAGGTTGGCGCGGATCACCATCGAGAGAAATCCGCCCACGAGACCGGCGAAAATCGCGAACGCGAGGTACATCGTGCCGATGTCTTTGTGGTTCGTCGAATAGACGTAGCGGCGCCAGCCGTGCGGATGACCTTCGTGCGTGTGGGCTATGTCCGACATCTCGTGTTCCTGCCTAGTTCGCTGCAAAGCGCGTTGCGCCGTCGTCGTTGGCGTATTTCCTCTTCGCCTGCGCCAGCCAAGCGTCGTATTGCGCCTGCGTCACCACCTTCACCTCGATCGGCATAAACGCATGGTTGGCCCCGCAGAGCTGCGAGCATTGGCCGTAATAGGTTCCGAGCTGGGTCGCCTTGAACCACGTGTGATTGATGTGTCCGGGAATGGCATCCATTTTGACCCCGAACGCCGGCACCGGCCAGGAATGGATGACGTCAGACGCCGTGGTCTGGACTTCCACCACCTTGTTGACCGGCACATAGAGCGGATTGTCGACGCCGAGCAGCCGCGGCTCGCCCTTCTGCTTGGCAACATCGTCTTTCAGCATGTTGGAATCGAACTGGAGGCCGCCCTCCTTCGGGAAGGCATAGGTCCAGTACCACTGCCGGCCGATCACCTGGACGGTGATGTCCGGCTTGGGGATCACCGCCTCGAAATAGAGCAGCCGGAACGACGGGATCGCAATCACCACCAGGATGATGACGGGAATGATGGTCCAGGCCACCTCAAGCAGGGTGTTGTGCTGGGTCTTGGAGGGGGTCGGGTTGGCGTGGCTGTTGTAGCGCACCATCACCCAGACCAGCAGCATCGCCACGATGATGCAGATGGCGACAATGATGTAGAGCAGCAGCGTGTGGAAATCCTCGATCTGCGCCATGACCGGTGTGGCCGCCGGCTGCATTCCAAGCTGCCAGTTGTGCGGCGCGGCCTGCGCCACACCCGAAAAAAGGGCCGTCAGGGCCGCCAAAGCTGCAGTCTGCCGGAGAGACATTCGTGCGCCTCGTACAAATACGGACTTGCGGAGGAATCGTGCCGCGGGGTGTAGACTTTAATAATTCCAATTCGAGACTCCATGTGCGATTTAGAGTCAGGATCGGGTGCGACGCGTCGCCGCTGGTGCCGCAACGTCCGGGTTGCGCCAACGCGACCGCACCCCAATATGTTGACCTAAAGATAGCCCGGATACCAAGAGGAATTGCATGACCCCCGACCTTTTCTTTGCCCGCACCGGAATGGACCGGGCCAAAGTCCAAGCCCGGATCGACGAGGCTCTGAAGGGGGCGGACGACGGGGAGCTTTACCTCGAATACAGCCAGAGCGAGTCCTTCTCCTTCGACGACGGGCGGCTGAGGGCCGCAAGCTTCGACACCAGCCAGGGCTTCGGCCTGAGGTCGGTCTGCGGCGAGGCCACCGGCTTCGCCCACGCCAACGAGTTGTCGGAGGACGCCATCGCCCGCGCCGCCAAAGCCGTGCGCGCCGTGGCCACGGGCCATTCGGGCGTGGCGTCCGCCTCCCCTGCCCGCACCAACGTGAAGCTCTATTCCGACATCGATCCGCTCGAGACCGCTGTGTTCGAGAAGAAGGTCAAGTTGCTTGAGGACATGAACGCCTATGCCAGGGGCAAGGACGGGCGGGTGCGGCAGGTGTCGTGCTCGCTGGCCGGCGAATGGCAGACGATCGAGATCATCCGCGCCGGCGGCGAGACCTATCGCGATGTGCGTCCCCTCGTGCGCCTCTATGTGTCGGTGGTGGTGGAAGAGAACGGGCGTCAGGAAACCGGCGGCCATGGCGGCGGCGGCCGCAGCGGCTATGAAACCTATCTCGCCCCGGAATACTGGCAGGGGGCGATCGACGAAGCGCTGCGCCAGGCGCTGGTGAATCTGGAATCGGTGCCCGCGCCCGCGGGAGAGATGACGGTGGTGCTCGGGCCGGGCTGGCCCGGCATCCTTTTGCACGAAGCCATCGGCCACGGCCTCGAAGGCGACTTCAACCGCAAGAAGACGAGCGCGTTTTCCGGCCTCTTGGGCGAACGCGTGGCGTCTCCCGGAGTGACCGTCGTAGACGACGGCACCATCGGCGGGCGGCGCGGTTCGCTCTCCATCGACGACGAAGGCACGCCCACCTCGCGCACCGTGCTGATCGAGGACGGCATCCTGAAGGGCTACATGCAGGACCGCCAGAACGCGCGTCTGATGGGCATGAAGCCGACCGGCAACGGGCGGCGCGAAAGCTATTCCAGCATGGTGATGCCGCGCATGACCAACACCGTCATGCTCGCCGGCGACAAGACGCCGGAAGAAATCATCGCCAGCGTGAAAAAGGGCATCTACGCCGTGAACTTCGGCGGCGGACAGGTGGACATCACCAACGGCAAGTTCGTGTTCTCCTGCACCGAGGCCTATCTGGTGGAAGACGGCAAGGTCGGCGTGCCGATCAAAGGCGCCACGCTGATCGGCAACGGACCGGACTGCCTGACGCGCGTGTCGATGATCGGCAACGACCTGAAACTGGACCCCGGCATCGGCACCTGTGGGAAGAACGGCCAATCCGTGCCCGTGGGCGTGGGCCAACCGACGCTGCGGCTCGACGGGCTTACGGTGGGTGGCACCGCAGCCTGACGGCCGCTGGCGG
>Ga0187810_10000422_pt1 | contig 16640 bp, 17 predicted proteins | sample NC_wetland_sal_i_9_FD_132963 | JGI IMG/M metagenome (GOLD analysis project Ga0187810, IMG submission 132963) | Wetland sediment microbial communities from Neuse River Estuary, North Carolina, USA - ASW_5 | ecosystem: Environmental > Aquatic > Freshwater > Wetlands > Sediment | place: USA: North...
CACCGCCAAAGCGGACCTCGCTTCCCTCCTACCACGCCTCCACACCTCCCAAGGCAAAACCTGCCGCCACCAAGCATCACACGACTTCCACCGGTGCCGGACGTTAATGCCTTTTGCAATTCTCTTTGAGAAGTAAAAAACAGAGGACTTCGTCCTTGGATGGCTGAATGATATTCAGACCATTTCGAGGTTTGTCGAAAATGCAATGAATCCCCATATTCCGGGGAAGACGTACGACTGGCGACCGCTTGCCCGTCCATACGAGAAGCAACACAACCTCAATCAGGAAGACTCGCCACAACAACGGATCACTTATATAATCTCAGGGTAGCCGAGCGCAAAGGTAGCAGGGAGTGTCGTTAAAAGAACTTTTAAAAAGAGGAATGACAGAGAGCCGGAAAACCTTGAGACTTGGTCGAGTCGGCACTCGTTGCTATGAGCATTCAAATTTCTCAACATAACAAGGAAATCGCCCTCAACAAATCTAGATTCGATCAAAAGCCTATTTTGGGCGTGATCTATGATCAGCTATACAACACATTAAAATCACGCCTGACCCGATCCACAGATGGAGTTATCATGGAAATTGGTTCCGGAATGGGCAATGTTAAACGGGTCATTCCGGAATGCATAACAACAGATATCTTTGATAATCCATGGCTTGACCGGGTGGAAAGCGCCTATCATTTGAGTTTTAAGGATCAATCCGTATCGAATATAGTCATGCTGGATGTCTGGCACCATCTCCAGTATCCGGGAGCAGCACTGGCTGAATTTCACCGCGTTTTATCCAAGGGAGGGCATGTTCTTATTTGCGATCCAGCCATGAGCCTTCTGGGTCTCGTCGTATACGGGTTACTCCATCACGAACCCTTGGGGCTGCGCAACCACATAGAATGGTATCCACCCGCTGGAATCGACACGAAAAATGCGCCCTACTTTGCCGCACAGGCTTATGCTTCCCGCATTTTCGGTTGGACTCCAGCTCGGGCGAAAAAAATAGAGGGATGGAAAATCGTCGAAGTCCGGCCCTTTTCATATCTCGGATATTTTCTGTCCGGAGGGTATAGCAAGCCTCAACTCATCCCCATTTGCATGCTTCCCACTTTAAGCTTGATGGACAGATGGGCAGATATGTTTCCCCGCATCATGGCCAGTAGGGTCATCATAGTTTTGGAAAAAATTTAATCACAAATCATGGAAAAACTTACCCCATTTGTACAAGAACATCTTTTGTACCTGACATCATACTACGAATCATTTTCGTTGAATTGGTCCGGCAAAGGTTACCGCAAAATTCTTTCATACTATTATCGCTTTTTCATTCCCTCCACCGCCAGTATTTTAGAAGTAGGATGCGGTGATGGCACACTACTGGCGCTGCTCCCGAATCAAAACGTGACGGGTGTGGATGTTAGTGATCGACAGATCGAACGAGCAAAAAAACAAATTCCCTATGGCGAGTTTCATGCTCAAAGCGCGGAGACTTTGTCCCTGAATCGAAAATTCGATTACATCATACTCTCCGACACCATCAACCAGGCTGCGGATGTGCAGGGGATTTTGGAAAACCTCCACACAGTCTCCCATCCACAGACCAGACTTGTCATGAATTATTACAATAATCTCTGGCGACTGCCGCTTCGTTTCGCTGAGTTTTTGGGCTGGAAAAGCCGACCCATGCCGGAAAACTGGCTCGCCTGCGGCGATGTGCGAGGGCTTTTGGAAATGACGGGATGGCAGATCATTAAGACCCAGCCAAAAGTGCTTTGCCCTATTTCCATTCCCATTTTTGAAAGATGGGTCAACCGATGGATTGCCCCCATCCTTCCCCATGCATGCCTGACCATTTTTTGTCTCGCACGCTCACTGCGCGTCGCACAATCCGGCGATTATTCTGTATCCATCATTATTCCAGCTCGCAATGAGGAAGGAAATATCGACAACGTAATCTTAAGAACCCCTGATTTCGGAAAATCAATCGAATTCATTTTTGTCGAAGGTCATTCAAAAGATGATACATGGTCAAGGATTCAGGAACTTCCAAAAAAATACCCTCAAAAAAATATCCGATTCCTCCAACAGACTGGTATGGGAAAAGGCAATGCCGTGCGCGAAGGCTTTGAGCAAGCAACGGGTGAAATATTAATGATATTGGACGCAGATCTCACGATGCCGCCAGAAGAACTCCCTAAATATTATCACCTTTTGGCTTCGGGCTACGCCGAATTCGCCAATGGAGTTCGTCTTGTCTATCCGATGAAAGAAAAAGCGATGCGCTTTCTAAATCTATGTGCAAATAAAGTCTTCAGCATCACTTTCACATGGCTTCTCGGTCAATCGGTCAAAGACACACTGTGCGGCACAAAAGCACTTTTCAAAAAGGATTATGAAAAAATCGTCGCGCATCGATCCTATTTCGGAGACTTTGATCCTTTTGGAGATTTCGACTTATTATTTGGCGCAGACAAACAAAGTCTAAAAATTGTTGATATTCCCATCCGCTATCAAGACCGCTCCTACGGGACAACAAACATACATCGCTGGAAACATGGGTGGCTACTTCTCAAGATGGTTGTTTTTGCAGCAAAAAAACTTAAATTCATCTGAAAACTTATCCGTCTTTTGGGTCGCGTATTTATTGGTTTTATACTAAGTTGAAAAAATCACCCTCCATCATTCATAGTCTTTGCAGAATAATCCTGGCAAAAAAGCGCCCGTACTCCGCAAAAACAACCATGGCGAATGCCCTCTGGCTACGCCGTCGACTGGGGTGGTGGCTTGGAGGAATTATACTCCTTGTCTGGATCATCCTTTACCTGCCGAATCTTCGCAGCAACCCACCATGGTACGGAGATGAAACATTATCTCTGGCTATTGCCAGAAATGTTTTTCATGGCGATCCCACTCTCGATGCTTTTCGTCTCACCTTCTGGCATGCATACCTTCCCTATCAGCCAGCATATCTATGGCTCGTCGGATTGTTTTCCGCATGCACCGGGGGAGATATTCTGGGAGGTCGCTTTTTTAACGTTCTCATAGGCCTTTTTTGTTCCTGGACTATTTTTTCCATGGGGAGGCGTTTGTTCGGAACAATTCCTTCATTCATTGGGGCATTGCTTTGCCTAACCTATGTTCAGGCAATCATTCATTATAGATGGATTTACCCGCATAACATGGTGAGTCTAGGTTTCGCCCTCATGACACTCTATCTTATGCGCTCCTACCGTCCCAAAAACGACTGGCGGGCGGGCTGCGCACTGGCATTGGCCACCGGGAGTCATCCTATATTCATTTATGGTGCAGCAGCAGCAGTTCTGACTCGCCTCAAATCTCCACGATCTGGTTTTATTTCCCATTTTGGCATTATCATGGGCTGCAGGCATTTCCCTGCTCATGCAAATTTTTCGCCGCAGGATACCTGACTGCGAATTAAAAAAAACCATCTACATTGTAGCCCTTCTTTTACCCATCAGCTTTTTTATCATCAACCTCCCGTCCGTACTTTCCGGGAAACTGATCCCCAACAATCAAATATTGGTCACCCAGAATATAAATGACGTGGAAAGTGCCGCCAAATGGCTCAACCAAAGAACCACGCCACACGACCTTGTCATTGCCAACGCAAATATATCCTGGCTGCTAAATGCAAAAACCGCCGATCTACTCATGGCCACCGCCTGGGCTGGATATTCCACCATGTTTGTTGGGAACACATTCACTCACGACCGCTTCGCATACCCCGCGCCGATTGAATCGGCCAGGTACGTTGTCATCGGAGATATCGATACCCGCTGGGCCCTGCTCCAGCCCAACGTCAACACCGTCTTTCAGCAAGCCCTTGCTAAAGGGCTAAAACCCGTCTGGCACAGGGGCCTGTACACCATTTACGCTTGGAATTCAGCGGAACAACCCTCTGCACACCCATGAGCTAATATCTCAAACTTTTATCACAACGGGGGATATAATTTGCATTCATCGGCGAGATGGAGTTGCAGCTGCCCACGGATCACGGCGGAAGAAAACACACTGCTTCCGCGTCCATTGCACAAAGCTGTCAACAAGTATCCCACACACCCCATTGTTTTTTTACCTTTGCTTCTTTTCAGGAAGGTGCCCATTAACACGACGTGAAGCAGGAAGCAGCTGTTCAACAACAAAGCGCAGTCCCCCAGATTTCCTTTCAGGCGATCGCGGAGATGATTAAACAGGATCCCACCATTACTGACTTGTTTCTGGCAGAGCGGCGACCAATGCGCGTCCTGAGCAACCGGTGCTGGAAAGTCATCCCCACCGCCATCCCCGACACCATCACCCTCGTCCGAATGATTGAGGATGGCAAGGCTGCCGGAGCCATGGGCCGCGTTCAGGGCGTCGCCTCTCGCGTCGGAGATTTCGTCGTCTCGATCACCCGTGAAAATGACACGCCACTCCTCGTCCGAGGACATCCTGCGAAGGACCGTTACGGCTTCACCCTCAGCCTCCGCATTCTCAATCAAATCCCGCTCGATCTCGAAAGCGTCGGTGTAAGCGGACTCGATTTTCCCCGGATGGTTTCAGAAAACACCCGGGACGGCGGTCTTGTCCTGGTGTGCGGCCCCACCAGTTCGGGCAAATCTACCACGCTCGCCACGATGGTGGAGGAATACTGCCGTACCATCGGAGGGCGCGTCGTCACCCTCGAAGACCCGATCGAATACCCCTTCAACCAGCCGCACCACTTCGTCACCCAGCGGGAAGTCGGCGTCGAGGTCGACTCATGGGAGACAGGCATCCTGGGCAGTCTTCGCGAACGCATCGACATCCTCGTCGTCGGTGAACTACGCACCCCGGAATCGATCCGAGCAGCCCTCCATGCCTGCTCGGCGGGTATGTTCGTCATCGCCACCGTCCACATCATGCGCATCCGTGAATTGGTCGATGGGCTCAGCATTGAATTTCCCGCAGGCGAACAGGAAAATATCCGGAAAAAACTGGCGACCCATCTCACCCTCACCATCAGCCAGCGCCTTCTCCCTGGCGCACAACGCTCCGTGCTGCTGTATGAACTTCTCCGCGTGACGAACAAATCCCGCGCCGCCATCGCCCGTGGGACACCAAACGACATCGACTACCTTCTCCAGTCGGGATCGGCGGATGGCAACATGACTTTTGAACGCCGGTTGACCGAGCTTTATCAGACCGGTCAGATCGACCAGAATGTCTACTCCGTCTGGGCGAATCAACGTCCTGCAAGCTAGCCGGAAGCTTTACGTCGCTCACAAATTCGCACTGTGCAGGTGCTGGCGGATATCGCTTTTCCGATTCATGGAATTTCCGCTTGCTCTTCATCCCACCCGGGGGAAACTGGATCTTCCCGCTTCCCGGAATGAAAGTGCAAATCACCGCGCCTGACAAGTTTACCCTCGAACAGGAATCCCTGCTCGAAATGCACAGCTTTCTCAACCTCGTCAACGTCCTGATTGGCAACATCCGCCTCATCGAAATGATTGTGAACCGGGAAAATTGCTTTCCCAAAAGCACGGAGATACTTCTCGGCATCATGGAACATCTCCGGGGGTCCGAAGACGCCTTGAAGTATCTCGATTCCCTGCCTACCGGAGAGAGTATTCAAAAAAATATTTATCAGGAATTTTTCGCAGTCCGCAAAGCACACGCAAAGGTTGAAGAAAACATCTGGCAACAGAGCGAAAATATTTTTGACGGGATTTTTGAAATTCTCGACATCCGCATTGCTGAAATCAAAGCCCGCCAGAAACCGGCATTCTGGCAATCCTGGTCATTCGAAGAAATTGAAAAAAGTCTCCGGGAGGTTTTTCACGTCATCGCCCTAAACAGCCGGGGAAAATTCGGTGTTGCCTTCGATCCCGCCACGCGGGGAAAGAATGATTACCTCGTCACCATAAAAATCGAGAGTTCCACTCCGGGACGTCTGCTGATGCCGCCGATCTTGAATGACTCCATTCGAGATCTGGCTGCCAACGCACGAAAATACTCCAAACCCGGGACGGATATTTGCATTTCCCTCCAGCAAACGGAGGAGATGCTGACGCTCGATATTTCCGATCAGGGCCGGGGAATTCCCGAAAAGGAAATCGACCAAGTGGTGTTTTTCGGCATCCGGGGATCAAACACCTTCCCTGAAGAGACCAAAGGCGGAGGCTTCGGCCTGACAAAAGCCTGGTGCTTTACCCACCATTACGGCGGAAGGATGTGGATCGATTCCACTCTGAACGTGGGCACCACCGTCACCCTGCGGATTCCCGTCCCCGCAAGTAATGCCGATACGGAAAAATAAATTTGCCATTATTTCCCAAGCATCTGAGGCATCGCCATTTTTCTAAAATTGGCGGGGACTTCGAAGAGGGATGCATCCGGAGTTGCAGCTTTGAAATTCTTCCATTGGGTGATCATCCCACCGGCCTCTACCTGCGCGGGGATTTTTGTGCTTTTATTCACCCAGTATGTGACCGAGACCGCCTGCCCGTTCGCCTGCATGTCACATTTCCATTTCTCACAGTCCTGGCCGTCGACCTTTTCCTCTCCCTGTTTTTCCCAGGTTCCCGTCGGAATTGCCCCCGGAATGGATGGTGCTTTTGCCTGCGTGAGCGGCTGCTCCATGTACATCTTCTGGGAGGGAAGAACCATCCACATGACGCCCTTGTCCTTGCGCACGATGGCGATGGAGGAATTTCCCATCATATTGACCTCGGAACGGGTCAACTCGCCCTTGTCCTTGACAAAGAGCTTTGTCTTCATGGCCATAGTGCCGGAATTCATCTCCATTTCGACCGAGTAATCGCCCGGCAAGTCAATCGGCGGGGTGCTTTGCGCGAGAGTAATGAGAGGGAGGCACAGGAGCAAAATCAGACCAATAATACATTTCTTCTGCATCCATGGACGGTAGGGCGGTCAATAGGGAAAACAAACCTTTTCCTGACTCGCGCCCTTCAGGCGAAAGGCACAGCGGGCAGGGGGATTTCCAGCCCGGCTCCGTACAAGGCAGCAGCAATGGCTCCGTGGCTGCCGATCGTTTCACCCAGCTCGGCGGGAACAATCGAGCACCCGGCCAGGGATGGAGGCAAGGTTTCGCGTTTCAAAACCTCCGTCATCGAGGGCAGCAATCTCTCTCCACAACGCGGGAATATGCCTCCGATGACAATTCGATCCGGATTCAGGATGTCAATCAGAGTGGAAAGCGCCTGGCCGAAATGTTCGCCCACTTCCTTCATCACCTGCAAAGCAAAAGAGTCTCCGGCAACGGCTGCCTCGTCGATCTTTTTCGCGCTCAATTCATCCAGAGGAAAGGCCCAGTCCGGAGGTATGATTTTCTCCTCTTGCAAGCGCATCCGTGCCAGACGGGCAATGCCACCCCCGCTGCAAAAACCCTCGAAGGAACCTTCCTTGCCGTAGCCCATCGGCCCTTTCCTGGCCAACCGCATGTGACCCACCTCACCGGCGTCAAAGGTCGTTCCCTCGTACAATCGCCCATCCAGGATCAGTCCCGCACCCATTCCCGTGCCAGCCGTCAGAAAAATCATGTTGAGGGCACCTCGTCCGGCGCCGAACTTCCATTCAGCCACCGCGCAGGCGTTCGCATCATTCATCAAAAACGCCCGCCCGCCAAAGCGCTGCCGGAACCAGTCGCAGATCTCAACGCGATCCCATCCGGGCAGGTTGGGAGGCGAAAGGATGATACCTTTTTTTGAATCAAGCGGACTGCCGCAGGAAATACCGAAAACGGGACTTTCCAGCTTCCCGCAGATGCGGATTTCCTTCTCAAAACAATTCAGGGTTTCCCCGACTCCGCTCGTGGGAAAACGGGCGAACTCCTCCACTTTTCCATTCGGCAGGAGACGGCTGACGGCGCATTTTGTTCCACCAATATCGATCCCGATGATGTTCATAAGACAATTTCTTCCAGTAGAAAATAGAATGGAGCGAGGGTGGGTTAGAACGTCCTTGGGTCGTGGATGAACACAAATTGCCTGCCGGAAAGAGCTACTACAAAGCCCAGCCGCGTGCCAGCGGAAAACTTGCGCCCAAAAAAAACACTCCATCAAAGATATTGATTTAAAAATTCCCGTCGACGTAGGATAAAACCCCTTCATGAGTCGTATTCTGGCGTTGGACTATGGTGCAAAACGGACGGGTGTGGCCCTGAGCGATCCCACCGGGACGCTGGCCAGCCCGCTTCCCTATCTGGAGACACAGCCCTTCCGGAAATTCTTCGGCAAGCTGAAGGAGATCATCCGCACACAGGAAGTGGAGGTGATCCTGGTGGGGCTGCCTCGCAACATGGATGGCTCCTATGGAGCCTCGGCAGCCGCCGTGCGGGAATTCGTCACCCGGTTGAAAGAGGTCATCATCCTGGACATACAGTTGGTGGATGAGCGGCTCTCAACGGTTCAGGCAAGCCGTTTGCTCCATGAAGCCGGTCACAACACCCGGGAACAAAAGGAAAGAGTCGACAGCGCCTCTGCGCAGGTCTTGCTACAATCGTTTCTTGACGCCCGACAACGGTCATCCTAATAAAATCGGGATGCAAACACGTAGATGGAAAGAACTGGTGCTGACGGTCGCCGTACTGGCGGTCTGTCAGGGGGCTCACGCAGATGACGGGACAAAGACAAAACCCCTCCCGATTGAAGTCGAAAAAATAGACGCCACGGACAAGATCAAAAAGTTGGATGAAAATCTTTTCACCGAAGATCGAATCACCTTGCAAGTCATGCAGGGCGCACAATTTTCCGGCCTTGGAGTCGGGCCCCATATTCCCGACATCAATTATGCCCAACAAAACATCCGCTTGGGCTGGATGCTGAATTCCCCCGACTATGACGGCAACCCCCTCGACGGTTGTTTTGAGGCAATCCTCGAATCCTCCTTCTCAAAGGTCTTCACCCGTCTGGGCGATGTGATGTACGGCCCCACCGGCCTGGTGCGGTATAACTTCGTCCAACCCGGCTGGAAAGTCGTCCCCTACATCCAAGGCGGCGCGGGCTTCGTCTACACAGACATCTACCTTCACAAGGATCAACGCGCCATCGGGCAGGCTCTGGAATTCACCCCCCAGGCCAGCGCGGGGGCACGCTTCCTCATCGACGACAACTGGTCGATCGACGCGGAGTTCAAATACCACCACGTCTCGAATGCCGATACCTCCAGTCGCAATACAGGGATCAACTCCCTCGGCGGCGAGGTTGGCTTCACCTACTTCTTCACCAATCTTTGGAAAGAATAAAAGAGACGTCGTATTACCCGTCCGTCCATTTGCGGGGCATTCTCAGGAATGCCCCGCCTTTTTTACAAATCCCCCCTCGGAACATCCTTTTCGCCCTCATAAAATTTATCCCAAAATGACATGCAACAAGAGGACATTTTTCCGGCTTGGGAAACTGCCCCCGCCAAGAGTTTGAGGACGGAAACCTCATGTCAAGAAACCACCAAGATCAAGAACCCTGCCGACAAGACCACATGGTATACTTCGCAATTAAAAAGGGGCGGCACATGGATGCCCGATTTGTATCGACAGGATAGCAAAGGGAGGGGTTAGATGGAAAGAGCAATAACCTTCCCCGAGTTATGCGAATCCTCCTCATTCACCCCACATTCTTCCCCATCGTCGGAGGAGCGGAGTGTCTGATGCGTCTCCACGCGGAGGGGATCAGCCGCTATGGGCATGAGGTGACCGTTCTGACCGGGTCGGGGGAAACTTCCCTGGGCACTTACCAAGTGCAGGTGCTCCCCGAACTGGCACTCAATTTCCCCCTCTACGAACAGGTCCGCAAAACACTGGAGGGCGGGCAGACCGACATGAACTACAACCGGTATGTCCAGACCCTGCAGGAACTGATCGAGCCCGCCGTCATGGCCCATGATATCATCATGACCTACGGTGCCCTGACCACGCACCACAACCTCGCCCTGACTCAAGTCCTCTGGCAGATGGCGGAAAAATATCGTGTGCTGGCGTGGGCCGTCGACCTCAGCCTGACGAACCCCGATCACACCGTCCCCAACCCCCAAAACCTCCCGTGGTCCCTCATGCGCCGCGTCCACCCAAAGGTCACCTACATCGCCCCCTCCACCACGCGAAGGGACGAACTGATCAAAATCCTCGGCGCCATCCACGAACAGGTGAAGGTGATACCGACCCCCTTCAGTCCCTACCTCCTTTTCGGTCTGGCGGTGGAACTGTCCGACTGGCTGGATGAGAAAAAAATCCTCGAAAGAGACCTTGTCCTCTACTACCCCACCCGACTCCTTCAGAGAAAACAGCTCGACCTGGCGATCCAGTTCACCGAGGCAATCCGCGCCGCCGGGATCAAAGTAGCCCTCATCGCCACCGCCCTGCCCGATCCCTATTCCAATTCCACCGCCGCCTACACCGCCTACCTCACTTCACTTATCCAGAAATCCTCCCTGCACGACGAAGTCTTCCTGGCTTCCCGCGACCTCCCGTGGGACGACGCCACCTGGCAGCAGATGTTCGGCGTTGCCGACGTCCTCCTCTTCCCCTCGAAATACGAATCCTACGGCAGCGGCGTCATCGAAGGCATCATCCGCCACCTCCCCATCTGGCGCTGCGAAATCCCCTCCCTGCACGAGCTGGACGGCGGAGTGGCCACCCTCATCCACTCGCCGCAGGAAGCCGTCGTCGCCGCCCGAACCCTCATGGAACAGCCGAAATTCGCCCTCCGAAAAAAATTTATCCGTCACTTCAACCTCAACACCGTATGCGAGGAAAAAATCTTGCCTCTCATCGAAAGTATCGCACCCTAAACCCATATGGAAATCTGTTCTTACGGCGGCTGGAAAAACAACCTCAAACTCAGCAATGAATTCGTCGAACTCTTCATCACCCTGGATGTCGGCCCGCGCATCATCCGCTACGCCTTTCTCAACGACCTGAACGTACTCAAGGAATTTCCCGAGCAACTCGGCGGCCAGTACGAGGACATCTGGACACCCCGTGGCGGCCACCGCTTCTGGATCTCACCGGAAGACGACTACAGCTACGACATCGACAACAGCCCCGTCACCTACCAGAAAATCGCCGCCAACCACGTCATCATCCGCCACCAGCCCGACATCCTCAACGGCTGGCAGAAGGAAATCGAAGTCAAACTCGATCTCAAAACCCCGCGCGCAACCGTAAAACACCGCATCCGCAACATTTCCGACCGAGAGCTGGACAAACCCATCGCTGCCTGGGCCCTCACCATCATGGCTCCCGGCGGACGCGCCATCATCCCCACACCGCGCCCCGGCCCCCACACCACCTACCTGCTCCCCAATCGCAACCTGATCCTCTGGCCCTACACAGAAATCCACGACACCCGCTTCTCCTTCGGCCCGGCAAACTTCCAGATCCGTCAGGACGACACACGTGGCCCTCTCAAAATCGGCACCCTCACCCGCTGCAAATGGATCGCCTATCAAAATGGCAACGCCGTCTTCGCCAAATCGACCCCCATCGAATGCGGTGGCCAATACCCCGACATGGGCTCAAACATCGAAGTCTTCACCGACACCCAAATCCTAGAACTCGAAACCCTCGGACCGCTGAAAAAACTCCAGCCCGGAGAAACCCTGGAACATATCGAGAAGTGGATTCTCTTCCGCCACGAAGAACACATCGACACCTACCAGGACGTCAGCTCCATCATCGAACCGAAGCTCGGCGTCTGACGAAAACCGAAAAATTTGCCGAAATCTCGTCTTAAATAATAAAGAGAAAATCGAAAAAATGGCTTTTCTTATTTCCGGAACATCTCGTCCCGCTGGCATGCGCAATGTAAATGCTTGTGGACGACGATGTTAACCTCAGTATCCGTCATGGCGTTGATACGGGAATCCCGCTCGGTGGGAGAAAGAAGACGTAGCGTATTCAAAACACAATCGCTTGATGGCGAATTGAAGAATGGGCACTCCTTCGCCAACATCCTTATATATTTCTTCACACTCATCAATTCATCAGGTTTCATAGTCGGTCAGAAAACGATTCGGATAGGAAAAAACAACGGACACTTCTCCAACTTCGGCGATATGCCCATCTTTTCCCGGAATCCGCATCTCCCACGACAATGATATTACAAGAAGTATCCTTCAAACGTTGACAAGTTTCAACCTGAGGGGATCGATTAGGAAAAAGTATCAATATTTCTTACCACCATCATCAACTACCCTAAAGAACGAACTGTATTCAAGGTATTTTTACCTCTTTTTATCCCCTTATTTTACCCTTTGAACATTCCTCCCAAGTGACATAATGTTCCTCTCCAACCCATGATAGAGGCAGACCGATCTCCCTTTTGGGACCCCCTTCTTTTCGTAGCCCTCCAGTGGCAACTGAAAAACGCCTTTTTCTCCATCCATGCCTCAGGGTTGGAAAACCTCCGCACCCTCGACCCGGAAAAGCCCGTCATCGCCTTTTCCAACTACACCAACTGGTGGGACGGCCTCATCGTCTTCCACCTCACCCGACAGGCCCGGAAAAAACGCTTCTACTGCATGCTCGATGAAAAACAGATGAAGGATTACCGTTTTTTCAAATGGCTCGGCGCATTCTCCGTCGACAAAGGAAACCCCGTCCGCGCCGCCGCCTCCGTCCGCTATGCCACCCGCCTCCTGGAAAATCCAGAAACGCTCCTCTGGCTCTTCCCGCAGGGGAAAATCTCCTCCCCCCATGAACCCGTCACCGTCGAGACCGGGACGGAATACCTCGCCAGCCGTGCCCGGCGTGCCCAACTCCTGCCCGTGGCATTTGGCTATACCTTTCGTCGCGAAGACCGTCCCGAAGTCTTCATCCGCTTCGGTAAAGGCTTCCTTTCCTCGGAATGTTACGAGGGGAGGATTTCCGAGGAAATTCAACAGCAGTCCGACTTTGTCCAAAATGCCATCCACGAAAACGACTACCACGACTTCACCCGCCTCCTGACCCCTAAACTCTCCCTCAACAAACGCTTCGAGTGGGTGCGGAGACTTTTCACGGGAACACTCCGGGACTTTTGCGCGGAAAACTAGGGCCTGTTCAGGTCAGTTCCAGAGTCTGTCAGAACAGGCCCCAGAAGCTTTTTCAATGACAATTTGCTTTGCACGTATCGCCTCATTCTGTCAAAAACACACCTCATGGATGATTTATGGAAAAAACTCTACACCTTGGCGGACAGTTACTACGCCATGGCTCCATGGCTCTGCCTGACAGAAGACGAATTATTCGGAGTTCAGGATCCGGTCACCGGGGAAATTGGATTCCTTCAGATGTTGGGACGGGGGGGTGAACATTTTGCCATATCACGCTATCCGGGAACACAAGGGTTGCGGACACTCCGCACCTTGCAGGAAACCGATCCGGAAAATCCAGCTGCCGGCTCGGAAATCATCCTTCATTCCTCTCAAATGCAGCTATCCTGGGAAGATCGGGAAGAGCTGGACAAACAGGATCGAAAACAGATCAAAGAACTGGGACTCAAATACCGGGGGCCGTCCTCCTGGCCTCTCTTCCGCTCCTATGAGCCATTACTCTACCCGTGGTATTTGACCAAAGAACAGGGACTCGTCCTGCTGACCACCCTCGAACAAGGCCTGCAGGTACTCCAGCGTTGTCAAAACACCCCAGAGATGCTTTCACGGCTACCGAAAAATCACTATCTGGTTCGGGTTTCCTCGTCCACCGGAGACTGGCAGGATGAGATCATGGAGGTGCTGCCTGCGGTCGAAAAAGCTTCCATCGTCAGCGAAATACCATCCCTGCCCCACCTCAAAACCCTGGCCAAAGGAAAAAGCTGTGTTGAAATGGACTTGATCCTTGGACCGCCCGTCAAAGGAGAAAATTCCGATGGCCGCCCCTACTTCCCCAACCTGCTTCTGATGGCAGATGCGTCGAACGGCATCATTTTACCCGGGATAGCACTTCTTTCACCCTTTCCCTCACCAGACGCCATGTACGGGCAAGTGGCGGAAAAAGCATGCGCCGCACTGAAACAAGTCGGGATGGTGCCCGCTGAAATTCGAGTGAGGAGAAAACTTCTGGAAAAAGTACTGGCACCGCTGGCCGACGGACTTGGACTCCGGGTCAACCTCAAAAAACAATTGCCCGCCATCGAAGCCGCCGCCCAAGGCCTTGCCCAGTTTTTCTGATGCGGAAAAGCAACCCAAACATTCATGCCAGTTCTTCCCATCTCTTTCAAAGCCGACTGAAACGTGGGTTTTTACGCCCGGAAACGTCGTAAGACACCTCTCCATTCATTTCCCTCATCATGGCGGATTGACACTGCGCACCCATGAAACTTATTGTCGTCCCTTATGTCTGATGCCGGAACCGTGCTGAAATCGCCCCTTCACTCCGCCCACGAGAAGCTGAACGCCCGTCTCGTTGAGTTTGCCGGATGGTGCATGCCCGTTTTTTACAAAAGCATCATCGAAGAACACCACGCCGTCCGCAAGGCCGCCGGACTTTTTGACATCAGCCACATGGGCGAATTCCGCGCCAAAGGCCCCGGTGCCACCGCCTGGCTGAACACCCTCTTCACCAACGACACCCGCAAACTCAAACCCGGCGGAGGCCAGTACACCCTCATGCTGAAGGAAGACGGCGGAGTCATCGACGATCTCATCATCTACCTCCTCGAACCCGACCACTTTTACCTCGTCGTCAACGCCTCCATGATCGCCCCCGACCTTGAATGGCTCATGACCCACAAGCCGGAAGGCATCACCCTCACCAACGAGAGCGACGAGACCGCCGCCGTGGCCCTCCAAGGCCCTGTTGCCCTCGACATTTTCAAAGAAGCCTTCCCCCAGGTCGCCACCATTCCCATGCGGAATCAGATCGTGACCTTCACCTACGAAGGACAGAGCGCCTACGCCGCCCGCACCGGATACACCGGGGAAGACGGTCTGGAAATTTTCGTCCCCGTTGCCCTCGGCATCCAGCTCTGGGAACACATCCTCACCGTCGGGAAAAATCGTGGCATCCTTCCCATCGGCCTTGGCGCACGCGACACCCTCCGCCTGGAAGCCTGCCTCCCCCTCAACGGCCACGACCTCGGCCCCAAGATCATGCCACTTCATGCTGGTTTGGAAAAATTCGTCTGCTTCACCAAGCCGGAAAAATTTATCGGACAATACCAGCTTGAAATGGAAAGAGGCCATGGACTCCGTTATCATTCCGTCGCCTTGATCATGACGGCAGGTGGTCCGCCTCCCCGCGAACACTACGAAGTCTTTTATATGGGGAAAAGAGTCGGTGAAGTCACCAGCGGCACCCTCTCCCCCACTTTGCAAAAAGGCATCGGCATGGCTCTCATTGAACATGATGATGCTTGTGCGCCCGGCACCAACATTGAAATCAGCATCCGGGGTAAAAACTACCCCGCCGTGATCCAACCCAAACCCCTCTACAAACGCCCATGAACATACCCACAGAACTCAAATACCTGGAATCCCACGAGTGGATTAGAATCGAAGGCAACATCGGCACCGTCGGCATCACCGAACACGCCCAAAGCGAACTGAGTGACGTCGTCTTCGTCGACCTTCCCAAAGTCGGTAAAAAACTGACCGCCAAGGACACCGCCGCCGTCATCGAAAGCGTCAAAGCCGCCTCCGACATCTACTCCCCCGTCTCCGGCGAAGTCACCGAAGCGAACCCCCGCCTCCAATCCGAACCCGCCCTCGTCAACACGGCACCCTATGGCGACGGCTGGCTCTTCAAAATCAAACTCTCCAACCCCGCCGAAGCCGCCTCCCTCAAGACAGCCGAAAGTTACGCAGCCTTGCTCAAAGGCTGACAGGAAAGAATGACCGTGAACCGCACCACCCTGGCCTCCTCCATGCCCCATCCAGATCAGTTTTCACACCGCCACATTGGCCCTCAGACAAACCAGACTCAGGCCATGCTCGACGTCGTGGGCTCATCCTCCATGGAGGACTTCATCGCAAAAGTCGTCCCGGACGACATCCGCCTCCGCCGCAAGCTGAACCTTCCAGCCGCCGCATCGGAACATGAGGCCCTCGCGGAACTCCGCGCCATTGCCACGAAGAACAAACCCTTCCGCTCCTTCATCGGCATGGGCTACAGCGACTGCATCCTTCCCGGCGTCATCCAGCGCAACATTCTGGAAAACCCCGGCTGGTACACGCAATACACTCCCTACCAGGCCGAAATTTCCCAGGGCCGCCTCGAAGCCCTCCTGAATTTCCAGACCATGATCTGCGACCTCACCGGCATGGCCATCGCCAACGCCTCCCTGCTGGATGAAGCCACCGCCGCCGCCGAAGCCATGCACCTGGCCCTCGCCGCCCACCGGGAAAACGCCGAAACCATCTACGTCTCCAAAAACTGCCACCCGCAAACGATCGCCGTCGTCCGCACCCGCGCCGAAGCCCTCGGCGTCAAAGTCATCGCCGTCGACGAGAAAAATTTCCAGTTCACCAAAAAACCGCTCGCCCTCCTCCTCCAATATCCCGGTACCGACGGCACCGTGCTCGATCTCGAACCCATCATCAAAAAAACTCACGAGGCCGGGGCGCTCGCCATCGTCGCGGCGGATATTCTCGCCCTGACCCTTCTAAAACCGCCCGGCGAAATGGGAGCCGACGTCGTCATCGGCAACACCCAGCGTTTCGGCATG
>Ga0187810_10000423_pt1 | contig 16611 bp, 17 predicted proteins | sample NC_wetland_sal_i_9_FD_132963 | JGI IMG/M metagenome (GOLD analysis project Ga0187810, IMG submission 132963) | Wetland sediment microbial communities from Neuse River Estuary, North Carolina, USA - ASW_5 | ecosystem: Environmental > Aquatic > Freshwater > Wetlands > Sediment | place: USA: North...
ATGACGCGCAGCGTGGCGCATCCCTATCACGAGATATTCGAGACAACCCACGTCGTGCTGGCCTGGTCGATGATCGGCCTCATTCCGCTGCATATCGCGGCGGCGCTCTACCATCACTATGGGCGCGGCGATAACGCGTTGTTGCGCATGCTGCCGGGCGCGCGTCTGCGGAGCGGCGTATGAGGGTGTTGGCGGCGGCGGCGCTGATCGCTCTTTCGACCGCTGTACCGTCCTTTGCCGCGCACTGGAATGTAGACCCGGCCAGCAAGCTCGGCTTCAGCGTGGTGTGGAGCGGCGAGCCGCTCAACGGCGTGTTCAAGCGCTGGAAGGCCGACATCGTGTTCGATCCGGCGGACCTCGCACACGCGCACGTGGCCGCGACCATCGACACCGGCAGCGTGGTAACGGATTACCCGGACGGCGACAGCGGGCTGAAAGGCGATATCGGTTTCGCCGCTGGCCGCTTTCCCGTGGCGCGGTTCGAGACCACCGGCTTCCGCCGTCTTCCGGATGGCTCCTATGTGGCCGATGCCAAGCTCACGATCCGCGGCATCACCAAGCCGCTGCAGTTGCCGTTCAAGCTGGCGATTCAGGGCAACCGGGCGCGCGTCACCGGGCGGACCACCGTAATCCGCACGGATTTCGGCGTCGGCCAAGGCGAATGGGCCGCCCCGGAGCCGGTCGAGCATCAGGTCACGGTGACCTTGGATTTGACGACAACGAAAAGCGGAGGAAATTGATCCTCACCCTTCGACAAGCTCCGGATGAGGGTATAGCTAGCCCTCATGCGTGGCCCTCATCCCGAGCCTTTCGAGGGACGAAGCAGGAGGGGCTCCGGCTTGCGAGTTACCGAATGGCTGATGGTGATGTTTCTATTGTCTGCGAAGCCAATGCCGCGGCGGTTTCCAACGCCGCGAAGCTGATCCGCGACGGCCGCTTGGTCGCCTTTCCGACCGAGACGGTCTACGGCCTGGGCGCCGACGCCACCAACGGCCGAGCCGTCGCCTCCATCTTCGCCGTCAAGCAACGCCCGCGCATCAATCCCCTCATCGTACATGTGAGGGACGTCGCCCAAGCGGCCGAGCAGGTTGTGTTTTCACGATTGGCGCAGGCGCTTGCAGAGGCCTTTTGGCCCGGACCTTTGACGCTCGTCCTACCGCGCAGGCCGGACTGTGCGCTGTCGCTTCTGGTGAGTGCGGGACTCGATACGGCGGCGGTCCGCGCACCGTCGCACCCGGTCGCCCGCGCGCTGATCGCGCAAGCCGGCGTGCCGATCGCGGCGCCCAGCGCGAACCCGTCGGGGACCGTCAGCCCGACCCGTGCCCAGCACGTCGCCGACGGCTTCGGCAACAAGATCGATATGATCCTCGACGGCGGCTCCTCGCCCGTCGGGGTCGAGTCCACCGTGATTGGTTTTTCCGGCGGCGCCCCGCTGATGCTACGCCCCGGCGGCACGCCGCGCGAGGCGATCGAGCGGATTGCGGGGGTGCTGGGCGCGCCCGGAGCCGGCCCTATTACCTCGCCCGGACAACTTACCAGCCATTACGCGCCCCGCGCCCGCCTGCGCCTGAACGTCAGCCGTCCCGAACCCGGCGAGGCGCTGCTCGCCTTCGGCCCGGATGCGCCGGCGGGCCATCTCAATCTCAGCCCCTCGGGCAACCTGGGCGAAGCCGCCGCCAACCTGTTCGCGATGCTGCGTGCGCTCGACGCCGAAGCGGGCGCCATCGCCGTGATGCCGATCCCGGCCGCAGGATTGGGCGAAGCCATCAACGACCGTCTCAAGCGCGCCGCCGCGCCGCGGGGAAACCCATGAGCGATGTGTTCGACAAGCTGAAGGCCATCGTAGGGCCCAAGGGCTATTCCGAAGACCCCGCCGAGATCGCCCCGCACCTCGAGGAGTGGCGCAGCAAGTACAAGGGCCGCTCGCCGCTGCTGCTGAAGCCGGGTTCCACGCCGGAAGTCGCGGCCGTGGTGGCGCTCTGCAACCTGACCGGCACGGCGGTCGTTCCCCAGGGCGGCAACACCGGTCTGGTCGGCGGGCAGATCCCGTTCGACAACGAAATCCTCGTCAGTCTGTCCCGCCTGAATCGCATCCGCGCCATCGACGCCAAGGATGCCAGCATCATCGTCGAAGCGGGCGTCGTGCTGGCAACGGCGCGGACTGCGGCCGACGAGCATAACTTGATGCTGGCGGCGAGCCTGGCATCGGTGGGCAGTTCCACCATCGGCGGGCTCGTCTCCACCAACGCGGGCGGCGTCAACGTGCTGCGCTACGGCATGATGCGCGAGCAGGTGCTGGGGCTGGAGGTCGTGCTGGCCGACGGGCGCGTGCTCGACCTGCTCCGCACCCTGCGCAAGGACAATACCGGCTACGACCTCAAGCAGCTTTTCATCGGCGCCGAAGGCACGCTCGGCATTGTCACGGCTGCGGCCCTGAAGCTGTTTCCCAAGCCCGCGGAGCAGGCCACGGCCTTTGCCGCCGTCGCCGATGTGCCATCCGCCGTGGCGCTTCTCGGCCGCTTGCAGGAGCACACCAACGGACTCGTCAACGCCTTCGAACTGATTTCGCGCAACGGCCTGAACCTGGTGCTGGCGCACATTCCCGGGACGTCGGACCCGCTGTCGGCCCCCTCCCCTTGGTACGTGCTGTGCGAAGCCTCCGGTGCCCCCGGAATTGCCGCCGTGTTCCAGGGTGCCCTCGAATCCGCGCTGGAAGACGGCTTGGTGTCGGACGTTGCGATTGCCTCCAGCGAGGCGCAGCGCGCCGCGCTGTGGAAGCTGCGCGAGGCCATGTCGGAGGCGCAGAAGATCGAGGGCCCGTCGCTGAAGCACGACGTTTCGGTGCCGGTGAGCGCCGCCGCCGAGTTCATTCGGGCGGGCATCGCCGCGGTTGCGGCAGTCATGCCAAGCGCGCGGCCGGTTCCGTTCGGCCATCTGGGCGACGGCAATCTGCATTTCAATTTCCAGATGGCGCGCGGCGAGGATATGGCCGCCTATCTGGCGCGCTGGGACGAAATCCAGCGCATCGTGCATGACGTGGTGCACGGCTTTGGCGGCTCGTTCAGCGCCGAGCACGGCGTCGGCGTGATGAAGCGCGGCGACCTTAAGCGCTACAAGAGTCCCGCGGAAGTCGACCTGATGCGCACGCTCAAGCGCACGCTCGACCCCAAGAACATCCTGAACCCAGGCAAACTGGTGCCGGAGTAGCCCGCTTCCGCTGAGGACAATTTTGGTTAACGGCGGCGCGTCACTATCGGAGCGTGCAATGCCCTGCAATCCAGGTACAATTTCGTGGGGAACGGCGGGGGCCGGCTGCGTGCATCGCAGCCGAAGCGGCAATGACGGCGGCTCAATCATTCGACCACGATGGCCGAAGCGGCAACGCTTCGGGTGATGCCCTGCATTCGGCGGATACAACAGATAACGCGTCGGATGGAGCACACGCGGCAAATCCGTTCTCGGCCACCATTCCGGAGCGCACAGCCGATCACAGGGTTGCACTGCGCAAACACCTGCAGCGCTTCTACGGCGAAGTCGTGGGTTGGGGCACTAAGATTGTGGTCGCCGCGGCGAGTTTTCCGCTGCTCCAGGCCTATGCCAAATACCAGTCCGAGGCATGTCAGGCGGCGCTCAGACATTCCACTTCATGCCGCGTCATCCTGGCCAGCCAGTTCATTCCCACCGTCGTATTCCTGGCAATCCTGATCGGGAATTTTGTTTATCACGTCTGGCAGTATCACCGCTGGGAAGTCGCGATGGCGAATGCAAAGGAGTTCGCCGATCGCGAATCCGTCGCCAAGGGATGGACCGACGTCTTCAGCATCTACGTCCGCAGCAAGCGGCGCAGCTATCACGTCATGACGTGGGGTTTGCTTGCTCTGGTGTATGCCCTGGTTGGCCTGGTGGGAGATGGCGTCGTGCTCGCCCACGGCGCGATCGTGTCGATCAGTTGGATCAATCCGATCGCAAATATCGTTATCGGCGGCTTGCTTTTGTTGGTGGCGTACGTCCTGGGCAGCGCGTACCTGCCCGGCGACGTGATCGTGCGGCACACGCTGGCCCTCTTGATCTATGCCATTTCCAACATCACCGATCCCAATCTGGCCAAACGGCAGGCCGCGCAGGAGGCGGATGAATTCGTGCGCGCCAATCCTTGGTGGTTCTATTCGCATTAGCTTGGGCCGTCGCCGTCACGCGACCTTCGCCACCGACGGCGGCTGTTCGGCGGGTACGCCCGGCTGGTGCTTGGCGAGGCCGCGGACGCTGAGTGCCGCGGTGATCACGGTCGCGGCATAGGGCAGGCTCTGCACCGCCAGCATCACGATCCAGAGCAGTGCCGCGGGATCGTCGTAGCGCCCCGTCGACAACACGGAAACGATGGCGAGGCAGCAGAATCCGAACAGCGTGGTCTCCTGCCATACGCTGCGCAACGCCTGACTGAGCAGCGCTTCGTCGGCGCATTTCGGCGTGCGCAGGAACGGCGTGCCCGAGGTGAACGCGCCCGCCCACACCGCCTTTCCGACCGTGTGGGTCAGCGACAGGCCGGCGACCGATGCCATCACCGCCCCGCGCACGCCGGAACCCACCTTCTGCGGATAGAGCAGCATGGTCTTGAGCATCTTGGCGGCGAACAGCGCCAGGGCCGCAGCCGACAGTACCGGCAACGGCACGTCGACCCAGCGCGGCGCCGCCCACATGGCGAAGGTCCAGCCGAGTGCGATGAAGGTCACCATCATGCCGAGGCCGTCGGAGAACCACGGCAGCCAGCCCGACAGGAAGTGATAGCGCTGCGCCCACGACAGCTTGGTGCCGCCGAAGAAAATCGGCCCGGCATGGCGCTTCATGATCTGCATGGCGCCATAGACCCAGCGGTAGCGCTGGCTCTGAAAGGCCTTGAGCGTGTCGGGGATCAGCCCCTTGCCCATGCTCTGGGGAATGTAGGCCGCGCCGTAACCGGCTTCGAACAGGCGCAGGCCCAACTCGGTATCCTCGGTGATGCACCAAGTCGACCAGCGGCCCACCTCCTCCAGCTTGTCGCGGCGCACGATCGTCATGGTGCCGTGCTGGATGATGGCGTCGTGCTCGTTGCGCTCCACCATGCCGATCTGGAAGAAGCCGCGGTATTCCTCGAAGCACATGGCCTTGAACAGACTGTCGCGATAATCGCTGTAATCCTGCGGCCCCTGCACCAGCGCGATGTGCTCGTCGGCGAAGAACGGCAGCGCCAGCCTGATCCAGTTGGGGTCCACCTTGTAGTCGCTGTCGATCACCGCGATGTATTTGGCATCGGGATGGGTCACGTCCAGCGCGATGTTGAGCGCACCCGCCTTGAAGCCTTTGACGTGATCGATATGGAAGAAGCGGAAGCGCGGGCCGAGCGCGGCGCAGTGCACCTCCAGAGGCTTCCAGGTTTCCGCATCGGGCGTATTGTTGTCGAGGACGATGACCTCGAAGTTCTCGTAATCGAGGCGGGCCAGCGCGTCGAGCGTGGCCATCACCATGGCGGGCGGCTCGTTGTAGCAAGGCACGTGCACGGAAACGAGCGGCGGGTTCTGGGGAATCTCCGCGCGCACGGCGCGGCGCCCCACACGCCACAAGCTGGAGGCCAGTTCGATGCCTTCGGTCAGGATCACGGTGGAGGCGAGAAACACCAGCGGCGACATCGCCAGGATCATCACGATATCGGCGGGGTCGACGTAGTTGAGCGTGGTGGCGTCGATCAGAAACAGGATGCCTGTGGTCACCAGGGCGACGAGCCCGCCCATCACCAAATAGCCCGGTTGGCGCACGCGCGGCATCTGCCCGAGGATGACGAGCCCGAGAGCGAGCGACAGAAACGCGGCGAGCAGCGTGTATTGGCGCCATTCCGGGAACGAACGCAGCATGCCCGTGAAGGGGAATTTGGCTACGCCGTCGGCGTTGAACAGCCCCCAATAAGCGCCGACGGCGCCTTCGTTGCCCGCCTTCCACGGCTGATCGTAGGCCTCGATGATGTAGTAGTCGTAGCCCTTGTCCAGCGCGAGCTGCACGAAGGTGCGGATGAAGTACGCCTCGTTGGCGAGCGAAGCCTCGGCTTGGCCGTAGCTGCGCCCTTGCGACGGCCAGCCCGCCTCACCGATCACGATGGGCTTATCCGGGAACTGTGCCTGCACCATGTCGTAATGGTGCTGCACGAAGTTGATCGCATCGCCGATGCTGGTCTTCTCCCAATACGGCAGCAGGTGCACGACGATCACGTCGCAGTCCCGCCCGACCTCCGGGTGCAGCATCCAGCTCGACCACGTTTCGGCGGTCGTGACCTTGATGCGCGCCGGCAGCGCCTCGCGCACGCGGTGGATGTAGCCGTCGAGCTGGTCCGCTGTGACGTCCCCGCGCATGATCGATTCGTTGCCGACGATAACGCGGTCGATCACGCGCCGGTTGGCGAGGATGACGTTGAGGGCCTTGTCGATCTCGCGCTCGTTCTTGTCGAGATCGGCACCGATCCAGATGCCCAGCGACACGGTGAGCCCGTAACGGCGCGCCATTTCCGGCACTTTGTCGAGGCCGTAGTTCACGGTGTAGGTGCGGATGTGCCCGGTGATGCGCGAGAGTTGCGCCATGTCCCGTTCGATGCGCTCGGGTGGGATGTGCTTGAGCTGGTCGGCTGTGAAGGTGTGGCTCGGATAATAGGTGACGCCGCGCACGAGCCCGTCCCAGTCCGGCGCCACGACGGTATAATCGCGCCCGGCCCAGAACAACGCGCTGGCGCCCACGACCAGCAGCAGGGCTATGGCGATGCGAAGCGCCCTGCCGCTCACGCGGCCGCGCAATACCTGCCTCAGCCTTTCACGCACCGCTTCTGCCGCTCCGCTTTGCGCCGGCTACTCCGGACAGTCGGGACCCAGATCCTCGCCCGCCTTCTTGTCGTCCGGATCGTTCGGGTCGGCCGGCCGCAGTTTTGCCGGGCAAACCTGCACCAGTTCAAGCTGGAAAATGAGCGTCTGGTTGGGAGGAATGGCCCCATCCGACGAACCGGTGTCGCCATAACCCAGCCTGGCGGGGATCACGACTTCCCAGCGGTCGCCGACCTTCATCAGCGACAACGCTTCCGACCAGCCCGCGATCAGCGAGTTGATCTTGAAGCGCACGGGCATGTTCTCCTCGGTTCCTTCGAACACCTTCCCGTTGACCAGCTTGCCCGTGTAATAGACCAGCGCATAATCGCTCGGCCGCGGCCGTGTGCCGAAACCGCTTTTCAGGATCCGGTAACGCAGCCCGTCCGGCTTGGAGAACACGCCGGGCTTCTTGTCGTAAGCGGATAGGAACGCCTGGTTGGCGGCCGCACTCAAGGAAGGATCGGCGGCTTGCGCCGCCAGTGCCGCCATCGAAATCAGAACCGCCACGATCAATCCAAGACGCATCGTATTCCTCATCGCTGTTCCGCCCCTGTCCGTCCGAGAATAGCCCAAGGCGCAGCGCCGCGCCGCAGGCATCCTGGCACGCCGGATTAACGACCCCGGAAGAGCCGCGCAACCCAGGATCGTCTCGGTCCGGGTTTACCAAGCCCCGAGCCGATATGTCCGGCTGCGGGTTCCCAGGCCCCCTGCCGGATCGCGGCAGGCGGCTGTGCCGCCGACGGCGGCTTGGGGCCCTCGGCGAGCGGCGCCACAAAGGCCGATAACGGCGGCGCGCCGATGCACATGTCCTTGGCTGGACGGATCGGGTGACAGGCGAAGCGCCTGGCCCAGGCCTCCTCGGGATGGAGCGCGCCGGTCGTTTCCGCCACTTCGACCTGGGCGCCGGTTGCGGCGAGCTGCTCGCCCTTGACCGCCTTCACCACACGATCCAGCCGCTCGGCCGCCTGGGCAAAAGGTGTTCCGTTCATGGTCAACTTTCCTGCCTGCTCACCCAGGCGAATCCGCCGTCGCGGCTGATGACGGCCACATCGATGGCGCCGCCTACGGTCTGGCGCTGGGCCATGATCTTCTTCCTGAAGATGTTAAGGGCGACGAGTTCGCGCGCCGTCTCGGCGAGGTCCTGTTTGGTGGCGATTTCCAGCACCTGCAGGATCGGATTGATGTACGCCTCTTGTTGGTACTCGGCGATCTGGCCGTGGAAGCGCCGCAGGAAATCCGGCAGGTGCCGCGACAGCGCTTGCCGGCGGACGCTTTCGCGTTGCGCCGGATCGACCCCGGTGAAGCCGCCCACGATCTGGTCCACCAGCGTCGTACCCAGGCCCTGCAGCGTGCCATAGATGCGCGCTTCGAGGTCCAGTTCGATGCCGCGCAGGAAGCCGTAGGCGGCCTCGCAGTCCGCAAACAAGGTGATAGCCGAGTGCATTTCGCTGTCGATGCCCGTCTCGTCGACTTCGGCGCGCTTGAGGATGCCGTTCACCACCGCGGAGACGTTGCAGGTCACCACCGCGGGATAGGTTTCGTCCTTGCCGTAGCCGGCGACCACCAGCCCGGTGACATCCTCCAGGAACAAGTCCTTCACGACGCAGAATACGCCGATATCGCGCAGCTGCTGTTTCGAGGTGGCATCCAGGGCGAAGGTCGAGAAGCCGTAAGCGATCATCTCCTCGATCGCGCCCGCATAATCGCGCTTGACCGTCTCGGCAAAGCCGTTCGGGAAGCAGGGCAGATCGCGGCGCGGACTGTCGTCCTCGCGATACTGATAGCGGTGCCACACCATCGCGATGGCCTGCCGCAGCACTTCGGCATCCGCCGCCTTCGCGCCTGTCTCGTGCAGGTAATGCGCCAGCCGGAAGATGAAGCGATACACCGACGCCAGCAGGCGCTTGTACTCGTCTGCCTGCCGTTCGCGGGGGAAAAACGCCTCCAGGTTGTCCAGCATGGCGGTGAACTTCAGCGCGTAATCGCGGACGTGCGGCAGCACCCCCGGCTTGGTCTTCTGGAAATGCTCCAGGAGGACTTCCCACGGGTGGCCCATGAGGTCCGCCACGCCGAAGAACATCAGCCCGGCCGGCAGTCCCGGCGCCAGCTGGAATAGTTTGCGCTGGTCGTTGCGGACGATGACCTTGCCGCCGCCAAACAGCGTCACGGCGGAATCGGCCGCGAGCGCAATGGCGCGCTGGTTCATCACCGCAATTTCGGAGGTCATCGGTCCAGCCCCACCCGGCTTTCTTCACGGAAGGATGTCACAGCTGGCCCGGAAATGGGAGGCACGGCTTGCTGGCGAGGTTAAGACGCTCAACCCCAAGTAGAATCGTGTCTAGGCAAAGACGGCCGGAAAGGCCACATGCGTCAGGATGAGCACGCCGAACAACCCCACCAGGGCGCCGGAGAACCGGTTGATGACCTGAACCACGCGATCGTCGATCCGCGCGTGCAGCTTGCCGACCATGAACGTCAGGGTCAGCCACCACGTCGCGGAGCCCAACATCACGCCGAGCACCGCAAACGCCGCCTGGAAAAAGCTCGGATGATCGGCCAGTCCGCCCAGGCTCGAGAACCACGCAAAGAAGAAGCCCAGAGTCGCCGGGTTGGTAATGGTCAATGCGAAGGTGGACGCCATTCCGCGGGCGCGCGACGTCGCGCCGTTCTTGGCGGCTCCGTTGCCGTTCTTGCCATTCTTGCCGTTCTGGCCGGAGCAAGTCTTGGCCGCCACGCCTTCCGGAAATGGCCCGTACGTCTCGTTTATCCGCAGCGGCGGCGGCGCCATGAAGGTGCGAATACCGAAGATAAGAAGCGCGAATCCGCCGATGAGCTGAAGCGGCAGCGAATAGCCGTTTATCAACTGCGTGATGGCAGTCAGGCCGAAAGCCGTGACGGACGCAAAGACCCCGTCGCCCAGCGCCGCGCCGAGACCCGAGGTGAACCCGTATTTCCAGCCGGTTTGCAGCGTGCGCCGGATGCAGATCAGGTTCACCGGCCCGATCGGAATGGCCGCGATCATGCCGACGGCCCAGCAGGTGACGATGAGGACGAGATAATCCATCACAATCCAGTAACCGGTCCGTTTGGCGAATTCGTCTGACGCATGGCGACCCCTGGAGATTCCGCGGACGGCTGCCGCATATAGACGAAATCCCACATAAGAAGCGAGATATTCTCCCCAACCCGTTCCCGCCAATCCGGACTTTCCGCCGATTCGGCGGATACGCGCTTTTCCTTATGCTTCCCAATCGGCCGGTTGATACCGCCACATCGGAAGTGTCTCCTGTTGCGGGTCGCGCTCCATGCGACGCGACGACGCGACCTCCCGGGGACGCCGACGGGGAGCTGCGGCGTGGTGAGCGCCTCCGCGTGCCGTCCGGTCCGCAGGGACGTCGCATCCGCCGGCCTTCCGGATTCGCTCAGCATACGGATTGTACACGGTTCTGGCACTTCGCCCGAGCGAGTGCTGCCGTTGTTGGCGTTAACGCCGGCATAATTCGTTTGGCGCACGCTCAAGTCTCGACAGACGGATCGCTGCGCGTCACACTTCCGCAATAGAAAACGCCGCAGACAGGGAACGCCGCAGAAGGAGGTTTCGTTTAAGTCGAGGTGTGAGCCATGCGTGACATCGAGCTGAAACTTCGCGGCTACCGTTTGACGACGGCCGAAATCCTTTACCGCATGCCCGACCATCCGGGCCTCCTGCAGAGCTTCATCTGGCAGGACTTGGATCTGGTGCCGGGCTTTCCCGTGCTCAACAAGTTTCTGCGCTTCTGGGAAACCACCATTGAGGGCCGCCTGCATTCGGTGCGCGTCGCCGCGCGCGGCGTCATCTCGGACGCCGAACTGAAAATAACGGGCGGCGAGTTCACGCTGAACTAGCGCATCTTTGCACCGAAGTTCCGCGGCGGTACTCTTGGCGCGGCCGTTCTGCGTGCCCATATTGCCATCGCAGCACGCGGAGAATGGGCATGTACGCGATCACCGGCGTGACGGGCAGAATTGGCGGCGACGTTGCGCGTCGTCTGCTTGCAGCGGGCAAGTCGGTTCGTGCCATCGTGCGCGACCGCAAAAAAGCGGAGCCCTGGGCCGCCCTCGGCTGCGAGATCGCCACAGCGGACTTGCGCGATGCCCGCGCGCTCACCGCCGCCTTCCAGGGTGCCACGGCGGTGTTCATCCTGCCGCCGCCGGTGTTCGATCCGGGGCCCGGCTATCTCGAGGCAAAAGCCGTCGCGGGTGCCGTTGCCGCGGCGTTGCGTGCGGCCAGACCCGGCAAGGCGGTCGAGCTGTCCACCGTCGGCGCGGACGCGGTTCAAGACAATCTGCTGTCGCAGCACACGATCATCGAAGCCGCGCTGCGGGACCTACCCGTTCCGCTGACGGTCTTGCGGCCTGCGTGGTTCGTCGACAATGCGGCATGGGACGTGGCGCCGGCGCGCAAAACCGGCGTGATCCAGAGCTTCCTGACGCCCCTCGACCGGAAAATCCCGATGGTCGCCGCGAAGGACGTTGCCGCAACGGTCGCCAAACTGATCCAGGAGGACTGGAGCGGCCGGCGCGTGGTCGAACTCGAAGGCCCTGACCGCGTTTCGCCGAACGATCTCGCAGAGGCCTTCGCAAATACTCTGGGAAAGCCGGTGCGGACCGAGTCCGTGCCGCACAACACATGGGAGGCGCTGTTCCGTTCCCAAGGGATGAAGAATCCCATCCCGCGCATCCGCATGCTCGACGGCTTCAACGAAGGCTGGCTCGACTTTCCGGATAGCGGCGAGAACGCGATCAAAGGCCCGACAAGCGCGGAGGACGTGATCGCGGAGTTGATCCTGGGGCGTCAGGGCGAAGGCTGAAGCGTCTCGACGAACCGCAGCGGCTTGCCCTGCCCCTTTGCCGCCAGCGCGCCGTCGCGCATCACCGCGGTGCCGCGGATGATCGTGGCGACGGCCCAACCGGTCGTCTCCATGCCGTCGAACGGCGTCCAGCCGCAGGTGGAGGCGATCCACGAATTTTCGATGCGCTTCTTCGCTTTCAGATCGACGATGGTGAAATCGGCGTCGAAGCCGCGCGCGATGCGGCCTTTGCCGGCGATGCCGAAGATGCGAGCCGCACCCGCGCTCGTCAGATCCACAAAGCGCTCCAGCGTCAGCCGCCCCGCATTGACGTGATCGAGCAGGATGGTGACGAGCGTCTGCACGCCGGGCATGCCGGACGGCGAGTCGGGATAGGTCTTTTCCTTTTCCGCCTCGGTATGGGGCGCGTGATCGGAGCCGATGACGTCGATCAGACCTTCCTCGACCGCCTTCCACAGCGCGTCGCGATGGGAGGCTTCGCGGATCGGCGGGTTCATCTGCGCCAGCGCACCCAGCCGCTCGTAGCATTCGGGCGCGGCCAGCGTGAGATGCTGGGGGGTCGTCTCGACCGTCGCCAGATCGCGCGCCTCCGCCAGCAGCGGCAGTTCGTCCGCCGTGGTGACGTGCAGAACATGCACGCGCCGTCCGGCCATCCGCGCCAGACGCAGCACGCGTTCGGTGGAAGCCCGCGCCGTCTCGATGTCGCGCCAGACGGGGTGCGTGCGCACGTCGCCCCGCACCGCCAGGCCTTTCCGTTCGCGCAGGCGTGCCTCGTCTTCGGAATGCACCGCCAAACGCCGCGTGCCGCCCTTGAGCGCCGCCAGGATCGCGTCCTCGTGGTCGAGCAGAAGCGTACCGGTGGACGAGCCCAGAAACGCCTTCACGCCGGCAACGCCCGGCAACCGCTCCAGCGCGGCGAGCGCCCCTATGTTTGCGGGCGTAGCCCCGACATAGAAGGCATGATCGCAATGCATCCGCCCCGCGGCGCGCTTGAACTTGTCCTCGATGGCGACCCGTGTCGTGGTCGGCGGGTTCGTATTGGGCATCTCGAACACGGCCGTGACGCCGCCGAGCACCGCCGCCCGGCTGCCGCTTTCCAGGTCCTCTTTGTGCTCGTTGCCGGGCTCGCGAAAATGAACCTGCGTGTCGATCACGCCCGGCAGCACGTGCAGGCCCTTGGCATCGAACACCTCCGCCGCCTTGGCGCCCGCCAGCGCCCCCACGGCCACGATCCGGCCCGCACGCACGCCGACGTCGGCCTGCGCAATGCCGTTCGGCGTCGCGCACATGCCTGAGCGGATCAGAAGGTCGTAGGTTTCCATCCGCCAAGGAGTAGGACGCACCGGCAGCCTTGGCAACGGCGGCAACGCGCATTACCTCATGTCCATGGCAATCCAGCTCACCGACCGCGCCGTGATCGCCCTGACGGGGCCGGAGGCCAAACCGTTCCTGCAGGGCCTGGTCACCAACGACGTGAGCGCGGTAGCGCCCGGCCATCCCGCTTACGCCGCCCTCCTCACGCCCCAAGGCAAGATCTTGTTCGATTTCATCCTCAGCGAGGATGACGGCGCAGTGCTGGTCGATTGCCGGAAAGCAGCGCGGGAGGCACTGGCCAAACGCCTCGCCATGTACAAATTGCGGGCCAAGGTGGAGATCGCGCACCGTGACGACCTCATGGTGGCCGTCGAAGGTCCTGCCGATCCGCGCTTGCCGGGCTTGGGCGGCCGTTCGATCGTCCCCGCCGCGCCGGCACAATCGGGCGACGACTCGTATTGCGCGCGCCGCCTGCAACTCGGCGTCCCCGAAGGCGAGGATTTCGGCTCCGACCGGATGTTTGCGCTCGACGCGGACCTCGACGAGCTTCACGCCGTGTCGTTCGGCAAGGGCTGTTACGTCGGCCAGGAGCTGACGGCCCGCATGAAACATCGCGGCAAGGATCGCAAACGCCTGCTGCCGGTCGCGACGGCGGACGGTAACCCCCTGCCTGCGCGCGATGTTCCGGTGACCGGCGGCGGCGTCGAGATCGGCACGATCATGTCAACGTACGGGGCACGCGGCTTCGTTTTGGTCCGCTTGGATCGACTGGAGACTGCGGGAACGCCGCTCGAAGCGGCGGGCATCCCGATCACGATCGCAAAGCCCGATTGGCTTTTTACTTGACGGCACTCTCTCGCACGTCCGAGAGTTTCTTCGTCACCTGGAGGGACTGGTCATGCTGCATCACGTTTCGGTCGGAGTGCGTGACGTCGAACGCGCCGCGAAGTTTTATGACGCCGTGTTGGGCGCGCTCGGCTACAAGCGAGTGATGGAGTTCCTGCCCTACGCTGTGGCTTACGGCGACGCGCAGCCCTCGTTCTGGGTACAACTTCCGCACAACCAGCAGGTCGCGACCGCCGGCAACGGCGTGCACGTCAGCTTCATTGCCCGCACCAAGGAGGCCGTCGACAGCTTCCACGACGCCGCCATGGAACTGGGCGCGCAAGACGCCGGCGAGCCCGGCCCGCGCCCCGACTACAGCCCCGACTATTACGGCGCCTTTGTCTTCGACCTCGACGGCAACAAGCTGGAAGCCACGCTGCTGCCATTGCCGAAGGAGCCCGAACCCGCCCCCAAGCCGAAGGCAAAAGCCAAAGCCGCTCCCAAAACGAAGGCCAAGGCTGCCCCTGCCAAAAAGGCCGTGAAGAAGACGGCGAAGAAGGTTGCGAAAAAGGCGGCCAAGAAGGTTGCCAAGAAAGCGGCGAAAAAAGTCGCCAAGAAGACTCCGACGAAAGCCGTGAAGAAGGCAAAGAAAAGAGCGAAGCGCCGTTGAGCGAAACGCTCGTTCGCTGTCCCTGGCCGGGCGTCGACCCGCTCTACGTCGCCTATCACGACAAGGAGTGGGGCGTGCCGGAGTTCGACGCCCGGGCGCTGTATGAAAAACTGGTGCTGGACGGCTTCCAGGCGGGGCTGTCGTGGATCACGATCCTGCGCAAGCGGGAGAACTTTCGCGAAGCCTTCGAGGGATTCCACCCGGAAAAGATCGCGCGCTACGGCAAGCGCGAGCGGGGTCGGCTGCTGGCCAACGAAGGCATCGTCCGCAGTCCCGCCAAGATCGACGCCGCCATCAAGGGCGCGCAGCTTTGGCTCGAGATCCAGGAGAAGGAGCCCGGCGGCTTCCCGCATCTGATCTGGAAGCACGTCGACGGCCGCCCGCAGGTGAACCATCACCGCACGATCAAGACCGTCCCACCCAAAACGGCGATGAGCGAGAATCTGGCCAAGGAGTTGAAACAACGCGGCTTCAATTTCTGCGGCCCGGTAATCGTCTATGCTTTCGCCCAGGCGATCGGCATGGTCAACGACCACATCGTCGACTGCCATCGGCACGCGGATTGTGAGAGACTGGCGGGGGCGGTCGCACCGCAACCTCTCGAACAACGGCGCAGCCGGAAATGAACATCAGCACCACATTCTTCGTCATGGCCGGGCTTGACCCGGCCATCCAATTCGAATCCCGGACAAGCGGCTAGATGGATGGCCGCCTCAAGGGCGGCCATGACGGATTGGGTTTAGGAGAAGTCCATGTCCCGTTATGCAATTGCAATCGCCTGCGCGTCGATCATGGCAATTGCCGCGCAGGCGGCGCCGCCTGCCGCCAAGCACACCCCGACGCCCGCCGAAGCTTGGAAAGCCTCGCTGGCCGACGACAACGCCGACTGGGCCACGAAAAAGCATGCCATCTTGAAGATCAACGATGCGGCTTACGTCCATGCGGGCGAGTTCGTGTCGCTGGTCGGCGACCCTAAGAACCCCGATAGCTGGAAATGGGCCAAAGGCAAACAGCCCGGCGCGGTCGTGCTGGCGACGTTTGCGGGCGGCAAGCCGCTGGTCACCAAAGGCGGCACCCCCATTGCGCCCGAAGCGCTGGCCAAGGGCTTCGACATCGTGGCCGGCATCGACGTCGCGGGGATGCTCGCGCAGATGAGCCCGGGCGAAACCGGCCTGCGCATCATAGTGTTCAACCAGCAGAACAAGATCGCCAAGGCGTTCAAGGGCGTCGACTATTTCGCCTACGATCCGGCCTATCGCGTGAACGCGAAGTTCGTACCCGATCCGAAGATGACGCCGCGCATCTTCCGCACCTCGCGCGGGCTGGACAAGCAATTCTACCACGCGGGCGATGCCACCTTCACGCTGCAGGGCAAGCCGGTCACGCTGCCGCTCTACGCCGAGACCAACGTCGCGCCCAAGGTGGGCGGCATGACGTCGTTCTTCACCGACGAACTGACGGGCAAAGGCGCCTACCACGCCGGGCGCTATGTCGATGTCGAGAAGTTTGCGAAATTTCCGCCCGCCGCGGTGACGATCGATTTCAACTACGCCTACAATCCGAACTGCGCGCGGTCGCCGTTCTACAATTGCCCGTTCGCGGTGGACCACATCCCGTTGGCAGTGAACGCCGGCGAAAAAGACCCACACATCGGGCACTGACTGCTCTATTCCTCGAAATTCGGCGTGACAGCCACAAACTCGCCGCTTGACGAACGTTCGAAGGCGCAGGGAGCTTCGGTATCAAGAAGCGGTATGATTTTCGGATCGTAGTTGGCGACATCGTTCACGTCGTAGATGCCGTGTCGCGTCGCATCGGACATGTATTCGTCCGATTCATCGCCTGCTAGAAAGCACCACCCGCTATCCACGTCATTGATGGGCTTCTGCCGGTACATGTACCCAACGCGTATCCCATCAACCATAATACGATCTGAGGCAATGCATCCGCCCAGACCGGTCGCGATGGGCTTTAATTGATCTGCTGAAATGAAAAATTTCTTGGCCGCGGGCATTTATCCTCTCCCCCGGTACGGCTCCACTTCGAGATCGGGCAGCCAGACGTTCGCGGGCAC
>Ga0187810_10000424_pt1 | contig 16551 bp, 11 predicted proteins | sample NC_wetland_sal_i_9_FD_132963 | JGI IMG/M metagenome (GOLD analysis project Ga0187810, IMG submission 132963) | Wetland sediment microbial communities from Neuse River Estuary, North Carolina, USA - ASW_5 | ecosystem: Environmental > Aquatic > Freshwater > Wetlands > Sediment | place: USA: North...
CCACCATCCAGTCGCCGATTCCTGCGGTCAACGAAAACGCCTTCTCGGCCACTGCGGGAACCTCTCAGGCTCCTTCTCTCACCTCGGATACGGAGCCGCCTCCCTCCAGCTTCACTCCTTATACACCTCCTCTCATCACCCCCCCTCGTCTTCAGCAGCAGCCGACAGCTCCGACGTCCGCATCCGCGCCTGAGACGACCGTCACCTTCAGCGCGGCACTTGCCGCCGAGCATCCGCCCACCCATGCCAACCTTCCTCCCGCTCCGCCAAAATATGAACCTTTTCAACCGGCGCTTAGCGGTTACATCCTCCCCCCGCGTTCCAACGTGAGAATCGCCACCCGCCTGCCGCTGGCTCCGCGACCCGAGTATGAAGGGATACAGTTTGCCGATGCCCGGGAGTTTCAGCACAATCCCCTGAGCACAAATGCCGTCATTCTTCCGCCGATGCCGAAGTTTCTGGCTCCGAATGGGGACGATGAAAACAAGCCCAAATTCACACGCACCGCCTTCGTACCCACCGTTTCTACCAATCTGTCTGCCAAGATAAGGCTCGACAGTTCGACCAACGACACTGAGCGTGTGCAGGCGGCGCCGATTCAGCAGCCGAAGAGTGAAGAAATCAACAGTCTTGACCCCTTCTTTGACTGGATCAAACGGGACCCCCAGGCTGGCGAGATCGCCCGCCGTTCCACGCAGGAAGCTCAAAGCACAGACGCCAAACCAACCGTCGCTCCAGACATTGGTCTCCGTCTCCATGCGGATACCCCGGCAACCGAAGCTCCTCCCCCCGGCGTTGATGGAACCATCTACACCTCTCCCAAAGCCCCGGCAACAGCATCACCATGAGCCTCCGCACCATCCTCTCCACAGCCTTTCTTTTCGCTCTCGGGTTGGTTTCGTGCGAAGCTCAAACGAACACGTCTGTTTTGCCACCGGCTCCGATTGTCCCGGAGGCGATGGAGGATGCCGGGTACGATTCCAGCGCGGAACCGACCGCCCCTCTCTCCATGACGGAAGTCCCCAAAAACCTCAGCCCGTTTGATACCGCCCAGTGGTTTTTCCGAAGGAAAGATTACTATAGTGCGGGGAATGTGGCCCAGGGTATCCTCGATAACGAGGCCAGCACCAAGGATGATTGCGCCGCAGCGATGCTCATGCAGGCCGATATTGCACGCATCCAGCATAATGACGCCAAGGCCCTCATCATTCTGGATAGTTGGGTGACTCGTTTTCCGGGCCATCCGCTTCTGGCACGGGTCAATTTTACCCTGGGCCAGATCTACCGGAGCATGCATTCCTATGATCGGGCACGGGAATATTTTTACCGGACTCTCAGTGCCGCTGTCGCGTTATCGCTGAATTCGGAAGAGGGAAGTTCGAGCATGGATATGCGCCTCAGCCAGGCGGCGGAATGGGAACTGGCCGAAACGGAATTTCAGGCCGGGAACTGGGATCGGGCCAACTATCTCTTCGGTCTCTTCAAGAAGCACAACCCGGATGCGCACGATCTCTGTCAGGCGGCTTCCTTCCGTCAGGCGGACTGCTTCTTCTACCTCAACAAAATGCCCGAGGCCATCAAAGCCTATGAGCACATCCTGGCCACGGCGTCCTTCCACCCCTTTGCCCCGGAAGCCTGGCTCAAGCTCATCACCCTCTATGGCCGTACCGGGCAGTTCCGCCAAAATGGCAAAGCCCTCGAGACTTTCATCTGGCTCATTCACAACAGCTATCCCAAGCAGGAAGCCTACTGGCAGCGCCGTTGTGCCTCGACTCTCATAGAATTCATCAAGGATCGTCCGGACGATGTCCGCACCCTTCTTTCCATCCTCGAAACTTCACGGGTGGATGAGGGGTGGACGGCCCTTACTCTCTTTTTCCGCCTTCTAGCCTCCCGTCAGGATACTCCGCTGGACAATTCTCCCCCCGTCTCAGCCGAAGACAAGGCCTGGCGCGACTGGCGTCAGCAGGTGGAGAGCAACAACGAAAAATACAAACAACGTCTCGCTGAGATGAAAACTCGGGAGGATGCTCTTCCCCAATAGGCATCTTTCAGGTATAACTTTCTTCCTATGCAGTTTGAACGCGTGATCCTTGTTGACGACGACCCCCTCATCCGCCGGATGCTTGTCAGTCACCTCCAGAAAAATAACATCCCCGTACTTGGGGTGACCAATTGCACACAGGCCGAGGAGGAATTTCACAAGGAATCGGCTGATCTGATGGTCATTGATCTTCTCCTGCCGGACGGCGACGGCCTGAGCCTGATGCAGAAGATCAAGAAGACGGCCCCTGCGACCGAGGTAGTCATTATGACCGGCTTCGGCACCATTGAATCAGCCGTGGAGGCGATGAAACAGGGAGCGGCCAATTATCTGCTCAAGCCTTTCACCCTCCCGCAGTTCGACGTGGCCCTGCAGCAAATCCTCGAGCGCAAAGCCCTCAAGGGGGAAAACATCTACCTGCGCGAGCAGCTTGAGGAAGAATCAACAGGACGCGAGCTTCTCTACCAGAGTGCCGAAATGGAACGGATCGAAAAGCTCGTCAAGCGCGTGGCCAGCACCAATGCCACCGTCCTGATCGAAGGTGAAAGCGGGACGGGCAAGGAACTCGTCTCCCGGGCCATCCATCAAAACAGCCTCCGCAAGGAAAAGCCTTACATCAAGGTCAACTGCGCCGCTGTGCCGGAAAATCTCCTCGAAAGCGAATTTTTTGGACATGAAAAAGGCTCCTTCACCGGGGCGACCAACCGTCGCGAAGGCCGCTTCGAGCTTGCCAACGGCGGCACGCTTCTTCTGGATGAAGTGACCGAGATCAGTCTCGGGTTGCAGGCCAAGCTTCTGCGCGTCCTGCAGGAACAGGAATTTGAGCGGGTGGGCGGAAACCGCACCATCCGGGTCGATGTCCGCGTACTCGCCACCACCAACCGCGACCTGGGCAAGGCCGTGGCTGGAGGGGAATTCCGGCAGGATCTTTATTTCCGATTAAACGTCGTTCCGATCAAGCTCCCTTCCCTGCGGGATCGCATCGGGGAAGTTCCCTTTCTCGTCTCGAAATTTCTCGATCGTTTCGCACGCAAGCATAACAAGCCGACGCCCAAGGTTTCCGAGGAATGCCTACGCCAACTTGCATCCTACCGCTGGCCCGGCAATGTCCGGGAATTGCAAAATTATACGGAGCGCGCCGTCATCCTTTCCGAACCGGGCCGGGACCTGAGCTTTGATGATTTTGTCTCGCTGGGCATTTCCACCACTCCATCGGCCAATGCCTCGCCAGGCGCGACTGCCGCAGCCTCCGGTGCGGATGGCATATCCATTTCCTCTCTTACCGCAGGTGGTTTCCCCACGGTTGCGGATATGGAAAAACAGCTCATCAAGCTCGCCCTGCAGCATACCCGGGGACATCGCAATGATGCCGCCACCATGCTCGGCATCAACGTCCGCACGCTCCGCAACAAGCTCCATGAATATGGGGATGTCTTCCTCACGGAAGCGGGACTCGCAAGAGAATGAAGTTTTCTCACACCGTGCTTGGAGAATTTCAAGGCGGTGAGAGGAACATATCAGTTCACCTCAATTTACGACTCACATGAAGCTTCAAAGAAACTGGAAGGTTCACATCATTCATCACACCCACACGGATATCGGGTACACGGACTCGCAGAGTCGGATCGCCCGGTTTCACGTGGAATTTTTGGACAACGTGATCGAGATCGCCCGGAAAATCCGCAACGGTGACACTTCTCTGAGTGGATTCCGGTGGACGTCGGAATGTTTCTGGTCCATTGAGCAGTGGCTGAAAACCCGTCCTCCCGAGCGGCACGAAGAATTGATCCGGTGCATTCGGGATGGAGTGATTGCGCTCTCGGGAACGTATCTTCATTTCACGGAATTGCCGGATGCGAAGTTGCTCCGCGCTTCGTTTGAACGGGCGCAAAAATTCGTCCGCCAGCACGGACTGACGTTGGACTCCGCGCTTTCGGCTGACATCAATGGATTTGGGTGGGGCTATTCCCAGGCGCTGTATGATGCGGGCATTCAGAACCTCGTCACCTGTGTGCATGCGTGTGTCGGGGTGGCTCCGATTGGTCGCCGACAGGTTCCTTTTTTTTGGGAGACGCCCGGTGGACAGAAAATCCTGGTGTGGAATGGCGAGCACTACAACCTGGGGAATGTCATGGGACTGTGCCCCGGTTCATCGCTGAATTATACTTTTGCGGATGAGATGGATGCTCTGCACCTGACCATGGACACGATGCCCATCGCCGTGAAGCGGTTGACGCGCTATCTGTACCAGTTGGAAAAGGACAACTATCCCTATGACTTCGTCCCGCTCCATGTCTCGGGTGCCACGACGGACAACGCCCCGCCGTCGGAAGCGGCGATACGGTTTGTCCACCGCTGGAACGAAACGTATCCGGGGCCGGTTCGCTTGCAAATGAGTTCACCCTCGGAATTATGCCGCTGTGCGCGGGAGCATTCCTGGCCCATCCCGAAATATCGAGGGGACTGGCCCGACTGGTGGTCGGACGGTTTTGCCTCGACCCCCTCGGAAGTGCGTTTGGCGCGGGAAGCGATGCGGGGTTGGCGATGGCTGGAAAATTTCGACAAGGATTTGTCGGCGAATGAAGCGGCCCGCATCGAGCAAAACCTCCTCCTCTTTTTCGAGCATACGTTCAATCATTCCGAATCGACAAAGGCTCCCTGGGATATCCGGGTAAAGGCAGTCAGTGGCAACAAACGGGCCTATGCCTGCGCCGCCTACGACGCCATGATGGATATGCGTGATGCCGTGTTTGCCTCCCACGGCGAACGCCCAAACCGCGCACCACAAGAGAACGAGCGTTTCGTTTACAAAGTCCTCAATCCTCTCGACACTCCCGTGACCGATCTTGCGGAGCTTTATCTGGACAACAAGGACTACGAGGTGCTGAACATCGGCGCTCAGTTGCGTGAGCTCAAGACGGGTGCGCTGGTTGATTACCAGAAAAAACCGGCCCCGCGAGGGATGGCCTTTTATGTTCCCGTTACACTGGAGGCCCATGGGGAGGCTTTGTTCGAACTCGAGGAGGGGATGATGACCCTGCGGTTTTCCGAGCGCGCATTTGGAGCGGTTGGCGCGGACTTTGTCCCGGATGTGGAGGGAGCGGAGGCGGTTCCGGCAGAACCGGGTTGGATTGAAACTCCGTTTTTAAAGCTCGAAATTTCCCAGGAGGCCGGGATTGTCCACTTGATCGACAAGGAGAGTGGTGCGGATTTGCTGGCGTCGAACCGGGAGCACGCGCCGTTCGTTCCCATTTACGAAGTCACCCCTGCAGGTGGAAGAGAGGAAATCACGGGGCGGAAGAACGTCCGTGGTTTGGGCAGAAACCGTAAGACTGAAAATGTTCAGCGTAGCGTGGGAATCCTCCGCTTGGTCAAGGTTGGCAAAACGGGCCCCGCCTGGACGCCCGTCGAACTGGATTACGAGGTGGAGGGCATGTCGCTCTATTCCGTCAGCCTGATGGTGTGGCATTCCGTCGCCAGAATCGATGCCGCCGTGCGAATCCACAAAGCCTCGGTGTGGCAACCGGAAAATGTCTACCTTTCACTTCCGTTCGCCGTGCCCGGTGGAGAGTTGTGGCTGGACAAGGCTGGAGCGCCGATGCGTCCGTGGAGGGATCAGATCCCGGACACGCTCACGGACTGGTTTTCGATTCAGGAAGGTTTTGCGTCGTGCAATTCCACGATGGGTTTGGCCGTGGCCACGCCCGACGCTCCGTTGCTCCAGCTTGGCCCTCTGGCCTACGGACGGCGCAAGCTTATGGGCCATCCGCACCTCGATATTCGGGAAGCCCGGCCTTATAGCTGGACGATGACCAACTGGTGGGGCACCAATTTTGAAGCTTCGCTCGGGGGCTTTTTTGAGTTCAAGTACCGAATCGAATTCGGGAAGTCTCTGGCGAATCCCACTCAGGCGTTGCGCCAATGCAGTCTGTTGAATCACGGGTTGAAAACTTTCCGTGCCCTGCCTCCCGCAGAGTGATCTGGAAGTACCCGGTCAACAAGCATTCATCCCTTGACGGTCTGGTCTGTACGACAGATTAAACATGTGTGATGAATGATGCGTCGCATCTAAAATCGGCTTATCAGGAGGAGGTGGCAGCCCGTCTCGCTTCCCCGGATGAAAGTCGCCAGCATGCCGATACGCCTTATTTGGAACAGATCGAAGCTCAGGCGTCGCGTGACATCTTCGCCGCTGATCTGGCCTTTCTCCAAAAAATCAAACCCTCCACGCAGGACAGCCCCTCCTGATTAGTCCCATGGGCTACGCTGTCAAAAATCCGGACAAGCCCGAGGTCGTTGATGTCGGGGAAAAAATCCTGGGCCATCCCCAGCCATTCGATCCAGTCAGGAGCGGTCTTGAGAAGATCGATTCCTGGCATCTTTCGGAGGAAATGGCCTCGAAAGCCCGGACGGTTTCCGGACTGGCCTTTGAACGTTTTTCGAGTGGGGTGGGCAAAAGCCCCGATGACGGAAAAATTCACTTCCTGGATTGCGGCGGGACGGGGAGCGGGAAAAAGGAAGATGTCCTCCTAAGCGCCATTTTCATGGCTGAAAAAATGGGGAAGCCCGCCTTGATTGCCACGCGCCGGGACTTGGTCGAGGGTGAGGAGGAAAAGGCCGCAAAGCTTTCCAAGAAATACGGCTTCGACTTTAAAGACAAGGTGCAGTTCTGTGCCTTCGATGACCTTCCGGCCATTGTCAAAAAAGCCAACCACAAGGGTGAAACGTTCTCCATGCTTGGTTTGGACGAGTCGCAGGATATTCCCCGCAACCCCGCCTGGAAACAGGCCGTGGATGAAGCCCCTGCGCCATTCGTCGTGCATTTGAGTGCGACTCCTTTCAACACCCCGAGGGAGGCTGCTTATCTCTTTTCACGAATTCTGGGGAAGAAGGAGTCGGACGTCGAAAAGGCGCTGGACGTCCCCATCAAACAGGTGCCGAAGAAAATTTCCCAGCTCACCGGGGAGGCGTTCCAGCAGGGCTCCATGGTCCGTTTTGAAAATCCCTTTTACGGCAAGATGGGGGGCGACAAGGGGCTGAAAGTCTATCCTCTCGACGAGGCGCAGACGGCGCAGCAGGACGCGATCGCCCGCCATTATGCGAAGGAAGTCCAGAACACGAAAAATCTTCTCCAACAACGCACCCTGGTCGAATCCTATCAAAAGGAAATACGGGCACTTTCGGATGACGCATTGGTCGATCACGCGGTTGACTGGATTACTTCAAAACTCGACAAGGGAAAGAAGGTCATCTTCTACGGGACGGATGAGTCGGTCACGTCCGCCGTATTGAAGGACGAAAATGGAAAACCCGCTGTGCTCTCCTCCTTTCTCGCCAGCGTCCAGAAAGGTCTGGAAAAGCGATTGGACGAGCGTTCACAGGTGGCACGCATGAGCGACTCCCGGTCGCATGACAAAAACCTCTCCCTCGCGCAGGAATTTGCGGAATCAAGCGGCTGGAAAAAAGGGTGCAATGTTCTTCTCATGCCCTACTCGCAGGCGGCGGGACACTCATTTCTAAATCAACAATCGGAGGACTCGCCTTCCCTCGCCATCGGGAGCGGAATACCGACTACGGCTGATGATCTTTTGCAGATTCCGGGACGCGGCAGCCGTCGCAACAGCATGGGGCCGACAACTTTTAATGTTCTGTCAATGGATTCTCTGGCCGATTACGGTCGCGTGAAAACGATCGAACCCGGCGTCGAGTTTCTCCAATCGGTCGGGAGTCTCTGGGCGCAGTCGTTTGACGGCCTTTCCAAGACTTACGAGCAAAACGCCCAGAAGGCCCGGAAGGAACAAAGCGCCGGGGTGGACATCCGCCGGACAAAATCTTTCTTAAAACAACCCGCCCACGGACAACGGCAGGCAGCCGATGCGTTGACGCGATAGAAGTGCATGACAGATTCCCCGGCACGCGGCATGATCCGGGCGACATGTCTGAACTTCTCGATCATGACCCGATTGTTGCCCTTGCGACGGCGGCATCGCCCTCGGCCCTTGCGCTGATCCGGTTGAGTGGGCCGGGGGTGATTCAGCTGACGGAAAAATGGGTCGGCAAGCCTTTCAAACCCCGGCATGCGACGGTCGCCCATCTCCGCGAGGGGGATGAGGATATCGACCAGATCGTGATCACGGCGTGGAAAGGTCCGGCTTCTTACACGGGGCAGGACATGATTGAGGTGAGCTGCCACGGGAACTTGCTCATCGCCTCACGGATTGTTTCTCTTTTCATCGCCCGGGGTGCCCGGGAAGCGGCCCCGGGGGAATTCACGCGAAGGGCGTTTCTAAACGGAAAGCTCGACCTCAGTCAGGCGGAGGCGGTGATGGATCTCGTCCACGCCCAGACCGAGAGATCTCTCCGGGCGGCACGGAATCTCCTCGGCGGGAAGCTGGGACGAAAGATCGAGAAATTGAAGTCGGGGCTCATCGATCTGCTGGCACATCTGGAGGCGCACATTGATTTTCCGGATGAAGACATCTCACCTGAAACGGGCGAACTTTTTCATGAACGGATGAAGGAAACCTTGGTACAGATCGAAGCTCTTCTGGGCACAGCCGATCTGGGGAGGAAATTGCGCGAGGGTGCCCGAGTGGTGATTGTGGGGGCTCCGAATGCCGGGAAGTCGAGCCTGCTCAATGCTCTGGCGGGACAGGATCGAGCCATCGTGAGTGAGCATCCTGGCACGACGCGGGACACGGTGGAGGCGTTTCTTTCGCTGGAGGGCATCCCGGTTGTTTTGATCGATACTGCCGGGCTGAGGGAGAGTGCCGATCCGGTGGAAAAACTGGGGATGGATCGCACCCGGCTCGCCGTGGAAAGGGCCGATTTGATTTTGCATCTGACCGATGGCTCGACACATTCCACGGCAGTCGATCCTGTTTCATTCCCGGCAGACATCCCGCTCCTACGCTGTCTCACTAAATCGGATTTACCGACTCTTTCCACCGCCCGGGGGTTCCGGATTTCAGCGGTGACGGGAGAGGGCATTGAGACTCTGAAGACGGAAATGTGCCGTGTTCTGTTGGGAGTCGGGCAGGGGGTCGCATCGCAGGAAGAGATTTTTATCAATCTGCGTCATGAGAAGCTTTTACGCGAAGCAACGGAATCCTTGAAAACAGCGGGGGCAGCCTATGCCAGCAAGACTCCTCCCGAGTTGATCAGCGTCGATTTGCGTGCTGCGCTCGCATCCATAGGTCAGATTGTTGGAATAGCGACGAATGAAGACGTGCTTGACCGACTCTTCAGTACCTTCTGTATTGGAAAGTGATGTACACTTCGTTTCTTCGTCCCTTGCTCTTTGCCACAACTGACCCGGAGGCAATTCACCATCTGGCGCTGGCGATGCTGGCACATACTCCATTGGCGAAAATCTGTACGGTGGGAAGGGATTTCCCTGGTGATCCGGTCGAGGTTTTTGGGATCAAATTCGGCAACCGCCTGGGACTGGCCGCCGGTTTGGCCAAGGATGCGGCCGCCCTGCAAGCGTGGAAACCCCTCGGATGCGGTTTTGTGGAGCTGGGGACAGTGACGCATCACGCCCAACCGGGCAATCCCGTCCCGAGGCTTTTTCGTATTCCGGAAAAGAAGGCTCTGATCAACCGCCTGGGATTTCCGAACGAAGGGGCCAATGTCATCGCCCACCGTTTGAAGCGATTACAGATGCCCGCCCCGGAAAGGCCCTTTGCCATCGGGGTCAACATCGGCAAATCGAAGGTTACTCCTCTCGATGAGGCCCCTGCCGATTATCTCTATTCCTTTACGACACTCTATGAGCGGGGGGATTTTTTCATCGTCAACGTCAGCTCGCCGAATACTCCGGGGCTGCGCTCGTTGCAGGAGCCGAAACAACTCTCGGCGATCCTTTCGACGTTGCAGGAGTACAATGACGCACATCAGAAAAAGCCCTTGCTCGTCAAGATCAGCCCGGACTTGACCAAGGAAGCCATTGATCAAGTGCTGGAGGTCATCGAGCAACATCACCTTTCGGGCATCGTCGCCACGAATACCACCATCGATCACTCGTCGGTGGAACTTGAGGAGACGGGAGGGCTCAGCGGCCATCCCCTCGCCAAACGGAGCACGGAGATCATCCGTCATATTCACAAGAGTACTTCGGGCAAGCTGCCCATCATCGGCGTCGGTGGGGTTTTCACGAAGGATGACATGAAGGAGAAGCTGGATGGCGGGGCTTCGCTGGTGGAAATCTACACGAGTTTCATCTATCAAGGGCCGCTTATCGCCCATCAGTTTTTTGATAAAATGGGCCGCACATGATTTTTAGAACCCGTATGCTATTTATGAGTAAGTTTATTTTTTCGGATTGGTATTACCAGCCGGGTTTTTTTCGTAGATGGATTCGAGTTTTTGGCACATGACTTCGGTGCTGTGATGTTGCCGGGCGTATTCCGCTCCACGGGTGGATAACTGTTCTCGGAGTGCGGGGGAGTGGAGCAATTCTTCAAGGGTCTGCGCGAGTGCGTCCGGATCGCGTGGAGGAACGAGTAGCCCTGTTTCCCGGTGGGTGATGACTTCGGGAATTCCTCCCACGGAGCTTCCTATTACGGGTGTGCCAGTTGCCTGGGCTTGAAGTACGATTTGCGGAATGCCTTCATGGTCTTCCGAGGGGACGATGAGGGCGTCGAGGCTGTTAAGCAGGTTGGGAACATCACTGCGGTGGCCGAGGAAGTGAACGAAATCGGCTATGCCTTTTTCTTTTGTCCATTTTGGGAGAGTTTCCTTCTGGGGGCCGTCTCCGGCGACGATGAGGTGGATGGGGTGTGCCCGGTCTCGGAGGATTTTCAATGCTTCAAAGAGGTGGATGTGGCCTTTCCAGCCACGGAGGACGGAAATCATGCCGATGAGGGGAATATCAGTGGCAAGATTGAGTTCTTTTCGGAGGGTGCCGGGTGAGGTTTTTGAGTAGGTGTCGAGATCAATGCCGGTGGGAATGCAGGTGACTCTCTCTTTGTCCAGACCGAGGGCATCAATGAGACCTTTGGAAATTTTTTCGCTCGTTGTCAGGACGTGGTGGGGGAGGTGGGCGAAAGCGATTCGGCTCATGAAGCGGTGAGGGTAGGCGACTTCGATGTGACGAGAGCGGAGTATCAGCGGGACTCCGGCCAGTCTTCCGGCGATTCCGCCGATCCATCCATCACGTGAGCTGTGCAGGTTAAGGACTTGTGGGCGGATGGTTTTGAACCACTGGGTGAGGCGGTAAATGGAGGCAGGGTAGGAGGATTTAGTGTCGCGGAAGGCGAAGACGGTGTATCCAGCCTGTTGGCAGCGGCGAAAGATTTCAGCCCGTTCCGGTGCGGCGAGAAGGAGGCGGTGGCCGCGCGACTGCATGGCTTTCATCTCGGTGAAGACGCGGATTTCCTGTCCGCCCCAGCCTGTGGAGCATTCTGTGTGGATGATGGTGAGGGGCTTCATCAAAATGGGAAATCGTGCCTGCTGGCGTGTTGGGATTCCAGCCTCAAAGGAGGCAGGGGTTACTTGCTTGTGGTATCAAAGTAGACGGTGTTGCCGATGGCGCGGTCGAGTTGGATGGAGGCGAGTTCGAGCTCGTAGCGGGCCTTGAGTGCGTTCTGGCGGTAGTCGATGTTCTGATCGACGGCGTCGAGAACTTCAAGTTGGGAGATGCGTCCGGCTTCAAAGGCGGCGCGGGAGAGGCGGAGGTTTTGCTGGGGGAGGTCTTGTGCTGCGAGTTTTTGGATCAGGTTGGCGGTGTCCTGCACGGCGTCGTAGGCGGCGGTGACTTGTCCGGGTATGGCTTTTTCCGTTTGTTGTTTGAGGATGTCTTGTTGAACGACAAGTGCGCGGGCGTTCCGGACTTTGCCGAGCACGTCTCCACCGTCAAAGATTTTCCAACGGATGTCGAATCCGTACTGGACGGAGGAACTGCGGATGGGTTCACCGGAGGAATTGGTGTTGCCGCGCTGGAGCTGGGTTCTGAGGCTGTTTTCGAAACTCTGGAAAGGGCCGGGGGGAGAGAGTTCCAGGGAGGTGGTGGCGTAGGCCCCCGCCACGGGGTAGGCGTCTGCGCCGACGATGCGGATGTTTTGATCTGCGGCGAGTTTGAGTTTGGCGAGGGCTTGGAGATCGAAGCGGTTTTGAAGTGCGGTTTCGATGAGTTGGGGGAGTGGCGGACGGGTTTCGGGCTGGTCGGGGAGAGCCCCGAGGACGGGTTGCAGGTAGTGGGGGTCATGGGAGTCGATTCCCATAAGGAGGTAGAGTTGGATGAGGGCTTTCTGGGCCTCGGTTTCGTTTTCCTTTGCATCAAGTTGGGCGACGGAGATGCGGCGATCCAGGGTGTTGATGTCGTAGCGGGTGATGCGTCCGGCTTCGAAAAGCGCGGGCATGCGTGAAGAGCGATCCTTGAAGAGGGCGAGGCGCTCCTGAAAGAGGGCCTGCCGTTCCTGCGTGTAGAGGGCGAGGGCAAAGGCGGCGCGGGCTTTTGCCATGGTTTCCGAGGTGACGAGTTCGGCGTTGATGGTGGCGGCTGAGTTGAGGAGGCTGGAGACGTGGATGATGGGGAGGATGGCCCGGCTGTAGAGGACTTGGGTCACTCCGCCCCGCAGTGTGAAGGGAAGGTATTCCCCCCCGACGGTGAGCTGCGGATAGAGTTTCGCCTCATATCCCATCGTTTTTCCATTGATGGACTCCATTTTGAGTTTGGCGGCCTGGATGTCCGGGTTGTTTTGGAAGGTGAGCTGGTAGGTGTCCAGTATGGTGGTGCCCTTTTGGTTTACTGGCAGGGCGTGGGGAATGGCCTCCTGTGGTGGAGGTGGCGGTGGGCCGATGAAGGTGTTGGGGGCATCCTGTGGAAAGGCAATGCTGATGACCGCCCACGCGATCAGTGAAGCTCCGAGTGTGTGAAAGACCCAGTTAGCGACTTTCTTCATTACCGTGACTGGCGTAGTTGCAGGTTGGGATTCTGTATGGGGGTGGGGGCGGCGGGTTGGGCGACGGGAGGTTGCGTGATGTCGAGGTCGGCGTCGGTACGCACCCGGGTGAAGAGAGTGCGCTCGAGGTCGGCGAGGGCCAACTGATAATCGTAGCGGGCTTTCAGCTCGATGTTTTGTGATTCGCTAAAATCGACGGTGGCCTGAAGCACGTCAAACTGGGTGCCATAACCGGCGTCGGCGGAGGCTTGGGCCAGCCCGATGTTTTCAAAGGCTTTCTGGACGTTGCCAGCCTGGGATTGGACGGCGAGGCGTGCCTGCTGGAGGGAGAGGTAGGCGGTTCTTACGTCGGCTTCGATGCGTCGAACAATGGCGGAGCGTTGGATTTGGGAGGTCTGGATGTCGGCCTCGGCCTGTTTGGCCTCTCCCCGGCCTGTAAAGCCGTCAAAGACGTTCCAGACGGCGGCGACTCCAAAGGTGGCTTCGGTCTGGTTGTTGAAATAATTGTCGGGGGTGACATCCAACTGGTGGTGGATGTTGGCTCCGGAGAAAAGGTTGACGTTGGGGACGTTGGTGGCTTTGGCCATGGCGAGGTGGCGCTTGGCGATTTCTATTTCCTTGTCCTTCCGGGTGAGTTCGGGGGAATAGGCGAGAGCTTTTTGGATGAGCTGTTCCATGTCGTAGGCGACTTCGGGGCAATCGAGGGTGCCTTCGACGCGGAGGGGGAGGGAGGTGGTTGCATTGCGCGGCCAGCTTTCGCCCATGAGGTCGAGGAGGGTGATGATGCTGGTGCGGACGTTGTTTTCCGATTCGGTCAGGCCGGGAATTTCGTTGGCCAGGCGGACTTCGGTTCGGAGGATGTTGAAGCGTGTGGCGCGTCCGGCTTCAAAGAGTTTTTTCTGGCGCTCTTCTTCTTTTTTCAGGAGGGAGATGGTTTGCTGGTGGAGGGCTATGTTGGATTGGTTGAGGAGGACGTCGTAGAAGGCTTTGCGTACGTTGTAGATTTGGCTGTTGATCGTTTCCTGGAGTGCGATGAAGTCGACGTCGTTCTGGAGTTTTGCCGCAGCGATGTTGTTGCGGACGTAGCCTCCGGAGAAAATGTTTTGTTGAAGGGCGAGTGTGGTGGTCCAGTCATCCCGGAAGCTTTGCTGGACGGGGGTGGAGGTATCGACCTGGCGCAGGATGTCCGAGTTGTCTTGGTAAACTTGGGTGTTGAGATTGATGCTGGGGTAGAGACGGGCTTGTGCGGTGATGATGAGTCCCTTGGAGGATTCGATTTTTTGTTTGGCGGTGAGGATGTCGGGGTTGTCTTCCAGTGCCCGGTTGAGGCATTGCTCGATGGTTAGTGTGGTGAGGTCTTCTGGGGATACTCTTGAAACAGGTGTGGCCGGCATGACGGGTTCCGGGCTGACCATGGGGGGCTGGGATTTTAAAGCGCCTTGCGAGGAGGAGGCTGATTCGCCATGGAGGGGCTGGATGGACATCGCGCAGATCGCTGCAAGGAGGATCGGGAAGAGTCCTGCAATGGAGATTCGATGATTCGTTTTCAAAAAGTCAGGAAGGAATTTACTGTTGTACAAGTAAATAATAAAGCCAAATCGCATGTCTATTTTTTTCCGTGTGCGTGAAGAATAAGGGAGTATGGTGTTTTGAAAAATAGTAAGAAAAGTTGCTTTGGTTTTCTATCCATGGCAGTTTTAATGACTTACGTGTATTATGTCAAAGGACGAAACGACAAACAACGCCTCTGAAGAGCAGCCCAATTTGTTTTCACCCGCCTCCACTCCTGAAAATGTTGAGGGGGTTCCCGTCGCTTCCGTACGGGAAACGGTGACACCTGTGGGAGGAACGGGGATTCCTTCCGCGCTCGGTCGACTTTCTTCCCAAATGGGAGCCCGGAAGGATAATCTTTCCGTCAAAGGGAAAAGGAGAAAGCCTTTGAGTTGGGGACTTGTTGTCGGGGTTGTCGGGTTGTTGGTTTTATTGTACGGGGTTTATTGGGTGATTTTTCCGGCGACTCCGGCGGAAGTGGAAATTGCTTCCCGGCAAACCATTACATCTGCCGTGTACGGTACGGTGAAGGTGGAGCCGAAGACGGAGGCGGTGTTGAGGAATCAGAATCAGGGAACGATTTTAAAAATTCTCGTCAGCAAGGGTGATCTGGTCAAAGAAAATCAGGTGCTGGCGGAGTTGAGCGATCCGAATCTTGAATTGAATCAACAAAAGGCTGAGGATGACCTGAAGGCAGCCAAGGCCCGCTTTGATATTGGCCCGGCGGACAAGGCTGCATATGAGGGTGCGAAAAAAGAAGCGGCGACACTCAAGCCTCTTGCGGATGCAGGCGACATTCCTCAGTCCGAATATTTAAAGGCGAAGACAGCCGAGAAGACTCTGGCTGATCAGGTGCAGAATGAACAACTTTTGTTGGATGCCGATGTGCGCAAGGCCGAGCAGGCATTGCAGCAGGTCCAAACGACGTCTCAGCAAAACAATATTCAAGCCTCGCAGGATGGCATTGTCCTTGATATTTATGCTCAGGTGGGGGAATTGGCCTCGCCCCGGGAGCAGCTCTTTCTTCTAGCCAGCAAGGAGACCATCATTCGGGCTCAGGTGAATGAGGAGGATGTCGGCATGCTCCGGGTGGGGATGAATGCGACGGTGAAACTTAATTCCAATCGCGGTGAAGAATTTCCCGCTCAGGTGACGCAGATTCTGCCGAAGGGCGAAAACATGGAGTACGAGGTGCTCCTGGATTTGATCAAGCGTCCGGTCAATCTCCTGCCGGGGATGACAGGCGAGGTCAACATCATCACCGGGAAAAAGGATGGGGCACTGGTGATTCCCTCGACGGCTCTTTTTAACGGGAACCGGGTCTTTACCATCCGGCATGGGCGCATTCATGAAGTTCCGGTCTCCGTGGGTTTTCGCAACATTGCATGGACGGAGGTGACGGAAGGATTGAACGAGGGGGATTATGTTGTTGTCGACAAGCTTGAGTCGTTTCAAGAAGGGCAGCGAGTGCAGCCCCATGTAAATAAAGCCCTCTTGCCAAAATAAGTTTTTCCGTTTGAAACCTGTTTTCTTTATCGCCCTCCGTTTTTTTTTGGAAAGTAAACGCTCCATGCTTTTGAGCAGCCTGGGGGTTGTCTTTGGAGTGGCGTTTTTTATCACCGGGCAGGCTCAGACTCAGGGCTTTCAGGACTTTTTTATCCAGACGGTTCTGGGGACAAAGGGAGCGATTGTCATGGATGACAGCTTTCAGGAGACCTTTTCGCCTCTGACTGCATCTGATGGGAAAGGAGGCCTGGTGATGGTGAGCAACCCCCAGGCCCGTAAATACACGCCCGGAATCCCCGAAAGCCAGAGAATCATCGATGTGATGATGACCTTCCCAAATGTCGTTGCAGTTTCTCCGATCATCACCGGGAGCGCGGCACTCAAGTCCGGGTTTCGCTCAACGGTGGCCGATATTTACGGCATTGATCTGGACGATCATCTGCGTGCAACCGATTTTGCCGAACAGGTGGTGGGAGGCAGTATTGAGAGTTTTCGGGCAAATGGGGATTCCATCGCCATTGGTTCGGCCATGGCGGACAAGCTCGA
>Ga0187810_10000425_pt1 | contig 16490 bp, 16 predicted proteins | sample NC_wetland_sal_i_9_FD_132963 | JGI IMG/M metagenome (GOLD analysis project Ga0187810, IMG submission 132963) | Wetland sediment microbial communities from Neuse River Estuary, North Carolina, USA - ASW_5 | ecosystem: Environmental > Aquatic > Freshwater > Wetlands > Sediment | place: USA: North...
CACGTCGGCGGTGATCACCACCTCCTGCACGCCCTGCATGGTCGGCAGTTCGTACATGGTGTTGAGCAAAATGCCTTCCATGATGGAGCGCAATCCGCGCGCGCCGGTCTTGCGGGCGATGGCCTTCTTGGCGATGGCGTGCAACGCCTCGTCCTGGAAGCGCAGCTTGACGCCTTCCATCTCCAGCATCCGCTGATATTGCTTGGCCAGCGCGTTCTTGGGCCGTGTCAGGATTTCGATCAGCGCCTGCTCCGAGAGATCGCCCAGCGTCGCCAGGATCGGCAGACGGCCGATGAATTCGGGGATCAGTCCGAACTTCAAGAGGTCTTCCGGCTCGACTTCCTTCAGCACTTCGCCGGTCGAACGTTCGTCGGGCGAGCGCACATTGGCGCCGAAGCCCATCGAGGAGCCGTGGGTGCGCTGGGAGATGATCTTCTCCAGCCCCGCGAAGGCGCCGCCGACGATGAACAGGATATTGGTGGTGTCCACCTGCAGGAATTCCTGCTGCGGATGCTTGCGACCGCCCTGCGGCGGCACCGAGGCGACGGTGCCTTCCATGATCTTGAGCAGCGCCTGCTGCACGCCCTCGCCCGAGACGTCGCGGGTGATGGAAGGATTGTCGGATTTGCGGCTGATCTTGTCCACTTCGTCGATGTAGACGATGCCGCGCTGCGCCCGCTCGACGTTGTAGTCGGCGTTCTGCAGCAGCTTGAGGATGATGTTCTCCACGTCCTCGCCGACGTAACCGGCTTCGGTCAGCGTGGTGGCGTCGGCCATGGTGAAGGGCACGTCGAGGATGCGCGCCAGGGTCTGGGCCAAGAGGGTCTTGCCGCAGCCGGTGGGGCCGAGCAGCATGATGTTCGACTTGGCCAGTTCGACGTCGGAATTCTTGCCGCCGGCGTTGATGCGCTTGTAGTGGTTGTGGACGGCGACCGAGAGCACCCGCTTGGCGTGGCTCTGGCCGACCACGTAGTCGTCCAGCACCTTGAAGATTTCCGCCGGGCTGGGAACGCCCTCGCGGGACTTCATGAAGGAGGTCTTGTTCTCCTCGCGGATGATCTCCATGCACAGTTCGACGCATTCATCGCAGATGAACACGGTGGGGCCCGCGATCAGCTTGCGGACCTCGTGCTGGCTCTTGCCGCAGAAGGAACAATACAGCGTGTTCTTGGACTCGCCGCCTCCGGATTTACTCATCGGCTCTCCCGGGTCATTTCCGACCCGCCCTTTAAGACCTGCAAGACGATTACCGGCCTTGCACAACCCGCGCCAACCCAAATCGGCTTGCCGCCGAATTATTCGAGCATGTTAGAGCGGGGCGGATCAAGATTTGTTTAAATCGTTATCCTGCTGAGATTTGGGCAAAATTGCGGAATTTCAAGCATTCTCCGCCGCATCCGGCCGTCTGCTTAAGACGGAATCCACCAAACCGAAGGATTTTGCCTCTTCCGCATTCATATAGGTATCGCGGTCCAGAGCCTTTTCTATGGTTTCCACCGGCTGGCCGGTGTGGCTGGCGTAAATTTCGTTGAGGCGGCGTTTCAGTTTGACGATTTCCTGGGCATGGCGGGCGATGTCCGCGGCCTGGCCGTAGTAGCTGGCCGAAGGCTGGTGCACCAGGATTCTCGAATTGGGAAGACAGAAACGCTGTCCTTTCGCCCCGGCACAGAGCAAAAGCGAGGCCGCCGAGGCCGCCTGGCCGATGCACAGGGTCTGAATCTGGGGCCGGATGTACTGCATGGTGTCGTAGATGGCCATGCCCGCCGTGACCACGCCGCCCGGCGAGTTGATGTACATGGCGATCTCTTTCTTGGGGTTCTCGGCCTCCAGGAAGAGAAGCTGGGCGGTGACCAGGGTGGCGCCGTAATCCTCCACCGGACCGGTGACGAAGACGATGCGCTCCTTCAGCAAGCGGGAGTAGATGTCATAGGCGCGCTCGCCGCGGGCGGTCTGCTCGACCACCATGGGCACCAGCGTCTGTGAATAGACTTCGTACGGGTCTTTCATGGGATTGTCTCTGATTCGCCCCGGCAAATTGGGGTGCGTCGGGGCGGGGTGTCAACGGCTAGTTTGGCAGCCGTTTCCTTAATATTCGACTGCCTGCCGCGGTACGTCCCGTCCCTTGCCGCCCCGTGTTCCGCCTCTCAGATGAACGGAGTGGTGGCCGACACCTGCATTTCGTCAAGGAAGGCGACGGCACCTCCGCCGTCATCATTTCCTTGGCCTTGGGCTATGGCGCGCAAAGTGTTCACCGGGTCACCGCCGTTGTTACTTAGGCGCCCTCTATCCACCAGATAGTTGGAACCGGAAGGTCGAGATTCTCCGGAAAAGACTTTCCGATATGCGCACATTCTCTGTCCATGCCGGCCGCAACGTTCTTGACCACTTCTGAAACCCACCCCAACGGGAAGAAAATCTTTCGCATTCCTTCGCTTGCTAGGTAATTGACGTAGCTAATACCCGCGTTCCCACGATCAAAGAGAGACGCGAGTACATCTCCTTCAGTCGCAAATGCCCCGGGCCTGTACGTATGTACAAACCCACATCGAACTTGCTCATACAACAGGCAGGCATATGAGTACTTGCGTACAAATTTCTTACACTCCCGGACATCGAGATGTCCGCACAGAGATATGATCTCGGTTTCCGGCTTATCGTCTCTCCCGGTGTAGCAAAATGCCTTGTGAGAAACTTTTAACTTTTTGTGCCACAGATCACAGTCCTGTTGGTCTTGTGCCATGATGGGTATTGCTACTTTCGTCGTATCGTAAACGTCTTGCGAAAATCTCACAAGAATCTCGATAAACCGTTTTCGATCTGTTTTATCTTTTTCGATCCACATCAAAGATGTCATCGCGCTGATTGTAGTACAGAGGATGATGGCTCCATCTGCATACGTTCCTCCGCAAGAACCACTTGCAAGAGCATTAGCCAGTTTTATCTGTCCCTCAACCCACTCCGAGTAGTTCTGCATATTGCGCCCTCTAGAAGACAAAAGTCCAAGGACCAAAGCTGAACTCAAATTTCAATTTACAATATCGCGTCCATCCCCTTTCGCCGAATGACGTTGAGCAGCGCCAAAGCGGCGCCCGTCGGGCGTTTAGCGCCGCGCTCCAACTGCGAAACATAGCCTGCTGTTACGTTGAGATGGCGCGCGAACACCGCCTGGCTCATGCGGGCCTGCTCCCGCATCTTTCGAATATCCGTCCCCGTTACAGGCTTAACTGGGGGAACTTGCTCTCTGTCGAGATGGCGCATCGTGATCTTGTCAAAGTCGGTATCGTCCATGATGCCGACGCGATGCATGTCGTCCGCCATTTCCAGGATGGCCTCGGTTACCGAGCTGAGCGCCTTATTTTTCTTTTTCATACTTCACCTCTACCAAAACACCTTCAGCAATTGCCTTTTCAATCCGTACCCCGTCGGTCGAAAGCCACAACGCCGCCGCACGCTTGAGCGATTCCAACTCGTCCGCGGTGACGTTGCCCCGGTCGCTCTTTGCAAAGCCGAGCATAAACACTGCGCGGTCGGACGGGCGGAATGCGATCAACAGACGATAGCCGCCGGAACGGCCCTGCCCTGTTCGCGCACTGCGTTGCTTGATCAGGCCGCCGCCCAGATCGGCGTCGATCAGGCCACGCGAAGCGCGCAAGACGGCTTCCGCCAAGTTCGCATCCGCGAGTCTCTCCTTGCGGGCAAAGCGCGCGAACCACCTAGTCTTGAAAATGCGCAGGCCGCTCATCTGATACTATAGTCTATAGTACTATGAACTATAGATCAAGGGTCACGGCTTCCTTCAGATGAACAGCGTGGTGCCGGATTCCTGCGCTTCGGCCAGGAAAGCGGCGACGCCGCCCAGTTCCACGCCCGCGATCAGCTCCTCGTGGCGGATGCCCATCACGTCCATCGACATCTGGCAGGCGATGAGCTGTGCTCCGCCCTCGATCAGGTTGCCGAGCAGCTCGGCGGGCTTGGCCACCTTCTTCCCGGCCATCACATGCTTCATCAAGGGCGCACCCAGCCCGGCGAAATTCATCTTGGAAAGCGAGTTCAGCCTTCCTGCGCCCTTGGGCAGCATCATGCCGAAGGCGGATTCAATCAGGGTCTTCTTCAAGGGCGGCGCCTCGGGCTTGCGCAGCACGTTCAGTCCCCAGAAGGTGAAGAACAGACTGACCGGCTTGCCCATGGCCAGCGCGCCGTTGGCGATGATCAGCGCCGCCATCACCCGGTCGAGATCGCCCGAGAACACCACCAGCGTGGTTTTCTCGCGCGCCGGCACTGCGCCAGCGGCGGCGGGCTGCGGCAGCGCCCTGCCCTTGCGCAGCAGTGCCGTGATGATGCCCTTGGCGCTATCGATGCCCAGCACCTCGTGGCCGGTCTTCCTGGCCCAGGCGCGCACGTCCTTGCCGAAGGCGGGGTCCGACGCCGTCACCTCCAGCAGTTCGCCGGGATGCATCGCCTCCATGGCGCGATTGGTCTTCATGATCGGGCCGGGGCATTGCAGGCCCTCGCAATTCAGGGTGTGGCGGTCGGCGGCGGGCGCCACGGCGCAACGGGCCAGGTCGGCCTCGATATCCTCCTGCTTGCGGCGCTTGATGTCTTCGTAGTCGAAGATGTCGGGGTTGGATTGCTTCTCGGTGGCCCAGGAATAGGTCTTGATGCCGCCGGTGAGGTTGCGCACGTCCTTGAAGCCCGCCTGCTTCAGGATGCGGTAAGCCAGATACCCCCGCACCCCGATCTGGCAGAACAGCACCGTGGGTTTTTGGGGATCGAGTTCGCCGAGGCGCTGGCGCAGGTGATCGAGTTCGAGGTTGCGCGCCCGCGGCAGGGTGACGATTTCGAACTCTTCGGGCGTGCGCACGTCGATCAGCTGGATGTCCGCCTTGGCTTCGATCAGCGCACGCAGTTCGCGCCAGTCGATCACCTCCTGGAAGCCGGCCAGTACATTGGAGGCCACGTAACCGGCGATGTTCACCGGGTCCTTGGCCGAGCCGTAAGGCGGGGCATAGGCCAGTTCCAGATCGCAGAGGTCCTGCACCTTCAGTCCGGCCTGGATGGCGGTGGCGATGACGTCGATACGCTTGTCGGCGCCGTCCGCGCCCACCGCCTGGGCGCCGAAGATGCGCCCGTCCAGCCCATAGATCAGCTTCAGGCTGAGCTGCCTGGAGCCGGGATAATAGGAAGCGTGCGAGCCGCTATGCGTGATGGTGGCGCGATAGGGAATGCCGTTCGCCTTGAGCTGCGTCTCGTTCAGGCCGGTGCAGGCGGCGGCCAGGTCGAACACTTTGAGGATCGCCGTGCCCAACGTGCCTTTGTAAGGCTTCAGCGCCCCGGCGCAGATGTTGTCGGCGGCGGTGCGGCCCTGGCGGTTGGCGGGGCCGGCCAGCGGGATCAGGGCCGGTTTGCCGCCGATCGTCTGGGTGATTTCCACGGCATCGCCCACGGCGAAGATATCGGGATCGCAGGTGCGGAGGAATTCGTCCACCTTGATGCCGCCGGTGGCGCCCAGTTCCAGCCCGGCGGCGCGCGCCAGGGTGGTTTCCGGGCGCACGCCGATGGCCAGCACCACGATGTCGGCCTGCAAGCGCTTGCCGCTGGCCAGGAAGACCACGGTGTGGTCAGCCTTGTCCTCGAAATGCTCGATCTTGTCGTCGAGATAAAGCTCGACGGTCTTGTCGCGCATATGCGAATGGACGATGGCGGCCATCTCGTCGTCGAGCGGCGCCATGATATGGGCGGCGCCTTCCACGATGGTGGTGAAGAGGCCGCGTTCGTGCAGGTTCTCGGCCACTTCGATGCCGATATAGCCGCCGCCGATCACCACGGCGCGGCGCGGGTGCTCCGCCGCGATATGGGCCATGATGCGGTCGAGGTCGGGAATGTTGCGCAAGGTGAAGATGCGTGGGGAATCGATGCCCTTCAGCCTGGGCCGCACCGCCTCGGCGCCGGGCGACAGCAGCAGCCTGTCGTAATGCTCGTCGGTTTCGGCGCCGCTTTCGAGGTTGCGCAGGCGCACGGTCCTGGCGGCGCGGTCGATGGCGATGGCCTCGGTATGGCTGCGCACGTCCACGTGATAACGCGCCTCGAACAGGGCCTCGGAGGTGACCAGCAACTCCTCGCGCTCCGCGATGACGCCCGAGATGTGATAGGGCAAGCCGCAATTGGCGAAGCTGATATAGGGCCCGCGCTCCACCAGCACGATCTCGCAGCTTTCGTCGTTGCGCCTCAGCCTTGCCGCGGCCGTGGCGCCGCCCGCCACGCCGCCGATCACCACCGTTTTCATCGCCGGACACTCCAATATTACAGTGTTTTCTAATTTAGTTTTTTCTAATATACATCGCAAGCGCCCGCCGTCACCCCGCCCCGCCGCGACAAAGCCGCGCTGGCGGGGAACACCGCAGGGAATTAGGCACCGTCAGTCCTTCTTCACGGTGAAGCTGCCGGGCTTGTCTGCCGGCACCAGATGCCAGCCCGGGGCCAGGTCGAGCGTCCAGCCCGGCCCGGCAAGATGCGTACCCTTGGCATCGGCGGGGGCGGCCACCGTCACGCGGCTGTAATTGACGGGCATCAGCACGCCCTCACCGGCCACCAGCGCGCCCCACACATCGCTCACCCGCATGGTGGGATAGACCGTTCCCGCCTCGTCCAGCGGCACCAGTTCGCGCGGATCGAAGCTGACGCGGAACTTGTCGCCCAGATTGGGCAGCACCAGCACCGGCCCATCGACCAGCTTGGCCCGGTAGCGCGCCTTGACGGCTTCGTTTTCGGCGGCACGCTCGCTCTCGCTGAGGCGCAATGCGGCTTCGCCATAGAGCGCGGCGCGCACCTTGGCGTCGGATGCGGCGCCCTTGGGCACAGCGGCTTCCAGCATCGCCGCCAGATCGGAACCGCCGTTCAGCTTGCGCCGCCAGCCCGGGGCATAAACGTCCAGCAACAGCCCGTAAGCGGGCCCGGAGGTATAGGGAAAGGAGCGCACCCAGGTCTTCTCGTCGGCCGCGACCAGTTTGCGGACGGCCAGCCAGCGGGCCGAGGCCTCGTCCGGCGACGACAGCCGCACGCCGGTGTATTCCGCCAGACCTTCGTTGATCTCCATCACCCGTTCGCTCTCAGCTGAGCCGGCGAACAGGGAATGGCGGTAGGCGCGGAAGGCCAGCGCGTCGCGGATGGCCTGTTGCTGCGCCTTGCCGCCGCTTTCCAGCGCCGTGGCCAGGGCCCGCCATTCCAGTTGCAGCCACAGCCGCCCCTCCAGCGTGTCGAGCTGCGGATTCTGGCTGTCGGGGATCTGCAAATGCAGCCCCGGCTGGATGCGGTGGAACAATTCGTGTGCCAGCAGCTTCTTGTGCGCCAGGCTGTCGCCCCACAGCGGCCATTCCAGCATGGTCCAGCGCTTGCCGTGCCACTCGATGGCGGTGTTGGCAGGCAGCAGATCGGGCGGCAGCGTCCCGGCATAGACGCCGTTTCCGGCCGTCAGCGTGCCCTCGCCGTCCGCCTCGTTGGCGACGATGCTCTTGCTGTCGGGATCGATGAACATCATGGGGCCGTAAAGCGGCACGCCCCACAGCTTGCCGCCGTCGGAGTCGGAGACCTGCCGCGCCTCGGCAAACACGGCCTTGACGGCGGCAGGGTCCGGCGCCCCCGCAACAGCGGCGCCGCACAGCAGCACCGCCAAACCCAATGCAATCCCGGTGCTACGCATCGTCATCGCCTTCGGCATGTTCTTCCCCCGCCACGTGCTCGATGAGGTCGCCGGGCTGGCAGTTCAGTTCCCGGCAAAGCGCGTCGAGCGTGGTGAAGCGGATGGCGCGCGCCTTGTTGGTCTTGAGGATCGAGAGATTGGCCAGCGTGATGCCGATGCGCTCGGCCAGCTCGGTCAGGCTGACATGGCGTTCCAGCATCACGCGGTCGAGGTTGAGCTTGATGGTCATGATCGCTCAAACCGTGAGATCGTTTTCGCGCTTCAGCACCAAGCCCTGGCGGAAGACTTCGCCCAGCGCCAGCACCAGAAGGCCGGTGAAGAACAGCGGCGTTCCGAAGGGGAAGCCGTTGCTCGAGATCTCGAATTCCTTCGGCAGCGGCAGGTGCATCGAAGCGCCCGAGACCGTCAGCAGGGCGTGCCGGGTCAGATAGGCGAACAGGGCGTCGTGGAAGAGGCCTTCGGCAAAGGCCGAAACCAGCGAAAAAGCGAGCAGCGAAAAGCCGATGATCTGCACCAGGCGGATGGTCTTGGGGGTGAAGCTTTCGCCGCGCCCGACATTGCGGAAGAGACGGCGCATCAGGTCGAACAGCACGGCAAAGAAGGCCGCATTGAGGATCAAGAGCGGCAGGCCGAAATGCTTGAGGACTTCGATCAGCCCGGTGGCATTATCGACTTGCAGGACGACGGCGCCGCGCATGGCCGTGGCCACGAAGACCGAATTATGCATCGCGAGCGTGCTCGGTACGCCTTCGATCATCCCTTGCAGCGGACCAAAATGGGTGTCCGCCGGCAGCCGGGGATCGAATGCCAGAACCACCAGTAAGGCGAGCGCCCCCAGTGCGCAGAAGACGGAAAACACGGCGAACATCCAGCGCAGGAATTTCGGCAGCCAGCTGGTTTTGTTCATTTCAATTCCCCTTTTCGTTCATATCTGTTTCAGGCGGGCGGCGAGTGCGCCGTAAACGTCGCTGGCCGCGTCGAGCGCCAGGTTGCAGCCGTTTCTCAAGGCCGCCGTGACCTGCGCGAAGGCCTCGTCGCGGACGAGTTCGTACTGGACGATGCCTAGATCGTCCTGCAGGGCTGCGCCGGTCGGCGCGGAAACCGTACCGAAAACCAAGGCGCCGGCTATGAACGCGCCGATCAGGGCTTGATGACCGAATCTTTTCATGACCGCCTCTCCTTTCGCCGAATTTCGACGAATCCATATCGCTATTCAATACTGATTTATCGATAAACAGCAATAGGAAAATATTGCCAATTCGGCTGATGGCCGAGCTGGAGGAAAAATGGAGAGGAATGAAGCCGCTAAACGGGCGGCAGGCCGCCGCCCGTATCCAGCCAAAACCGCGCCGTCCGGAAGAAAGCTTCCTCGCCAAGACGGCGACGGCAGCGTTCGAGCAACGTCCCGGACCTGCACCGGCGGGGGCGCGCGGTGCAGGTCCGGTATGGCAGATTACTTCCCGGCCGCCGCTTCGGCGAGCAACGGCGCGTTCACCGCGGCGACGGCGCTGGCAGCGGCTTTGGCGCGGCAGGCTTCAAATCGCTTGACGTCTCTTTTCGAGAACGGCTTCTTGCCGCAGACGGCCGCCGAGGCGTTTTCGATGCGGCCGTAAAGTGCCGCTGCGCCCTGACCGGTCGAAAGGTCGAGATCGCCGTATTCGACCGTGGCGGCCAGCACCCTGCCGGTGCCCGAGGAGGTGAGCGCGATGCCTTCGACGCGGACGGAAGCGGGCGCGGCCAGTGCAGGAACTGCCGATAAAAGCGACGCAAATGCGGCGGATGCAATGATAATACGAAGCATTTCGATTTCCTTCTGTTTGTCCGGTACACGCACAGAAGATAGGTGCCGTCACTAGCATAGATGCAGCGTCACGCCTCAAAGCCTGCTTGCGTAGCGCGTATGAGCGCAAACTAGTACGGGGCGCGCTGCCGGGGCTGCCAACAAAAAGGGCGCCATAGAGGCGCCCTTTTCTTCACCGCTTGCCGCAGTGCCTAATCTTTCTTCTTCGTCTTCTCGATGGCCTCGTCGGGATCGAGGAACAGCGTCTCGCGATCCACCGGTACGTCGCTGACCTGGGCCAGTTCGGCGATGAAGTCCACCACCTTGTCCTCGAAGATGGGAGCGCGGAGCTCGGCCTGTGCCTGCGGATTGCGGGCGTAGTACTCGTAGACCTGCTGCTCCTGGCCGGGGAACTGGCGGGCGCGGGCGGCGATGGCGCGCTGCACCTCGTCGGCCGCAACGCTGAGTCCGTTCTGCTCGCCGAGGCGCGCCAGCACCAGGCCGAGCCGCACGCGGCGTTCGGCGATGTCGTGGTATTCCTTCTTCAGCTCTTCCTCGCTCTTGCCTTCGTCGGCGGCGGTCTTGTTTTCGCGCTTCAGCTCGGCTTCGACCTGGCGCCAGATGGCGTCGAACTCGCCTTCCACCATGGTGGGCGGCAGCGAGAAGGAATGCTTGGCGTCGAGCGCGTCAAGGATGCGCCGCTTGAGATGCAGGCGGCTGGCGGCGGCGAAATCGCGCTTGAGCTGCTCGCGGATGCGCTCCTTGAGCGTGCCCAGGCTGTCCACGCCGAAATTCTGGGCCAAGGCGTCGTCCAGCACCAGCTCGTCGGGCTTCTTCACCTCTTTCACGGTGCAGGCGAATTCGGCTTCCTTGCCGGCCAGATTGGCTTCGGGATAGTCGCCCGGGAAGGTGACCGTCACCGTGCGCGCCTCGCCGGTCTTGGCGCCGGTCAGCTGCTCCTCGAACCCGGGGATGAGCTGGCCCGAGCCGAGCACCAGGTTGAAATCCTCCGCCTTGCCGCCGGAGAATTCCTCGCCGTCCACCTTGCCGACGAAATCGAGCAGCACGGCGTCGCCCTTCTCGGCCGCTTCGCCTTCGGGGCGGGCCGAATAGGTGCGCGACTGCTCCGCCAGGCGCTTGATGGCGGCCTCGATGTCCTCGTCCGTCACCTCGGAGACCAGCCGCTCGACTTCCAGCTTGGCGACGTCGGCGAGCTCGAAATCCGGCATCAGATCGATCAGCACGCGGAATTCCAGGTCGGCCTTGCCGTCGATCACCTCCTGCACGTCGCCCACGGGCTCGACGCGCGGCGGGAACGCCACCTTCAGCGCGTTGTCGCTGACGGCCTTCTGGCTGCCTTCGTTGACCACGGATTCGACGATCTCGCCCATCATCGACTTGCCGAAGGTCTTCTTCAGGTAGGAGATGGGCGCTTTGCCGGGGCGGAAGCCCTTGAGGTTGAGGCGCGGCTTGATCTCTTCGATCTTGCCGGTGAGGCGCTCGTCGAGGTCGGAGGCGGCCACCACCACCTTGTATTCGCGGCGCAGGCCTTCGGAAACGGTCTCGGTAATCTGCATATGTTTCTTCCCAAACTTCCAATCTCGACCCGCCCGGCTTGCCGAGCCGAAACGTTCGATAGCTGGCCGCGCCACGCGAAGCAGACTTCACCAGCCCCGCTTCGCCGAACAGGCTACGCGGGGCACGCTTCGCCCGCTGCCGCGTGCGAAGCGTGGTGCGGGCGGAGGGATTTGAACCCACAAGCCTTGCGGCGCTCGGACCTAAACCGAGTGCGTCTGCCAGTTCCGCCACGCCCGCGTACGGGCTCCCCGCCGGAACCCCCCGGCGGAAGTGCGCCGCTATAGCAGGGGTTTAAGCAGCCCGCTAGGGCCAGAGGCCGACTTCGCCCCATGCGCGACAACGGCTTCCGCCGCTTACCTTATCGGGCCCGGCGGTAGCTGGGGATAACCCGGCCGGGGCGGCTCAGAAGCTCCGGGCGTACCAGGAGACATCCCAAAAGCGGCCGAACTTCCGCCCTACCTCCCGGAAGGTACCGATGTGGCCGAAGCCCATCGCCAGATGCAGGCCGACCGAGGCCTGGTTGGGCACGGTGATGCAACCCAGGGCGAGATGGATGTCCTCCCCCTTGAGAGCCTCGAACAGGGCGCCGTAGAGCTTCCGGCCCAGGCCCCGGCCCTCTTCGCCCGGCTTGAGGTATATGCTGGTTTCCACCGTGCAATCGTAAGCGGCCTTGTCGCGGAACTTGCCGGAACAGGCCCAGCCGATGGCCATGCCGTCCTGCACGGCCACGACGCATTGATGGCGGCCTGCGGGCTTGAAGCCGTCGAGCCATTCCCGGCGCTGTTCCAGCGTCTTGGGCTCGAGATCGAAGGTGATGGGCGTCTCGGCGATGTAGTGGTTGTAGATGGCGAGCAGCGCAGGCAGGTCGCCCTGTTCCACGCGGCGGATGAGGATGTCGGTCATGCAGGCACTCTCGAATGCGTCGTCGCAACCAGAAAGCAAGTTTCCACCCTCCCTTGAGGGAGGACGGGTTCAGTCGAAATCCGTAGGCAGGTCCGGATTGTGCAGGTGTTGGTAGAGCCGTTTGATCTGCCAGGGCTGGGTGCGATTCATCGACAATTCCGGCAAGGCGTCGATGTCGAAGAAGCGCGGCTCGCCGGTTTCGAGGTCGGATTTTTCGCAGCGCCCGGTCTCTTCGCACAGGAACATCAGCTTGTAGATATGGAAGGGATGGGGCGTGGTGTGGCCGTGCCGGTCGCGGTCGTAGACCGCCGCCAGCTTCTTGACCTTGACCGTGAAGCCGGCCTCCTCGGCCACTTCGCGCACCACGCTTTCGCTGGGGGCCTCGTTCACGTCGGCGAAGCCGCCGGGCAGCGTCCAGCGTCCGCCGTCGATCAGCTCGCTCACCAGCAGCACCTCGCGGCCGCGGAACACCGCCCCGCGCACATCCACCTTGGGCGTGGCGTATCCCGCTTGCCGCCCGAACAGGTCCAGCAGCACTGCCGGGTCCGTCTGTCCGCCTTCGGCCATCATGCGCACGGCCAGCGCCAGAAGCTTCCGGTAGCGATCGCGGTCGTAAGGGTTCTCGGCGTAGGCCAGTCCGCTCTGTGCCGCGGCCTGCAGCTCGCGGGCCCAGGAAAGCCAATTGGGGATGCTCATCTCAAATCTCTTCGTACACCCGCCTGAGCAGGGCCGGAAGCTGTTCGGGCAGGTCTTCCGCGATCAGGCCGGGGCCGAATTCGGTGGCCGCCAGCCCGTGCAGCCAGACTCCGGCCGCAGCCGCCAGGAACGGTTCCATGTGCTGCGCCAGAAGGCCCGCGATGAAACCGGCCAGCACGTCGCCCGCCCCCGCGGTGGCGAGCCAGGGCGGCGCGTTGGTGGAGATCGCCACGCGCCCGTCCGGGGCGGCGATGGCGGTGTCGGGTCCTTTCAACAGCACCACGCAATGGGCCGCCGCCGCCGCTTCGCGCACCGCTTCGATGCGGCTGGGCGATCTCTCCAGCAGGCCGGGGAACAGCCGTTCGAACTCGCCTTCGTGCGGGGTGAGCACGGCCATGGCATCCAGCCTGGCGAACAGCGCCGCCGGATCGACGGCGAAACTGGTCAGCGCATCGGCATCAAGCACGGCCGACGCCCCGCTTGCCAGCACAGCTCCGACCAGCTCCCGCGTTGCCGCACCCGCGCCGCAGCCGGGCCCGATGGCCACGGCATTGAAGCGCCGGTCCGACAGCAAGGCTTTCAGGCCTTCCGCCCCATCGAAAGGCTTGACCATGATCGCCGTCAGATGCGCCGCGTTCATCGCCACGGAGTCCGGCGGACTGGCCACGCTGACCAGCCCCGCCCCGATGCGCAGCGCCCCGCGCGCCGCCAGCCGGGCCGCGCCGGTGGCATGGGCCGGGCCCGAGACGACCAGCGCATGGCCGCGGGAATATTTGTGGCCGAGCGGATCGGGCCGCGGAAACGCCCTGCCCCACAGAAGCTTGCCGTTGACGAAGATGGAGGGTCTCACGGCCGTCAGCGCGTCTTCGGGAATGCCGATCTGTGCCAGCACCACGTTGCCGCAGGCGATGCGTCCGGGCATCAGCACATGCGCCGGTTTGCGGCGGAAGAAGGTCACGGTGGTATCGGCCACGGCGCAGAACCCGCCCAGCGCCTTGCCGGTGTCGCCGGAAAGCCCGCTGGGTACATCGACGGCCACCACTTCGGCGGGATGATCGTTGAGGGCGGCGATGGTGCTGTAGGCCGCGCCTTCCAGCGGCCGCGACAGCCCGGCGCCGTAAAGCGCGTCCACCACCAGCTCGGCGCCGTCCAGCGCCTCGGGCGACAGCGGCAGCACGGGCCCGTCCCAGCGCGCCGCCACCTGCGCGGCATCGCCTTCCGGCGCGGCGCCCTCCGTGGCCACGCTGACGGCCCAGCCGCTTTGCTTCAAATAACGCGCCGCGACATAACCGTCGCCGCCGTTGTTGCCGGGGCCGCATAGCACCACGGTGCGCCGCGGCCGCCAGTGCTTGTAGATCTCGTCGGCGACGGCACGGCCGGCTTGTTCCATCAGGGTGAGCGTGGGCACGCCATGCTCGGCGGCATAGCGATCCGCCGCATACATCCCGGCGTTGGTGATGATCTCATGGGGTGCTTCGATCATGATCCGAGTCTATACCCCCTGTTACGCCACGGGAATCAAGGCGAATGGAGTTGGAAGGGGCCGTTTTCTTCGAATCCAGCGCCCGACTGGGCGGCGCGCGCCGCCACGCCGTCGCTGGCGGCTCGCGCGCACTTCGCGAGGCGCGAGCCAATAGCACTGCGGATGCGGTGCCGCGAGCCTGCCGAGCGTTAAAATAACTGGCACACTTCTCGCTGACGGAGAGCAGGAGCTGAGGGTAAAAGGACCTTCGCGTAGCCATGAAAAGCTCCGTTCCGCGCGGCAAAAACGCCGGTACGGGGCGAAGCAGGTGCCGGGTTCGGAGGCGCAAATGCTGCTCGTCTGTTGTGCAATTTGGTCAAAAATTGTGCATTCTAGACAGCAGCCAACGAATCAATTCCGCAAGGGATTGAATTTGTTGACGTTTGCGTGGCCGCAAGTTGGCACAACCCCTGCTAATTCCTTAACGGCGCGGCATCGAAGCGGCGCAAGGAGTCCTGAATGAAAAAGATCGAGGCCATCATCAAGCCCTTCAAGCTGGATGAGGTGAAAGAGGCGCTGCAGGAAGTGGGCGTCCAGGGTATCACGGTGACGGAAGCCAAGGGCTTCGGCCGCCAGAAAGGACATACCGAACTCTACCGCGGCGCCGAATACGTCGTGGACTTCCTGCCCAAAGTGAAGATCGAGATCGTCATCGGCGAAGACCGCTTGCAGGCGTCTGTGGAAGCCATCCAGAAAGCCGCCCGCACGGGCCGCATCGGCGACGGCAAGATCTTCATTCTCAATGTCGAGGAGGCGATCCGCATCCGTACCGGCGAAAGCGGCGCGGACGCGATCTGAACAAGCACGGAATATATTAACTGGAGAAGGGGAAAGACCCGAACATGGCTAACGCAAAATCCGTTCTGGAACTGATCAAACAGAAAGAAGTGAAATTCGTCGATTGGCGCTTCACCGACCCGCGCGGCAAGTGGCAGCACGTCACCTTCGACCTGTCGCAGATCGACGAGGAAACCCTGACCGAGGGCCTGATGTTCGACGGCTCTTCGATCGCCGGCTGGCGTGCAATCAACGACTCCGACATGACCCTCGTGCCCGATTGCGACACCGCGGTGATCGACCCCTTCTTCGCCCAGACTACGCTTGTGATCACCTGCGATGTCGTCGTTCCCGCCACCGGACAGCACTATGAGCGCTGCCCGCGCTCGATCGCCAAGGCCGCCGAGCAATACATGATTTCCACCGGCATCGCCGACACCGCCTATTTCGGTCCGGAAGCGGAATTCTTCATCTTCGACGACGTCCGCTTCGACGTGCAGATGAACAAGTGCTTCTACCAGCTCGACTCGGTCGGCGGCGCCTACAACACCGGCACCGAATACGAAGGCGGCAATCTCGGCCACCGTCCGCAAGTCAAGGGCGGCTATTTCCCCGTTCCCCCGGTTGACGGCTATCAGGACATCCGCAGCGAAATGCTCGCCATCATGGGCGACATGGGCATCAATCCGGAAAAGCACCACCACGAGGTCGCCTGCTCGCAGCACGAGCTGGGCTGCAAATTCAACACCCTGGTCAAGGGCGGCGACAATCTGCAGATCTACAAATACGTCGTGCATCAGGTGGCGGCGGCCTACGGCAAGACGGCGACCTTCATGCCCAAGCCGGTCGCGGGCGACAACGGCTCGGGCATGCACGTCCACCAGTCGCTGTGGAAGGGCGGCAAGCCGCTGTTCGCCGGTTCGGGCTACGCCGATCTCTCGGACACCTGCCTCTATTACATCGGCGGCATCATCAAGCATGCCAAGGCGATCAACGCGCTGACCAACTCGCTGACCAATTCCTACAAGCGGCTGATCCCCGGCTTCGAAGCCCCGGTGCTGCTGGCCTATTCGGCGCGCAACCGTTCGGCCTCCTGCCGCATCCCCTTTGCCTCAAGCCCGAAGGGCAAGCGCGTGGAAGTGCGCTTCCCCGATGCCGGCGGCAATCCCTATCTCGGCTTCTCGGCGATGCTGATGGCCGGCCTCGACGGCATCGAGAACAAGATCCATCCGGGCGCTCCGGTGGACAAGGACCTCTATCACCTGCCGCCGGAAGAGTTGAAGCAGGTTCCGACGGTGTGCGGCAGCTTGCGCGAAGCGCTTACCAACCTCGACGCCGACCGCGCCTTCCTCAAGAAGGGCGGCGTGTTCTCGGACGACTTCATCGACAGCTACATCGAGCTGAAGATGGAAGAAGTTTACGCCTTCGAGCACACCCCGCATCCGATCGAATTCAAGATGTATTACTCGGTCTGACTTTCTCCTGAAGTCGGAAATGCCGAAGGCCCCGGTGGCGACACCGGGGCCTTTTGGTTTGGC
>Ga0187810_10000426_pt1 | contig 16419 bp, 16 predicted proteins | sample NC_wetland_sal_i_9_FD_132963 | JGI IMG/M metagenome (GOLD analysis project Ga0187810, IMG submission 132963) | Wetland sediment microbial communities from Neuse River Estuary, North Carolina, USA - ASW_5 | ecosystem: Environmental > Aquatic > Freshwater > Wetlands > Sediment | place: USA: North...
TGGCACCGTCGAATCTGCAAAACAATTATATTGCCGAAGGGCACGGCCGGGCTGCCCGGGAGGAATCGGGAAGTAGCCCCATTGGGCAGAATCCGCCCTTCAAAGATCAATTCCTTGGGCCTGCGCCCTTGGATGGCTCCAGCCTTAGGGGTATCGGTGCTGCCGCGCGAGCGGCGGTAGCGTGAAGGCCGCAGCTTGCGGGCTTGCCAGCCCATACGGCGCCCGGTTATCTCACCGCCCCGCAAATTCTCCGCAAGAAGAAGTCTTCCGATGTCCGGCCATTCCCACGCCAAGAACGTGATGTTCAAGAAGACCAAGGCGAACGCCGCTCGGTCCAAGCTGTTCTCCAAGCTGGCGCGCGAAATCATCGTCGCCTCGAAGGCGGGTTTGCCCGACCCCGATCACAACGCGCGGCTGCGCACGGCGGTTGTTGCGGCCAGGGCCCAGTCGGTGCCCCGCGACGTCATCGAGCGCGCCATCAAGAAGGGCCAGGGCGGCGATGCCGAGAGCTATGACGAGATCCGCTACGAAGGCTACGGTCCGGGCGGCGCCGCGCTGATCGTGGAGTGCCTGACCGACAACCGCACCCGCACCGCTGCCGACGTCCGCGCCGCATTCTCGAAATTCGGCGGCGTGATGGGCGAAACCGGTTCGGTCGGTTTCTTGTTCCACCGCAACGGGGTCATGACCTATCCGCTCGACAAGGGCAGCGCCGACGACATGCTGGAAGTGGCGCTCGACGTGGGCGCCGACGAAGTCGATACCGACGACGAGGAACACGAGTTTCTCTGTTCGCCCGAAAATTTCACTGCCGTGCGCGATGCGTTGGAGGCGAAGCTCGGACCGGCCGCATCTACGGGCATCTACTTCCGGCCGGTGACGACCAATCTGGTGCCCGACAACGTCGGCGAAACGCTGGTCAAACTGCTCGATACCCTCGACGATCTCGACGACGTTCAGCGCATCACCGGCAATTATGAGCTGTCGGACGCCTTGATGGCGAAGCTGGAAGGCTGACGGCCGCAGTTGCACTTGCCCCGTCTGATCCGCGACACTGGTGTCAGCGATTCTCGGGTGGCACATGACGGTGGTCCGCATCCTCGGACTTGATCCCGGCCTCGGCCACATGGGCTGGGGCGTGATCGACTGCGAAGGCACCCGCCTTCGCCACGTTGCCCATGGCGTGATCGTCACGCGGCCCGCCGAATGTCTGGGCCTGCGCCTTCTGGCGCTGCACACCGCGGTCGCGCGCATTATCGCCGAGCTGCATCCCGGCGCCATCGCGGTCGAACAGGCCTTCGTGCACAAGGATCCCTCGGCCGCGCTCAAGCTCGGTCACGCCCGCGCCGTGGCGCTGCTGGCCGCCGCCCAAGCCGGGCTCGACATCGCCGAGTATGCGCCGAACCATATCAAGAAGTCGGTGGTCGGCGTCGGCCATGCCGGCAAGGAACAGGTTCAGGCGATGGTCAAGCGCCTGCTGCCGGCCTGCGGCGTGGAACAGGCCGATGCGGCCGATGCGCTTGCCGCGGCCATCGCCCACGCGCATCTGGCGGGCACGCGCGCCCGCATCCTGGCGGCGTTGGCATGATCGGCAAGCTCACAGGCATCGTCGACACCATCGCCGAGGACAGCGTGATCCTCGATGTCGGCGGCGTCGGTTATCTGGTGCATTGCCCGTCCTCGACGCTCTCCAGGCTGGAGAAAGGCGCACAAGCCTCGCTCATTACCGAGATGCGCGTCACCGACGAAACCATCCGCCTCTACGGCTTTTCCACGGCCGAGGAGCGCGAGTGGTTCCGCCTGCTCCAGACGGTGCAAAACGTCGGATCGCGCGTCGCCCTCAACGTGCTCTCGGCTCTCAGCGCCCGCGACCTCGAACGCGCCATTGCTCTGGGCGACAAGACCATGGTGGGCCGGGCCCAAGGCATCGGTCCCAAGCTGGCCACGCGCATCGTCACGGAATTGAAGGACAAAGTGCCGTCGATGATGCTGCACGACCGCGACGGCGCCGTTACGCTGGTAGCGCCGCGCGGACCGGAAGCCGATGCCATCGCCGCTCTGGTGAAGCTCGGCTATTCCCAGTCCACCGCCTTCGAGGCGGTGGCGGGCGCGGCGCGCGGCCTCGGGGAGCATGCCGCGCTCGATGCGTTGATCCGCGAGGCGCTCAGGGCTATGGGTCGATAGATGGCCACGCCGAAGCCCACCGACCGATTTGTCGCCCCCGAACGCGGCGAAGAAGACGCGCTGGAAGCCTCGATGCGTCCCAAGCGGCTGGCGGAATTCGTCGGCCAGCAGCAGGCCCGCGACAATCTTTCGGTGTTCATCCAGGCGGCCAAGGCACGCGGCGAGGCGCTGGATCACGTGTTGTTTTCCGGGCCGCCGGGGCTGGGCAAGACCACGCTGGCGCAGATCGTCGCCCGCGAGCTTGGCGTAAACTTCCGCTCCACCGCCGGCCCAGTGCTGGCGAAGGCGGGCGATCTCGCGGCCATCCTGACCAATCTCGAACCGCGCGACGTGCTCTTCATCGACGAGATTCATCGCCTCAATCCGGCGGTGGAGGAAATCCTCTACCCCGCAATGGAGGACTTCGAGCTCGATCTCGTCATCGGCGAAGGTCCGTCCGCGCGCTCGGTGAAGATCACGCTGGCGCCCTTCACGCTTGTCGGCGCCACGACGCGCTCGGGTCTCATCACGACGCCTCTGCGCGACCGCTTCGGGATTCCGGTGCGCCTCAATTTCTACTCCGCCGACGAGTTGCTCGCGATCGTAGAGCGCGGCGCGCGCGTTCTCGGCCTCGACCTGACCAGCGACGGGGCCCGCGAGATTGCCGGGCGCGCCCGCGGTACGCCGCGGATCGCCGGTCGTCTGCTCAAGCGGGTGCGCGATTTCGCCTCCGTTGACGGCAAGAAGCGGGTCGATGCCAAAGCCGCCGATGCCGCGCTGACGCGGCTGGAAGTGGACGCAAGCGGTCTCGACGCCTTCGACCGGCGCTATCTCAAGCTGATTGCCGAGTCCTTCGGCGGCGGACCGGTGGGGATCGAAACGATCGCCGCTGCGCTAGGCGAGGCGCGCGACGCCATCGAGGAGACGATCGAACCGTTCCTGCTCCAGCAGGGGTTCATTCAGCGCAGCCCGCGCGGGCGCGTTCTGACGTCGAACGCCTATGCCCATATCGGCTTGCCCGCGCCGGCGCGCGACCCGGCGCAAATCGGATTGTTCTCAGACGAGGATGGTGATGCTTGACGGCCGCTTTGAGGGAAAGATCTTCATTCTGCCAATTCGGATTTACTATGAGGATACAGATCTTTCCGGCGTCGTTTATCACGCGAATTACTTGCGTTTCATGGAGCGGGCCCGGTCGGAGTTTTTCCGCAGCGCGGGTGTTCGCGTCGCGTACCTGGACGATCCCGAACCGGCTGCATGGGCCATTCGGAAGGTCGAAATCGAATATATCCGGCCCGCTCGCGTCGAGGATGTGATCGAAGTACGCACCGCCGCGCGCAGCCTCACGGGCGCGCGCATGACCGCCGACCAGACGGTCGCTTGCAGGGGCGAGGTCCTGATGCGGGGCTCGGTGGAAGCCTGCATCATCACGCTCAAGGGCAGGCCGCGGCGGATTCCAGCAGAAATTCGCGAAAAACTTCTACCTTTCCTTTCTGAAACATAGGCTTAACGATACCAGTCGAAATATTGCCCACTTTGGGTGAGCATATTCGAGCCGCCCCCGGCATAATCAGGAATGGGGATCCGCCATGAGGAGATCACAGTGAGCAGGGGTATCGCCGCGTTGTTGCCGGCATTCGTGTTGGCTTTCGCCGTATCGCTGGCAACGCCGGCACTCGCGCAGGCGACACCCGAAGCCGCGCCCACGGGAGCGCCAGCCCAAACGGAGTCGCTCGCCGCCCCCACGGCCGGCGCTCAGGATAGCGGCACAACGGTCGGCGCAAATACGCGAGGCATCTCCATCGTCAGCATGTTCGAGCGGGCCGATCCGCTCGTGCAGGGAGTCTTCATTCTTCTGCTGCTGGCGAGCCTGTGGTCCTGGGCCATCATCATCAACAAGGGCCTGTCGCTCGCCTCGCTTTCTCGCCGGGCAGGCAAGTTTGAAAAGATGTTCTGGTCGGGCCAGTCGCTCGACGAGTTGTACAGTCAGTTTGCCTCCCGCAACGATCATCCGTTTGCGGCCGTGTTCATTTCGGGGGTGCGGGAGTGGCGCCGCGCCTTCGAGAACGGTGCGCCACGCGAATCCATTCTTGCCGGCACGAAGGATCGGGTCGAGAAGGCCATGAGCGTGACGATTTCGCGCGAGATCGACGCAATCGAGCGCCACATCGGCTTCCTGGCGACGGTCGCGTCCACGGCGCCGTTCGTGGGCCTGTTCGGCACTGTGTGGGGCATCATGAATTCGTTCTCTGCGATCGCGGCGCGCCACGACACGACGCTCGCCGTGGTGGCCCCCGGAATTGCGGAGGCCCTGTTCGCCACGGCCATGGGCCTTCTGGCCGCCATTCCCGCGGCAATTTTCTACAACAGGTTCGTCAACGAGATCGGCCGCTACACCAATCGCCTTTATGCGTTTTCGGACGAACTCTCGGCGATTCTGTCTCGGCAGCTCGACGAGAAGGCGCGCTGACATGGCAGCAGGGGCCCAATCGGCCGGAAGATGGCGCCGATCAGTGCGGCGGCGCCCGCTCGCGGAAATCAACGTGACGCCGTTCGTCGACGTGATGCTCGTCCTGCTCATCGTTTTCATGGTCACGGCGCCGCTGTTGACGGCAGGCGTTCCGGTCGATCTTCCTAAGACCAAGGCGCAAGCGCTCGGCCAGGACCGGGAGCCGTTATCCGTCACGATCAGGAAGGACGGCCGCATCTACCTTCAGAGCACACCGGTCGGCGAGGATGAGCTGGTCACCAAGCTTACGGCGATTTCACAGAACGGATATGATCAGCGCGTATTTGTACGCGGCGACAGCTCGGTCCAGTACGGGCGGGTCATGGAAGTAATGGGGATGTTGAGCGCGGCGGGGTTCACCCACATCGGCCTGGTCACCGGACCCCCGAAACCGAAACCAGATGAGAAGTAGAGCGACAGCAGATCGGGCCGCGCCGCGTTTGGGCGTCATCGCGTCGGTGCTGTTGCACGTGGCGCTCGTGGCCTCGATCTTCGTCAGTTTCACGAAGAAGATCGACATCCCGACGGACAACACGCCGATCGTGCCGGTCGATCTCGTGACGGTCGGCGAGCAGACCAACATCGCTCCGCAGGCCGCGCCCGAGCCGGTGGCACCGCCGCTGCCTCAGATGCTGGAGCCGGCTCCGCAGACTGTGCAGGCGCCGAAAATCGAAATCGCTCCCGAAGCCAAGCCGGCACCGGCTCCCGACAAAGCGAAAGCGAAGAAGGACCAGTATGCCGCGCTTCTCGACCAACTGACGTCCAACCCGCCCGACGCCAAGCGCGGAGCGCGCGCCATACGGGGCGTGGGCGCTCAGACTTCGCTGACCGCGGATCTTGCGTCGGTACTGTTCAGTCAGATTTATAGGTGCTGGAGCCCGCCGGTCGGGGCTCCCGATGCCGCATCGCTGGTCGTGGCCTACGAAGTGGTCCTCGGTAAGGACGGCATGGTCTCCCGCACGCAACTTAAATCGGCAGGGGCCGCGCCGAACACTTATCGCGATGCGGCCAATAACGCCGCCAACCGCGCCATCTATGCCTGCCAGCCCTATCGGTTGCCGCCGGATCGCTACGCCGAATGGCGCGACTTCAACATCGTATTCGACCCGCGCTATTTGGCGGGACAGTAGGAGAACGAGGAATGAGCAGAGTAGGACTTGTGCTTGCGGCGATCCTCGCGCTGGCGGCCATCCAGCCCGCGTCCGCGGCGCTCACGGTAGACGTCAACCAGGCGAACATCCAACCGCTTCCGATCGCGATTCCCGATTTTGTCGCGCCGACATTGGGCGATACGGCGGCCGGCCAGGATATCGCGAAAGTGGTTCGGGCCGATCTCGAGCGTTCCGGACTGTTCAAGTCGCTCGATCCCAAGTCGTACATAGAACCGGTGAAGGACATCAACGTCACACCGAATTTCGCCAACTGGCGCATCATCACGGCGCAAGGTCTTGTTACCGGACAGGCCGCGCTGCAGCCCGACGGGCGGCTTCGCGTCGATTTCCGCCTCTGGGACGTCTACAGCGGCGATCAGATGATCGGCATGAAGTATTTTACCCAGCCTGCCAACTGGCGGCAGATCGCGCACATGATCTCCGATGCCGTGTATCAGCGGATCACCGGCGAGAAAGGCTATTTCAACACGCGCATCGTGTTCATTTCGGAGTCCGGGCCGGCGCTCATGCGCAAGAAACGGCTGGCGATCATGGACGAGGATGGCGCCAATCCGAAGTTTCTGACCTTCGGCGACTATCTGGTGTTGACCCCGCGCTTCAATCCGACGGCGCAAATGATCGCATATCTGTCATATATCGCGCGCAAGCCGCGCGTTTATCTGTTCGATCTTGAGAGCGGACGACAGGAAAAGCTGGGCGAGTTTCCCAACATGACGTTTTCGCCCCGTTTCTCGCCGGACGGCAACTACATCGCAATGTCACTCGAGAACGCGGGTAATTCCGACGTCTATGTAATGGATTTGCGCACGCGGAGGACGACGCGCCTCACGTTCGGCCCGAGCATCGACACCGCTCCGTCGTTTTCGCCGGACGGCAAGCAGATCACATTCGAATCGGATCGCGGCGGCGCGCAGCAGGTTTATGTCATGAATTCAGATGGTTCCAACCAGCACCGCATCAGTTTTGGTAAAGGCGACAATGGAACGCCTGTGTGGAGCCCTCGCGGCGATTTGATCGCCTTTACCAAAGTCACGAATGCCACCATTCGAGTCGGCGTCATGCGGCCAGACGGCACGGGGGAGCGGATGCTGTCGACGGGCTGGGAGGACGAGGGTCCTACTTGGGCGCCAAATGGGCGTGTCTTGATGTTTACCAGAACGCTCCAGGGCGGGCGGGGGTCACAGATTTGGTCGATCGACGTCACGGGCCGAAACGAGCGCCGGGTGACGACACCCGGCGATGCGTCGGATCCTGCATGGTCGCCCTTGATCCAATAGGTCTATTCTCCTTATGATTGGGACCTGGGCGTGTTGGGGTAGCTGCGCTTAATGAGCGTGCATTCCGGACGGAACGCCGCCGCTCGTGCTGAGGAGTTGGGATAGCTATGAAGAGATTGTCTGTCGGCCCGAAATTGGCCGCGATTGCTTTTGCCGTTGTACTCGCCGGGTGCGCAACCAAGCCGCCGCCGGCCCAACCGACGCCTCCGCCGCCGACTGTGGCCGCCACGCCGGCACCTTCGATCGTCCCGGGTAGCGCCGAAGACCTGCGCGTCAATGTCGGTGACACGGTTCACTTCGACTATAACATGTATGCAGTCCTCGAAGGCGACAAGGCGACGTTGCAGCGCCAGGCCGCTTGGCTCGCCAAGTATCCCTCCGTCCGCGTGACGATTGAGGGCAATTGCGACGAGCGCGGCACGCGCGAATACAACCTCGCGCTTGGCGCCCGTAGGGCCAATGCGGTCAAAGAGTATCTGGTCAGCCTCGGCGTTTCGGCCGCGCGCGTCGACACGGTTTCCTATGGCAAGGAGCGTCCGATGTGCACAGATTCGACCGAGTCGTGCTGGGCCCAGAACCGGCGCGGCGTTACGATCATCGCATCCGGTGCGAATTCGTGAGCCAGCGTGGTTGATTTCATGGGGAAGGGGCGCCGCATGGCGCCCCTTTTTCATTCTGGCCGCATTTTGGGATAAGTATGAGTCTATCGAAAGTGACGGCTATGAGATCGCAGTGGACTGCCGCCTTGGCGGCGCTTCTTCTGATTTCCGCGGTACCGGCAGGTGCGTCCGATCTCGCGGGGCCGCCGTCGTCTCAAAGGGTTCGTGGCGTGCAGCTTGCCGGGTTGTTCGGGGAGAGCGACGATGAGAAGGCTGCGCGGCTCCAGCACGAAAACGACCAGGACAGCCAGATCAGCGACCTCACGCAGCGCATTCACGATCTGGAGCGCGCTCTCCAGCAGTCGACGGGCCAGAACGAGCAACTCGCCCAGCGTGTCCGGGAGTTGTCGCAGCGCATCGATCAGCAGCAAAAGGACTTCAACTACAAACTTTGTACGATAGCCGCGCAGCAGCTCGGTGCCGGCACGACGGCGAGTGCGGATGGCAACGCGTTGCCCTGCGACGCCGGCGCGACTGCAACGCCCGCTCCGCTGCCGAGCGGCGTTTCGCGAAACTCTCCTCCGGCTGCACCGCCCGGGAGCGGAACGCTCGGCACACTTCCCAAAGGCTCTGCGCCGCAAGCTTCTACCCGGTCACAGTTCGACGAAGCGATGAACCTGCTGGCGCGTATGCAGTACGATGACGCGCGTTCTGCGTTTCAGACCTTCGTAGACGCCAATCCGAAGGACCCGTTGGCATCCGAGGCGATCTACTGGGTCGGCAACACCGCTTTCGTGCAGAAGGACTATTCCGCCGCGTCCCAGGCGTTCGCACAGCAAATCAAGAATTATCCGACGAGCGCGCGAGGTCCCGAAAGCACTCTGAAACTGGGCCAGTCGCTGATCGCGCTTGGCAAGAAAAAGGAAGGTTGCGTCTTTCTTGGCGCCGTCAAAGCGAAATACAAGCAAGCGTCCGCCACGATCCTCTCGCAAGCGGCCGCGGCGCGCGCCGCATCGTGCAAGTAGGCCGATTGACGAGCGTTTTGCGGAGGCGATGGCTGCGGTCGAGGCGCCCTGGCCGGGAGCCGTGGGCGTTTCGGGCGGAAGCGATTCCCTTGCGCTGATGTTCCTGCTGCGCGACTGGGCAAAGTCGCGCAGACTGCCGCCGCCTGTCGTCTTGTGCGTCGATCACGGCGTGCGCCCGGAATCTCTGAGCGAGGCCCGCCAGGTCGCCCGCTGGGCGCGAAAGGCGGGTCTGGCCGCCCACGTCTTGACGGATGCGGATCGCAAACCGTTGCACTCGGACATCGAAGCGGCTTGCCGCGCGCTGCGCTACCGGCTGCTGGGGGCCTGGACATCGAAGCGGAACCTGAAAGCCGTCTATGTCGCCCACACCTTGGACGACCAGGCCGAGACATTCCTGCTGCGGTTGGGGCGCGGAAGCGGCGTCGACGGGCTCGCGGCGATGCGTCCCGTTGCGCCTTATCCCCATCCGGTCATCCCGGAGCTGAAGGTCGTTCGGCCGCTTCTGAGTTTCGACAGGCTGGACCTGCGCGCCTACCTCCTGGAGTTGTGCCAGCCCTGGCTGGAAGACCCCATGAACGCCGATCCGCGATTCGCGCGCGCGCGCATCCGAAACGCATGGCCGCAGCTCGAAGCCTTGGGACTTACCCGCCCGCGCTTGGCGCAGACGGCGGAGCATCTCGGCCGGGCCCGTGCGGCGCTCGATACCGTCAGCCAGGCAGTGGTCGTCCGGGCTTTCAGGCCCCTTGCCGATGGCGCCGCGCTCGATCCGCGGGCGTTGGGCGGGGCGCCGAGAGAGCTGGCCCTTCGGGCGCTCGCCGGTATTCTGATGCTGGTCGGGCGCAGGACCTATCGGCCGCGTTTCGAGCGCCTGGAGGCGCTTTTTGAGAGCCTATCCGCGTGTGAGACAACCAAAGGACGGACACTGCACGGTTGCACGATTGCACCGGCTTCCCGCAAATACGCCGTGTTCGGAGCAAGCACCTTGCTCATCCGGCCCGAAAAACCCCGGCAATCCCCTGGAAAAATCCGGACCGGCCCCCAATAGGTTTTTAAGGCCATTGGACCATACTCATTGCCGGGCCGACGCAAATTCCTTAACGTTTCCAATCTGGCAAAAGCGCGGAAACACCCTATTTATAGCCGAGACTAGTTCCGCGTTGTCCTCGCCTTGGGGACCGGAGAAAGGACAGCCTTGAATAACCTCCGAAATCTGGCGCTCTGGATCCTCATTGCGCTGCTGCTGGTGCTCCTCTTCAACCTCTTCCAGGGGTCGAGCCAGCATTCCAGCTCGCCGCCGCTGAGCTACAGCCAATTCCGCCAGGAAATCACCGAGGGCGATGTCAAAAAGGCCACCATCCAGGGTGACCAAGTGCATGGCGAACTCGGCAACGGCAACCAGTTCACGACTACCATCCCGACGAGCGACCCGTCGATCTGGTCCCTCTTGAACGACCACCATGTGAATTACTCCGTCTCCCAAGCGGACGACGGCATGCCGCCGCTGCTTGGCGTGCTTCTCAACTGGTTCCCGATGCTGCTCCTCATCGCGGTGTGGGTGTTCTTCCTGCGCCAGATGCAGTCGGGCGGGGGCAAGGCGATGGGATTTGGAAAATCGCGCGCCAAGCTGCTCACCGAGCGGCAGGGCCGCGTGACATTTGAAGACGTCGCTGGAGTCGACGAGGCCAAGGACGATCTCAAGGAGATCGTCGATTTTCTCAAGGACCCGCAGAAATTCCAGCGCCTGGGCGGGCGCATTCCCAAAGGCGTGCTCCTGGTCGGGCCACCGGGTACCGGCAAGACGCTACTGGCGCGCGCCATTGCGGGCGAGGCGAACGTCCCGTTTTTCACGATCTCCGGTTCGGACTTTGTGGAGATGTTCGTTGGCGTGGGCGCCAGCCGTGTCCGCGACATGTTCGAGCAGGCGAAAAAGAATGCGCCGTGCATCGTGTTCATCGACGAAATCGATGCGGTCGGACGTCACCGCGGTGCGGGTCTCGGCGGCGGCAACGACGAACGCGAACAGACGCTCAACCAGTTGCTTGTCGAGATGGACGGCTTTGAGTCGACGGAAGGCGTCATCCTGATCGCTGCCACGAACCGCCCGGACGTTCTCGATCCGGCGCTGCTGCGGCCCGGCCGGTTCGACCGCCATGTGGTGGTGCCGAATCCGGATCTGGGCGGCCGCGAGAAGATCCTGCGCGTGCATATGCGCAAGATTCCTCTGGCTCCCGACGTCGATCCGCGCACCATCGCGCGCGGTACGCCCGGTTTCTCCGGTGCCGATCTTGCGAACCTGGTCAACGAAGCCGCCTTGCTGGCGGCCCGACGCGGCAAGCGCGTCGTCACCATGAGCGAGTTGGAAGAGGCCAAGGACAAGGTCCTGATGGGTGCCGAACGCCGCTCGATGGCGATGACGGAAGAAGAGAAGAAACTCACCGCCTATCACGAGGGCGGTCATGCCCTGGTGGCCCTCAACGTCAAGGGGTCGGATCCCATCCACAAGGCGACGATCATTCCGCGTGGCCGCGCATTGGGCATGGTGATGCGGCTTCCTGAGCGGGACCAGCTTTCGGTCACGCGTGAGAAGATGCTGGCGGACCTGTGTGTTGCGTTTGGCGGTCGCATCGCCGAGGAACTCGTCTTCGGCCATGAAAAGGTGACGACCGGCGCGATAAGCGACATCGAGCAGGCCACCCGCATGGCACGCGCGATGGTGACGCGTTTCGGCATGTCGGATGAACTTGGGCCGATCGCATACGCCGAGAATCAGGAGGAAGTGTTCCTGGGCCACAGCGTTTCGCGCCAGCAGAACATCTCGGAAGCCACCGCACAGCGGATCGATTCGGAAATTCGCCGCATCATCGACGATTGCTATAAGAAGGCCTATCAAATCCTCAGCGAGCGGATGACCGATTTGAATAATCTGGCGCACGGCCTGCTCGAATACGAGACGCTTTCCGGCGACGAAATCGTGGCGCTGCTGAAGGGCATCCCGCCGGTGAGGACGCCGTATGAAGAGCCGGAACCGCAGCGCGGCCCGGGTCCGAGCGTGCCTCAAGCCGGAGTGCCGCGCGGGCAGGGCGGCATCATCGCGCCCGAACCTCAGCCCGGCCGGTGATGGACAGAGTAGAAATCGGATTGTCGGAAGGCGCCGCGCGCGCCTTTCGGCTTCCCGTGGTTTTCGGCATTCTGAACATCACACGGGATTCCTTTTCGGACGGCGGGAAGTTCTTGGGGGCCGAGGCGGCCGTCGCCCATGCGCGCGAATTGGTCAGGGCCGGCGCAGGCGTGGTGGATATCGGTGCCGCCGCCAGCAATCCCCAGGCGGAAGCCGTATCCCCGCAGGAAGAAATCGCCCGTCTGGAACCTGCCGTGCGCGCACTGAAGACCGGCGGCGTGGCGGTGTCGATCGACACGTTTGCTCCCGAGGTTCAGACTTGGGCACTCGAACGGGATGTGGAGTACCTGAACGACATCCACGGCTTCGCCGAGCCGAAGCTCTATCCTGTTCTCGCGGGCGGCCGGGCAAAGCTGGTCGTGATGCATGCGGTGCAGGAGCGCGGCAGGGCAACGTCGCTGGATCTGCCGAGCGATAAGATCTTTCAGAGAATCCTCGAGTTCTTCGATGCGCGGTTGACGGCGCTCGAACGCGCGGGGGTCGATCGGTCGCGACTGATCGTCGATCCCGGGATGGGCTTTTTCCTCAGCAGCCGGGCCGAGGCGTCGTTCGAGGTGTTGCGCCGTCTGCCCGAGCTGACGGCGGCTTTCGGGTTGCCGCTGCTGATATCGGTTTCCCGCAAATCGTTCCTTCGCCGGACCGTCCGGCGCACCCCCACGGTCGCCGGCTACGCCACGTTGGCGGCGGAGATTTTTGCAGTTTTCCGGGGGGCGGACTATATCCGCACCCACGACCCGGCCGCCCTGGCCGATGGCCTCGCCGTTTGGGCCGCTGCATTAACCGGTAACACAACGTCACGTTAATCACGCCGACAGGTCTGCTATAAGAGCCGGCACCCGGTCCACGGATAAGGGGCATTTCACGATGACGCGTAAGTTCTTCGGCACTGATGGCATCCGAGGTTTGGCCAACACTCACCCCATGACTCCCGAAGTGGCGATGAAGGTGGGCATGGCGGCGGGGCGTATTTTCACCCGCGGGGAACATCGCAACCGCGTCGTGATCGGCAAGGATACGCGCCTTTCCGGCTACATGGTGGAATCCGCGATGGTCGCGGGGTTCACGGCGGTCGGAATGGACGTGTTCCAGTTCGGCCCGCTGCCGACGCCGGGCGTGGCGATGCTGACGCGTTCGCTGCGCGCGGATCTGGGCGTGATGATCTCGGCCTCGCACAACGCTTATACCGACAACGGTATCAAGCTCTTCGGTCCCGACGGACAGAAACTGTCGGATGCGCGCGAGAGCCAGATAGAGGCGCTGATGCTGAACGGGCTCGAAAAGGGTCTGGCACCTGCGCCCACGATCGGACGCGCCAAACGCATCGACGACGCTCAGGCACGCTACATCGAGCTGGTGAAGGGTACATTTCCCCGCAATCTGAGGCTGGACGGTCTGCGCGTGGTGGTCGATTGCGCCAATGGCGCAGCGTACAAGGTCGCGCCGGCGGTGCTGTGGGAACTGGGTGCGGACATCGTGGCGATCGGTGTCGAGCCAAACGGCGCGAACATCAACCTCGAGTGCGGCTCGACGGCGCCCGAAGCGATGTGTGCCAAAGTCCGCGAAGTACGGGCCGACTTCGGTTTGTGCCTCGACGGCGACGCCGACCGGGTTGTATTGGCGGACGAGCACGGCCGCATCATCGACGGCGACCAGGTGCTCGCGCTGATTGCCAATGGTTGGAGCAAGAGCGGCCGGCTCAAGGGCGGCGGCGTGGTGGGCACAGTGATGTCCAACGCCGGCCTGGAGCGGTTCCTCTCGTCGCTCAACCTCAAGCTGGTGCGGACCGCTGTTGGCGATCGCTACATCATCGAGGAGATGCACAAGGGCGAATTCAACGTCGGCGGCGAACAGTCCGGCCACATTGTCCTGAGGGACTTCTGCACCACAGGCGACGGTTTGATCGCGGCACTGCAGGTGCTGGCCGGCATAGCCCGGGAAGGCAAGCCCGCGAGTCATGTGTGCCATCTGTTCGAGCCGCTGCCGCAGGTGCTGCAGAACGTACGCTTCCGCAAGGGCGCGCCGCTGGAAGATGCGGCGGTGAAGACACGCATCGAAGAATGCCGCAAGAAGCTCAACGGCAACGGCCGCATTCTGGTGCGCAAGTCCGGAACGGAGCCTGTGATCCGCATCATGGCGGAAGGCGACGACGAGAAGACGATCCAGGCCATCGTCAACGAGATCGCTTCGGCCATCGAGGAAGCAGCGACGCCGTGAAGCCGAAGCGGCTCCTGATCATTGCAGGATCGGATTCAAGCGGCGGCGCGGGCATCCAAGCCGACATCAAGACGGCCGCGGCGTTTGGCGTCTACGCCATGACGGCAATCACGGCGATCACCGCCCAGAACACAAAGGGCGTGGCGGCGGTTCATCCAATTCCTGCGGATGTCGTGAAGAAGCAGATCGTCGCCTGCATCGAAGACATCGGCGTCGATGCCATCAAAACGGGCATGCTGGCCAATGCGGCGACCGTCAGGATCGTGGCGGAAGTGCTGAAAAAGCATGCACGCAACATTCCTCTGGTGGTGGACCCCGTGATGGTTTCGACCAGCGGGGCGGCGCTGCTGAAGCCCGATGCGGAGAAGACGGTCATCAGGGACCTGCTTCCCCTGGCTACACTCGTCACTCCCAACCTCCCCGAGGCCAAGCGCCTCACAGGCATGCGGGGGACAGGCCGCGCGGCCCTGCGCATGGCGGCAGCGCGCCTGATCGAAATGGGTGCCAAGGCAGCACTCATCAAGGGCGGCCATTCGACGCGCGTGACCATCGACGATCTGTTGGTGTGGGACGGCGGTGAAGAAATCTACGCGTTCCCGCGCATCAAGACCCGCCATACGCACGGCACCGGGTGCACGCTGGCGACAGCCATCGCCTGCGGACTGGCGCAGGGTCTCTCGTTGCCGTTGGCCGTGTCGCGGGCGCGCGAATACGTACAGGCCGCGATCGCGAGTGCGCCCGGTTTCGGCAAGGGGCATGGTCCGCTCAACCACGCCGTGCCGGGGTTCGCTAAAGCATGATCCATTCAGATTGAATCGGATCATGCTTTAGTTTCTTTGATTTTTGCGCAATTTGGCGGCAAACCGGTTTCCACTTTGCCGGATTGCGCTTTAGGAAAGCGATTTGATCCAGCGCACGATGGCCGCGTCGTCGCTCATGTCTCCGCCGGGCCAGCGCACTTTCGGCTCATACCACACGTTGCTGCCGCGAACCCGGTCTCGATAGACCTTCATGCCGTAACCGAACCTAGCGAGACCGCTCGGCAACTCCACGAAGGCGAGATCGATGTAGTTGGTATCGGCTCCCGTTGGCAGTCCGATCGGCGTGACGCCGGGAAGCTCGTGCATCAGATCGGCGAAATCGAGGCAGGCGCTGCTGCAGGCGCCGTCGGCGAGAAAGTAGACGCGCCCGGTTACGGGATCGAGCGGAGCTGCCGGGTCGATCTTCGGCGAGGGATCGACCACACGCGCCAGGGGCTTTCCCTCACGCAGAGCCTTCCCGATTGCTGCGATGATCGGTTGAAGCTGTGCGGTGTCGAGACCGGCTTTGCCCATCTGCTGCTCGGCCGCCACCACGGCCGCCAGATTGTGCGGCGAGGCACGCCAATCGACCACAAAACCACCCGAGCGCGCTTCCGCACGCTGTTCCCACGCCTCGCCCCAAAATGCCTTGACGATGGCATTTCCCCAGGCGCTGTTCCCGCCCCCATTGCCGCGCACGTCGAACACTACGGTCGACTTCCGCAGCTCGGGCGCATTCTTCTCGATTGCGGCGATCACGCCGCGGATCTGGGTCACTTCCTCATCGGTCTGATAGCCGAAGGTCGGTATGGAGACGATCCATACGCCGTCGATCTGACGCAGGCTTGGCGGCCGCGTCGCAACACCACGCGCCTTGGCGAGGATGTCCTGAAAACGCGAGTCGGGGAATCTCTGCCACTTGAGCGCGACGGGGCCGCTGGAGAACACGCAGGTTTTCAATGTGGCCTGCGGATCGTCGGCAGCCTGATAGAACAGGTGGAAGGCGCGCTCGAAGCGCTGGTGCGGGACGGCCGTGCGCCAGAAATAGGGATCGGTGCGCGCCTTGAGGAGGGCGTCGGTGTCCAGTCCGTCGCAGGACAGTAGCTTGGCACCGGGCGCGACACCGGCCCCAGCCTCGGCGTAGACGACTCCCACGCCGCCATCCACCGACCCGACGACAAAGCCCGGCCATTGGTCGAAGCGCGGAGCATTGTGAAAGCTGACGGCGACATGATTGTCGTTGAAACCGTTGGCGTAGAAGGTCAGCGTGCGCTCGTAATCCTGCAGCGATTGTGCCTCGTGCGCCCGTTGCACGGACAGCTTGAGACCGGACTCGAGCCAGTCGCGGTAGCCGGGGTTCTGCGGATCGACCGGCCCGGGGTGATTGGTCGCAAGGGCGTCGTGCATCGCCCGGACGTCGCCCTCGGCCAGTTCCGCCCAGGGATCGGCAGCGGCTGCAGTCACGCCGCTCGCGATGGCCAA
>Ga0187810_10000427_pt1 | contig 16417 bp, 15 predicted proteins | sample NC_wetland_sal_i_9_FD_132963 | JGI IMG/M metagenome (GOLD analysis project Ga0187810, IMG submission 132963) | Wetland sediment microbial communities from Neuse River Estuary, North Carolina, USA - ASW_5 | ecosystem: Environmental > Aquatic > Freshwater > Wetlands > Sediment | place: USA: North...
ATCGCCGCTTCGAAAGTACGGCAGCATCTCGCGGCCAAAGCCGCCAACTTTGCCGTCCGGCAGAATCGGTTCGAGACCGTAGCCGACCTCCGTCCAGTATTTGTGATCGTCCACGGCCACCAGGATTAGGACACCCCGATCCGTCCCTTTTGGCCCCACTCCCCATTTCTTGAACAGCTGGTTTGCGAAATCCGCCGCCGTGTTTCCTTCGAGCGTGTGGATGGTCACAACGGCGATTTGCGCGCCAGCCTTCTGGTCCAACTCCTGACAGAGCTCCGTGAGATGAGCGGTCGTTTCGGCGGAAAGCACTCCGGCGAAGTCATTGACGTAGCCGACAGGAGAAAGCGAGGCGACCTTCTCGGCTCGCGCTGGACGAGCGCCGCCGAGTGCGATTGCCGCGACAATGGCCAGCACCAAAGCTGACATTCGCCCAACTTTCATGCCCGAGCGGCGCGTTTGACAAACTTCGGATCGTCGGCTAGTGTTGATGATTCCGTTCCACTCAACAAGGAGATTTGAATGCCGCAGGGAACGCCAACAAAGATAAAGAAGCGCAAGAAGTCCGTGTTGAAGCGCGCGCGCCAGTCCCACGTTCGGGCCGAATTCAACCGCGCCAACCGGACTCGCGTGCGCACCATCATGAAGCGCATGCGCGCGGCGCTGGCGGCCAGTGACGTCACCGCGGCCACGACTATGTTGCGGCCCACGCTCTCCGCGATTGACCGCGCCATCAGCAAGGGCGTGCTCGAGGAAAACACCGCGAACCGCTACAAGTCGCGCTTGAACCTGGCGTACAACGCTCTTCGCGCTCCCAAGCCCGCTTAGTTTGCCCGTCGCCAACGCCATTTTGTTTTTCGGCATTCGAAACCTCGCGCTGCTGCGGCCGCGCGTCCTCACGCAGACCTTGCCGCCGCGGCTTCGCGGGTCAGCTCGGCCACCAGAAACTCCATCACTGCACGCTGGTTGGACGCTCCCGATTTCACGCGGCTATCGGCTTCATATAGGGCCATTAGACCCGCTGCCAGCTGATCGCGAGAAAACTTTCGCGCGCTGCGCACCGCGAGTTCTGCCGTCTCCGGCCGCATGCGAAGGCGTGAGGCGGCCTGCCAGCCCGAAGTCCCAGCGGGAAGTTGTTGCGCTTCCATCAGCTTCCGGAACATCCAAGCCATCCCCCCGATGGTCATGGCCGGCGCTTCCCCTTCGCGAAGAATGGTATCCAGAAACTCGAGCGCGCGCTTCGGCTGGCGCGACGCCAGCATGTCCGAAAGCTCCCAGACCGAATATTTCCTGGCCGAAATCGTCAGCGCTTCGACGTCTTTGCATGTCACGCGCCGGGCATCGCCGACATATGCGGCCAGCTTCTCGATTTCCGTGCGAATGGCTGCCAGTTCGCCGTTCAAAGATTCGGAGAGTTCGCCCGCCGCGTCCGCGTCAATCTCCACGCCGACCTCGTGCGCCAGATCGGAGGCGAACTCCGCGGCCAGCGCGATTCGAGCGGTCAAATCGTCGGAAAGCTCCGTCGAGACAACGAGCATGCCCTCGGCCAAAGTTTTTGCGAGCTTTGTGCGCTGATCGAGCGCTTCAGACTCAAACACGAGGGCGGTAAACGGCGCGGGGTTCTCCAGGTACGCGCCGAGAATTTTCAGCATGGCATCGCGCGAGTCGTCGCCGAGCCGCTCCCACGCGTTGACTTCGTCCACGACGAGCACCTGGCGCGGCGCGAGCATGGGCAGCGTTTGAGCCTGGCCCAGGATCATGGCGAGATCGTCGTCTTCGGCGGAATACCGCGTGACGCCCCAGTCGCGCGCCGCCTCGGGAACCATGGTTTCGATGATTTTCTTCCGGCACACTTCGCGCAGATAGCGGTCCGCGCCGAGCAGCAGCACTCCGCCGATCGGCGTTCCTTTGGCCAGCCGCCGGAGAAATTCGTCAGGCTTCAGACCGGGCATCAAAAATTCTCCAAAACGTCGGCCACGAGCCGCGATGCAAAATCATGCGCCAGGCGATCCATCGCCGGGCCTTCTTCCTGAAAGAAGCTGGCGATATCGGTCGAAGTTTCATAAGGCTGCCGGAATACAAATTTGTCGTTGCGATAGAGCACCTTGTGGGTCTCGCGATCTTCCAGTCGCACGCGCGTGGTCACCGTGACCAGCATCGTCGTCGTACGTCCGGTGGTCGGATCAAACACGATTGAGCTTGCCTCGATGGCGTCAATTTCGCCGCGCAGCACGGCATCGGCAGCCTCGGGGTTGGCGACTACGCGATATTTTGTGCGCGACAATAATTCCCGCACCAGCGCTTCCGTCAGCCGCTGCTCGATGCGGTATCGGTTTGTCTTATTCACCAGCGACGGAACCGCGATCACTTTGATTCCGGGCGGCAGTCGCGACGCGCGCCCGCCCACGCCGTAGCCGCAGGACGCCAGCAACATGGCCAGGGCGATCATGGAGCCTAGCGATGCTCCCGCGATGAACCTAGGACGCAAGGAGCCTCTCCGCGATAGCGATTGCGTTCGCCACCGGCACGCGCAAGTTATCCGCCGCCCCCCAGAGCCACACGCCGTTTGTAACGCCGGCATCGCGCTCCGGCCGCGCGAGAACGGGCTGCGCTTCACCGGCGACGCTGACGTTGCTCGGCGGCATATCTTCCTCTCCCGCGATTTTCAGCCCTGCCGACTCCAGCCGCTCGGTCAGCTCGGCGAGGTCCGGCGGCGACGCAAATTCCGCCCAGGCCGAAAACGTGTGCGCGTAAAAGACCGGCGCCTGCACGAGCATGATCGCCGGCAGCGCCGCTCGCCCTTGGAGATACGCGTGCATCTCCTTCTCGATCCGGGTGCGGGCGTCGGCCAGCAGTTCTCGGCTCGCTTCGCCAAACCGCGCCAACAGATTAAACCCGACTTGCTCGTCGAACACTTCCTTCGTGAAGGGCTCAAAGGAAAGCAGCTTGACGACTTGCGCTTCCAATTCTTCGACGCCTTCCTGCCCGCGCTCGGAAACGGGCTGCAGAAATGTGATCGCAAGCCGCTGCAAGCCGAGCGCCGCCAGGGCTGCCGAAAGAGTCACGGCCACGATGGAAGGCGCCGACGGCGCAACAATTATATTTCGCTTACGGTTCCCGGCCATTCCTTCCGGGGGCCGGAGAATGGCCTCGAGCCGAGGAATCCAAGTCTGCGCCCCGTTTTCCGCCGCAAGTCCGCCGCTCAAATCAATCACCATTGCGCCGGCTTGTTCGGCTGCAGACGCATGACGCGCGGCAAACGCGGGCGAACCCGTGAAAAACACAATTCGCGCGCCGAGAAAACTGTCGTCCTCCACCGTTTCGATTACGGCAGGCTCGCCGGCGGCTTCGGTGAGCGTGCCCGCGGCGAACTCTTCGTCCAGCAAGCCAAGCTCAGCAGCTGCTAGAGAGCTCTCGCCGAGCGCCTGCTTCAATTCCTTTCCGCGAAGTAAGGAAGCGCCCGCGATCACGATGCGCAGGAAATCGCCGCGGCCCGACATGACTCAGGCGGGGTGCGAAACCAAACGATGGCGCACGAAGCGGACGACGTGCCACGCCACTCCAAAAAAGACGTAAGACGTGGCGATCGTCATCAGCACCGGCTGCGAATAGAAAACGATGGAGCCAAACAGGAGGGCCATGACCACAAACATCACGGAGGGCTGTCGTTTGGCCCAGGGCATATCCTTGAAGCTGCGGTAGCGCACCGTGCTTACCATTAGCGCTGCAACAACCGTCATCACAGCCAGCCATCCCACCGACCACCGCCAGTCTTCGATGGGGTCGTTCAGCGCATGCACCGTGGCCGCGATTACTCCCGCCGCGGCGGGGCACGGCAGGCCGACGAAATATCGCGAGCCACCCGGGGCCATGCCATGCACGTTAAAACGCGCCAGGCGCCACGCCGTGCAAACGACGAACGCGAGGCTGATCAGCCAGCCGAACTGATAAATGTGGCGCGCTTCGACCGCGTCGCTTTGCAACATTCCGCGCACGCCCCAGGTAAACGCCAGAATCGCTGGCGCAATCCCGAAGCTGACCATGTCGGCCAATGAATCCAGTTGCTTGCCGAATTCGCTCGAGGTTCCCAGCGCGCGCGCAGCAAAACCGTCGAGTGAATCGAAAAGAATCGCGAAGCCAAGCGCACAGGCTGCATGATCCAAGTCTGCGACGCCGCCTTTGAGGGTCGCCAGGATTGCGTAGAAACCGCACAAAAGATTGGCGACTGTGAGAAAGCTGGGAAATAAGTAGACGCCCCGGCGCAAATGTTGATTGGGCCGCGAGCCCGGGAAGCCCAGCTCCTGTTGTGTTTGATCGTTCATCGCCACCTGGCCAGTACGCTCGATCCCCCCGCGACGTGCTGTCCTGGCTTGACTTCAAATTCGACGCGGTCCGGAAGCCAGACATCAACCCGAGAACCGAATCGTATCATACCCACGCGCTCTCCCCGTGCTACAACATCGCCCACTGCTTTCCAGAATATAATCCGGCGGGCAATCCATCCGGCGATTTGTTTGAAGACGACGTCGCCGTGCTCGGTGGTCATGCGAATCACGTTTTGTTCGTTTTCGGCGGACGCGCGCCCGCGCATCGCGGCGTAAAACCGCCCGTGGCGATAGTCCAGCGACGCAATGCGGCCCGCCGCCGGAGCGCGATTCACGTGAACGTCGAAGATCGAAAGGAAAATGCTGACGCGCCGCCCCGATACTCCGTGGTCGAGCTCGTCCACAATCTCCATCACGCGGCCGTCGGCGGGAGAAACGATCGCCAGTGGGTCTTGCGGAGGCACGCGCTCGGGATCGCGGAAGAAATACAGCACGAATGCGCCCAGCGCAAGCAGCGCTCCCGCCGGCCAATACCAGCGCAGCGCGATTGCCGCGGCGGCCGCCAACAGCGGCACTGCAGCAAATTTATATCCGTCTTTGACCATCGCGTCCCTGCGGGGCGCGCAATCACACACCACCGCGCGGCCGCGTTCATTCTATCTCAGATTGTCGAGCAGCCGAGCACGCGGCGCGGCAGCTATTGTGCGACCGGACTCTGCGCCATTCGTGCCACGCGCTGTTCCATCGCGTCTTTCACGCGGAGTTTCAATTTTTTCAGGGTGACTTGCTGCTGGAGGTCTTCCAAACTGAGGAAAGAGGCCTTGGAGAGTTGTTCGAGCTGTGTTTCGTATCGCGAATGCTCTTCAGCGAGCCGTTGCAGTTCGGCATCGCTTTGCATCAGGTGCTCCCGGATCTCCCGAGGCAAGATGGGCATCTTGCGCCTCCTGATTGTGAATATTGTGTTGCATGGCGGCACAAACCTAGCACAACCCCCGGCCCCGTCCAAGCGTTTTCAACAGAATTCGGCTAGCGGAAGTGTCCGGGAAAACAAGAGGGCGTCTTCTGCAGGATTCTGATAATACGCCTTTCGGAGGCCGGACTGCGAAAAACCTAGCGCCCGATAAAACGCAATCGCGGCATCATTCCCGGCGCGCACTTCGAGAAAAACTTTTCGCACTCCCGCCTTGCAAGCCTCCCGAAAAGCAAAATCGAGAAGCGCCGCCGCGATTCCCCGCCTGCGGTACGCAGGCGAGACCGCCAGATTGAGGAGCTCAAATTCGTCCGCGGCGCGTCTTCCAATCACAACGCCCACGACACACCCTTCTGACACTGCGATCCACGGATCGTATCCGGAGGCCAGAAGCCCTGCGAGTGCACCTTCCGTCCACCGGCTTGCTTCGGGTATTTCCGCAAGCAACTCAGCTACTTCATGAAGATCGGTGGCAGTCATGCCGCGGATAATTCCTGCACGCTTCCGCGGACGCTGCGATGTCAGGCCCCTTTCCACATGGCCTCCGCATCTGAGCGGCGCACGTAATTTGCGTCCAGCCCGAGTGCGTCCGTCAGCGCGCCGCGCTTGGCCCGCTCGAAGCCAATGCGCCCAATCATGGGCGCAAGCACTCCAGAAACTCGCGCTGCGACGAGACCATCGCAACCGTGGCTTTGTAGAGCGGCCGACATCACTTCTGGCGTAGGAGAGACAATTCCTGGTTTCTCGGCGCCACAGCGGCGCCTCAGCAATTCGAGGTACTCGCTGGGAGATGAAACTAAGTCCTCAATGACTTGCTCCAATTCCGTCGAGCCGCCTGTACCTCGCCGGTAGAGCCCGCCGTAAACCTGTCCTCGCCGCGCATCCATAACTGGTGCAATCAGGCTTAACCCTGCAGCCGCCTGCGTGGCAATCGCTTCCAGGCCGCTGACCGCCGCGATCGGCTTTCCGTAAACCTCAGCCCAGGCCTTCACTGCGGTAAGTCCCACGCGCAGGCCCGTGAACGACCCGGGACCGAACGAAACCGCGTACAGGCCTATATCCTTCAGGTCGAAATTCCCCTTCTGCTTGAGCGCACGTAAATCGCGAAATAGGCGCTCGGAGTAGGGCGTTTCCTCTCTCCCGTGGACCTCGGCGAGCTCTGTGCCGTCGTCAAGAAGCGCGATGCTGCCCTGCTGCGTGCTCGTATCCACGGCCAGAATCAGCATGCACGGCATATTAACGCATTTGGGCAGCTCTGTATGCGCTCGGCGGGGAGCTTTTGATTGACACCCAAGCCATGATCGCACAGCAATTCGCGTGCCAATTGCGCATCGAATTTTTCTTTAACTCGCTGATTCTAGAAGAAATAACTTGACTTGAACGTTGCATACGCCCAGAATGGTTATGGAGTTCTCGGGGGGGCATCCCAACCATGGATTACAAGATCGGGGACAAAGTTGTCTATCCCAACCACGGTGTAGGCGTCATCGAGCAGATCAATTTCGGCGTGCTCAATGGCCGCACCGAAAAGTATTACATGCTACGCATCTTTTCGAGCGGGCTGAAGGTGATGGTGCCTTCGACCAACGCCATCGCTGTCGGGCTTCGCCCGGTGATTCGAAATGGCGAGACGTTGAAGGTCCTTACATTTCTGGAGAAGGGCAAGCCGAATTCGCATCACGACTGGAAGCATCGCTTCAAGGAGAACTCGGAGCGAATGCGGACCGGCGCGTTGATCGAGGTCGCCGCGGTCCTGAAAAGCCTTGTAGCTCTGAGCCGCACCAAGCCGCTCTCATTCCGGGAAAAGAAAATGCTGGAACGCGCCAAATTCCTTCTGGTCAGCGAGATGGCCACGGCGCGAAACACTTCCACGGAGACGATGGAAGGTGCGCTGGTGAAGTCACTTGCCAAGGCGCGGCTGCAAATGCCGGAGGCCATGGAAAAGGCGGAAGGCGCGGAGTTCTAGACTCTGCATCAGGGTTCAACCCGGAAATCATCGCCCCGGAGGGTCATCCCTCCGGGGTTTTCATTTCTCACGTCTTCTTAGTGGACCGGGTCAACTCAGGGGAAGCACCGCCTCGGCGTTCAGATCCTCGCCGGCGAGGTCTCCAGCAAGCAGGTGGGGATACGCGGCGGCTGCAATCATGGCAGCGTTGTCGGTGGAAAGATGCCGACTGGGAAAGAAGACCGGCCGCACGCGCGATTCCCTTTCAAACGTGGCGCGCAACTCGGAATTTGCGGCCACGCCTCCAGAGACGAGCACAGACTTTGCCCGCGTTTCTTCGGCTGCGGCGAGCGTGCGCGAAACCAGATCATGCACGACCGCAGCCTGAAAATTGGCCAGCAACCACAACGTGTGCGCGCTGCACATTGGCAGCAGCTCCGCCGCGCTCCTCTTTCCCAGCTTGAGCGTGGCGCGCCGCGCCTCGATTTCTGGTTCCAGTTCGGGGTGTGCCCGCACGTGATACAGCACAGCGGTTTTAATCCCGCTGAAGCTGAAGTCGTACGGATTCCCTCGCATCTTGATGGGGCCGAACCGAGGCACATCTGCGGCATTGAGCCCGTCGGCTTTTGCGGCAAGCTGGTCAATCACCGGCCCGCCCGGATAACCGAGCGCGAGCAGCTTGGCCACTTTGTCGTATGCCTCTCCGGCAGCATCATCGCGCGTCCCGCCGAGCCGGCGGTAGTGAAAGCGGCTCGCAGCAGCATCGCCGTTGCCGCCTTCCCGTTCAACGAAATAAAGCAGCGTATGCCCGCCCGAAACGATCAGGCAGACTGCCGGCAGCTCGGGCATCTTTTCGGTGCGCGCAGCCTCCAGAAACACCGAGCGGACGTGGCCTTCGAGGTGATTCACCGGGATCAGCGGTTTGCCCAGTGAGAGCGCGAGAACTTTTCCGTACGTCACACCGACAAGCAGCGACCCGACCAGACCTGGCCCGCGCGTCACTCCGATGGCGTCAATGTCGGCGAGCCCGAGGCCGGCCTGTTCGAGCGCCTCGCGCACGACCGGCACGATGCGCCGCAAGTGCTCGCGCGAAGCGAGTTCGGGCACCACGCCGCCATACTTTCGGTGGATATCAACCTGCGAGGCCACGACGCTGGAAAGAATCTTGACGCCATCGGCTACCGTTGCCGCCGCCGTCTCATCGCACGACGTTTCGATTCCGAGAATCTTCACCGTCCGCAAGCGTTTCACTCCGCGTCGCGCTGCATTCTTTCGCACGCTCCTGAAATGTTAGCACGTCTTCGCGCCGGGGTTTCGCGCCTCTGCCTGGGGCATGGCTTCTGAATTTCTTCGAGGCGTGTTTATCGTTGCCCGCGTCTTTAGAGTCGGGGCCTTGGGGGCGTCTAACCGAAAACCCCGCGTCTGAGGACGCGGGCTACAGCAGAATCAACGCCTCGGTTTAGCATTCGTACCCGTGCGCCACGCTTTCGGGTTTAGAAGTGAGGGGGGAGTCTCGACCTGGTGCACGATTCGGCCCGCGGACGAGGCATTTGCCAAACGGCCTCCTGATGCGGCTTTCAACACGCCTTGGTCGCTGCGCGCATTGACAGAAGGCGAACGCGCCACTTATCGTGGACAGCGGCGCACCTCACACTCATGAGGGAAAAACCAAAGCGAGTTCGCAAAGCGGTCTTGCCGGTCGCGGGATTGGGCACACGCTTTCTGCCGGCGACGAAGGCGCAGCCCAAAGAAATGCTGCCCGTCGTGGACAAGCCCCTGGTGCAATACGTCGTCGAAGAATGCGCCGCCTCGGGCATCGAGAACGTCATCATCGTCACAGGCCGCGGCAAGAACACCATTGAGGACCACTTTGACCGCTCGCCCGGCCTGGAACGTTTTCTCGAAAGCAAAGGCCGCGCTGATCTGGCCGAAATGGTCCGCAAAATCGGCAACATGGCTCATTTCAGTTACACGCGGCAGAAAGAGCCGCTCGGTTTGGGTCATGCGGTCCTCACGGCCATGGAGCTGGTCGGCGACGAGCCCTTTGCGGTTCTGCTCGGCGACGTCATTATCCCAGGCCCGCACCCGGCGACGCGCCAGCTCGTGGAAGTCTTCGAAGCCACTGGCATCGGCGCCATCGCCGTTGAGGAAGTTCCACGCGAGAAAGTCGGCCTTTACGGAATCGTGGACGCTCAGCCGGTCAATGATCCGCGCTGGGGAGACAAGCTGATGCGCATCCGCGACTTGGTCGAAAAACCAAAGCCCGAGGATGCGCCATCGAATTTCGGCGTCACCGGTCGTTACGTGCTCCCTCCCGAAGTCTTCGATTGCCTGCAACGCACCAAGCCCGGTCGCAGCGGTGAAATCCAACTGACCGACGCGCTCCGCTTGCTCGCCAAGGAACACGGCCTGCTGGGATACATCTGCGACGGGAAGTCATACGATGCGGGCGACAAGCTCGGATTCTTGAAAGCCACGGTCGAGCTTGCCCTCGAAAACCCCGAGTTCGGCGCCGATTTCCGTTCCTACCTGCGCTCGCTCAAACTGTAGCGCCCGGATCGCCGCGCGCAAATTTGCCGCGGCGGCGGCGTTTGAAGTAGACTTGCAAATTCACTACAGTGTATTCGGGCGGGCTTTGCCGGATTTTCCGGTCGTGTCCGCCGACCTCGGGAGAATTGCCGATGCTGGTCGTCATGCAGTCGCACGCCACCGAAGAGCAGGTCCGCGAAGTCTGCCGGCGGATCGAGGCGCTCGGGCTGCGCGCGCACACCATTCCTGGCTCGCTGCGGACGGCCATCGGCATCACCGGCAATAGCGGCGCGGTGGATCTGGGCGCGCTGGAATCGCTTCCTGGCGTGGTCGAATGCATTCCGGTCAGCAAGCCGTACAAGCTGGTCAGTCGCGATGCCAAAGAAGAAGACACGATCGTGCGCATTCCCACGCCTTCGGGGGATGTCTCCTTCGGCGGCGAGTGCATTGCTCTCGTCGGCGGCCCTTGCGCGATCGAGTCCCGCGAGCAGGCGCTGGCCATTGCCGAGCAAGTCGCGCAGGCCGGCGCACGGCTATTTCGCGGCGGCGCCTACAAGCCGCGCACGTCTCCGTACAGTTTTCAGGGACTTGGCGAGCCGGGCTTGCAAATCCTCGCCGAGGTACGCGAAAAATTCGGTCTCGGCATTGTGACTGAGGCGGTGGACAACGAGAGCCTCGACTTGGTCGAGAAATACGCGGACGTGATCCAAATCGGCGCGCGCAACATGCAGAATTTTTCGCTGCTCAAGCGCGCCGGCCGCGCAAAGAAACCGATCCTGCTCAAGCGCGGCATGTCGGCGACACTCGACGAATTCCTGATGGCCGCCGAGTACATCCTGTCCGAGGGAAACTATCGGGTAATTCTGTGCGAGCGCGGAGTGCGCACCTTCGCCGATCATTCGCGCAATACGCTCGACCTCACCGTCGTGCCCGCCGTGAAGCGCCGCAGCCATTTGCCGATCGTCGTAGACCCCAGTCACGGCACCGGCGTGCGCCACAAAGTCCTGCCGCTTTCGCGCGCCGCGGTGGCCGTCGGCGCAGACGGCCTGCTCATCGAAGTCCACCATCAGCCCGATCGCGCGTTGTCCGACGGAATGCAATCCATTCTCCCAGCCGAGTTCCGCCAAATCGTTGAAGAAGCCCGCCTGATCGCCGCGGTCTTACATCGCACGATTAATTAGTCCTTTTGTGTCAGAATCCTGGCCTCAGCGTGAAGCGCCGCATTCCATACCGCGTGCTCATTCCCCTGCTGCTGTTGCTCTCGTTGGCGGCGGGTGAAATTGCGCGCGAGCACCGGCCCACATTTCTTCGCCCCGGCCTGCATCTATACGCGTACGTCGGAAATGCGGGCGACGGAACGGTTTCCGTCGTGGACTTGATTGGACTCGCCACGGTCGCGACCATTCCTGTGGGCCCATCGCCGTCAGGGCTGCGCGCCCATCCCACGCGCGATCAGATTTGGGGAGTCTCCACCACGGATGGCTACGCGTGGGTGATTGATACGCGGGAGGGCCGCGTCGAGGGGCGCATCTACGTTGGCGCTGCGCCGTTCGCTGTGGATTTTTCGCGCGACGGCCGCTTCGCCTACGTCGCCGCTTCCGGAGCGAACACTCTTTCGGCGATTGATTGCACGACCGGCCGCGTCGCCGCTCGCGCGCATACAGGACGCCGGCCGTGGCTCGCGCGCGTCACGCCGGACGGCAAACAGGTGCTTGTTCCGAACCGCGAAGATTCCACGCTCGGGATTTACGACGCGCAAACGCTCACATTAATCGCCACCGTCGGCGTCGCAACCCACCCCGAACAAGTCGTCGTGCTTCCAGACAGCTCCACGGCTTTCCTCTCGGCCACTGGATCGAATGAGGTTTCCGTTGTGGACCTGCGCCGGCAATTGCTCATCGCCAATCTGCGCCTGGAGGGAACTCCGTCCGCCTTGCTGCTGAAACCAGATGGCGGCGAACTGATTGTGACCATTCCGGATGCGCACGGTTTGGAAATCATTGACACGTGGCGAACGGAAATCGAGCAATCGCTGGTCACAGGTTCGGCGCCCACCGACGGCACCATGACCTCCGACTCCTCGACGTTGTTCGTTTCTGATCCCGCCGCGGGGCGAGTCACACCCATCGAAATCAGCCACCGCCGGCTGCTGCCGCCGATTCCCGTCGGACGCCAGCCCGGCGCATGCGCACTCGATCCGAACGGCGATCTGCTGCTGGTGACAGACGAAAACTCCGGCGATCTGGCCGCAGTTTCCGTCCGCTATCCCAGCATCATTCCCAGGCAGAGTTTTCCGCTGATTACGCTGATTCCGGTGGGCTCGCGTCCGCGCTCGATCGCCATCAAACTCTTCTAATTTCCGGCGGGCTTTGAGCCTTCGCCGATGGGCCAGGCGAAATTCTCTTCGCCGAGTTGAATCTCGATCATGCCTTCGGCGGGGAGCACGTCCACGGGCAAGCCGCCCTCCCAGAGCGTAGCGTTCAGAGAAAAGGATTTTCGATCGCCGAGGGCGAGCATCTTCTTCTCAATGGAGATCTCGAAGATTTTGTCGGAGGCCACTTCAACCGTGGGATCAGGCCCCAGCAGGCAGAGCTCGCCAGTCTCGATCATGTAACCGGCGACGCGCCCCAACTCAATGCGCACAACCAGGCGCAACTCCTGTTCCGCGCGCAGAACGACGCGGAATTCGGCGCCGCGCATTTCGGCGAGCGCGCCGGGGGCCGTATCGATCCGCAGGAAGAAATGGCCGTCATCGAAGCCGTAGTGGAATTCGTGCAAGAGATAGGCGCGCGCGTGCATGGCGCTCAAGCGCCGGTCGGCCGAATATAGGCCGGCGCCGAGCCATTCAAAGTAGGTCGTCTCGCGTCCGTCCACGCTGACTTTGAGATACGCGGTCGGCGGAACGACGACCGCGCGCTCCAGCACGAATTTGATCGGCTCGGCCAGCACGTCCGGCGCATCCACGCCTACAGCGAGATACACCTCGGTCAGGAGTTGGCGGTAGAACGCATCGAATTCGGCGTCATTCACCGAGCTGTGCTCGGGACCGTACCACCAGCACCAGTCGCTGCCTTCGGCGGCAAGCAGCGCGTCGTAGGAAGCCGCGAGTTGCTCGGGACCCACGGCGCGCGCATCGCCCCGCGCGGCTCTCTCCACCTCGGAGGCGTAAAAATCGCGCGCCTCGCGCAAGTGCCGCCACGCGGTGATGTCTTCGGCCGAACCGATCCAGATGTCGAAGTTCGCATTGATCCACGAGGCGGGAAAGATTCCGCCGTTCGCGGGAATTTCTCCCGCCGCAGCGATCGCTTCGCTCGCCGTCATCGCGCGTATGTCGGGATCGCTCTCGATGCGCCGGTAAAACTGGCGCAGGAATTCCCGTCCGTTGCCGGGGTAATACTCCCACGCGTTCTCTCCATCGAGGATCAGCGAAACCGTCAGCGGCCGGCCGATCTCCACTCGCTCGCCGATGGCGCGGATGCGCCGGTGAAGATCCTCCGCCGCCGCAACGGAATCCATCCGGCTGTAGACGAAGCCAACCAGGTCCGATAAATAGTGGTCTCGAAAAAGTCCTGTGATCTCCCCGCCGGCAATCTGAAAGCGAAGCGGCGAATAAAGCCGCGCGGCGTTATCGGGTACTCCGGCGGCGTCGCGGCCGAAGCCGAGGTGAAGCGTGTGACCGAGCACGCCTTCGTCGGTCGCAAACCATTTGAATCCGGCTTCGGCGGCCAGCGCCAGCGTTTGATCCGACACGGAACCTTCCGAAGGCCACAGGCCATCGGGCGCGCGGCCGAACACACGCTCGTGATATTTCCTTGCGCGCAGGAGTTGTTCGCGGGCGTCTTCCGGGTGGCGGAATGCAGGCACGAACGCCGGCGTCGAAGGGCTCGAAACGCGCGCAATGTCGGTGTCACAAAGCAAAGGCAGGATCGGATGGTAATAGGGCGTCGCGGAGATTTCGATTTGGCCCGCGGCGGACGCGCGGCGGTATTCGGGCAAAACTCGCGCGAGCAATTCGAGTTGTTTCGCGCGCAGATCCAGCTTGTCCAGCTCGGTGAAGTCAGAACCCTTGGCCGCGAGCCGCGAGACAACCGGATCCGCGGCGAGATATTCCTCGTCCATCCAGGCGAGCTGGGAAAGGACCTGGAGGTCGCGCCAGTCGCGCTCGCTGAACGTTTGCAAGACGCGCTCGGAGCCGGAGGCCTGCGCCCAGTCGTGCAACTCCACGAATCGCGGCCACCGCGCCATCAGCCTTTCGCGATTCACCTGGAACGCGCGCTCCAGGATTTCCTCGCGATCGTGCGTGGTCAAGTTGTCGAACGGAGTGAAGGCGGTGGAAAACCACGGCTCGTCGAATTTCCCGCTGGCGTACTCCTCGAGCTGCGCGCCCAGGGAAGGCACCACGTTAAACGTCGCATGGACGCCCGGAAACGCATCCAGCACGCGCACCATCCCCCAGTAATCCTTCAGCGCGTGCAGGCGCGTCCACGGCAATACATACCGGCCATTCGAGGGATCGCGGTACGCCGGCTGGTGCATGTGCCAGACAATCACCAGATGGATGCGATTCATCCCGCGTCCGCCTCCGGGCGCGGGCCGGGCAACGTGCTAGAATGGCCCTCGTTCTCGATGCGTATCATTGACCGGTACATCTGCCGCGAGATTCTTTCCCACACGCTGCTGGGGCTCGCCGTTTTCACCTTCGTTTTTTTCGTGCCCAAGCTAGTGCAGTTGATGGACTTGGTCGTGCGCCACTCAACGTCCTGGGACACGCTGGGGCTCCTTTTTCTCTGCGTATTTCCCAGCGTATTGAGCTTCACCATGCCGATTGGAGTTCTGGTCGGCGTCTTGATCGCGCTGGGCCGCATGTCAGCCGACAGCGAATTAATCGCCATGAGTTCACTCGGCATGGGGATGCGCCGGCTGCTCGTGCCGGTGATGGCGCTGGCAGTGGCAGCCACACTGGTCACGCTCGCGATGACGCTCTGGCTCGGGCCCGCCTCGGTGCGTACCACACGCATGCTCGAGGACCGCCTGCGGGCCGGGCAGGCCTCGTTCCAGGTTACGCCACGTGTGTTCGACGAGCGTTTCCCCCGCCTGGTTCTTTACGTAAATGATGTCGAGGCGACCGCCACGCGCTGGCACGGCGTCTTTCTTGCGGGAACAGACACGAAAGACGTTGCACGCCTCACGTTGGCCGAGGAAGCGATTGTAATTGCCGACCGGAGTCAGCGCAAGCTGGACTTGCATTTGCGCCGCGGCAGCATCCACGAGTACGACATGAAGGACCCGGATCATTATTCGATCTCCGCGTTCGGCGAACGGGATTTGCCGATCGAACTGGTCAGCGACGAAAAAGAAATCTCCTCGGCGCCGCCGCTGGAGGCACGCTCGGTGAGAAGTCTGCTGTCCGAGCGCGGTCCGGGGCGCCGCGACGCCCGAGTCGAAGTGCAGCGCCGGTTCGCTTTTCCCCTGGCCTGCGTTTCGTTCGCACTGCTGGCCATGCCGTTGGGCGCTCGGCCCCGGCGCGGAGGCCGCGCCGCCAGCTTTCTCATCACGCTCCTGCTGATTTCGGGCTACGACTTGATGTTTACGGTCGGAGCGGGCCTGGCTAAAGAGGGCTCGTTGCCGGTCTGGATCGGAATCTGGTCCGCTAATATTGCGACGATTGCTCTCGGCATCGCACTGCTTCCGCGGATGGAACGAATGCCCGGCAGCTCGGGCTGGGGGCGAATGGTCGCGGCGGTGGAAAACTGGCGGCTTTGGAAAATCTTTGCGCCGCGCACCGAAGACGGCCCCCGTTCCGGTGATTCGCAAGCCCCCGCGGGCGGGGTCCGGCCGCGCCCGCGGTACGCTCGCCGCAGCGGCATTCCACAAGTCCTCGACTTATACATGCTCAAGAATTTCTCTTACTACTTCCTCCTGCTGACCGCGGGCTTTGTAATTCTCTTTGAGGTTTTCACTTTCTTCGAGCTGCTCGACGATATCGCGCTGCATCGCGCCAGTCTGCTCGAAGTGCTGAACTATTTTCGTTATTTGGGCTGCTACATGTTTTACAAACTTGCGCCGCTGGCGGCGCTGGTGGCGGCGCTGGTCACCCTCGGCGTGATGACCAAGAACAACGAGATCGTGGCATGGAAGGCGAGCGGCGTCAGCCTTTATCGCCTCTCGCTGCCTCTCTTTCTGGCTGGACTGGCCATCGCCGCCGGTCTGGTCGCGCTCGACGACACTTATCTTCCCTACTTCAACCGCCAGCAGGACGCCTTGCACAACCGGATCAAGGGCCGGCCGCCGCAGACTTATCTTTCCCCGCGCCGGCAGTGGATCTTTGGTGAAAACTCGAAGGTATATAACTACCAGCTCTTCGACCCGGACCAGCAAATGTTCGGCGGCCTGAGTGTGTATGAACTCAACCCCAGGACGTTTGAGTTGCGCCGCCGAATTTTCGCGCAGCGCGCGCGGTGGGATGCCACGCAGAAAACCTGGATTCTGCAGTCGGGCTGGGTGCGCGACTTCGACCACGGCCAGGTTTCCAGCTATGTTCCGTTCCTGGGCCACGCGCTCGCCGAGCTGAATGAGCCGCCTTCCTACTTTAACCGCGAAGTGCGGCAGTACGACCAGATGACCTGGTGGGAGCTGCGCCAGTATATCAGC
>Ga0187810_10000428_pt1 | contig 16399 bp, 10 predicted proteins | sample NC_wetland_sal_i_9_FD_132963 | JGI IMG/M metagenome (GOLD analysis project Ga0187810, IMG submission 132963) | Wetland sediment microbial communities from Neuse River Estuary, North Carolina, USA - ASW_5 | ecosystem: Environmental > Aquatic > Freshwater > Wetlands > Sediment | place: USA: North...
AAGAACAGCAGCCCCGTGCCGGGGTAGTTGAAGATCTGCTCGATCACCAGGCCCGCGGTGAACAGCCAGGGAAGGGACAGCCCGAGCAGCGTGATGATGGGCAGCATCGAGTTCCTGAGCACATGGCTCCAGAGGATCTTGTGCTCGGGCAGGCCCTTCGACCTGGCCACCTTGATGTAGTCCTGGGCCAGGCTCTCGATCGCCGAGGCGCGCATATAGCGACTGAACAGCGCGAAGTTGATCAGTACCAGGGTCAGCACGGGAAGCACGAGCGCGAGCGGATCGGTGAGCACCTGGCTCAGGGTCGTGCCCTGCGGTGCCTCGGGCGGGAAGACCCGGAAACGGGCGGAGAGCAGGTCGATGAGCAGCAGCGCGAGCCAGAAGGTCGGCATGGAGTACAGCAGGAACGAGACGGCGGTCAGGCCGTGGTCAGCGAGCCGGTTGCGGCGGACCGCCTGCGCGATGCCGATCGGGATCGCGATCACCGCGGAGATGAGAAACGAGATGCCGACCAGGAAGAGCGTCTTGGGCAGGTCGAGCGCGAGGAGCGAGTTGACGCTGATATTGAGCTTGTAGGAGTAGCCCAGGTTCGCGTGCAGCAGCTGGCCGACGTAGTTCAGGTACTGCACGAACAGCGGGTGGTCCAGCCCGTACTGCTTGTTGAAGGCGGCGATCGTGACCGGGGTCGCCTTGGCGCCGAGGATGGCGCGGGCCGGCCCGCCGGGCAGGTGATGCAGCAGGAGGAACGCGATGATCGTGACGCCGATCACGACGACGATCGAGTGCAGCAGCCGGTAGAGCAGGTATCGGGTCATGCGATCCGCCCCGCGCCCCGCCGGGCGAACTCCCGCAGGACGTTCCTGGTCACGGCGGCGACATTGTTGGCGTAGCCGTCGTGGGAGAGGCTGGCGGTCCAGGCGATCGAGCCGACGCTGAACACCGACCCGCCGCCCGGTGTCTCGAGATAGGTCATGTCGGCCCGGACGTGCTCCGACTGGGAGCCGCCGGCGCGTGAGGTCATCTCCTCGACCTCCTCCACCGCGCGCTGGTAGGAGTCGTCGTGGGCGCCGCGGGTGGTGGCCAGGACCAGGGTCCCCGGCGGCGTGCCGAGGGCGGCGTCGGCGCGGTCGATCTCGTCCGCGGCGGCTGCGCCCAGCTTGAGGCCGAAGTCGCCGATGACCTCATCCGGCCCGACACCAGCGAAGATGAACGCGACTCGCGGGTCGTGGCTGTCTGGCGTCCGCCGGTACCCGGCTCCCGGCCCGCCGCCCTGGGCGGCGAATCCGACTCCCACCAGCGCCTGCGGCGCCCGGCCGCGATCGACCCAGTGACCGCCAGGCTCGCCCGCCGTGTGATGACCCTCACCGGGTCCGCCGGTCCAGGTTCTGGAACCACTGCGACCACGGCGGACCTCCAGCACGTGCGGCGCGTCCTGCGCGACCGTTGTCACCCAGTAGAAGCCGTTACCGCCCAGATAGGCAAGGTTGCCGCCGGCGCCGACGTACGCGCCTAGCGCGTCGAGCATCTCCTCGCTCACGTATTCGGGGTGCCCGCCGGTCACGACGCCGGCGTAGGGCATCAGCAGGGCCGCTCCCTCGGCGTGCAGGTCGTCGTCGGTGATGGTGTCGTACTCGATGCCCTCGTGCTCCAGCCAGTCCAGCAGGTACAGGTCGCCGCTGAGCTCGCGGCCGGCGTTGCCTCGCGTCGCGATCCGGTGCCAGGGCCGCTGATCGACCATGGGCCGGCGCGCTGACACGTGGGCGACGCCCGATCCGTCGCGGTGCTTGCAGTACAGGGACAGGCCGAGTTCGCGGCGCCCGCCCAGGAACGCGTTCGCGGCTTCGTCCTCGGTGCTGCCGCCGTTCGCCGTGACCCAGCGGGCCGGATGGTAGAAGTTCGCGTAGATCGTGTACGTGAACGTCGGGACGAGCACCGCGAGCGGGGCCGGGCGCGCGCCCGGCGCCGGCCGCACGTAGAACGAGATGACGTCCTCGCGATCGCCCGCGGTCAGCCGGGCGGCGTACATGCCGCTGCGGGCGTCATCGGGTACCCGCCAGGCGAACGCGGGCGGCCAGCGGGCGTCGGCGAGGTCGTCGTCGTGATACCAGACGGCCTGGTACTCGTCCGGGCAAACGCGCCAGTCCAGGGCCCGGCCCGACCAGCCGGGCCCGGTCACGCGCCGGAGCGGAGAGTTCACGTAGGCCAGGGCGCTGAGCGCACCGTCGTCACCGGCACCATCGGCGAGGCCCGCGAGCCCGGCCGCGTCGAGCGCCCGCCCGAGCAGGCGGGGCCGGTCGATCTTGCCGTTGTAGCTGCCGTCCACGACCGAGGTCGGGGTGCCGGTCGCCAGCGGTCCCGTGCCGAGCGCGGCGACGTGCGCGCGGGTCCCGAGTTCCGCGGCCGCGACGTCCGCGGAACGGGTGACGACCGCGGCCATAGGGGCAGCGCGCTCCCGGGAGAGCAGGACCACCCGTCCGCTGGCCGGGCTCGCGCTGGCGGCGACGTGGTACCAGCGGCCGGCCTCGAGCGGGCCCGGCCCGCGCAGGAGGCCGGCACCGCCGTCCGCGTGCCGGTAGGACAGCGCCAGGTACCCGTCACCGTCGAGTCCGAGGCCGAGCGCGGGCCGGCCGTCCTGGCCCAGCCACGTCAGGATGCCCTGCCACCGGCCCAGGGCCGGCAGCGTCGGGTACGCCCACGCCACCAGCGAGCCCTCGCCCGCCGCCGAGGAACGGACCTGGTCACAGGTCCCGTGCGACCCCGAGACCGTCTGCTGCACCGCGCCCGGGTACGTGCCGTCCACCTCGCTGGGCACGCGCACGTAGCTGAGCGCCGGGCTGCCGTCCGGCCGCGGCCCGCGGCCGGTAATCCTGACGATCTCGGCCTCGTAGCTGGCCACGTCCGCGCTGACCATGAACTCGACTCGTTCGCCAGCGCGAACGCTCCACTGGCCCGGGTATCCGAGCAGCGGTATCCCCGGGACCTCGGCGATACCCGGTGCCGCCGTCACTTCGTGAAGTACCAGCTTTCAGGGAAGACGGACAGGGTGGTGTTGGCCGGGATCGGGCCGGAGAGGTTCTTCTTGACCGCGATCACCTCGAAATCGGAGTTCGGCTGCCAGATCATGGGCAGCTGCAGCGAGTTGAACTGCTCCCAGGCGTTGTAGCTGGCCAGCGTGGCGCTGCCCGCGGCCGCGGCCGCGTCGAGCTTGTCCTGGGCCGGATCACAGTAGTTCTCGTGGTTGTTGTTCCCGCCGCAGTCGGTGTAGCCGGCCTCGACCGGGTAGCCGTTCGGCGGGGTGTAGACGCCGCCGCCCCAGTCGGCGAGCTGCCAGCTGCAGTCCGACTGGCTCGGCGTGCAGGCCGGCGACGCGGCGAACACGTTCACGTTGTTGACGAGCTTGATGTCGATGCCGACCGTCGCCGCCACGGTCTTGTAGGAGTTCATGGCGATCTCCTGCTGCAGCTGGCCGCTGTAGATCAGCAGGTTGATGGTGAGCGGGAAGCCGGCCTTGATGCCCGCCCCGCACTGGTTCGGACCGGTACCCGGGGTCGCGCAGGTGGTGATGCCGCCGGGATGGACGGCCCACCCGTGCGCGGTCAGCAGCGCCTTGGCCTTCGCCGGGTCATAGGGATAGGCGTTCGGCTCGGCGCCCTCCTCTGACGCCGGCCCGTTGACCACCATGCCGTAGTCCGGCTGGGCGTACCCGCCGAAGACCTTCGAGATCTGGAGCTGCTGGTCCAGCAGGTACTGCAGCGCCTGCCGGAAGTAGAGCTGCCGGAACGCCGGGCCTAGCGTCGGGTTGTTGAAGTTGATGAAGATCGAGTTGAACCCGTACACCTCCCACGGCGCGACGTTGTAACCAAGCGCCTCGATCTCGGGGATCGTCGTGTAGTCGTTGGCCGGGATGTAGCCGACCGTCAGGTCCCCGGCCCGCAGCGCGTTGTACTCGGCGTCCTGGCTCGTGAACGGGATCTCGACGAACTCCGACAGCTTCGGCTTGGCCGGCCCGCTATAGGACTGGTTCGGTACGAACGTGACCTTTCCGGTCAGGGTGTACCCGCTCAGCTTCCACGGGCCGTCCACGGTCTGCCACAGCGGGTTCGTGGCGTAGGTCTTCAGGTCCTTGGCCTGGCTTTCCAGGTAGGACAGCACCTGCACCGCGCCCGCCGTCGTCTGGTCGTAGTCGCCCACCGGGCTGGAGGCGCTCGTCTTATCCCAGACGTGCTGGGGGATCGGCGTGATCTGCGACAGCTCGTTCCCGGTGAAGAAGTTCGCCCCGTACGAGCCGTTGAGCTTCATGACCATCTCATACGGGCTGACGATCTTGATCGACGTAACGTTGTCCGGGAACTGCTTGGGCGTGTAGTCGGCCCACTGCGTCTTGTTCGCCTTCAGGATGTTCAGCCAGAACATGAGGTCTCGGGTCGTGACCGGCTGACCGTCCGACCACATCCAGTGCTTGATCGTGAGCGTGACGACGGTGTTGTTGTCGGAGTACACCGGCGGGTTACCCAGGCTGGTGCTGTAGTTCACGCTCGGGTTCTGGCCGTTTCCCTGGTTGAACAGCGGCGGCCACATCAGGCTCTCGAACCAGCCCTGCTCCTGGATGGTGAAGAACTGGCCGGAGTAGAACGGCAGGATCCACGTGGGGAAGTAGTCCGGGGATTCCGCGAAGGTCACGACCCCGCCGCTGGTCGGCGCCGCGGTGGTGGAGGTCCCCGACACTGAAGAACTGCTACTGCTGCTGCTGCCCGAGCACGAGGCCAGGGCGAGCGTGGCGCTGACGGCGATGGCGGCCATGCCGCCGCCTAGCCAGCGAGGGCGGAACCGGTGCGTGCCGCTCGGGAGTGACCCATTCAGATTCGCCATCGCTCTGTCCGTCCTCTCGCCACGGGCTCAGCCGCGCCAGAACGGGCCAGGACCTCCCGACCTGGCCTGGCCGCCGGGCCAGTGGGCTGCCTAAGGTCGAATGTCGACAACCGACCGTGGCCCCATTACAGCCCCGTCGCTCCGTCGCTGTCAAGGGATGTCGCGGTAACCGATGCGTAACTTCAGGCCTGGTAAGAGGCCACTTTGCGGCCTCCCGCCCGTCCGTCAGCGCCCGGCCGGCGTAAGGTCGCGGGCTGGCGCCGCAGCCTGGGCAGCGTCCGGTTTGACCGTTTCCGTAGTTGACGAACGCGCGCGGCCTCGGCCCAGGAAGTGCTGGTCCAGCGCATCGTCGCGCAGGTGGCGAACTTGACAGCGGTGAAGGATAACGGTTAGCTAAGGGCTAGCGGTTATCTTCCGCACGGTTATCTTCGGCACGGGGCTGCGCGGCATGAGGCATCTCGCGGCCCTCGCAGGACTGGAGGTCTCAGCTCATGGGCCGGATCCTGCTCGCCTGTCGCCTGGCCGCACGTGACCTGCGCCGGCGCCCGGGGGAGGCGGCCATGCTCCTGGTCGTCATCGCGGCGGCCACGACCACGCTCACGCTCGGGCTGGTCCTGTACGGGGTGACGGCCCAGCCTTACCAGAGCACCCGGGCGGCGACGGCGGGCCCGGACGTGGTGGCCACCGCCTTCCCGTCGGACAGTGCGCCATCGGACAGTGCGCCATCGGACAGTGCGCCATCGGACAGCGCGCCGTCGGCCGGCCCCAGCGAGCTCGCCCAGGTCGCGGCGCTGAGCCGCGCACCCGGGGTCACCCGGTCCAGCGGGCCGTTTCCCGTCGCCTTCCCCGTCCTGCGCGTCGGCGGCCGCGCCGACGCGGTGCTGGCCGAAGGGCGCGGCCCGGCCGCCGCCGCGGTCGACCAGCCGGAACTGACCCAGGGCACCTGGGTCCGCAGCGGTGAGGTGGTCGTCGAGCGCAGCTTCGCCGACGCATTCGGCCTGCGCGCGGGGGACCGGGTGACCCTGAACGGGCGGTCGTTCCGGGTGGCCGGGGTGGCCGTCACCGCCGCCCTCCCGAGCGACGGCATCGGCTTCCTCGAGGGCAACCCGCAGTGGCCGAACCCCGGCCTGGTCTGGCTGACCGAGGCCGACACCAGCAGCCTGGCCACCTCCGCGGCACCCCTGGGTTACATCCTGGACCTGAAGCTGACCAGCCCGGACGGGGCCGAGGCGTTCGCCGACCGGTTCACCGCGGGCGGCGACTACCGGAACAACGTCGGCAACCCGTACCTGATCCCGTGGCAGGAGATCAGCCAGCAAGACGGTCAGGCGGTCAGGCAGGAGCGCGGCATCCTGCTGGTGGGAAGCTGGCTGCTGGCCCTGCTGGCCATCGGCAGCCTGGCGATCCTGGCGGGCGGGCGCGTGGCCGAGCAGCTACGCCGGGTGGGCCTGCTCAAGGCGGTCGGCGGCACGCCGGAACTGGTCGCCGGGGTGCTCCTCGCCGAGTATCTCGCGCTGGCCCTGGTGGCGGCCGCGATCGGCCTGGCGGCCGGCCGCCTGCTCGCCCCGCTGCTCACCAGCCCGGGGGCCGGACTGCTCGGGACCGCCGGCGCGCCGCAGCTATCCGCCGCCACGGTGGGGATCGTCGCGGGCGCGGCCGTGACGGTGGCCGCCCTGGCCACGGCCGTTCCCGCGCTGCGCGCCGCGCGCACGAGCACGGTCGGCGCCCTGGCCGATGCGCCCCGCGCGCCGCGGCGACGGGCGTGGCTGATCGAGCGCTCGGCCCGCCTGCCCGTGCCCCTGCTGATCGCGGTCCGGCTGGCCGCCCGCCGTCCCCGCCGCGTCGTGCTGTGCGCACTCAGCATCGCCGTCACGGTCAGCGGGATCGTCGCCGTGCTGTTCGCCCACGCCACGCTGACCGCGTCCCAGTCGAGCTCGTCCGCCGGCGCGGTCAACCCCGACCTGTTCGACGTGGGCTTCGTCTCGTGGGCGGCCCGGGAAGACCGGGTGCTGCTGATCGTCGCGATCATGCTCGTCGCCCTGGCCGCCGTGAACGCCGTCTTCATCACCCGGGCCACCGCGGCCGATGCCCGGCATACCGCGGCGGTGACCCGGGCCCTCGGCGCCACGCCCCGGCAGCTCACGGTCGGCCTGGCCGCCGCGCAGGTCCTGCCCGCGCTGGTGGGCGCCGTCGTCGGCGTACCCGGGGGCCTCGGCCTGTTCACGGTCGCGAGCCAGGGCGGCAGCGCCAGCCAGCCGCCCGCCTGGTGGCTGATCTGCGCGGTGCTCGGCACCGTGATCGCCGTCGCCGGCCTCACCGCCATCCCCGCCCGGGCGGGCGCCCGCCGGCCCGTCGCCGAAACCCTCCGGGCCGGCACCGCCTGAGGTGATGTGTATCGTGAAGCGCGATGTCCCAGGAGAGCTTGGACGACGAGGCCCGCTGGTGGCAGGCCTACCAGCTGGCCGGCCATGACCAGGTCGACGAGCTTGCCGCGCGGGCCGCGGCCGGAGACGAGCACGCGCGGCGGGAGCTGGCCAGCTGGCTGTCCGACCGGGCCAGGATGCAGGAGGCCATCGAGGTCATCCGCCCGCTGGCCGACGCCGGGGACGAGGAGTCTCAGCTCTGGCTGGCCCGCTGGCTGGCCGAGCAGGACCAGCCCGACGAGCTCCGCCAGCGCGCGGCCGGCGGTGACTACCACGCCCTGGTCGAGCTGGCCGGATGGCTGGCCGCGCGGGATCGCCTTGGCGAACTGCGGGTCCTGGTGGCCGAGGAGCGGGAACTGCTGGCGGGCTGGCTGGCCAGGCAGCCCGAGGTGAAGCTGGTGCGGCTGGCCGCGGATCTCGGGGACGAGGAAGCCGAACGCCGGCTGGCGCTATGGCTGGACAGAATGCGCGAGCGCGCCGCGGCCGGGGACGAGATCGCCCGGCAGATCCTCGCCGAGTGGCCCGGCTGAGTGGGGAGCCGGGTTCGGGTCCGGGTCAGGAACGCGGGAGGCCGTAGGCGGCGCGGAGGCGCGACTCGGCGTCGGGCGGCGCGCCCACGTGGTCCAGGCCGAGTAGCGCGGCGCCGACCACCGGCGGTACCTCGATCACGCGCACCTGCGCGCGGGGGGCTGCCTCGGCGAGCTGCCTGGCGATGCTGGTCATCAGCAGCGGGTTCCGCGCCGTCACGACGCCGCCGCCCAGGATGACCGGGGTGGCGAGGCCGGTGAGATCCAGGCGGCGCATGGCCGTGATGGCCATCACCGCGATCTCGTCGGCCTGGCGGTTCACCAGCGACCGCGCCACGGGGTCACCCTCGTCCGCGGCGCGCAGCAGTACTGGAGCCAGGCTGATCAGGTCATCGTGCGGGATCTTGCCCTGGTGCAGGCCGATGGTCACCTGCTCGACCCGCTCCACGCCGAAGTGCCTGGTGACGTAGCCCGACAGCACCGTGTCCTGGCCGCGGCCGTCTTCGGCCCGCGCCGCGTGCCAGAGGACCTCGAGGCCGAGGAAGTAGCCGCCGCCCCAGTCGCCCGCGATCGTCCCCAGCGCCAGGAACCTGGTGACGCGGCCGTCGGGCGCGACGCCGACGCAGTTAATGCCCGCGCCGCAGACCACGGCCACCCCCCAGTGCGGCAGGTCGGTGTCGGTCAGGCCCGAGCGCAGGATCGCGAAGGTGTCGTTGACCACGGTGGCGGTCGGGCTCCACGCCTGGGCCTGCACCGCGGCGGCCAGCTCGGCTTCTTCTTCCGGCAGGTCCGCATTGGCCAGGCAGGCCACGGTGTGCTGGGCGATCCAGGCGATCCGGTTCGGGGACGCACCTGGGGCCGGGAGGCCGGCCTGCCCGGCGGCCTGCCTGACCAGGGCGTCCAGGTTGAGCGCCGTCTGGTCGGCGCCCACGTCCTGCGGGTTGATGCCGGGGCCGCGGACGGAGGCGAGCAGCGTCCCGTCGTACGCCACCAGGGCCACGTCGGTCTTGCTGTTACCGCCGTCGATGGCCAGGACGGCGGGATCGCGGGCGCGCCCGGCGGCGGTGGGGTCAGCCAAGTTCCGCGCCGAGGGTGAACGCCAGCAGGGACGCGGCGGTGTAGTCCAAGGAGGGCTCCACCGAGGGCCAGGAGACCACGTTGTCCTCGTAACCCGCGGTCGAGGTGTTGAACGGCGCGAAGTGGCCGGCGCTGCACGCCCGCATCCCGGCGACGGTGCCCAGCCCGGCGAAATTGCCGATGCTGCTCGGTCCGTCGGTGGTCGCGCCCAGCTGGATGTCGCCGGCCCCGGACAGCGAGCCGGCCAGGTTGGCGATCTCGCTCTGCATGCAGTGCGGGAATACCGTGCCCGCCCCGACGACGAAGGAACTGCCCCACGCGTTGGCGCCGAGCGCGAAGTTCAGCTGCGCTTGCGCGAACGAGGCGAACTGGCCAGAGCCGCCGTACTCCTGGTACAGCGCGTCGGTGATGAACAGGCCGAACGCGTGCGGTGAGGCGTCCGAGGCGCCGAGCTGGGTGCCGAGCCCGAACGGGTCACCCTTGGCCCAGGCCTCGCCGGTGCGCAGCTGGGCGGCCAGGTCGGCGAGCAGCGTGGCGGGCGCGATCACCGGGCTCAGCCCGGCGCCCGTTGCCTGGTGCAGGGCCTGCAGCAGCTCGCCCTCGGCGACCGCGCCGGTGTCGTAGAGGTTGAACGTGTCGCCGCCGGCCGGGTGCCCCTGCGCGATGTAGGCCCGGGCCCAGCGGGCGGCGGTGGCCAGGTCCGCGCTCAGCTGCGCGACCGGGGCGCCGGTCGCCTCGTCGGCCAGCGCGATCTCAGCGGCGCCCCAGAGCATGTCGCTCTTCCACTCGGTGCCCGGGTAGTAGTCGTAAGGGAACGTGGTGACGATCTGCCCGACGTCGGTCGTCTTGGCCATCGCGTACACGCCGCGGGCCAGGCTCAGCAGGTTCGCGGCCTGCGCCGGGTCGGTGCTCGCGTCGAGCTGCGCGCCCAGGGCGAAGTCGGCGGCGAACCGGCCCGCCAGGTCGGGGCTGACCGGCTTACCGGGCGGGGCCGCCTCGAAGACCGGCCGGTACTTGACGTAGTAGGCGGTCGGACCGGGGTTGCCGCCGGGGCTCACGTTCATCTTGTCCTCGGCCTGGGGCGGGAACCAGAAGTTGTAGTCGCCCTGGATCGTGTTGCTCGCGTTGCCGTTGCCGATCCCGACCTGCGCGTACAGCACCTTGAGGACGGGGTTCCACAGCTTGGTGATCCACTGCAGGCCGAACTCCGCCTCGGGCTGCAGCGCAGGGTACGTCCCCGGGTCGTCCCGCGCCGCGATGAGCATGAGCGCGTCGGTGTAGCTGGCGGTGTACGCGAACTTCTCGTAGCCGCCGCCCGCGTCGAACCAGCCGCCGGACACGTCAACCGGCCCGCCGATCTTCCTGAACGTGCCGAGCAGGTTGTCGTTGCTGTCGTACTTCGGGTCCGCGTAGACGTAGGCCTGCTCGTCGGTCAGGTTGGCCGGCTGGCGACCCAGGACGGAGCCTTGCGTGTCCGGGCCGTCGCGCTCGGAGGTGAAGTACTGCACGGCGTTGTCGACGAGCTGGCCGTAGAGCTGTGGCCCGCTGCCGACGACGAACGAGGGGGAGACCGCGGCAGCGGGGGCGGTGACCCTGACCCGGTAGACGCCGGGGGTCTGGACGGCGGAGAAGGTGAGCCGGTACACGGCGCGGTAGGCGGAGTTCCACGACCCCACGTCGTCGGCGGACGTGCCCTGGTACGCGACGCCGTACGGGGTGGTGACCTCGAAACTCACCGGGTTTACGGGCCGGGCCAGCATCACGTAGGCGACCTTCGGGCCCGACGTCGGGTACCCCACCTGGTTGACGCGGACCTCAGGCGCGGCCGCCGGCCTAGCCGGAGCCGAAGCTTCCGCCGCGGCCGTGACGGCCGGGACGGTGGTGCCCAGCGTGATACCCGCCGCCACCAGGATCGCCGACCATGCGCGTCTCATCTAAAATCTCCTCAGACCTAGCGGGGCTCGGGGGGGCCGACCCATCGGGTGACAACGTCGCGGAGACCACGGCGGTCAGTCGCTGCCAGGCCAGCTCAGCGCCCGATGCCAGGCAGCCGTCCACCACCGCGTCGGTACCCAGCGCACTGACCCGCAGCTCCGGCATGACTGGGGCGAGTCGGGGCAGCACCGCCGCGACCGCGTCAGCGAAACCCGGCGCCTGGCCGATGCCGCCCCCTAGCACCACCAGTTCCGGGTCCACGACGGTGATGATGGCGCACACCGCCCGGGCCACTAGGTCCGCCTCGCCGGCCACGATCTCGGCGGCCCGCGCGTCGCCTGCCGCCGCCGCCTCGAACACCCGCCGCGCAGTCAGCGTGCCGCGCATCCTGGCCTGCCTAGCCGCGCGCACCACGGCGGCCGCCGAGCCGGCCGCCTCCAGCTGGCCGCGCCGCCTCGCGTCGTCCGGGTCGGTGTCATGCCCGCCCGTGATCGGCATAAACGCGATCTCGCCGGCCGCCCCGTGCACCCCGCGATGCAGCTGCCCGTTGATGACCAGGCCCATCCCGATGCCGGTGCCGATCCAGACGAACGCAAACGTGCCCACGTCGCGCCCGTGCCCGTGGTCTCGCTCGGCCAGGGAGGCGGCGTCCGCGTCGTTCTCCAGGACCAGGGTGTCGCCGAAGGCGGCCCGCAGCTGCTTGAGCACGGTCGGCTTGGACAAGCCGGCCAGGTCGCCAGCCAGCGCGATCGTATTGCGCCGCTGATCGTAGACGCCCGGGCTGCCGATCACCGTCTGGGTAACGTCGGTCCGGGTTAGCCCGGCGGTACCGCACAGGCTGTCGGCCAGGCCGATGAGTTCGGTAACGCGACCGGTCACACTGGCGGCCTTGGTCCGCTGGGACGACCGGGCGATAACACTGCCGGTGAGGTCGGCCAGGGCGCCACGCAGATAGTTCCGGCCGATGTCGAGGCCGAGCACGTAACCGGCATCGGGCCGGATCTCGTACAGCACCGAGGACCGGCCGGGCACCCCGGTTCGCTGCCCCGCCTCCCGGACCAGCCCAGACCGCTCCACATTGGCCAGCGCAAGCGAGACCGTTGGCTTGGAGAGCCCAGACATCCGGGCCAGTTCGGCGCGCGAACACGGCCCGACGTTGCGGATGTGCTGCAGCAGCAACTGCTCGTTGAGGGCGCGCAGCAGTTGCGGCCGGGCCGGTTGTAGCCCGCTGGGCTCGGCGGTGGGTGCCCTGATGGCCACGCTCACATCCTTCCCTGCCGCGCGAATACGCGTTTGGCCGGTGCGCCGCGGGTGGACCACCGGACGGCGCCAGGCCGGGCCGAGGCGGACCTTCGGCCCTTAGGTAGGGACGTTCGCCCCTTGTGCCCCCGCCAGATAGTTAGGATACTGTCCTAACAAATTATTACACCATACGCGAACGTGTCCTCCCTGCCGAGGAAGTGAATGAGCCAATTCCCGGTCGTGCTCGGCCTCGATTACGGCGGCACCAAGATCGTCGCAGCAGTGCTCGGCGCGGTCGACGGGAACGCTACCGGGGCAGCACGCGCGGACGCCGGACGCCCCGCACCGGCCGGTCGGCCCGGGTCAGTCACCAGCGCAGATAGCACACCAGAAGTCACTATTACCGGCACCGTGGCATGAGTTGCTACTACGATGCGAGAACCCGTGCCATCGCAATGCCGTCGGCCCGCCGACGGCCCTATCATCCCTGCCGTTGCGCTGGGGCGGGCCAGCCAGACCGCGCCCCGCGCAGGACTCCTCCGTGAAGGGCGAGAACATGAGACCCCCGAAAGCATTCGTGGCCGCGGTGGCAGTCGGCCTGCTGGCGGTCGCTTGCAGCAGCAACAGCAGCAGCAGCCCGGGACCTACCGCATCGAGAGCAGCCGGGCCATCCGGCACGCTGACCATCGACAACGAGAGCGGCGCCACCTGGACGTGTGACTTTAACCCGTTCAACCTGACCTACATCAGCTACGCCCTAGGCCCGGTATACGAGCCGCTCGTGTTCGTCAACACACTGCAGAACGCCAACGAGACGCCGTGGCTGGCCACCAGCTGGGCGTGGACCAACGGCAACCAGACACTGACGTTCACGATCCGACCCGGCGTCAAGTTCAGCAACGGCGACCCGCTAACGCCAGCCGACGTGCTCTTCACGTTCGACATGCTGAAGAAGTACCCGACCCTGGACCTCAACTCGGTCTGGTCGGTGCTGTCCGGTGCCACGCTGTCCGGGTCAAACCAGGTCGTGTTCACCTTTAAAACCCCGGCCGTGACCTACTTCTATTACATCGCCGATCAGATCGGCATCGTCGACCAGAAGATCTGGTCAAAGATCGGTAACCCGGTGAACTACCCGGACAAGAACCCGGTCGGGACCGGAGCCTTCACCACGGGAACCAATGACTGCACGCCACAGAACATCAAGTACGTGGCCAACCCGCACTACTGGCAGCCAGGCGAGCCGAAGATCGAAACGGTCAATTACCCCGCCTTCCTGAGCAACGACACGGCCAATACCTATCTGGCCAGCGGCCAGGCGCAATGGGGCAGCCAGTTCATCCCCAGCATCCAGAGCTTCTACCTGGCCAAGAGCCCGAACTACCACTACTGGTTCCCGCCGGTGGCCAACGTGAGCCTGTTCATCAACCTCACCAACCCGATCCTGAAGAACGTCGCGGTCAGGCAGGCTATGGCCTACGCGATCAACAGGCAGCAGGCCTCCACGATCGGCGAGTACGGTTACGAGCCGGCCTCTAACCAGACCGGAATCGTCACCCCGACGTTCTCCAGCTGGCAGGACACCGCGCAGGCGGCAACGTATGGGTACAGCTACAACCCGAGCAAGGCGATATCCATCCTGGAACACGCCGGATTCCGGCGCGGCTCGAACGGCTTCTTCACCACGCCGTCCGGCCAGCCGCTGTCCTTCAACCTCGTCAACAACGGCGGGTTCTCCGACTGGGTGGCTGCGGCGTCGGTCATAGTCAGCGACCTCAAGGCGATCGGCATCCAGGTGACGCCGGAGAATCTCAATGCCACGACGTACGACAGTGACATTTTCGACGGCAAGTTCGACCTCGGGTACTACGCCGAGACCGGCGGCCCCACGCCGTACTTCGAACTACGGCAGTGGCTCTATTCCGCTAACTCGGCGGCGATCGGCCAGCCGGCCGGGTCCAACTTCGAGCGCTACAGCAACCCGGCTACCGACGCGCTGATCAACGAGTACCCCGCGACCACCAGCGTCGCCATGCAGCACCAGATCGTCGATCAGCTGCAGCAGGTCATGCTGGCCGACGTGCCGGTCATCCCGATCACCGAGCAGGTCGACTGGTTCCAGTACGACACCGGCTCCTTCGCCGGGTGGCCCACGCCGTCCAACCCGTACGCGCAGCCGGCCGCGTACAACTACCCGGACTGGGGCCAGCTGCTGCTGCACCTGGCTCCCGCGCACTAACACCGCTGGCTGGGCGGCCCGGTTACCGGGCCGCCCAGCACGTAAGCCAGACGGCCGGACCCTTGCCGCCAACAGGCCGGTGAGCGAGCCTTGAGGAGGACGATCGCATGAGCTCGCGGAGGTCAGCATGAGGTTCGTGCTGCGTCGGCTTGGCTTCTTCACGCTGACGCTGTGGGCAGCCGTCACGCTCAACTTCCTGCTGCCCCGGATGATGCCAGGCAACCCGGCGCTCGCGGCGATCGCGGGGCACAGAGGCTCGCTCAGTCCGGGCGCGCTTAGGGTGATGGAGGCCCAGTTCGGTCTCAACACTCATCAGAGCCTGGTAGCGCAGTACATCAAGTACATAGGCGACATGGCTACCGGCAATTTCGGTGAGTCGCTGACCACGCAGCCGGGCAATTCCGTCGCGCACATGGTCCTTGACGCCATCCCGTGGACCCTCGGACTGGTGGGGGTAACGACGGTCCTAGCCTTTATCCTCGGTACGTGGATTGGCATCGTGTCCGCCTGGCGGCACGGCGGGCGGGTGGACAGCATCCTGCCGCCGGTGTTCGTGATCATGACCGTGGTGCCCTATTTCTGGCTCGGCCTGGTACTGATCCTGATTTTCGGCGTGACGCTGCACTGGCTCCCGTACTTCTTCACCTATGACTTCACGCTCACACCCGGATTCAACGGGGCGTTCATCGGCAATGTCCTGCAGCACGCGATCCTGCCCGGTTTCACACTGCTGATCACGACCATCGGTACCTGGGTCCTGACCATGCGCAACAACATGATCACGACGCTGTCCGAGGACTACGTGCGGATGGCCAGGGCAAAGGGCCTGCCCGGGCGCCGCATCATGCTGTCCTACGCGGCGCGAAACGCAATCTTGCCGAACGTGACCGGGTTCGCCATGTCGCTGGGATTCGTGGTCGGCGGGGCGATCCTCATCGAATACGTGTTCAACTATCAGGGCGTCGGCTACTTGCTGCTCGACGCCGTGAACAACGATGATTACCCGCTCATGCAGGCGCTGTTCCTGCTGATCACCGTGGTTGTGCTGGTTGCGATCCTGCTGTCCGACATCGCGACCGCTATCCTCGACCCGCGCACCAGGGAGGCGAGCTAGCCATGGCGATGCCGCGAACGCTAGGAGGCGGGCCCGGTGCCGCAGGCCGGCCTGGTACAGGCGGCCCACAGGTCCTCGTTCCTGCCGGGGGGCTGCCGACGCCGGGCGCAGGGATTACCGGAGCCCGGTCGCTGCGCCGGATGGTCCGCGCGATAACCGCCAACCGCAAGGCCACGACCGGGGCGGCGCTGCTTCTGATCTTCAGCCTGGTGGCGCTGTTCCCAGGAGTCATTGCCCACGACGACCCCACGGCAGAGATCTACGCGTCCAAGCTGGGTCCGTCCGCACATCACCTGCTCGGCACCACGGCTCTGGGCCAGGACATGTTCGCTCAGGTCATCTACGGCACCCGGCCGGTCCTTGAGATAGCGCTTGGCGTCGGCATCGGCGCCACCGTCATCGCGATGCTGATCGGAGTGGCCGCTGCCTATCTCGGCGGGCTGTGGGATAGCGTGCTCAACCTGATCACCGACGTGCTGCTGGTCATCCCGCTGTTCCCCCTCCTCATAGTGATCAGCCGATACCTGGGGGTCGGTGGGGCGGGAACCGAGGTCATGATCGTGGTCATCACCGCGACCGGGTGGTCGTACACGGCCAGGCAGTTGCGATCGCAGGCATTGTCGCTGCGCAACCGGGACTTCCTCGAGGCAGCGCGGGTACGCGGCGAACGCCCGCTGTACATCGTCGTGGTGGAGATCATCCCGACGATGACCTCGCTGCTGGTCGCCAGCTTCCTGACCAACGCTCTCTATGCGGTGCTGTTCTCCTCTGGCCTGCAGTTCATCGGCCTAGGCGACCCCAACGTGATCAGCTGGGGCACCATGCTCTACTGGGCCGAGAACAATGAGGCGTTCCAGACCGGCCAGGTACTCTGGATCATCGTGCCCGGGCTGTGCATCGTCGCCCTCGGCGCTGCCTTCGCACTCCTCAACTACGCGTTCGATGAGATCGGCAACCCGGCCCTGCGGCCGGT
>Ga0187810_10000429_pt1 | contig 16396 bp, 14 predicted proteins | sample NC_wetland_sal_i_9_FD_132963 | JGI IMG/M metagenome (GOLD analysis project Ga0187810, IMG submission 132963) | Wetland sediment microbial communities from Neuse River Estuary, North Carolina, USA - ASW_5 | ecosystem: Environmental > Aquatic > Freshwater > Wetlands > Sediment | place: USA: North...
TCTGTCCCGACTCGGCCAGCAGCTTTGCCACTTCTCCGGCGCGTCGGAGGTTTTCCGCCCGGTCATCGGGGGTGAAGCCGAGATTTGAGCAGAGGCCGTGGCGGAGATTGTCCCCGTCGATGACGAATGACGAGATGCCCCGCCGGAAAAGTTTTGCCTCCAGCGCGGTGGCGAGCGTCGATTTCCCGGAACCGGAAAATCCGGTGAGGAGGAGCGCCGCACCCGCATGACCGAAGAGCTGGCTGCGGAGTTCCCGGGTGATTTTCGTCGTTGTCCAGGTGATGTTTGAGCTGTTGGAGATTTCTTCCACTATGGGGTATTTGCCGCTGTGGATGATGCCGCCGCCGCCGATCCGGTCGTCCTGAATCAGGACGAATCGCCCGGTGATGTTGAGCTTGTCGCTGTTGTCGAAAGCCAGGGGTTTCCTCGTGCGAAGGGTTAGTTCCGCCACTTCGTTTTTGTTCACCTGAGTCGGGGTTCCCTCGGAAATTTCCAGAGTTGAGGAATCGAGCACGCGGTGAATCTGCGTCGGGGTGGCCTCGGCTGACTGCGTGCCGAGACGAATGGTGTAGGGACGATTCAGCAGAAGCGGCTCATCATGGAGCCAGAAAATACGGGTTTGAAATTCCCGCGCCTCGATCAACGGGGTCTCCGCGACCGTGCCAATCTGCCCACGTTCGACAAAGATTTGCTCGGTGAGGGTGATGGCGACCGATTCTCCCGCGATAGCCGTTTCCGGAGGCTCCGGCGAGGCCCATTCCTCGATGGAATTGATCCGGCTTCTTTTACCTTCCGGCCAGAAGACGATTTCCTGCCCGAGGTTTAGCCTACCCGACTCGATTCTTCCGGCGATAATGCGGCGGTCATCAAAACGGTAGATGTCCTGTACCGCGAGACGCAGGGGGCTGTTGATGAGCGAGCCGGGTGCCTGAAAAGAGTCGAGCGCTTCAAGAAGTGAAGGGCCATCGTACCATTTGGACTCGGGCGAGCGACGGGCGATGTTCAGACCGTGCTTGGCAGAGATGGGGATGAAATGAGTGGGAGTGATGCCGAACCCGCCCAGAAATGCGGTGAACTCGCGACGGATTTCGTCAAATCGTTCCTCGCTGAAATCGACGAGGTCCATCTTGTTGACGGCCACGATGATCTGGCGGATCCCGAGCAGGGAGAGGAGGTAGCCGTGTCTGCGCGACTGTTCCTTCACCCCCTCCTTTGCATCGATCAGGAGGATGGCGGCATCCGCGCTGGCCGCCCCGGTGACCATGTTTTTCAGGAATTCCTTATGGCCAGGCGCGTCGATGATGACGTAACTCCGGCGGGTGGTGTGAAAGTGAATCCGCGTCGTGTCGATGGTGATGTTCTGCTCCTGTTCCTCCAGGAGAGCGTCGAGAAGAAAGGCGTACTCAAACTCCATTCCTTCCGCATCGCATGCGGCGCGGATTTGCTCGATTTTCCCTTCGGGGAGGGAATTCGTATCGTAAAACAGGCGGCCAATGAGAGTCGATTTACCGTGGTCGACGTGACCGACAATGACGATTTTCAGACGCTCGGCGTTTTCTTCGGAGATGGTGGTATGCATAAATGGAGAGGGGATTTACATGAAGCCTTTGGCGCGGAGTTTTTGCATGGCATTTCGCTCGTGGTGATCCTGGGCGCGCCCCGCTCTTTCGGAAGTTTTGGTGTGCCGAAGTTCTTCAATAATCTCGTCAATCGTGCTTGCGGTGCTATCGACCGATTTTGTGATCGGCCAGCAGCCGAGCGAACGGTAACGCTTTCCATCGCGTGCAAAATACATCTGGGGGATGGGGATGTTTTCCTGCTGGATGTAGCGCCAGATGTCGATCTCCGTCCAATCAAGCAGGGGTTGAACCCGGACATGCTCGCCCGGCTTGACAGCGGTTGTGAATTGATTCCAAAATTCAGGAGGCTGGTTCTTGTAGTTCCATTCGAAGTCGGCATTGCGGGGGGAAAAATAGCGCTCCTTTGCGCGAGTTGAGTCTTCATCCCGGCGGATGCCCGTGATTAATGCATCCCACTTGTACTGAGCCATCGCTTGCTGGAGTGCCACGGTTTTCAGCTCGTGGGTGACGGTCACCGGGTCGTGTGTCTCATAGCCAACTCCCCTGGCGCGGGCTTCTTCATTAATCTTCACAATCAAGTTCAAGCCGTAGTGGTTGGTCGCCCAGTCGCGGAACTTCAGCATCTCGGGGAATTCGTAAGTTGTGTCAATGTGTAAGACGGGGAAAGGAATTCTTCCGCAGAAAGCTTTCTTGGCCAACCAGATAAGAACATTGGAATCTTTCCCCATCGACCATGGCATGGCGAGGTTCTTGAAAGCATGATATGCTTCCCGGAAGATATAGATGCCCTGAGATTCGAGCTTGCTGATTTGCATGAAAAGTAGATAGACTTAGTCGTGTTTAATGTCAAACAGAAACTTGTTATGAATTCTAATCCCGATAAATCCAATCTGAATAATGGTGCTTTGTTCGCTCATCTGGGCCTTGATCTTCCAACTTTAAACGAGCAATTGAGTCAACAGTCTGCCGAGGAAAGAATCAAATGGGCCTTGAATATTTTTCAAGGACACATCCTTTTGACTTCGAGTTTCGGGGCTCAAGCTGCCGTGATGCTGCACATGGTCACGGAGCAACAGGCCGATATTCCGATCGTCGTTCTTGATACCGGATACCTCTTCCCTGAAACGTATCGTTTTATTGACAGTCTCACCGAGCGCCTGCACCTGAATCTGAAAGTCTATCGTGCCGGACAGGGGGCCGCATGGCAGGAGGCCTGCTACGGGAAGCTCTGGGAACAGGGTTTGGATGGCCTCGAAAAATACAACCGACTCAACAAAGTTGAACCGATGCAGAGAGCCTTGCAGGAGCTGGATGCGTGGGCATGGCTTGCCGGGCTGAGGCGGCAGCAATCCTCCACCCGTGGAAATCTGGACGTGCTCGCCGTGCAGGGGCCACGGTTGAAAATCCATCCCATTGTCGAATGGACGGATCGGGACGTGTACCAATATCTGAAAAAACACGATCTTCCCTACCACCCCCTATGGGATCAGGGATATGTTTCCATTGGCGACTGGCATTCCACCACAGCCCTTCAGCCCGGCATGAAGGAAGAAGAGACCCGTTTTGGTGGGATCAAGAGGGAATGTGGACTTCACGAAGGGACGAGTCGGGTTTCCTGACGACCTCTGCAAACATCGTTTTCTTGAAGAGAAGAAAGTAGAAATACCCAGCTTTTTTCCGTGTTTTTTTACCTTTGAGAAGATTGTCTGTAACCAGCCACCATCCCATTCGTCTCATATCCACATGAACACAAAGCGTAACTTATCCCTCCACAGAAAGTTTGATGCTGTTATGAACCACCACACATTCTCTTCCAAGTATTGTCTGATTCTCCTTGCGGCCATTGTTTTTACCGCAGGAGCTTGGGCCGACGACTCGACCAATTCATCGCCATCCGCCTCCAGCTCCACGACGGGTTCCACCACGTACACCGGGCCTTACGGTAACAGCGTTACGGCGGATAAAACCATCAACTCCACCATCACTCCCACCGATAACGGCACCGATTATAACCGCTCGGCCACCACCACCGGCCCCAATGGAAGCACCTACAACCACACCGACAATGTCAACGCCCAGAAAACTTCCACCGGAGCGACTTGGAACAGAGACTCATCCAGCACGGGGACGGGGCCCAATGGTAAAACGATAGGAGCCTCTTCCACCACCACTGGTTCCAGCACCAAGACGGCCAATGGCACCACTTGGGGTTCTCAAACGACTGGCACCACCAGTAGTGGTAAACAATGGACGACAGATCACACCGGCTCGGTAACCAAGAATGGAAACGGCGGAGTCGATTCCACCCATTCCTCCACCACGACACTTCCCAACGGCCAGACCGCCACCCATTCTGTCGATAACGACATCACCAAGACCTCCACGGGCTACGAGGATAACCGGACAGTCACGACCACCGGTCCCAACGGGCAGACTTCTACACGCGACTCCGACATCAATGCCAGCAAAACTTCCACTGGCTCCACCTGGACTCGTGACACGACTGGTTCCACCACCACGGCCAATGGCAAAACAGGCACATGGTCTTCCTCCACTGCGGGTTCCAGCACAAAAACGAGCAACGGCAATACATGGAATTCCCAGACCACCGGTCAAACAGGCAGTGGGCAGACTTGGAACAACAACCGCAGTGGCAGCAACACTTACAGCAGCTCCGGCTCTACTCACACCTACAATGCCCAAGGTACTACAGGCGGCGGTGGACAGTGGAACACCTCCAGCCAGAGAGTTTCCTCCCCCGGCATCTACTCTGCCAACAGGCAAGCCTCGGCACAGCCAGCGGCTCGTCCCCAGACTTCGGCTCAGCCTGCTGCACAGAACCAATCATGGGAACAGGCTCGTGCCCGGTGGGCTCAGAGGCAGGGGACAGGGGCCACAACTGCCGCCCAGCCTGGTTCCGTCCAGAATCAAAATCGCCCCTATTTCCAGAGGAGGGAAGGATATGCAACCAATCCGGCTGCAAGTCCGGCCATTGATAGAGAGGCCGCTGGCGAGCGTGTGCGCCGTCGCTGATCTTCTCACCCATATGAATCACAAAACCTCCGGGCGACCGGAGGTTTTTTTATGTTTCCATTCCCATTGCAAGAACAGAGATTGATTCATGATCGGGATTCCTGTTAGTACTTCCGCATGCGGCAACGCCTGTTCTACTGGTTCGCGGTCATATTATGGATGATCGTCATCTACTCAATGTCGACGAATATCGGCTCATCCGAGAACAGTCAGAGTCTGCTGTCTGTCATCCTGCATATTTTTCATCTGAATATTTCGTCGGATCAATTTGATCAAACCCATTTTCTGATGAGAAAAACGGGCCATCTTTCCGAATATGCCGTTCTCGGCATCCTCCTCTGGCTCGCCCTTTCCTCAAACGATGGAGTCCTGACAAATAAAAGGCTGAAAACGGCCTGCATCACCATTCTCCTGTCCGCCCTATATGCGAGCACCGATGAGTTTCACCAGATATTTGTGCCCAACCGCACCGCCTGCGTTCAGGATGTATTCATCGATACCTGTGGGGCCATGCTTGGCGTGGTGATTGTTTGGATCTTCTGGAGTTTTCAAAAATCACTGAATACTCGCAAATCCTCAGTTTAAGATGTCGGTTTACGGTGATAAAAAAAATGAAACATTTACAACGGTAAGGAGAGTTGCCGGATGGGGCCGAAGGTTTTGCGGTGGAGAGGGCAGGGGCCGAGGCGGGTGACGGCTGCCATGTGCAGCGCGGTTCCATACCCCTTGTGTTGGGCAAAGCCGTAGCCGGGGTAGGTCTTTTCCGCTTCCTCCATCAAGAGGTCACGAGTCTCCTTGGCGATGATGGAGGCGGCGGCGATGCTGAAACATTGGGCATCCCCATCGACAATCGCCCGGTGTTTTTCCCCGAGGAGTTTCACGGGAAGTCCGTCCACCAATAACCAGTCCGGTTTCCTAGGCAGGGAGGCGCAGGCGCGCTGCATGGCCAGATGGGAGGCACGGAGGATGTTGATTTTCTCGATTTCCTCGACGGAAGCACTTCCAACGGCCCAGAGGATGCCGGGATGTGAGGAGAGAGTTTTGTGGAGTACTTGCCGTCGTTTGCGAGTGAGTAGTTTGGAATCGTCCACGCCTTCCGGGCATGCATTGCGGTCGAGAAAGATGAGGGCTGCGGCGACCACCGGGCCAGCCAGACAACCCCGTCCGGCTTCATCGACCCCAGCCAGGAACTTGTGCCCCTGGCGGAGGTATTCATCCTCGAAATGCCAACTGCAGGATTGGCGTTTCAAGCTCTGTGCCACGTGAATGTAAAAGGCTGGTGTCCCGTCATTCGACGAAGACTTACTTTTTGGTGGCGACGGTCGCGGGCTTCACGCTCATGGTGCCCTTCTTGTGGCGCAGGTAGTAGAGCTTGGAGCGGCGGACTTTGCCCAGGGATTCAACCGTGATTTTTTCAATCGCGGGCGAATGAAGGGGGAAAATCCTTTCCACACCTTCGCCGTGGCTGATGCGGCGGACGGTGAAATGCAGATTCAGGCCACGCCCCTTGCGGGCGATGACCAGTCCGGCGAAAACCTGTGTGCGCTCTTTTTCGCCTTCCTTGACGCGTGTGTGGACTTTGACGGAGTCTCCGACGTTGAAGGTGACTTTCTGATCCTTGAACTGTTCCTGTTCGATTTTCTCAATGATATTCATGAGTATTTCCTTTTTTCCTTTGTTTTAAATATGTGCGGCCAGTTCCCGGCGCTCACGAGTGCGGCGGATCGATTGTTCGCGGCGCCATTCTGCTATGGCGGCATGGTTGCCGGAGAGCAACACTTGCGGCACGCTTAATCCGCGAAAGTTTTCAGGCCGTGTGTACTGGGGCCAGTCGAGGAGTCCCTCCTCGCCGAAAGAGTCCTGCTCCGCGCTTTCGGCATTTCCCAAGACGCCGGGCAGGAGGCGGACGATGGCGTCCGTCATGACCAGTGCGGGGATGGTGCCGTTGGTGAGGATGTAATCTCCGATGGAAATTTCCTGGTCGATCCATCCCCCTTCGCGCACGCGTTCGTCGACACCTTCATAGTGTCCGCTGATGAGGAGCAGGCGCTTAAGAGAGGAAAATTCGCGGGCCATGGACTGGTGGAAGGTGCGCCCCTGGGGGGTGAGGAAAATGGAGAGAGCCCGTTCCGATTCCATCGCCTGAATGGCTTCGATGGCTTCGACAAGGGGATCGCATTTCATGAGCATGCCGGGGCCTCCGCCGAAGGGACGGTCGTCGACGGTATGGTGCTTGTCATGGGTATAGTCACGCAAGTTGTGGACGCGTATCCGGGCGGCCTCGGATTTTTGAGCGCGATCAAGGATGCTGGTGCGTGACACGACTTCGGCCATTTCAGGAAAGAGGGTCAGGATTTCTATGATCATGGCCCCTCGGTGTTGTTGCCGTCGGCTTCCTCGACGATCTCGATCTGGACACGGCGGTTTTCCTTGGCGGCGCTGCAAAGAACGTTGCGGATGGCGTTGATGGTGTGCCCGTTCCTGCCGATCACCTTGCCGACATCATCGGGGTGAAGGTGGACGTAAAAGACGGTACTGCGGTCGTTTTCGACCTGCTGGATGTCAACATCCTCGGAATGATCCACCAAGGCATTTACGACATACTCTAGAAAGTATTTCATGGGCGTGGATCACGTTTTTCCGTAGGGCGGTGGCCGATTTATGTGGTGGCGGCAACCTTCTTGGAAGCCTTTTCCAGCTTGCGGATGAAACCTTTGACGGTTTCGCTGGGAGTGGCACCGACCTTGACCCAATGGTTGACCCGTTCGAGATCGAGCTTGAAGTTGGAACCTTTGAGCAAAGGATCATACGTGCCGACTTGTTCGATGAACTTTCCGTCACGGGGTGAGGTTTTTTGTGTTACAACAACGCGGAAATAGGGGCGATTTTTGCGCCCTTCGCGTCTGAGTCGAATTGAAACTGCCATATTTTTTCTGCATCTCCGGCCAAGGGGTCATATCCCCATGCGGCCCAACAAGTTTTTCAGCATCCTTTCAGAGTTTCCCCCCCGGGTGAGCTTGGCCATCAGCTTTTTCATCTCCAGGAAGCGGCGTAGCAGATCATTGATCTGGGCTACCGTTGTGCCACTTCCCCGGGCGATCCGTTGTCTGCGTTTGCCGTTAATGATTTCCGGCTTTTGACGCTCGACGGGCGTCATCGAAAGGATGATCGCCTCGGTCTGCTTGAGGGCCCGCTCATCTAAAGCGGAACTTGGCAGCTTATTCATACCAGGAATCATGCCAAGCAAATTCTGCAGGGGACCGAGTTTTCGTATCATTTTCATCTGGTCAAGGAAGTCCTGAAGGGTGAAGGAATTATCCCGGAACTTCGTTGCCATCTTCTCGGCATCCTGCAGGGAAATTTCCTGCTGGGCTTTTTCGACGAGGCCGATGATGTCGCCCATGCCGAGGAGTCGGCTGACGAGGCGTTCGGGGGCAAATCTTTCCAGAGCAGGGAGTTGCTCGCCATTGCCGAGAAATTTGATGGGGCAATTTGTGAGGGTCTGCAGGGTCAGGGCGGCACCACCACGGGTATCACCGTCGAACTTGGAAAGGATGATTCCGGTGAGGGGAGCTGCGGCGAGGAAGGACTTGGCCACTTCGGCGGCAGATTGACCGGTCGCGGCATCGGCCACGAGCAAGGTTTCCTGGGGCTGGATGATTTCGACGACAGCCTTCAGCTCGTCCAACAACTCCGCGTTGACTTCCAGGCGGCCTGCGGTATCGAAGATGGTGATTGATTTTTGTGCGATGGAAGAAGTTTCGGCCATCACCCGGCGGAGATAATCGAGAATCTTTTCCCCGGACTGGGGGGCGATAACGGGGACATCAATCTGCTTTCCAAGGGTCTGAAGCTGCTGGATGGCGGCGGGGCGGGCGAGGTCTGCCGCAACGAGAGTGACCTGTTCGTGGAGATTTTTCCGCAAAAAGAGAGCCAGTTTCCCCGCCGAAGTCGTTTTCCCGGCACCGTTCAACCCGCACAGGAGGATGCGCAAGGGGCGGGTCTCGTTCAGTTCGAAATTTCCCTGGCGGAAGGTCGCCAGCAGTTCGTCGTGAACGATTTTGACGAAAAGATCACCGGGGCGGATGCTCTGAGCCACCTCTTCTCCCAGTGCGCGAGTCTTCACCCGTTCGCAAAAATCCCGCGCCACCTGGTAGTTCACATCCGCGGCAAGGAGGGCCATGCGCACCTGCTTGAGAGCGTCGGTGACGTTGGACTCTGTGATCTTTCCATAGCCGCGCATCGTCTTGAAGACGGACTGGAGTTTTTCAGCGAGTGCGGACATCATAAAATCAAATCCCTTGCTAAAGGGAGTAGGCAAACGTCGCTAACTTGCCAGCTTTTTGGCTAAAATTTCATCGACGACGGCGGGATTGGCCTGACCTTTGGTGGCTTTCATGACGTTGCCTTTGAGCGCGTTGATGGCGTTCTTCTTACCCGCCTTGTAATCGGCCACGCTGCGGGGATTGGCGGCAATGGCGTCATCGCAGAGCTTTTCCAACTGGGAACTGTCGCTGATTTGTTGAAGTCCGAGCCGGGCGACGATGGCTGCCGGAGCTTCGTTGGTTTTCACTAGTTCGGCAAAGACGGTCTTGGCCTGGGAGGAGGTGATTTTTCCCTCTCCGACGAGGTCGGCAAGGGAGGAAAAATGCTCCGGAGGGATGGCGATGGATGAGGTGTCGGGCTCCGTCGCCAAGAAATCATTGATGAGGAAATTCGCCACGCCCGCCTTGTTTTTCGTTGCGATAGAGGCTTTTTCAAAATAGGCGCAGAGAGGTTGGTCAGAGGAAAGGACTTCGGCCTGATACTCGCTCAAGGCCAGTTCGCGGATGAGGCGGTCCTTCTTCTGTTGGGGCAGTTCGGGGAGGGATGCCTTTGCCGCGTCCGAAAGGCCGGAGTCGGTACGAACGGGAAGTAAATCCGGGTCGGGGAAGTAGCGGTAGTCGTGAGCTTGTTCCTTCACGCGCATGAGGAAGGTCTGCCCGGCGACATCGTCCCAGCGGCGGGTTTCCTGAACGATCTTGCCACCCTTGGAAACGACTTCGATCTGTCTCTGAATTTCGTGTTCCAGCGCACGACGGACGCCGCTGATAGAGTTCAGGTTCTTCAGCTCACACTTGGTGCCGAATTCCTTTTGCCCCACGGGGCGGACGCTGATGTTCACATCGCACCTCATTTGGCCCTTTTCCATGTCGGCATCACTCACATTTCCGTAAAGGAGGATGCGGCGGAGCGTCGTGAGGTAGGCGAAGGCTTCGGCGGGTGAGGCGATGTCGGCCTCGCTCACGATTTCCATGAGCGGGGTGCCCGCGCGATTGAAATCGATGCCGCTGGTTTCTTCAAAGTGGAAGGATTTTGCCACGTCTTCCTCCAAGTGGATGCGGACGAGGCGGATCGGTTTTTTCGCGTTGGCTTCAGGGTCTTTCTGACATTCCTTCGGGAAGGCAAACTTGTCCAGCACCACGGCGCCGCCCTCGCAAAGGGGCATGTCGTACTGGCTGATCTGGTAGTTCTTCGGCATGTCGGGGTAGTAGTAGTTCTTGCGGTCGAATTTGCAGACCGTGGCAATCTTGCAGCCGAGCATCATGCCGGTGAGGATCGTCAGGCGGACGGCTTCCTCATTCGGCACGGGGAGGCTTCCCGGCAGGCCGAGGCAGACCGGACAGGCGTGGGTGTTGGGCGATGCGCCGTATTCGTTTTTGCAGCCGCAGAACATCTTGCTGCGGGTTTTCAGCTGCACGTGGACTTCGAGACCGATGACTGCCTCGTAGTTCATAGCTTCGGCTCCTGTTTGTGCCATTCGTGCGCCTGCTCGTAGTTCCAGGCGGCACGGAGGAGTTTTTCCTCCTCGAAATGCGGCCCCATCAACTGGAGGCCAATCGGAAGTCCGGCGGTACTGAAACCGCAGGGGATGGAGATCGCACAAACCTCGGTGAGGTTCGCAGAGGTGGTGAAAATATCGGCAAGGTACATCTCGACCGGATCCTGGGTTTTCTCTCCCACCTTGAAGGCCGGGGTGGGTGAAGTTGGTGTCAGGAGAACGTCGCATTTTTTGAACGCTTCGGTGAAATCCTGTCTCATCAGGCGGCGGACTTTTTGAGCCCGGTTATAATAAGCGTCGTAGTATCCGGAACTGAGAACGTAGGTGCCAAGGATGATGCGGCGTTTCACTTCGGGGCCGAAGCCTTCCGCACGGGTTCTGGCGTGGAGGTCGATGGCGTCGCTCACATCCTTTGCCCGTCTGCCGTAGCGGACACCGTCAAAACGGGCGAGATTCGCGGAAGCCTCCGCCGTGGCGATGATATAATAGACGGCGATGGCTGCCTCGGCGTTCGGCAGGGAAACTTCGATGACTTCGGCGCCATTCTTCGCATACCAGTCAACGGCGATGCGAACAGCTTTCTCGATCTCCCTGTCCATGCCGCTGACGAAATATTCCTTCGGAACTCCGACCCGCAGCCCCTTCAGCGGCTGGCGCATCAGGGAAAGGTAATCGGGAACGGGGAGATTTTTGCTCGTGTTTTCCCTTGGGTCGGGGCCTGCGATGGTCTGAAGAATCAGGGCTGCATCCTCCACTGTCCGGGTCATCGGGCCGATTTGGTCGAGCGACGAGGCAAAGGCAATCAGGCCGTAACGGGAAACTCGCCCGTAGGTCGGTTTCAGTCCGACAATTCCGCAAAGGGCCGCTGGCTGGCGGATTGATCCTCCCGTATCCGAACCGAGGGCGGCAATGGCGCTCCTTGCTGCGACCACGGCAGCCGAGCCTCCGCTGCTGCCACCGGGAATGCGCTCCGTATCCCAAGGATTGCGCGTTGTGGTGATGGCGGAGTTTTCGGTCGATGATCCCATCGCGAACTCGTCGAGGTTGGTGCGTCCGAGGAGGATGGCTCCGGCCTCGCGCAGTTTCGTGATGACGGTGGCGTCGTAGGGGGCGACATAACCTTCGAGAATTTTCGAGGAACAGGTGCAGCCGTCACCCCTGGTGTTGATGTTGTCCTTGATGGCGATGGGGACGCCGCCGAGGGGCTTGGAAATGTCGGCTTCCTTCGCCTGACGGAGGGCGTCTTCGGCATCCCAGCGGAGGTAGCCCTTGATCTTCGGCTCGGTCTTTTCCATGCGCTGGAGCAGGTCGCGGACGATTTCCTCCGGTGCGATTTCACGGGCCGAAAGCTTTTTCCGGAGGGATGAGAGGGTTTCTTGTGCGAGGCTCATTCGACAATCTTTGGAACAATGAAAAGGTCGTTGCTTTTGGAGGGGGCATTCTGGAGGGCCAGCTCGACGGGGAAGCTTTCCCGGTCTTCGTCCTTGCGGAGGACGTTCCCAGAAATGGCAAAATCGGGCGGGACGTCGGGAACTCCCGAAACATCGATCTTCTGGAGCTGCTCGACGAGCTTTAAAATATCGCCAAGCTGCGTGTTGAAACGATCGATCTCCTCCTGATTCAGTTTCAGGCGGCAGAGCTGGGCCACGTAGGCGACATCTATTTTACCCGTTTGCACAAGGTGGATGTGATAACCGGAGAGAGCGGCGGAGCCAAGCGTTTTCTTGGAGCCAGTTTCAAAAGGGAAGCGTTGAGAATTTTTTTTCATGGTGATAGTCTCCCGTCCAGTTCCATGTCCCTGACTGAAAAAAATGAATTGATCTCCTGGGAGCGAGTGCTGCCCCTGCTTCCACAACCCGCTCTGATTTGCAAGCCGGACGGGACGATACGGTTCGCGAATGATCCTGCGGCACGTTTTTTTGAAAAGGCGGATGAGGCATTGATCGGGCAGCATCTCGAATCTCTTTTTTCGGCACCCATCGGTTCTTTTCACCCTTATCTGAATCCCCGGAATGAGGCTTCGTCGATTCGTTTCGATGTTCCGGTAAATCATCCGGCTGGCAAAACGCTCCACAGCAGCGTGACGATCTGCCATCTCCCGGAATCGCCGACATCTCTCGTCTTTCTTCAGGATGTCACCGCCCTCCGCCGCTCCGAGTCCCAGCTCAAACTCCTCACTTCCGCCATCCGGTACATGCAGGAGGCCATTCTGATCACCGACTCAAACATCGAAGGTGCCGGGCCGAGAATCCTCTTTGTCAATGAAGCCGCCTGCCGCCTGACGGGATACGCTGCTGACGAATTGCTTGCCCAGCCCATCAGCATCCTTTACGGCCCGCGCACCTCCCTTGCCGAGATACGGACGTTCCGGGAGACGATGATCGCCGGAAAGCCGGGCACGGTGGAGGCCATCTATTACCGCAAGGACGAATCCGAGTTTGTCTGCAACTGGAGCATCTCCCCCATTCACGACGATAACAACCAGATCTCCCAGTGGGTTTCCATCCACCGTGATTTTACCGAGCAGAGGCGGCGGGAAGAAGAACTCCAGCACAGCCGAAAACTGCGTGCCGTGGGAGAGATGGCTGGCGGATTTGCACACGAATTCAAAAACCTCCTCACCCCCATGCTCCTGCAAATGGAGGAACTCAGCGACGCCCTGCAATCCCGCGACGATCTCCTGAGTGACATCAAGGTAGTGCAGGACACCATCTCCAAGGCCCGCGATCTGAGCGAACGTCTGTTGGTGTTGGGACGAAAGAGTCCCGTTCTCTATGAAAAAATCCCCATCGGACCATTGGTGGATGAAACACTCGCGCTCGTGCGGAAGACCATCGACCGACGCATCGACGTGGTGAAACGGTGTACGAACGGGCTGGGCCCCGTCGTCGTCAGCCGGGTGGCATTTTCCCAGGTGGCGCTGAATCTGATCTTTAACGCCCGCGACACGCTGATGGAAAAACTTCAGAGCCCGCATGCCCCCGCATGGATTCCACGCATCACTCTTGCGTTGGATCGTACGACCGCCACTCCGCCACCCTCCAGCGGACTTCCCTCGACGGAAATTGTCTGCCAGCGATTGGCTGTGGAGGATAATGGCCGGGGCATTCCACCGGAGCTTTGCGAGCGCATCTTTGAACCTTTCTTTACGACGAAAGGGCCGTCGAAGGGAACCGGACTGGGGCTCTCTCTCGTCTGGAATCTGGTCAACTCGATGGGCGGCTGGATTCAAGTCCAGAGCGTGCCGGGAATCGGCACACGCATGCTGGTCTTCCTGCCCGAAAATCGCGAGCAACCCAAGAATGACGAGCCGGTGAAGGCGATCTTTAAGACTTCACAGAAGGAACCTGAAGGGTTGCGTGTGCTGCTCGTGGAGGATGAGCCTCTTGTCGCCCGGGCCTTCACGACGCCTCTCCGGAAGAAGGGGCATCAGGTAGTTCCCGCGCCCACAGCCCGCGATGGCATTGAGTACCTGCGGAAGGATTTGAAGGCGTTTGACCTCGTCATCAGCGACATCAACATGCCCCAGATGGACGGTATCGAATTCATCACCCGGGTGCGGCAGCTCGGATTTGCGGGAAAAATCATGGTCGTCACCAGCTACGTCTCCGACGAGGATCGTGACCGGCTTGAGTCTGCCGGAGTCAATCTCATCCTCATCAAACCCCTTTCCCGTGAGGAACTTCTCTCTGCCGTGGCGAGCGTTTTTGTCGAGGACGCCCCGGCTCCCGGTGATGTTGCGGCTGTGAAAAGGGATAACGCCTAGAAATTGGAGCACTACAGCCCCATCTGTCTGTAAATTTTTTTCACGTCGATTCCGTTGCGAACGACTTCTGCCAGCCGATCCAATGCTGTTTCAATGTTGTAGGATGCGGTTGTTTTCAGAGGCTTCCACCCGCGCCGCCGACGAAGTCGATTGATGAACCACCGTCGAAAATCGTCCGCGTCAAAGATGCCGTGGAGGTAGGTGCCCCAGATGCAGCCATCCGCGTTTGCCGAGCCCAGCGGGGTGCCGTCTTCCCGAATGATGAGAGGCTTGCCCGGCGTTTCCGTCACGCCGTGGTGAATTTCATACCCGACCAAACCATGGTTTGTCGGGCGGTGGATGGCGTGAACTTGGGCGAGGGTTTTCCCCCGGGCCAGAGTTGTTTTCAACGGCAGCCAGCCGAGGCCAGCCACTGTCTGGCAGGTGGATTCGATCCCATGTGGATCGTCGATTTTTTCACCCAACATCTGGTAGCCGCCGCAGATGCCGATCATTTCCGTTTTCCGCTTGGCGAGTAATCGAGTCATGGCCGTGGCGAGACCGGAGGTGCGAAGGTGCTGCATGTCGTGGAGGACATTCTTGCTGCCGGGGAAGATGACGGCATCCGGCGATCCCAGGTCATGCGGAGTGCGGACAATTTTCACCCGGACATCTTCCTCCAGACCGAGGGCGTCGAAGTCGGTGAAGTTGGAGATGTGAGGCAGATCCAGCAGGGCGATCTCCACACACTGGGACGAGCGTCGCCCCTGTCTTCCGGCGTGAAGGATCGATTCCTTGAAGGTGACGCCGTCCTCCTCCGGCAATCCCAAGGCAGTGAGATACGGAACCACGCCGAGTACTGGCTTGCCTGTGTGACGTTCAACGTATTCGTGGGCGCTCCGGAGGAGGGATTGTTCGCCGCGGAAACGGTTGACAATGAATCCGGCGACGAGGTTTCGTTCCCATTCGGCGAGCACTTCCATCGTTCCGATGAATGAGGCGTAAACTCCGCCACGGTCGATGTCTCCCACGATCAAGACTGGGGACTGGGCATGACGGGCCATCGCCATGTTGACGATGTCGTGCGACTTCAGGTTGACTTCGCCGGGACTGCCTGCGCCTTCCAACACGATCACGTCGTATTCGGAGGCGAGGGAATCATAGGCTTCACGGACGATGTCAAGCCCTTTGCGCTTATAGCGGATGTATTCGCCCACCTCTTGGTTGCCGATGGGCTTGCCTCGCACGATGACCTGCACGCCCGTGTCGGTATTGGGTTTCAAGAGAATTGGATTCATCCGCGTGTCGGGTTCGATGCGGCACGCCTGCGCTTGCACCACCTGCGCCCGTCCCATCTCACCGCCGTCCCGTGTGACATAGTAATTCAGCGACATGTTCTGCGCCTTGAAGGGGGCGACGCGGTAGCCGTCCTGCAGGAGGATGCGACAGAAGGCCGCGGTGAGGATGCTTTTGCCCGCGTTCGAGGAGGTGCCTTGAAACATGAGGGCGGGTGTGGGCTTTTTTGACGGCACGGAAATCCGGTGCGTAGACGATGCCTGAATGAAGTGCGCTCGTTGTCGGGAGAGGTAGCGCCGGGTCTCCTTCAGGTAAGAGACATCTTCCAGTGCGGCAATTGCAACGGCTTGGGCAAGAGTGTTCAAGCCTCCGGGCGGTTGCAGTTTCTGCCATGACCGGATCAATTCCTCTCGAGCGATGGCGCATCCCACGGGCAAGCCCGGAATGCCGAAACCTTGAGTCGGCGAGAAGAGGACGACGACGTTTTCCGGGCGGTGTTTTGTCAGGCTGTCGAGGCCTTCCACAAAATCCCCCCATGTCTCGTCGATCACGAAAAGAGTTGCCGGATGTCGTTTGGCGATGGCACGAATTTCCCGTGCAGAACATGGGATGCCGGTCGAACTGTCGGGATGAGCCATGAAAACGACTTCGTTTCCCTTCAACCGGTTTTCGATTCCCACGGGATCGGGTGCAAAGTTTTGTGATTCGTGACGGGCGAAGGTTTCGACCTTCAGTCCCGCCACCTTGCAGGCATGTGCGTAATCGCCAGATGATGGGACGGGAATCAGTGCACGTTTTTTCCCAGTAGCGCGGCACAGGATGTGGAGGAGTTCGCCCGTTCCATTGCCTGCGAGAATTTTCCCCGGCGAGACATCGTATTGTTTCGCGACCGCTTCAACGAGAGACGTGCTATCAGGATCA
>Ga0187810_10000430_pt1 | contig 16310 bp, 14 predicted proteins | sample NC_wetland_sal_i_9_FD_132963 | JGI IMG/M metagenome (GOLD analysis project Ga0187810, IMG submission 132963) | Wetland sediment microbial communities from Neuse River Estuary, North Carolina, USA - ASW_5 | ecosystem: Environmental > Aquatic > Freshwater > Wetlands > Sediment | place: USA: North...
AAATTCATAGCCATCATGGCCATGGCCATCGAAGTCACCGCCAAAGTTGCCGCCGAACGCCAGATCCGCGAGTCCGAAGAGAAGCTGCGCGCCTTTTTTGAATCGCCTCTGGTGGGCATTCTTTTCGGTGATACGGCCGGGCATATTTTTACGGCCAATGACGAAATTCTGAAGATCATCGGTTATACCCGTGATGATCTTGAAAACGGCTTGATCCGTTGGGATCAGATTACCCCCCCAGAATATTCGCCGCTGGATGAAATCGCCATCCAGCAGGCCAGGGAAAATGGGGTCTGCACGCCTTATGAAAAGCAATACATCCGCAAGGATGGCCAGTGCATCTGGGTCATGGTGGGTTTTATTCTGCTCGGGGCAGATCGCTTTAATTCGATCGCTTACATTATAGATATCTCTGACCGCAAACGCGCTGAGGCCGAATTGATCGAGAGTGAGGCCAACTATCGCGGTCTGTTTACCCACATGTTCAATGGCCTGGCCTTCTGTAAAATGCTTTATGAAGACGGCAAACCCATCGATTTTATTTACCTCAAAACGAACGAATCCTTCGAACGCATCACCGGGCTCAAAAACGCCGAAGGAAAAAGGGTGAGTGAGCTCATCCCGGGGGTGCAAAAAGATAACCCGGATATCTTTGAAATTTACGGCCGGGTCGCCAGCACCGGTGACCCCGATAAGTTCGAAACCTTCTTGCCCGGATTAGGCGTTACCTTTTCTGTCTTTGCGTACAGTCCCAAACCTGATTATTTTGTGGCGCTGTTCGAAGATATTTCTGAACAGCGGCGCGCAGAGCAAGAGCTCCACAGCCGGCAAGAATTGCTGAACATGACCGGAAAGATCGGTAAGATTGGCGGTTGGGAGATCGATGCGGCCACCGGTAAGGGTAGCTGGACGGAGGAAGTCGCTCGCATCCACGACGTCGATCCCGAAAAAGAACCTGATGTAGAATTTGGCCTGGAATTTTACACTGCGGAATCGCGTCCCATAATCGAGCAGGCAGTTAAAGACGCCATCGAAAAGGCCATCCCCTACGATCTCGAACTTGAGATCATTTCAGCCAAAGGAATGCACAAACTTGTCCGCACTTCGGGTATTCCTGAGATTGTAGATGGCAAGGTCGTGCGCCTGCGCGGCATCTTCCAGGACATCACTGACCTCAAGAAGGCCGAAGCTGAGATCAAGAAGCTGAATGAAGAACTGGAGCAGCGTGTGAAAGACCGCACCGCCGAACTGACGGTGGTCAACCAGGAATTGGAATCGTTTTCCTATTCGGTTTCACATGATCTGCGTGCGCCGATTCGGGCCATCGATGGTTTCTCGCAGATCATTTTGGACGAATTCGAAGAGAACGTCGATCCAACTGTAGTCCGTTACCTGGAACTCATCCGCGTGAACACCAGGAATATGGGGAATCTGGTGGATGACCTGTTGGCCTTCTCCAGACTGGGCCGTCAAACTGTCCAAAAGCAGAACGTAAACACACGTAAACTGGTAACAGAAATTGTCGAGGAAATAAAGTTGACGGTCCCTGATCGTGCGATCCAGTTTACTATAGGTGCCCTCCCCGACTGTGAGGCCGATATAAGCCTCCTGCGCCAGGTTTTCATCAATTTGATCTCGAACGCGGTCAAGTTCACCCGTAATTGTGAAGTGGCCCACATCGAGATCGGTAGTGATGATACTCAGCCGCCTTCTTCTGAAGGGATAGAAAATTACACCCATTATTGTTATTATGTACGTGACGACGGCGTCGGTTTCGATATGCGTTATTACAATAAACTGTTCGGCGTCTTTCAGCGCCTGCATAAAGCTGAAGATTATGAAGGTACGGGGGTTGGTCTGGCTATCGTTAAACGTGTGATCGAAAAACATGGCGGCACAGTCTGGGCAGAGTCCAAACTGGATCATCGGACGACTTTCTTTTTCGTTTTAGGAGAGGCTAGTGATAATGACAAACGAAGTTGAGATTCTATATATCGAAGATAACCCAAACGACATCGAATTGACCTTACACGCGTTCAAAAAGAATCATCTGGCCAATGATATTCTCATTGCCCGTGATGGCGAAGAAGCATTGGATTTGATCTACGGCAAGATCAAAACCGGCAACGGTGAGTTGAACAATCACCCGCACGTGATCTTGCTGGATCTCAAACTGCCCAAGGTCGATGGCCTGGAAGTGCTGCGCAAGGTAAAAACCGACGACCGCACCAAAACGATCCCGGTGGTTGTACTGACCTCCTCCCGGGAAGAAAAAGACATCGTCGAAAGTTACCGTCTGGGCGTAAACAGCTACATCGTCAAACCGGTCGATTTCGAAAAATTCATCGAGGCCGTCAAAACGTTTGGCATGTACTGGCTGCTCATTAATCAACCGCCTGCTACGTAAGCCCAGATTGCGCGAAACAGTCCATCGGTGCACAAAAATTAGCCTCCGCGCGGGGATATATCCCATTTACCAGCTATAATTGGAACCTTATGGAATCGATTAAGGAGCTTTACCGTATCGGGCATGGACCTTCGAGCAGCCATACCATGGGGCCGCGTTTGGCCGCCGAACAGTTCCGTGCCCGCACGCCGGCCGCCGCCGGCTATCGCGTGACGTTGTTTGGCAGCCTGGCCGCCACCGGCCGGGGCCATCTCACCGATGCAGCCGTGCGCAGCGCCTTGGCCCCCTACACCGTGGAATTCATTTGGCGTCCCGAAGATGAATTGCCCGCCCACCCCAATGGCATGGTTTTCGAAGCGCTCGATGCTGCCGGCGCAGTCATAGATCGCTGGCAGGGCTACAGCATCGGCGGCGGCGCCATCCTGGCAGAAGGCGAATTTTCCAGCACCAGGCAGATCTATGCCCTTTCGAGCATGCAAGAGATCATGCGCCAGTGCACCCAGGCAGGCAAAACCTTTTGGGAATACATCGAAGATAACGAAGGCCCAGAGATCTGGCCTTTTCTGAGCCAGATTTTAGCGGTTATGCATGCAGCCATCGAACGCGGCTTGAATACCGAAGGTGTGCTCCCCGGCGGGTTGGGGTTGGCACGCCACGCCTGGACGATCTATCGCAAGATTCAAATGACCGGGGGCCAACTTAAAAAAGAAGGCTTTTTACCGGCTTACGCTTTGGCAGTGGCCGAAGAAAATGCCGTGGGCGGCGAGATCGCCACTGCCCCTACCTGCGGCTCAGCCGGGGTGCTGCCCGCCGTGTTGCGCCACATCGAAGATACAATCCAGACCCCCGAACGCGACCTGCTGCACGCGCTGGCTACGGCCGGCCTGGTGGGCAACCTCATCAAATCCAATGCCTCCATCTCCGGCGCCGAAGTGGGTTGCCAGGGTGAAGTCGGTTCTGCTTGTGCCATGGCGGCCGCCGCCGCTACCCAGTTGATGGGCGGCTCCATCCGGCAGATCGAATATGCGGCCGAAATGGGCATGGAACATCATCTCGGCCTCACCTGCGACCCCGTCAACGGCCTGGTGCAAATTCCCTGCATCGAGCGCAATGCCTTCGCCGCCACCCGCGCTATCGACTGTGCCACTTTTGCCCTCTACTCGGATGGCAGCCACCGCATCTCCTTCGATGAAGTGGTACGGGTCATGGCCCGCACCGGCCGCGATCTGCCCCATGTCTACCGTGAGACAGCCGAGGGCGGCCTGGCCATCGTCTACCGCTACCCGCCGGCCAAAGCCAAATAACGCGCTGATTACCTCATAAATGAAACATCTCTAAAATAAAAGCGGAAGGATTTTTTAGTTTTCCCTTTTGCCTTTATCCGTTCTAATTTGCGTAATTCGTGGAGAACAATTTTATACCGACCAGGCCTTGAGTATCTCGCGCGCCGAACGCGTCATTTCCACCGAAAAATCCGAGACGAACTTGCGAAAATAGATCTCCTGCCCCACAGCTTTGACGGCTTCGCTAAGGGGCAGGTCGGCATGAGCATGTTCCGCGGTCGGTCGCATCATCGCATCGATTTCCTCGCCGCTCAGGCGCTGATAGGTGTTCTTGAAGATCACATAAGCTGGGTCGTAGCGCGGCGTGAGGCGCTTCTCAGCCTTGACCACTGCGGGTCGGCCAAAACACAGCATCGTGATCGGCAGCACATAGGGCGGCAATTGCAGCAGCTCACGGTGGGTTTCGTAGCCCTCGAGAATGTCGCCGATGTAGCATGAGCCAATCCCCAGCGACTCGGCCGCGATCACGGCATTTTGCGCGGCGATCAGGGCATCACAGCAGGCCAGCAGCAAATCGCCTTCTTGGGGTGGCCGCGGCGTTATACCCTTCTCATGGCTTTTTTGCTCGACCTCGCTGTATTGAAAGTAGTCATACTGGCGCTGATAATCGGCCAGAAAGACCAGTACGAAAGGTGCCTTGGCAATGAAAGGCTGATGATCACAGGTCACGGCCAATCGTTCTTTGAGGGCCTGATCTTCGATCTCGAGGATGGAATACAGCATCAGGTTCCCGGCAGTCGGGGCACGCATGGCTGCATGTAAAATGGCAGCCTTTTCCTCCCCCGTGAGTGGAGTGGAGGCATAGTTACGGGTCGAACGGCGGTTTTCGATAACGGACAACGTAGAATTCTGCATGTGGGCTTCTTTCTGGGTACAGCAAAAGGATTAAAGGTATTTTAGCCGAAAAAGCCTAGCTGAACCTGCACGCAGGTACAATAAGGTCACCATGATTGACGAATTGCTGGCCAAAAGCGCTCAGGCGCGGCAAAACCTGCTCGACCCGGCGCATTCCTCCGCCTTGCGCCTGTTTGCCGGTTTTTATGAAGGCGAACCGCGTTTGCTGGCCGATCTTTACGCCGAGACTTTGCTGCTCACGGCATACTGTGCCGACCCTGCCGAGGCGCAGTCTTTGTTGGAAGCGGCGCAGCGCTTCTACCTGGAACATCTCCCCTGGCTGACCTGCGTGGTGCAAAAACAGCGGCTGGCCAAAGACCCGCCTTTGCGGTATGGTCAGGTCACCTTTGGCAGCTCGCCCGCGGCCTCGATACTTGAGAACGGCATCCACTATGCGCTTGACCTGACCCTGAATCAGGATGCCAGTTTCTATCTGGATACCCGGATTCTAAGAGCCTGGTTGAAGCAGAATTCCAGCGCTGCAGCAGTATTGAACACTTTCGCCTACAGCGGCAGCCTGGGGGTAGCCGCTCTGGCCGGCGGAGCAGCCCGCGTCGTTCAAGTCGACCGCAGCGCCCGCTTTTTAGACCTGGCGCGCCGCACTGCCATGTTGAATCATCTCGACCTGGGGCGCATGAAAATGCGTGCTGCCGACGTTTTTACCGAACTGGGACAGTACAAAAAGGCCGGTCAACTCTTCGATCTGGCTCTGCTCGACCCGCCGTTCTTTTCGGTGACCCAGAATGGCAAAGTAGACCTGGTCTCAGAATCGACGCGTCTGATCAACAAAATTCGCCCGCTCGTCAAAGACGGCGGTCGGTTGATCGCCATCAACAATGCCCTGTTTCTGTCTGGCGCCGACTACATGCAGGGGCTCGCAACCCTGTGTCAGGATGGCTATCTGGCCATCGAAGAAATGATCGCGGTGCCCCCGGACATTACCGGTTTCAGTGAAACGATCGTTGCCAGACCGCCGGCTGAACCGGCTCCCTTCAACCATCCCACCAAGATCGCGGTTCTGCGCGTGCGCCGCAAATGATTTCAGGACTCCGAAAAATTCAGAGCCCTTTCATTTTCTTGTCTTCTCCTCTTTGAGTATAATTAAAAGGCCTATGACAGACGAGCCAGATCGATTGCTCTTGATCGTCGACAGCGAAACCAAGGCTTCTCGGTTGAGTAAGGCCCTGGATCCCGAGGGTTATGCTTTTGAGGTAGTTTATTCTCGCGGCGATACTCCTTTGCAATATTCTGGCCAGCCGCCCGCTCTGGCCATATTGTGGTTTTCTTACTCTTCCCCAAATGCACTCGATAATCTCGAACTCCTCATTCACAGTCTGCAAAATATGGGCACCGAGACCGATCTACCCGTGCTCCTGATCGTCGATCAGGACGGCACGCGCTTTATCGAGCCCGGCTTCAGGCTGGGTGTGGCTGATATTCTCAGCCGCCCCATCCACCCTCTGGTGCTGCGCCATCGGGTGCGCTTGATCCTGCAGGCCCGGCGCACTGAGAAAGCAGAAGAGCGCTTTCGCACAATGGCCGACTTCACCTACGACTGGGAGTACTGGCAGGGCAGCGACGGGCACCTCATCTATAATTCACCGGCCTGCCAGCGTGTCACCGGTTACCCCACCCGGCAATTTGTCGACCATCCCGATTGGCTGCTGCGCATCGTGCATCCGGCCGACCGCGAGAAGGTGCAAAAGCATTTCACGCAGGAAGAATCAGGGGATGAGATTTATGAAATGGATTTTCGCATCCTTACTGCCTCGAACGAAGAACGCTGGATCGCTCATGTGTGCCGGCCTGTGTTTTCCAACGCCCACAAATTCATCGGCCGCCGCGTCAGCAACCGCGATATCTCCGACCGCAAAGCTGCCGAAGAGAATCTGCTCCGTTCAGAACGGCTGGCGGCCATCGGCAGGCTGACGGCTTCGCTGGCGCACGAGATCAACAATCCCCTGCAGGCCATGTTTGCCAGCGTGGAACTGCTCACCCAGTTTTCGCTGGAACCGGCAGAGCAAAAGAAATATCTGCACATTACCTATTCAGAGCTTGAACGCCTGCTGAAGATCACTCACGGAATTTTGGATTTCTCCCGTCCCGGCTCTGGAAAACTGGAGCCCACCCTTCTCAAAACGGTGGTTGAACAGGCCCTCTTGTTGGCGTCGAACCAGATGCACACTTCTGGGGTCACCTTCGCGCTGGATTTTCCGGCCGGACTGGCGACGGTACCCATCATCCCCGCCCAGATCAAGCAGGTTTGCTTGAATCTGATCATCAATGCGCTGGAACACATGCCGGAGGGCGGTTCGCTGACCATCAGCGCCAAGCAGACAGGCGATTGCCAACAGGTGGCTTTTACGGATGACGGCTCGGGCATTTCGGCCGCCAATCTGAGCAAGATTTTCGACCCATTTTTTTCGACCAAAGAGGGTGGCACTGGTCTGGGGCTGGCCATCAGCCAGGAGATTTTATACAGGCATCACGGCAAGATCACGGCCAGGAACAACTCGGGACGTGGCGCCACATTTACGCTCGAACTACCCATCCACCAGGAGGAAGAGGCACAAACAAATGGCCAACCTGACGACTGATTTGCATTCTGCTGAAAAAGTTCGTGTGCTGGTGGTCGATGACGAAGAAAGCAACTGCGCCGTGTTGGTACGCGCGCTGCAATTATTGGGCTACGAAGCTGAAAGCGCCGCCAACGGTCGTCTGGCTCTGGAACGCTTGAGCCAGATTCGGTTTTCGGTGATGCTGCTCGACCTCAAGATGCCCGAGATGAACGGCGAGGCCGTTCTTGCAAATATCCGCAGTCGTTATCCGGACCTGGGCGTGATCGTGCTGACGGCCTATGCCACTCTCGAAAGTGCCATCGGCGCGGTCAAGGCCGGCGCAGTCGATTATCTGCTCAAACCCCAAAAAATTGCCGAGATCGACGCAGCTATCCAACGAGCCTTGAAACGTCAGGAAACCAGCCGCCAGAAAGAGCATCTGGTCAACGTCATGCAGCAGGCCCTTTCTGCCTTGCAGGCAGATGAACTCTCCTCTCCGGCTGCAACATCGGTGCAGGAGACCTTGCAGTTGGGCCGGCTCACCTTTGATGCCGAACACCGCCAGGTCTCGATCCTGCCTGCTCGCCCCGACGAGTCACCGCGCACGGTTAACCTCACCGAAGTTCAGGCCGCCATCCTGCTCTATCTAGCCGAGCATTCCCGGCGCGTGATCGGCAGTCGTGAACTGGCCGCCCAGGCCCTGGGGTATAACGACCTGAGCGAGCTCGAAGCCGAACGGATCGTGCGGCCGCATATTTTACGCCTCAGGCGCAAGCTGGAAAATGAGCCGGGCCACCCTGAGTTCATCCGTTCGATTCGCGGCAAGGGCTATTGTTTTTCAACAATTTTAAGGGACTGAACACTATAACCAGCAATTAAATTGCAAGCAAACGACAATTTTTATCCAGCCGGCAGCAGTTAAGATCGTAAAAGATCGCATTCCCAATACTCGATAAAAAGGAGTTTCTCTATGTCGTTTGATACTGGCAGCACCGGTTTCATGTTGGTGGCGACGGCTCTGGTCATGATTATGACCCCGGGCCTGGCATTTTTCTACGGCGGCCTCGTTGGCCGCAAAAACGTCCTGGCCATCATGATTCAGAGCTTTGTATCCATGGGTTGGACGACCTTTCTCTGGTGGGCCTTCGGCTATTCGCTGGTCTTCAGCGGCGGCCACGGTGCCGTTATTGGCAATTTGCAGCACGTTTTTCTGCGGGGCATTTCCCCGACAGACATCCTTTCGACGACCAGCCATATTCCCTTGCTTGTATTCGTTGCCTATCAAATGATGTTCGCGATCATTACCCCGGCACTCATCACCGGCGCCTTTGCCAACCGTGTGCGTTTCCCGGCCTATATGATCTTCCTCACCGCCTGGCTGACCTTTGTCTACTTCCCCATTGCCCACATGGTCTGGGGCGGCGGGTTGTTTGCCACCTGGGGCGTGATCGACTTTGCCGGCGGCACCGCTGTGCATACCACGGCAGGCTTTGCGGCTCTGGCATCGGTACTCTTTGTAGGCAGGCGCAAGATATTCGATAAAGGCCCGCACAGCATTCCTCTGGTGGCCCTGGGCACAGCGTTATTGTGGTTTGGTTGGTACGGATTCAACGCCGGCAGTGAATTGCACGTCGATAACATCACCGCCCTGGCCTTTTTGAACACGGATATTGCGGCTTCCATTGCAGCCCTCACCTGGCTGGCCATTGCCTGGATCACCGAAAAGAAGCCAAAGTTCATCGGTCTGCTCACCGGCGCCGTTGCCGGTCTGGTGGCGATCACCCCGGCCGCAGGCTATGTTTCGATTACCAGTGCAGTCATCATCGGTTTCCTGGCCGGCGGCGTTTGCTACCTGGCCGTGCTGTGGAAGAATCATCGTCATCTGGATGATGCGCTGGATGTCTGGGGAGTGCACGGTGTCGGCGGCGTACTGGGCGTGATCTGCACCGGTATCTTTGCCACTCTGGCCTGGAACCCCGGCGGTGCCAATGGCCTTTTGACCGGCAATGTGACCTTTTTCCTGTATGAAACGCTTAGCGTGGTCATCACGGCGGCTTTCTCGTTTGCCTTCAGTTATGCAGCCCTATGGCTGATCAACAAGGTCACCCCGGTCAAAGTGAGCGAGGAGGAAGAAGAGGAAGGCCTGGACGAAGCACTGCACGGTGAAAATGCCTACGAACTGATCTAAAAGAAGAATTCATTCTCCTTTTTGGCCCCTGCAAAGCCTTGTGCAGGGGCCATTTTTTTACAGAAGGTTTTACCCCCTTTCCCAGTCAGCTTTGGGGCCCGGCACAAGAAAAAATAGGGGGTGAAGACGGACATCGCGAAAATTGGGCAAAAGTAGACCGCGGGCCGGGTTGCGCTGCTCCAATTTGGCTCTCAGGTGAGCCAGTTCATATTCGAGTTGGCCTTCGCTTAATGGGATGGTCGGCGGCTGTTTGCCAGGAACGATTTTCGTCGAATCGAAATGGTAACCCCGGCAGGTGGCTTCCTTAAAAATATCTTCCAGGTAGAAATCGATAGCGGCCAGCGGGTCAGCCTGTTCTTTAAACCGTGTCAACTGAGGATGGTTCAGATACCCTTGGGTCTTTCCATTCAAAACGGCTCGCGCCAGCAAGCCCTCGCGCCAGACGGCCAGCAAGCCTGGTGTATCCAGATAAGCAGGCGAGAGCGACCAGAGGCGCATTTGGGCCTAACCCTCGGCTTGAAATTCCGGCAATTCCTCAGCCGTGACTACCTGATTCCGGCCTCTTTCTTTGGCCAAATACATGGCTTTATCGGCCCGGCTCATCAACCCTTCCACATTCTCCCCATGAGCCGGGAACGTCGCGATCCCGATGGAAACTGTCGCCCGCACGGTTTGGTCGTCCTTTTTGAGAACAATGGCCTCTAATTTTTTACGCAATAGATTGGCCTTCTTTTTTGCTTCAGTTAGCGCCATGTTTTGAAAGGCAATTAGTATCTCATCTCCCCCCAAACGGCAAGAAAAATCGATCGAGCGTGTCGAGCCCAAAATACATGTTCCAAATTTTTCCAGAATGGCGTCTCCTGCCTGATGGCCAAAGTCGTCGTTAATGTTCTTGAAATGGTCGATATCCATAATCAGCAAGCTGTAGGGCTGGCCGTGTACCCGTGCTTTTTCGACCTGTTGGGTGAGAATTTCATCGATCAGGCGGCGGTTATGCAACCCGGTAAGTGAATCGTGGGTGGCTTGTTCCTGCAATAACGACTGCAAGTGATTGATCTCGTCGATCTGTTCGTGAAGGGCAGTGTTGGCCGTCTGGAGTTGCAATTCGATTTGCTTGCGGGCACTGATATCCCGAAAGACCAGCAGGTAGCCGGATGGAGTTTCCGAATGGGGTACCAAACTGGAAACCTGCAAATCGAGATACTTTTTTGCACTTTCCGAAAGGCTAAATTCGGTCGGCTGGTTTCGATAGCTTAACTTTTTTGGATCTATAGACCATGGGAGCAGCTCCTGAAAATTTTTGCCGAGAAGATCATTCCCCTTGAGTCCCAGCAGGGTTTTGGCACTCTGGTTGATTTCAACGATGCGATTTTGCCAGTCGATGACCACCAAACCATCTTGAACCTGCTTGATGAGCACATCTCGCGCCACCGGCACCAGATCTAAGAGTTGAAAACTCGAAAAGCCAAAAGCCAGGGCAATGTTGGTAAGCAAAAACCCGAATGGCGAGGTATCCATACCCGGTACCAGGGCCACATTGAAAGCATACAGTGAGCCAGAAATGATGGGGAACAGGCTGCTGATCGTAATGATGATGAGTTGAGAGCGGAAAGGGGGTTCACTTTGCCGGATTTTACGGATAAGTATCGCCAGGCCGTAAAGCGCCAGAATGTAGATATAGATCATGAACAGAAAGTACAAAAAACCATGATGATAAATCAGGATGTTATAGCGCGGGTCTCCCCATTCAAAACCGGTCCAGACGAGATGGTGCCACTGATTGGTCCACACTGCCAGGAGAACGATGGCAGGCAGAATGAACACGCTGACAATGATAGAGGCCCTTATCTTTGTCTGTTGAGTGTAAGCCAGCACGAACAGGAAAAACAGAGAGATGGCCGGTGTAAAACCAAAATAGGCGATCTGTGACCAGAGGATTTTTGCAGGTAATGTGGTCGAAATAGCCTCAAAGAACAGGCCAAGGACCCAGATCAATAAGGCCAACAACTGGCCGATAAAAAACCATCCACCGGTGGTATGCCGCCTCGGCCAGGCGACCAGAATCAATCCTCCTGTGAAGAAGAAGGTGATAGCATAAACGATCTCATGTGGCAAAATTTTCATAATGATCCATTTACGATTCTTGCTCGTTCCTCATTCGTAAAGGCAGATCACCCATAACCCCAATTGTAACGATGGAAAACCCGATAAACGAGTAGCTGATTTCCTTTTAGTATACGTAAAGCGAAATACCCTGTCAATTCCATAACAAAACACCCACGGTGTGGGTGTTTTGTTTTTGCACTATTTGATTTTGGTCAATACTCCAATTTCGGCGCCGCCGAAGGCAAAAATGGCTGACCCGGTAAAGATGGGAATGGCCGTTGTCCACAGGTAGCGCAGCAATGGAACCCGGTAGATCCCTGCCATCATGCTGACGATCTTGGGGCCGTAACCCGGTATCATGCGCGCGCCGACCAAAAAGAGCGGCGACTCGACTTTCATTTTACCAAGCCCAAAAGGCAGCTTGTCTTTGCGCTCCTCGAAGTTCGTCGCCGACCCGATATGCGTACCCAGATAGTACTCGACGAACGCAGACAAGGTATTGCCCGTCCCGGCAATGAGGGTTGCCAGCCAGGGGCCAAATAAGGCCCCGATGAAAAGCGTAAGCGGTTCAGACGGGATAAGGGTTACCCCAAGCAAGGCGTAGATCATAATGCTGATTGCAATCCCCCACACACCTGCCTGGCTGATCAATGCCTTTACCCTGTTCAAATCCTGGGTGACGAACAAGGCAGCCAGAACCATGATAAAAACCGAGAAAATCAAGATGTAAATAGACTGAGACCGGCCGTTCTTCTTTGGTTCGGGAGAAACGTTGGGGGTTTCGGGAGTATTATCCATGGGAGGAGTATAACCGATTTAAAAACGGGCCAAGAGAAAAGTTAGAATGGTAACGCTCTTTTGAAACATCTATTTTACCCCCAGTGCTGCTTTGATTTCTCGGATATGGTTGTAGCGATGCGTCGAACGATCCAGGCGCACGGTCTTCCCATTCTCGCTGACATCTTGCAAAAAATCAGGGCTGAGTGAATCGATCAATTGATTCAGTTCGGCCGCTATACTCAGGCTGATCTGTACAGCCCGCCTGGGCTCTATGGCCACCAGAAAAGGCCGGGTGGCCTCGTTGACGACATCCACATCATTCGGCGAAGCGCTGATGCCTTCGGCCTGCCACTTTTTGATCAATGTGATGGAACGGAAATCCCAAAAAGCCAGGTGAGCCAGTACGGCCGCGACCGTCCAATCAGCCGGCATGGGTGTGACTAATTGTTTTTCACTAAGCGAATTCGCGAAATTGGTCAGTTCTGTGAGCGAGGCAGCATTTGCTTCTGAATACGGATTCTGAGGAGACATAAAATGTCCTTTCTTTAAATATTCACCTGCGCTGAAACGCAGTTTGATATTCACTGGTGAATCTTTTCAAAAGGCCTGAACCTGGCGCGGTGAAGATAATTATAAAGAAAAACCTCGAAAGCGCCAGTAAAAACTCACCAATACTTATACGGCCCTCACGGTCACCAGGTTGCACCGCCAGTACTCATTGCAGCAATTTTTCCACCAGTCGGCTGATAAAGCGTTCCCTCTGTGCCTGGTCGGCCATGTTCAACCCAAGGCCCGGTTGGAATAGCCGGGGAACGAGGATGAGCATGAACACCGCCGAAGTGATCTGCATACAGGCCGCTTCCAGCTCGCCCTGTGCCAGGCTGAGACCGCGCTCTTTCAGATCCCGGCACAGTTGCACTACAAAGTCGTTCATGGGCCCAACGATCAGGGAATCGTAGTTACCCTCGGTGAGCAGCTCGTAGAAATGCGCCCGGGTAATGCCCGGATAGTTGAGCCCGCCCTCGACCAGGCTGCAAAAGATGGCGGTGCAGTGCTGCTGGGGGGTATCCCCCGGTAGAGAAGCAATGTCCTTCCAATCGAAGGCGTTGGCCAGAGTACGTTCCATGGCACGCCCGATCAAGATCTCTTTGCTGCGAAAGTAATAATTGATGGCCGCGCTGTTGATACCGGCCATCTGTGCGATCTTGCGATTGGTCGTGTCTTGCACGCCGTATTTTTCCATACACTCGATGGTGGCTTCGATGATTTTTTCTTCTACCGGGTTGGTTTCCGCTTCCATTTCACCTCATTCCTTGCGGGTCGCTCAGGCTGCATAACCGTGCTGATTCTTGCCATAATTCCCTGGCCAGTTCTGTGTTACGCGCCGGTCCGCTCGGCTGCACGGGCGCTGAAAGGTACCAGTATACCTGGTCCGCATGCGGCGCCGCCGAATCTGTGGCTACAAATAGGATCGTAGCCGCCGGCACGGACGGGTCCACACCGGCCTTTTGCCGCTGCCGCCAGATATAGGAGGCCAGTGCACCGGTGCCCTTCAGACCGATATCGGTGTTCACCAGGCCGGGGTCTACGGCAAAAGCATGCGGAGCCTGTCCCGCCTGGCGGCGATTCCATTCCTGTGAAAAGAGCACGTTCGCCAGCTTGGAGACCTTGTAAGCCCATAGACTGTTGAAGATCAAGGGGCTACGCAGGCGTACCGGGTTGAGCCAGGTGCGGTAGTGTGAGCCGGAACTGACCGTGATCACGCGGCTGTCGGGGCAAGCCGCCAGTTCGGGCCGCAGCAAATTCGTCAGCAAAAACGGTGCCAGGTGGTTGACCGCGATGGTGGTCTCGACGCTGTCTTCGGTAAGTACAAGTTTGTCCATAAAAGTGCCGGCGTTATTGACCAGTATATCCAGGCCAGCGCACCCCTGTTGTCGCAACGCCGTTTTGATTTCATCGGCCAGGCGGTGCACTTCGCTCTGCCGCGAAAGATCAGCCACGATAGATTGGATTCGCGCCGGCGGAATTTCGGCCAATATCCTTCCTTTAGCCCGCTCGCAGCGTTCTGCATTGCGGCCAACCGCCAGCACTAACGCACCGCGGCGGCAAAACTCCAGCGCCGTTTGCCAGCCGATGCCTGAACTGGCCCCGGTGACGACCACGGTCTTGCTGGATAAATCCAGAGCTTCTGTCATAACCTTCATTTTAGGGGTTTCTCCTGTTTTGTCAATGTTTTGTTTCAACCAAATGTTTCAATCAAACGGTTGACAAATTCTACTGGAGAATGTATATTTAATCAAGTGATTGAATCAATTGATAGGAGATAAAAAAATGAAAAGTTATGTCTTGATTACTGGGGCCACCGGCGGTTTGGGTAGTGCTTTTGCCGTGGCCTGTGCCGAAAAAGGCTACGATCTGGTGCTGACCGATCTTCACGAGCAGGGCTCGGATTTCGCCAGGCGCATCGCCGCCGCTTACGGTGTGGAGGTGCATTATTTTGCCTGCGACCTCACTTCCGATGCGGCACGTGAACAACTTTATGAGCGCCTGCAATCTGCCGGGATGAAATTCTGGGGCCTCATAAACGTGGCCGGCCTGGATTACGAGGGCGCCTATGCCAGTTTGCCGCGCAGCCAGGTCATGCGTGTGCTCAGGGTGAACCTGCTCTCGAACATGGAATTGACCCACGAGATCTTAGGAACCCGTGATCCGGCCCGTACTTTCCGCCTCATCAACGTATGCAGTATGGCCGGTTATTATCCCATGCCTTTCAAGGCCACTTACGCTGCTACCAAGCGCTTCTTGCTGGATTTTTCGCTGGCTTTACGTGAGGAGATCAAGGATTTTGGCACGGTGACTGCCCTCTGCCCCGGCGGCATGCCCACCACCGAAGCCTGCATGCGCGCCATCTTTGCCCAGGGATTCTGGGGGTGGGCCACCACCGTCGATCCGCAGCAAGTAGCCCAGGCTACCCTGGCCCGTGCCCTGCGTGGAAGGGCTGTGTACATTCCCGGTTTCGCCAATCGTCTGCTGCAGTTCCTCAGCGCCTGCGTGCCCACCGGGTTCAAGGTGCGCTTTGTGGCCGCGCGCTGGCGCAAGGCTCAGGCCGAGGTGGCTGCCCGCCAATGGGCGCAGCCTTCCTCTTCCGAAGCCGGGATCGCGCTCGATTGCCGCGGCTAAAACCATACTCACCAAAATAAAGATTTGCAGTAAAAGAGATATGAAGATGTATCCAGATAACCCGAAAGTCAAACAAAAAAGTATCCTGATCACCGGCTGCTCCTCGGGCATCGGGCAAGCCTCGGCCCTCTACCTGGCCCGGCACGGCATGACCGTGTTCGCCGGTGTACGCAAAGAGGCCGATGCGGAGCACTTGCGTGAGCTAAGCCTGCCCAACCTGATTCCGCTCTGCCCGCTCGACCTGGGCCAGCCGCAGCAGATCGCTGCCGCCGTGACCCGGATGCAAGCGGAATTGCAGCAGCGCGGGCTTCACGGCCTGGACGGCATTCTGCACAACGCCGGTGGGGGCGGTCCCGCTCCCGTCGAAATGCTGGATCCTGCCTTGTTGCAGGCTCAGTTGCAGGCTCGCGTGGCTGGCTCACTGGCCCTTACCCAGGCCTGCCTGCCTTTGCTGCGTCTGGCCCACGGCCGCCTGCTCTGGATCGTCACTCCGGCCCTCATCCCCACCCCTTACGTGACTGCCATCCACGCCTGTGACTTTGCCGTGCAGTGCCTGGCCCGCACGCTCGACATCGAGCTCAAACCCTGGCACATTCCCAGCATCCTCATCCGCTGCGGCGGCATCCAGACCCCCTCCGGGGCCAGAACCACCAGCGATGTGGCTGCCCTGCTGCAAAACGACGCCCTCGGCCGTGCGACCCTGTACACCTCCGCACTGCAAAAATGGTCCGCCGATATGGCTGACTTCGACGCCCACCGCACCCCACCCGAAAAGGTGGCTGAGATCGTTTACCGGGCCCTCACTGCACTGCATCCGCGGCGCCGCTATGCGGTCGGCTACCTGTCCGGTGCTG
>Ga0187810_10000431_pt1 | contig 16290 bp, 20 predicted proteins | sample NC_wetland_sal_i_9_FD_132963 | JGI IMG/M metagenome (GOLD analysis project Ga0187810, IMG submission 132963) | Wetland sediment microbial communities from Neuse River Estuary, North Carolina, USA - ASW_5 | ecosystem: Environmental > Aquatic > Freshwater > Wetlands > Sediment | place: USA: North...
GCTTTTGTTGCCTGGGATCGCACTGCTGTGTTTTGGCGGTGCCTATGGCAGCGCGCTGCCGGCAACCGGCCAGTGCGAAATGGTCCGGGACGGCGTCGAATACCGCGCCTTCCTGCCCGACGGACGCCGCTTCGTCTATGTCTCGGTGAAGATGCTGCCGGGCGCGATTCCCGCCGTCTTCCTGGTCGTGGACAAGAATTTCCTCGGCAAACCCGCCAAGGACGACCCCGTCTTCGCCTGGTGGCTGGACCGCAAACAGCCGATGCGGTTCTCCAGCGACAAGGTCAAGATCACCTGGAAGGACGAAGGCAGCTTCCACTTCATCACCGGGCTGTTCTCCCCGGACGACAACGCCGAGATCTCCGACACCATTTCCGGGCTGGAGCGGCAGGGCGATCATTTCGAAGGCACGGGCAACGACGACAACAACGTCTTCGCCTTCCAGCTCAGCTTCGACATGCCCGGTTTCCACGGCGACGACTTCGACGTCAGCGTGCCCGCCGTCAGCTACGACGGCGTCACCGTGGCCCCGCCGCCCATCCATTTCACCCGCGGCGACGAAGGCCCGCCGGCAAAATGTTGACGCAGGCTTTTCAGACGGGCCGGCAATCCCTATTTAATGGAGCGTCATGACCAGTCTGAAGTTTGCCACCGCCGTCCATGTCATGCTCCTTTTGGCGCATGAAGGCGCCGATGCGCCCATACGGGCCTCGGCCTCCAGCCGGCTGGCGGGCTCCATCGGGGCCAATGCCGTGGTGGTGCGCCGGGTGCTGGCCTCGCTGGCCGCCGCCGGGCTGGTGGCGACCAAGACCGGCGCCAGCGGCGGCGCCTGGCTGACCAAGAAACCCGGCAAAATCCGCATCAGCGAGATCTATGCCGCGGTGGAGGAGCCGCCGGGGCCGGGCTTCCGCTCCAAGGGCAATTCCGCCTGCCCCGTGGGACGCGCGGCGCCGGGGGTGATCTGCGGGCTGATCGGCGAAATGCGCAAGGCCTCGCTCGGCGTGCTGGCCCGCCAGAGCCTGGGCGATTTGCTGAAAAAGCTCGAAGCCGCCGTGCGTTAGCCCTTCGGGCCCCGCGCGCCGGTATTCTCCATGAAAATCCCGACACCCCCTTGAAAGCGCCGCCAGCGGCCCTTAATTGTAACAGTATCGGTATCTGAATTAGATTGGAGTGGAACTATGGTCAAGGTCGCGGTCGTTTACCATTCGGGCTACGGGCACACCCACGAACAGGCCAAGGCGGTCGCCGACGGCGCGGCCTCGGTCGCGGGCGTCGAAGCGGAACTGTTGCGCATCGAAGGGGCGGCCCAGGATTTCACGCCCCTGCTGGAGAAGCTGGACAAGGCCGACGCCATCGTCTTCGGCACGCCGACCTATATGGGTTCGGCCAGTGCCGCCTTCAAAGCCTTTGCCGAAGCCAGTGCCAAGGCCTGGATGACGGGCAAATGGCGCGACAAGCTGGCGGCCGGTTTCACCAATTCGGGCAGCCAGAACGGCGACAAGGAATCCACCTTGCAGCAGCTTTTCGTGCTGGCCGCCCAGCACGGCATGGTCTGGGTCAGCCTGGGCCTGGCGCCGGGCAACAATTCCACCAAGGGCTCGCATGAGGACCTCAACCGGCTGGGCACCTCCATCGGCGCGGCGGCGCAATCGCCCGTCGATGCCGGGATCGAGCACGGCCCTTCGGCCTCGGACAAGAAAACCGCCGAACATCTGGGCAAGCGCGTGGCGGAAGCGGCGCTGCGCTGGACGGCGCATTGATCCTTTCGGGATAGCCTCAGCCCCCTCCAAGCTATCCCGTACTCCCTGCTCCGGCCGTGCGCCCCCCCCAATCGCGCCGGAGCAGGGACCCTTACTTCACTTCTTCGCTTTCCTCTTGCGCGATTTTGGCGGCACGGCACCAAGCAGGCCCATATCGGCGGCCAGTTCGTCGATCTCCGCGGCCCCGACCAGCAGCGCATTCTCGATCCGCCTCAGAGCGCCCGGGCGCTTGGCAGCCTTCTTCTTGACCGGCGCCTTGCGCTTGGCGGTTTCGCCGGATGTCGTCTTCGCCTTCGTAACCATGGACTGCCTCTTCGACGGATCGGGGCCAGCATAATGCGGCGGCTAAGTGTTGGGAACAGCCGCGCCAGGAAGCAGCGTTGGAGACGAAGACAACAGCCTGCCGATCAGGTACCTTTTCCCGGCATTTGCCGGGAACAGCCCGATGGCCAAAACCGCAGACAGGAACACCGTAACGCTTGAGGTTGCCGACCGGTCCGCGGTGACGCGCCGGGCCGCGGAGGCATTCAAGGGCCGCGCCCAGGGTGCGCGCCTCAGCTTCGCCACGCCGGAGCTTCTGTTCCGGCTTTTGACCAGCAAGCGCTGGGAAATCGTGCGGGCCATGACCGGCGCCGGGCCGCTTTCGATTCACGAAACCGCCCGCCGCGTGGGACGCGACGTGAAAGCGGTGCACGGCGATATTCATGCTTTGCTGAACGCGGGCGTGCTGCGTAAAACTGAGGGCGGGCTGGTGGTGTTTCCCTTCGACGCTATTCGCGTGGATGTGCTGCTCAGGGCGGCGTGAGTGATTGGGGTTGACCAATGGCAAGCACAAAAAAAGCGGCCAAAGCACACGATGAGAGAGCTGCTTTTCGCCATTTCCTTAAAGTCGTTGGTTGGCCAGACGAAGATGCTCTTATCGAGAGCCGTGACGAGCCCGAACCCGATATCCTCTATCGTCATCCCATCGATGGCTATATCGCATTTGAACTGACACGCCTATGCGCGGAAGACATTGCAGAAGCCAAATCCAACATGAACTCAGCGGATACCCCATACATAAGGACATCCGATCCCACTACCGCAGTTGTCGCCAAGAAATTCCGAAAGAGTTACACAACAAGCTACCCAATTGAACTATTCTGTTATTGTACATATGCGGTGACACCCGATGATCTGATATGCCAAAGTGTGAAATCTGTGGCCGATGCTCATGAGAATAAATTTAGAAGAATATGGATATTTGGGGATGTGTTATGGCTTTACGAGCAAGGAACTATAAAGCGCTTTTCAGATATTGGCATGGTCACCTTTTCACAGCCACATTGAACAGCATTATGCCAATTTCACCTGGATGGCCCGCAGTTGCGGGCCATGACAAGTGGGGTTAGGGCTGCGCCTTTATGCGTTCGCTGGCGCGCTGTTTCAGGCTGGCGGATTTCAGCTGGCCGCAGGCGGCCATGATATCGCGTCCGCGCGGCGTCCTCACCGGCGAGGCATAGCCGGCGCGGTTGACGATTTCGGCGAATTTCTCGATCTGCTCCCAATCGCTGCATTCGTAAGGCGAGCCGGGCCAGGGGTTGAAAGGGATCAAATTGATCTTGGCGGGAATGCCCGCGATCAGCTTGACCAGGGTGCGCGCCTCGCCCAGGGAGTCGTTGACGCCCTTCAGCATGACGTATTCGAAGGTGATGCGCCGCGCATTGGAAAGGCCGGGATAGCTGCGGCAGGCGGCCAGAAGCTCCGCCAGCGGATATTTCTTGTTGAGCGGCACCAGCACGTCTCGAATGTCGTCGTGCACGGCGTGCAGCGAGATCGCCAGGGCCGAGCCGATCTCCGCGCCCGCCCGCCTGATCATCGGCACCACGCCGGCGGTGGACAGCGTGATGCGGCGCTTGGAAAAAGCCAGCGCATCGCCGTCGGCCACGATGGACAGCGCGGCTTTGACGGCGTCGAAATTGTACAGCGGCTCGCCCATGCCCATCATCACCACATTGGTGATGCGGCGGTTTTCTCCGGTGGAAGGCCAGTCATTGAGCGAGTCGCGGGCCACCATCACCTGCCCCACGATCTCGGCCGGTGTGAGGTTTCGCACCAGCTTCTGGGTGCCGGTGTGGCAGAAGCGGCAATTGAGGGTGCAGCCCACCTGCGAGGAAACGCACAAGGTGCCGCGGCCGGGCTCGGGGATGAAGACGGTCTCGAAGTCCTGGCCGCCGGATCGCAGCAGCCATTTGCGCGTGCCGTCGGCGGAAATCTGTTCCGTCACCACCTCGGGCCGCGCCAGCGAAAAGGCGGCGGCGGCGGCGGCGGCGCGGAAATCCTTGGCCAGATTGCTCATGCCCGCGAAGTCGCGGGCGCCGTGGACATAGACCCAGTTCCACAGCTGGCGCGTGCGCATGGGCGCGGCCTTGTCCGGCACGCCCGCTGCGATCAGCGCGGCTTTCAGCTCGGCGGGCGAGAGCCCGATCAGGGGGGCGGTCATGAGTCCGTTCGTTCCTCACCCTTCGTCCCTCGACAAGCTCGGGATGAGGGCTCAGGGTGAGGGTTATCTTTAATCCCACATGCTGGGCTTGTCGAAGCATGAGCTGCCGTCATTCCGGGTTTGTCGAGGGACGGAGCACGAGGGATCACCTGGATCCCCTTCCCTCGCCTCGCTTTGCGAGGCTCGCCGGGGATGACACGCACTGTCGTGCGTGTCACTTCTTGCACGCCTCATGGGTGCGGTCGAGGGCGGTGGAGAGGCCGCTCAGCGAATAGGTGTCCACGGTCTTGGTGCCGCGCTTGGAGACGCCCGTCACCGTCATGGTGCTGCCGCCGCGCATGGCCTGGACCAGGGCGGCTTCGTCGGCCGGCTCCTTCACCCAGGCCGCGCCCGATCCGTCGTTGCGGCTGAAGAATTCGGTCTTGCGGCCGCCCACCTGGGCGAACACCGGCTCGCCCTCCTTGTAGCTGTAGCCGGGCACCACCTCCAGCTCGTCCTGCACCTTGCGCGAGGGCCAGGTGCTGACGATGAAATAGATCGGATCGCGCGCCACCTTCCTGGGGAGAATCGCGCTGGGCTTGCCGAGCGCGTAGCAGACCTTGCCGTCGGAGGTGGCGGCCTGGTAGGCGACCCAGTCCTTCGAGGCGCCGAGCAGCGTCGGCTGTTCCGCCGCCAGCGCGGGCAGCATGGTGCAGAGGACCAGAGCCGGCAGGAAACGGACGGCAAACGGCATGGAACGACTCCGGTAAAATTGCGCGGGGAAAGAATAAGGACGCGAGCGCCGCCCGTCCATGGCGAGAGGCACAAAAAACCGCAATCCGCGCCCCGCGGCTATTCGCGCAGGCCGTAGCCTTTCGCGTACAGCCGCCAGACGAAGACCCCCAGCAGCGCCGTCAATCCCAGCGACAGGCCGGCACCGAGGAATTCGGAAGCCTCGTTGAAGCCGATCATCGCGTTGCGCAGCCCGTTGATGAAATAGAAGAAAGGATTGCCGTAGGCCAGCCAGCGCAGCCAACTCGGCAGCATGTTCACGGTGTTGAAGACGCCGCCGACGAAGGACAGCGGCGTGATCAAGAAGACGTTGAGCACGGTGAGCTGCTCGAAGCTCTTGGCCCACAGCCCGATGACGATGCCGAGCAGGCCGAAAATCGCCGAGACGATCACCACCCAGAAGAGGAACTCGTCGAGCGAGCGCAGCGAGGTGACGCCGAAACAGGCGGCAATGACCAGAATCCCCACCGCCGTGATCACGGTGCGGAACACCACCGTGGCCAGCGTGCCGACGATCATCTCGACATAAGAGAGCGGGGAGACCAGCGCCTCCTCCACATAGCGCATGAAGCGGCCGAAATAGACCTGCGAGGTGGCCTGCAGGAAGGCGGCGTTGATGATGTTCAGCATCAAGACGCCGGGCAGCACGAATTCCAGGTAGCGGTGGCCGCCGATGCTGGAGATGCGCGGGCCCACCACATAGCCGAAGATGAAGATGAACAAGAGCGCCGAAATCCAGGGCGCCAGGAAGGCCTGGATGGGGACGCGCAGCAGCCGCGTGATCTCGCGCCGGATGATGGTGGCAAGGCCGATCCAGTTGATGCTCATGACGCCCCCGCCGCGATATGGGCCGGCTTGGCGCCGGTGGCGCCGAGATAGGCCGCCTCCAGCCCGTCGCCTTCCAGGAATTCCGCCTTGGGGCCCCGGCGCACGATCTTGCCCTTGGCCACGATGGCGATGTTGCGGCAGAGCCGCTCCACCTCCTCCAGATAATGCGTGGTGAGCAGGATGGTGGTGCCGTCGCGGTTGAGCTCGCCGAGGTAGCGCCAGAGGTCGATGCGCAGCTCGACATCGACGCCCGCGGTGGGCTCGTCCAGGATCAAGAGCCTGGGCTTGTGGATCAGGGCGCGGGCCAGGATGACGCGGCGCTTGAGACCGCCCGACAGCTCGCGGAAGGTCTTCTTGCGGTGCTCGACCAGGTCGAAGCGCTCCAGCAGGTCCTCGATGCGGCGCTTGCGCTCGGCCTTGGCAATGCCGAAATAGCCGCCCATCCAGTCCACGATCTGCACCGGCGTGGCGAAGACGTCGACGTTGAATTCCTGAGGGGATAGCCCGATCAGGGCGCGCGCTTCGCGGTACTGCTCGACCGCGTCCACCCCGAACACCTCGATCTTGCCCGAGGTGGGCGTGGCGATGCCGGTGACGCAGTGGATGGTGGTCGATTTGCCGGCGCCGTTGGGACCCAGGAAGCCGAAGAAGTCTCCCGGTTCGACGCTCAAGGAGAGGTCGTCCACCGCGACGGTGCCGCGGCGATAGACCTTGCGGAGATTATGGATATTCAGGGCGGGGATCATGTCGGGGGCTATATAAGCATGAAATCGGAATTGTCACCGCTTCCGGCACAAAGGAGCGCCCCATTTGTGCGGCGGCGGCAATTCCTCTTTGCCGCCCGGCACCACCGGGCGGGGGGGATAGCCCCCCAGGCTGATCAGCCGGTCGTAGAGCACGATGGCCCCCGCCATCCCCACATTGATGGAAAAGCGGGTGGGAATCTTCACCACGAAGGCGCAGCGCCCCAGCATGGAAGCGGAGAGCGACAGCCGCTCGGCCCCGAAGACATAGGCGGCGCGTTCGGGATGGCGGAAACGCGGCAATTCCGTGGCGTCGTCGGTGATCTCCACCCCCACCAGGCGGCAGCCCACCGGCAGACGGAATTCCTCGATGTCGTGGAAGGCATAGTACGGCAGCGCCTGCTGCGCCCGCGAGGTGTCCGACTGGGCGTCGGCCAGTTTGACGTGTGCGTTGACGGTGAAGAAAAAGCTTGCCTCGAAGGCGTTGGCGATGCGCGACAGGTTGCCGAGATTCATCGGCTTGGAGACCCCGTCGATACCGACCCCGAAATAGCCGCGCATGTCAGATTGCTCCGCCGCCCGCACATAGCCCTCATGCTTCGTCCTGCGACAAGCCCGGGATGACGAAGCCCGCATGAGGGGGTAGTGATACGCCGCATCCTCGAATTGTTTTAGCAGCCGGAGTGCTTATGCCCAATCCCGTCCTGGTGGAAGTCACCCGCGGGGCGCTGGTGGAGAGTATCCATCGCGGCGCCGTCGCCATCGCCGCGGCGGACGGCACGCTGCGCTTCGCGCTGGGGGATGTGGATAACCCGGTCTTCACCCGCTCCTCGCTGAAACCGATCCAGGCGCTGCCTTTGATCGAAAGCGGCGCAGCGGAGGCTTTCGGCCTTTCCGACCAGGAGGTGGCGCTGGCCTGCGCCTCCCATTCCGGCGAGCCCATGCATGTGGAGCGCGTCGCCGCCTGGCTCGAACGCATCGGCTGCGGCGAAGCCGATCTCGAATGCGGGCCGCAATGGCCGAGGTACGAACCGACTTCACGTGCCATGGCAGCGACTCACGAGAAGCCTTCGCGACTCCACAACAATTGCTCGGGCAAGCACACCGGATTCCTGACCCTGGCCCGGCATCTGGGGGCGCCCGTGCAAGGTTATGTGAGCGTCGCTCACCCGGTGCAGCAAGCGGTGCTCACATCGCTGGCGAAGCTGTCGGGCGTGGCCGATCCGGCCTGGGGCGTGGACGGCTGCGCGGCGCCGAACTTCGCCCTGCCGCTCGCCGCCTTCGCCCGGGCGCTGGCGTTGCTCGCCGGGCACCAGACGCCGGGCGCGGAACGCATCCTGCGCTGCATGATGGCCTATCCCGAACTGGTGGGCGGCACCGGGCGCAGCTGCACCATCCTGATGCGCGCCGCTGCGGGCAAGGCGGCGGTGAAGATCGGGGCCGAAGGCGTCTACGCCGCCATGCTGCCCGGGCTGGGGCTGGGCGTGGCGATCAAGATCGACGACGGCGCCGGCCGCGGCGCCGAGACGGCCATCGCCGCGGTGCTGGAAAAGCTGGGCGCAATCCCGCCGGACGGCGAACTGGTGCGCGCGCCCATACGCAACACCCGCGACACGGTGGTCGGCGAGCGCCGCCCGTCCGAGGCGCTGGCGGGGATACTTATTTAACAGAGCAGTCCCGGGAGAGGCATCGGCATACCCCTCCCCGAAATTTGCCGCGCAAATTTTGACCCTCGCACGCTGTCGCTACTCGACCCTCAAGGGGAGGGTCAACCGTGCGTTCAATACGCCGCCAGGGGCTGCTTGTTCTGGCGTGCCAGCTTGTCGGCCGCCTGCATCTCGGGGGTGTAGCGCAGGATCTTGTTCACCCAGCAGGCTTCGTGGCCCATGGCCCCGCCGCCGCGCATGATGACGCGATCGCCGCGATCGACGCAGGGGCCGCCCGCCATTCCCAGCGGCCGGAAACCGGCTCCAAAGCTGAAGTCGAGGTCGTTGCAGATGCCCGACAGCGTGAGCAGGAATTTGCGTCCGAAGCGGTCGTTGACGATCATGGAATGGGCGTCGCGCGAACCCCAGCCGTCCACGTCGCGGCGGTACAGGCAGACGTTGCCGTCGGTTTTGTCGGCGGCGAAAGCAGGCATGGCGGTCGCCGCCAAAAGCAGCGCCGCAAGGACAAGTGTCGTCTTCATGGCAACCAATTCTCCCGAGAACCGGTACCCCTCCGCTTGCCTTTATAGCACGGCAGGCGTCGCGGGTGGAGGCGGTCCGGCATGACGTTCTGGACAGTTTGATGGCATGACCACATTCTGGCCCGGCAGAATCTCCGGAAAACAACCATGGCCCCGTTACACGTCAAATGCGCAATCTGCGGACAGACCAAGCCCGTAACGGAAACCACCCCGGGAATCCTGCTGCGGCCGGCCCTCGATGCCCTGATCCGGCGCCATCACCCCGAATGGAACATCAACGACCCCATATGCAACGTCTGCCGCAACCGATTCCGTTCCGAATATGTGGCGGAACAGGTGCAAAAGGACCGCGGCGAACTGACGGCGCTGGAAAAGGAGGTCATCGAGAGCATCCGGCAGAACCAGACCGTCACCGACAACCTGAACAAGGAGTTCGAGACCAGACTCACCCTCGGCGGCCGCGTCGCCGACAAGGTGGCCGAATTCGGCGGCAGCTGGAAATTCATCGGCATTTTCTTCGGGGTGATGGCGGTGTGGATCGTCATCAACTCCGTTACCCTCGTCTGGCGCCCCTTCGATCCCTATCCCTACATCCTGTTCAACCTGGTGCTGTCGATGCTGGCCGCCGTCCAGGCTCCCGTCATCATGATGAGCCAGAACCGGCAGGAGGCGCGCGACCGCATGCGGGCCGAAAACGATTACCAGGTCAACCTCAAGGCCGAGATCGAAATCCGGGTGCTGACCGAGAAGATGGACCAGCTGCTGCATCACCAGTGGATGCGGCTGATGGAAGTCCAGCGCCTGCAGATGGAGATGCTGGAGGACTTGGCGAACAAGACGAAGCCGTAGCCCTTCGGGACGGCTGCTTCGCGTAGCGAAGGAGCTTCCTCGGGATGAGGGCGTTGGGGTAGGCTGAAAAAAGAGGTGTACCATGTCGATCGTCGGATGGCTGTTGTTCGGACTGATCGCGGGCTTCGTCGCCAGCAAGGTCGTCAACGACCGCGGCGAAGGCTGCTTCCTCAACATCGCGCTGGGCATCGTGGGGGCGCTCTTGGGCGGGGCGATCTTCGCCTTCCTGGGCCATCCGGTGTGGTTCCACTTCAGCCTGTGGTCGATGCTGGTGGCCGTCATCGGCGCGGTCGTCGTGCTCCTCGTCTGGCACGCCGTCACCGGCCGCCGCACGCTGAAATAACCGGGCCTCGAAGGGCCTAACGCTTCAGATCGCCTTCCATCGGCGCATAGGGCAGCACGCCCGTCACGATGCAGGTCTCGCGCCGGCCGTCCGTGGTGGTGGCCACCACGGTGTCGCCCTGCCCGACGCAGGTGAAGCTCGAACTGAAGCTGACGGCGATGGCCGGTTCGAGAAAGGCACAGCTCGTCTTCAGGCGCACCGGCGGTTTGGGCTTGCCGATCGAGGCCTCGACATAGACGTCGTGCCGATTCAACGGCCGGGCGACATAGGAGCGGTGCGGATCGATGCAGGACGCCCGGGGCGATGCGGCAAGGGCGGCCGGGGAAAGAGCGAGCAGAGCGGCAAGGAGGACGAGTTTCATGGGCGTACTCCCGAAAGTCCCGGCCATGCTATCAGCGCTCCGCCGCATGAACCACGGCTGAACGGCGCCCTTGCCTCGGGTTCAGGCGCCATGCGACATCTTTCGCGGGTGTCTCAAAGGAGTCCGCCATGCCGAAAGCCATTACAGCCGCCGTCCTGATCGCCGTAACCGGCATCCCCGCCGTTGCGGCGCCCGTCACCGACTGGAAACAGATCGATGCGGCGCTGGCATCCATTCCCACCGGCGCGGGCGTCCCCCTGAAAAAGCGGCTGGCGAACTGCAAGATCGTGGTGCACCGCGACACCTCCTGGATGGAGACGCGCAGCACCGCCTGGCCGGAATACGGCGCGGGGCCGGGCCAGACCGTGCTCAGGATCATGATGGACATGCCGCCGGTGCCGAAGCAGCCCGGTCCTGCCGGCATGGCGCCCAATCCGCCCGCGCTGAACGTGCCCGGCATCTGGATCCTCGACCACGGCAAGGCCACGCCGCTGAGCGCCTGGGCCAGCGCATTGCAGAACCGCCCGGTGCCGCTCGGTTACGACTCCAGCAAGAACTGCTGAACGGCGCCCGTTTGTTAAGAATACGCATTTGACCGGGTTGCGGCCTTGCGGCGGCGGCGCGAAAATCCCGCCGGTACCGGGGGGAAGCAACATGCGCGACGGTGCGGTGAAGATCGACCGACGGACGGCGATGGCCGGCTTGGCCGGGTTACTGGCGGTGCGTCCCGCGCTGGCAGGACGCGATCCGCCGCCGGTGGCCCACGGCGTTCTGGCAAACAACGCGCTGGCCCAGGCCTTCGAGAAGACGCGCAGCGATCTGCCGGACGTCACGCTGGTCGGCCCGCAGGGCGAATTCTCCATCCTCACGCTGAAGGGACGCACCATCCTGATGCCGTTGTGGGCCGAATGGTGTGCGCCCTGCCTCTGCGAGATTCCCGATTTCGCCAAGCTGCAGAAGAAATACGGCAACGAGCGGTTTGCCGTCATGCCGGTGCTTACCGGCACGGGGAAGCAGATGACGCCGGCGGCGATCACCAGCGTCTTCAACGTGCTGCACGCGGGAAACCTCGCGCCGCTGATGGAGAAGAACTACGGCCGCAAGCTGCTCAACACGATGGCGCGGACACAGGATGGTTTCGCCATCCCGTGCAACCTCCTGATCGCGCCGGACGGCAGCGTGGTGGGGCGCGAGATCGGCCGCCTGGCAACGCCCGACGCCTCGGAAGGCCCCGCACCCGCCAAGACCAAGGACCCGGAAACCGTCACCCGCGCCATCGCCGGACAGGCGCAAAGCCTGTGGGGCAAGCCGGAGGGCGAGGAATTCGCCGCCGCCATGGCGGCGGGATTTCTCGGCTGACCCGCCTCCCCTGCGGCCGGGGATCGTGACCGTGCCCCATCCGGCGAAGGGCATGCCGCCGGCAAGAATTTCTGAGGCCTTTCCGGGCTTTGGTAAACATCCGCGGCAAAGCGGGGAATGGTTTTCCCCCGGCGCGGGCCCACAATGCCCGGCGGTTTCGCATTGCCGGGGGGATCATGAAACGGTTTCTGCTGGCCGCACTGGCGGCTTTGCTGTTGCTCGCGCCCGGAGCGTTCGCCCGCGGCGGCGGAGCGAGCTATGTTTATATCCCGATCTACATCCCCCCGCCGCAGGTGCCCGCGGCCGATGTCGGTGGCTACGACAAGGTGCACAAGGTCGCCATCCTTTCGGCCATCGGCACGGGGATGACGCTGGACGTGCAGCATTTCCTGGCGCCCGCCACCGCCAAGCTGGACATTTCGGCCTGGAAGCTGGACGCGCATGTCGCCGCCACGGTGAAGAAATACCTGGGCGGCCGCTTCGGCTTCGTGGACGTGCCCTATGACGCCGCCAAGCTGGCGCCCATCCTGCCCAGCTGGTGGCATGCGGGCGAGATGGAAAAATTCCTCAAGACCGTCCCCAACCAGGAGGTGGACGCCTTCCTGGTGGTGCGCCCGCAAGGCGACGGCGTGGAGCTGCAAACCAACGGCAGCATGACGGTGCTGTGGGTGAACTACGAAATGGACCTGATCGACGCCCATACTTACAAGACCATCGCCAGCTCCACCTCCCGCCTGCAATTCCGCCAAGGCACCCTGCCCGATTTCCCCGGCCGCCTGCTGGGCGACGAATTCAAACTGGACGACACGCTGAAGCTGGCGCCGGAAAAGCTGGACAAGCTGCACACCCTGACCGAGCAGATGCTGGAATACACGCTGGTGGAAACCATCCGCTCGCTCCAGTTCGGCGTGACGCTGCCGCCCATCGGCAGCCACGACATCGTGCCGCTGCAGCCGGACAACCATATCGCGGGGGTGAAATCCATCGCCGTGGTCTCGGCCATCGGCGCCCGCCTGGACCTCTACCAATCCGGCAACCTGTTCGCCCGCGAGCTGGAAAGCGAAGTGCCCATCGCGGAGTGGAAGCTGGACGCGGAGGTGGAAAACGATGTGCGCGAAGCGCTGTCGGCGCGCTACCAGTTCAAGAGCGTGGCGGTGGACCGCGACGCCCTCGCCAAGGCGGGCTGGGAGCTCGACAAGGACAAGGATGGCATCGTGGTACCGGGGCTGCCCGAAACGGGCGAGGTCGATGCCTATCTGGTGGTGCTCAAGTTCGTCCAAAAGAGCCCGTGGAAGAACGCGGCCGGCCTCTGGCATTTCGCGCCGCTGCTCGGCCAATCCACCTATGCGGTGGCGAGCTACATCGTGCTGCTGGTCGATGCCAAGACGCACAAGGCCATCACCGGGCATGTCGGGGTGATGAACGCCAAGAGCGCGCATTCCTCGCCCACCGCCAAGATGGACGATTCCTTCTGGCCCAAGGACAAGAACCCGCCGACGCCGGCCGCCATGGCAGCGGTGCAGGCGCAACTGCGCCTGCTGCTGCAGAACAGCATTCCGGAAACGCTGTACCGCATGGGGCTGGAGGTGCGCGAACAGCCGGTCGAGGCACCGCCGCCCGATCTGACGGCCATGCCGCCGGAAGTGCCCGGGACGCCCGCGGCCGAGACGCCGGCGGACGACAAGACCGCGCCGCATTGAACGGGTTTCCGGAATGGACGGGACGGGATTGCCCTATACACACATAATGTGTATAAGGAGGGGCGCATGGTGAAAAGCGTTTCCAGCCGCGACATCCTCCGCGCCCTTGTCGCGGCGGGCTGGCAGGAAGTGCGGGTGAGCGGCAGCCATCACCATTTCCGTCATCCGGCGCGGCCGGGGATCGTGACCGTACCCCATCCGGTGAAGGACATGCCGCCGGGCACGCTGAAAAGCATCGAGCGGCAAAGCGGCGTGAAGTTGAGGTGAGTATGCAGCGTTTCTATATGGCGATCATCGAGAAGGCGAAGGACGGGTTCGGAGTGTTCTTTCCTGACCTGCCCGGTTGCACAAGCTTTGGCGCCAGCCTGGAGGCAGCCGCCGCCAATGCCTATTCGGCGGCACAAGCGCATGTGGCGCTGCTCAGCGAATACGGCGATCCCATCCCCGAGCCCCGCGCGACTGATAAAATTCCGGCCGAGAAAGGCGTGAAGGAAAAAGCGCGCGTGCTGATCCCGGTGGAAATCGGCGAGGAGCCGGTGCGGGTGAACATCTCGCTGCCCGGCGCGGCGCTGGAGGCGCTGGATCGAACGGCGAAGGAACTTTCGTTGAGCCGGTCGGGAGCGATTGCGTATTTGGCGTTGGAGAGGGAGGGGAAGACAACGCGATCTACGCAGGGAAGGCAACCGAGAAAATGAAAGGCAATTCTGATCTTGGAATCATTCCTAAGGACCGACTGAGGAGAATTCCAGAACCGCTTAGGGTGTTGCATGAAGCCGCCTTCTTCTTTCATGACCTCGCTGTTTCAGCCCTGAAGGAATATGATCGACCGGACTTAAGGAGCGTTGCATTCAAAAGCAAAGCGCTCGCTGCAATTCCACCAGAAGAACTTAAAGCGATGGACGGCATCGACCTATTACGTCGAATTGGCCGAGACGCCGACGCACGCAACTTGATGATCAACGAGTGTGTCTTGGCGCTAATTTCTGATGGCTTACAATTCGTCTGCGAGGCGCTCTTCAGTTACGAAAAAGGCAAAATCGCGGTCTCTTTAAACCTGCTCCGAAAGCCTATGAAGGAGAACCTTCTATACCTAGAATGGATTATTGGAAATGACAAGGAGTTCTTCCAGGCGTTTTCATCGCTTGATCGACTGGAAATGAACATAGGCAGAATTAGGCCCGAAAAGCGCAAGGCGATTATTCACGATGCGATCACTCGATTGGCGTGCCTGGGACCTTACTCTGCCGACGCGCTCTACTCGCTGCGCTATGACAAAAGTAACGCCGCAATGGAGCCACTTTGGCATAAAGCCGCTCATCTGGTAACCACCCAGAATGCGAATTTCACGACCGAACCAGAAAACTTCAACATGATCTTCGCGAGCGAGGATGTTAGGCAAGACATATACGGAACAATCGGCAAATGGTATTTGTTTCTCGTAATGTACTTCTATTCGATTTCTATTACTGCGCTTGAAAGATTACATCCGCTTCACGCAGGGACTATATTCTACAATGACATGTGCAGCATGGTCGCCACCACCCTCGTTACCGGAGAGGACAGCGCTCTCAATTCCATAATTGGCGAGCTAACGGAATTTACGAATCAACATCTGCCATGCCCCAGATGCGGCAAGAATCTCTCCGTAACTGATGAAGACGTTGCCTGCAGCTTCTTTTCACGCACACTTACGTGTTCCGCGTGCAAAAGTGAGATTGAATTTGACCTTTACGAATTGATGCAACTCGAAAAGCGACACTCTGATCTTAACATTAGTTGATTCACTCCGCCGCGGGTTTGGGGAGGTAGATTTCGCCGCCGAGGTCACGGAATTCGGCGGCCTTTTTTTCCATGGCGGCGCGGATGTCCGCGGTGGAGAGGCCCTGCCCCGGGTCCCAATCGTTTTTCCCGCGGGCGGCGTCGCGCACCTCTTGCGAAATCTTCATCGAGCAGAATTTCGGCCCGCACATGGAGCAGAAATGCGCGATCTTGGCCCCTTCCGCGGGCAGCGTCTCGTCGTGGAAGGCGGCCGCGGTTTCGGGATCCAGCGCCAGCGCGAACTGGTCGTGCCAGCGGAACTCGAAGCGCGCCTTGCTCATGGCATCGTCCCACAGCCGCGCCGCGGGATGGCCTTTCGCCAAATCGGCGGCATGGGCGGCGATCTTGTAGGCGATGACGCCCGCCTTGACGTCGTCGCGGTCGGGCAGGCCGAGGTGTTCTTTCGGCGTCACGTAGCAGAGCATCGCCGTGCCGAACCAGCCGATCATGGCGGCGCCGATGGCCGAAGTGATGTGGTCGTAGCCCGGCGCCACGTCGGTGGTCAGCGGCCCAAGCGTATAGAAGGGCGCCTCGTCGCACTCCTTCAACTGGCGGTCCATGTTCTCCTTGATCTTGTGCATCGGCACATGGCCGGGGCCTTCGATCATCACCTGCACGTCGTGTTTTTGGGCGATGCGGTTCAACTCGCCCAGCGTTTCCAGCTCGGCGAACTGCGCCGCGTCGTTGGCGTCGGCGGTGGAACCGGGACGCAACCCGTCGCCCAGCGAGAAGCCCACGTCGTATTGCTTGAGCAGCGCGCAGATGTCCTCGAAATGCGTGTAGAGGAAATTCTCCCGGTGATGCGCCAGGCACCATTTGGCCAGGATCGAGCCGCCGCGGGAGACGATGCCGGTGACGCGGTCGGCGGTGAGCGGGATATGCGCCAGCCGCAGCCCGGCATGCACCGTGAAGTAATCCACGCCCTGCTCGCACTGCTCCACCAGCGTGTCGCGGTAAAGCTCCCAGGTCAGTTCCTCGGCGATGCCGCCGCATTTCTCCAGCGCCTGGTAGATCGGCACCGTGCCGATGGGCACCGGTGCATTGCGGATGATCCATTCGCGGATGGAATGGATGTGGCGGCCGGTGGA
>Ga0187810_10000432_pt1 | contig 16265 bp, 10 predicted proteins | sample NC_wetland_sal_i_9_FD_132963 | JGI IMG/M metagenome (GOLD analysis project Ga0187810, IMG submission 132963) | Wetland sediment microbial communities from Neuse River Estuary, North Carolina, USA - ASW_5 | ecosystem: Environmental > Aquatic > Freshwater > Wetlands > Sediment | place: USA: North...
CTTTCTATATCGCCTCTCCACCTCCGCACGGGTGGCCTCATCCATGGTTAATTTCAATCTCGGTCGTGCCATCCACAACTCATATCACTATTTATACCTAATATCAATTAGAAATGGTATTATGCGGCATTTGTCGTCAAAAAAATTCAGCTATTGTCTCTTGAGCGATTAGGACTTCTATGCCGTGGCTCCATAGTTATGGGACAAGCCTATCATTCTGATTCAAAAAATATTATCTTTGGGGCTGCCATCAATAAGGCTGTAACTATGGATCTTTAGGCTTTTTGCGGCGAACCCATGGGGGCATGACCACGGTAGCCAAGACTTCTTTACTTCGCACGAAAACATTATATAATGCAATCTAATATATTGCGTAATAAGCATTAACCTGTCTGCGAAATATTCTCCCCGACGGTAGCTTCCGGGGGCTGCTATTTGGTAACTGCACGGAATTCATGCCGTAGCCGGATGAGTTGGATGAGCATTTTCAGGCCGTCTTTCAAGACGGATAATTTCCCGCCGGGTTGTTCTGTCCAGTCGATGGGGGTTTCGCGGATTTCTATGTTTTGAGATTGGAGGGCAACGAGGAGTTCCACGTCGAAGGCGAAGCTTGTTTCTTTTAACTGGGAATCCATTTTTTTAAATGCGGTTGTGGGGAGGATTTTGATTCCGCATTGGCTGTCTTTGATTCGGATGTCGGTCATGAGGCTGACGATGGCTGAGAAGATCCTTCCGAGGAGGTGTCGGAACCAGGAGCGTTTGACGGTTTGTTTGCCGCATAGGTTGCGGGAGCCGATGAGGGTGAGTTGGGGATTGTTTTCGTTTTGGATTTGTTCCAACAGGCGTCGAACTTCGTGGGCGGGAACGGCGCCGTCTGCGTCGACAAAAGCTTTCCAGGTGGTTTCCGGGCCATGGCGCCATCCTGCAAGAATGGCTCCTCCCTTTCCCTGGTTTTGAGAAAGGAATAGCGGACTCAGAATGGTGCAGGCTCCCACCTCTCGCTCCTGCACAATCTCCTTCATCGCTTCCTGCTCGGGAAGTGGCGAACCGTCGTCAACGACCTGTACGGCGGTGGAAAACGAAGTTTTGCTTAAAATTTGAATGAGTTCTTCAAAAAAAGGCGGCAATCGCAGATGTTCCCGATAGGCCGGAATGACGAGAAGAAAATCTTTCATACGGCTTTCATCACGATGAGGCTGACCAGAAGTCCTTCCAGGGTGAACAGCAGTAAAAGCAGGGGGGGCAGGATTTTTCGGATTTTTGAGTGTTCCCATGCCGCCAGTCCGGCTCCGCACAATAATCCTATCCAGGGAAATGCGGGAGCATGGTAACGGAAATCACTGGAGCAGACGTTCGGTGCCTGAAGGACGAATAGGATGATCAACAGTAATGAAGTGCAAAAGGGGAATGCGGCCAGCGTATATAGTTTAGGGGAGAGCCACGAGCGTGCCCCGATCCAGATTCCCGTAATAAAGCAAGCAGGCAGCAATAGTCCCAGTAGATAGATGCCTCGCACGAGCCATCGTGAGAGAGGAGTTTTTGTGAACTTGTACTCACCCGTGAATAAAGTTCCATACTGTTCGGTCGGAAATGAAAACCGGACGGAGTCGCGCGTCTGGAGACCCGTTCCGGCATTGGCTTCCTGCAGTAAATCGAAAAAGTGAAAGGATAACCAATAGGAAGCGGTGAATTTCGGTATCTTTTGTGCCTGCCATATCTGGTAAGAGGCGAATTTCCATTTTTTCTGTTCGGGCAAATAGGCTCTGCTCCATGACCAGCACCCCCAGATACCGAACAGGACAATCATTCCAACAGCCAAAAGAATGGTGCGATACTCTTGATGCGAGGATCTCCAGTAGAGAAAAGGGAGAATCGACAGAAGGCAGACGGCATTGAGTTTGGATAAAACCGCAAAAAGAGAACAGATGGTTGCGAGTACAAGCCAGAGCAGGTTTTGGGGACGCTTCCAGCTCCAGCAGGCGCAGGCAAAGAAAGCTTCTCCCCAGAATAGGGAAAAACTGTCGTTGCTGATTCGGCAGGAGGCAAGGATCAAAGATGGAGTCAAAGAGAGGAACCCGAGTAACGTCAGGCGCAACATGCCATTCGAAAAGATGTTCGATGCGTAGAAGCAGAGTACCAATCCCAAACAGGAAGTCATGAGTGAAAACGAAGCCAGCGGCAGTAAATCTCCCACCTCCGGTTGGGTTGTCGATTTCCAGAAGAAGGAGGCCAGCCAGTAATAAAGCGGTTGCTGGGGTGCCTGCCAGAAAGCGTCAGCGGATGGCAGGATGTGGTGAGATGATACGTAGTTGATGAATTCCAAATGCGAATAGAGATCATGCTGGTAGTCAAACCATGCGCCGGTCCAGAGGAACAGCACTCTCAGTCCGATTCCCAGAATCACGATCCACAGGCAAAGGAGTTGATATAGTTCCCGTCTCTTCACTTCATTTCTTTCTGCGGAGTCATGGGGGTGACAACCCAGATCAGATTCAACAAAAGCAGGGGTTCCAGAGGCTTCCGGTAGCGACCTTCGGTTGGTGCGATATTCTGGAAAAGCAGGAAAAACGTCAGGGCCGTAACCATGAGGGGAAGAAGGTGAAATTGTTTCCCCCAAAATCCTAAAAAATTGGAGCCAAGAACAAATAGAATGAGAGGTGCCCATAGCCAACGTCCGTGATAAGCGAAAAATCCCGACCATTCCGACAGTCGAACATCCGGCCATGAAGGGGCAAAAAGGAAAATAATCATGTTTTCTTTCAACTGGTTGCACCACTCTGGGAATGTGGTGCGAAGGGAGTTGAATTTTTCCACCCAGTCTTTTTTTCCGTTTGCCGGATCAACCGTTACCGTCATCGTGCTGTCTCCATGCGAACGTTTGATCATCCAGGTGCTCAGGGGTTCCAGCGGCTGGATATAACAACTGGGTGAACTGAATTCCCAGTAGCCTTTTCCAAAATAGATATGGATCACCTTCGCCCCGGAACGATGTTGGATCATGGTGATCCAGGGATTGCCAAGGGGCGATGGGAAACCGAGGTAATGATCGGTGCGAATGGTATTGGGAATGAGAAATAAAATACCAAGAAACATCCCGGCAACCAGTGTTTTCCATGTTCGACAAGAGTTCCACCAGACATAGAGGCCAGCCACTCCAACCAGAGGAACAACGGTAGGTTTCGTCAAACAACAGAGGCTCCAGAAAACGACCATCCATAGCCAAGAAGAAAAAGTCCCTTTTCGCAAAGCTCGTCCCGACATCCAGATGGAAATGCCGACCAGCGGGAGCAGCAGTGTTTCCATCATGATGTAGTGGTAAATGTCCAGCAGCGAAGGCATCCAGGAAATCAACAGCCATACCCAGAGTGCCGCGTCCCTGCTCAATCCCATTGCGCGCCCCGCCCGGTAGTACGTCCAGGGCATGAGGACGGATAAAAGTCCGGCGGAAAGGGCAATGAGGATTCGGTTATCTCCCGTTACCAGTCTCAGCAGACAAACATAAACCTGATAGAGAATGGGATCGCTCGCTCCCATCAGATCAGGATGGAACAAGCGTGCTCCGTTCAGCCAATGCCGTTTGGGATCGGAGAAAAGATAGTCGAGTGGGTTGTGATAAAAGCAGATGAGGATACGCACCACGGCTCCTAAAATAATCAGGGCGTAGAGGATTTGGCGGAGTCTGTTTTCTTTCACGTCCATCTCCATTGTTTCAGTTTTTTATCGATGGGAGCAAAGACGCCGTTTTCTTTCATCCACTCGCAGTATTTCCGGTAAGCGGGGTCTCTCATCAGGTGGCGTTCCTCGGTTCCGGCGCGGATGGTGTAGATGGTGGTGATAAAGAAAAGGCAGAAGGTAGCGCGGAAGTTTCCGTAAAATGTCCCATGGACTAGAAAGGGAAGGGATGCCATCCACCAGGCGAGGCATTTGGCCAGATAGGCGGGATGTTTCGTGTATCGATAGGGGCCATCGTCGATGATGCCGCGATTCGTCAGGTTGGAAAATCGACAGCCGAAAGATAGGGTTGCCCAGACGTAGATGACATAGAGGAGCAGGATGCCATATCCCCAAGTGACAAAAAGGACGGGCTGGGTGGCGGTCAGATCTTGCCAGTTTATGGTGCCTTTGTAAGAAAAGAATTTCCCCAGAAAGCAGGTGGAAAATGGAGGGTAGCAAATGAGAGCCGAGGCCCATCCCAGACAGGTCGGTTCCGTGGAGGCGATATGTGAATCTGTCACTCGCAGGGTAAGGAGGTAACCGATGGCACCCAAAAGCACGTCGATGGTGAAAAGGAAATTGAGCAGGGTGAGGTAGAGGAAGGTGAAATTGGCGAATTTGATTTCCTCCTTGTGAAGCCAGTTCAGATGGTCGGCTGCCCCGGCCAGCATGAAGGGGAGGAAAAAGCCTTTAATGATCCAGCCCAGGGCGTGGTTTTTCAAAAGCTGAAAATCGACTTCGCGCCAGCGTCCCGAAGCCAGCATTCCCAGATGGTAATAACCATCCAACGGTTCGACCATGCGTCGATCGACCCAGAGGACGTAGGGCAATCCCAAGAGTAAAACGGAACATGCCAAAATGGCGAAAACATTCCAGACAGGGTGATAGAACCCCCTTCCGTATTCGACGGAAAACAGTCGGTAGATCGATGCCAAGATCGTCAAAGTCAGAAGAAATCCCACGATTTTCAGGCGAATTCTCTGCCAGTGAATGGGGCATCCTCGATCCAACAGTCCACTACTTTTTCTCAGATGTGTTTGATTAAAAAAAACGCTGAGAAACGTCATGGGCAAGGCAATAAAACCGATGAATACGAGAAGAAGAAAAGTGGGGGAGCCCATGTGCAGCCAGTTGGTCAATCCCCAAGCGACAAAAAAACCTGCCAGCCCCGAAAAGCCGATCCCCTGAGGCGTGATGCGATCCCTGGACTGACCCGCAAAATGGAGTGTCTCGACGGCTTCCATGTTTATGGATTGGTCCGCCATTGCTCCCGGTAAACCAGAGCGGCAATACCAAGGAGGAGAAGGTCTCGCACAAAGGTCTTCCGTGTTTCGAAGGGGGATGGCTGGCTTGAACCGAAACATCCGCAATCAATGACAAGTCCGCGAAGAATGGCCTGACTTATGGCAACAAGGAATATGCAGCAGAGGATGAGGATGCCAAATGACGCAATATTTTTCTGGTAACCACTCATGAGCAACAGTCCCGTGATGATTTCAAAAGGCGGAAGGCCCAGGGCAAAAAGACTGACCAAGGGGAATGGCAAAATCTGAAAGGTGGCGACGCTGTCGGCAAAATTTTGAGGATTCTGGATTTTAACCGCTCCGGCATAAACAAATAGGACGCCGAGAACGATTCGCAGTAGCGCGATCAGGTTGGAACGGGAAAGTTTCACGGAGTTTTTTCCTCGGGCAATCCGGCCTGTGTCCACTCCGACCAGCCTCCGCGAAAGACAGCCACGTTGGTGAAATTCAACTTGACGAGAGCCTGTTGCACCATCTCGCTGTCCTCGCACGAGGCGCCGGAGCAGTAAACGACAAGGGGTTGGTTTTTATCTTTTTCCAGAGTTTCTTTTAAATGGTTGTAGGCGTTTTCAAAGTCGTCGCGCGGGAGGGAGCGCGCTCCCGGGACGTGGTTGAGGCGATGGAAGATTTCAGGACGGGCGTCCAGAATCAATCCTTGTTTGTTTTTGACAAATTTTTGAAATTCCGAAAGTGAAAGTTCCTTCCCGGCCAGGGTTAGGTTTTGTGGCAGGTCATCCCCGGAAAGATGAGCCACCGCTTGTCGAAGTCTTTCGATTTTGGATTGATAAGCGAGGGGCAATGGCTGGTTGTGAAGTTGATTGAGCAAAAGCCCCAGGCAAACCGACAGGGTTGCGATGAACCAGACACCCTGAATGTCTCGAAAGAGAGTGGTCATGGCCGGGGCTGTGAACCTTCCAGTAAAATATCGGCCCAGTTGGGGAGAAAGTCTCCGGTGCCATCGATTCGTTTGACCGTGCCGACTTGATCCCAGGCATGGAGGGCGGGCGATTGGGAAAATTCACCAAAGACAATTTCCGTATTTTTCGCCTCGTCGGGGCTGAGGTTTAACTGTTGGGGAAAGAAATCGGGATTGAGGAGAACGATTTGGAAGGCTGAATGAATGAGAGCTGCCACTTTTGGAATTTCCTGAATCTGTCCCCCGAGAATCAGTTTCTTCCCTTTGAGATCAGGAAGATGGTCCGCCGTCCCGACCACTTCCACCGACGGAACCGATGAGGCTTTTGCCAAAACACGCCGGATGGCATGACCGAAAATTTTACCCATCGTTTTTTCATTCAACAGGACGATGTCGGTCGGTGTTCCATTACCGAACGTGACGATGTCGGATGCGTCATGGATGTTGCTCTTTCCCTGCCCCAGAATCCAAAAAATCAAAAGGATGAGACAGGAGACGGCCACCGGAAGGCTCCAAAGTAGCGGGCGGGGCCATGTCTTTTTGATCCATCGGGAAAAGAGTACTGGCAAGAGACTGAGGATGGGCACAATCCAGAGCCATGGCGACTCGGCAACCGAACTGAAAATGGCGGCCACAAAAAAGGTTGCCCATATTCCCAGTGGGATGGACCACCAGCGATTCTCTTTGGAGGGCCAGCACAGCAGGACCATGACGCCCCACGCAAAAAGGTAGAGAAAACGGACGGGCCAGCCAAATTCCACCAGCCAGGTCAGATGGCTGTTCACCAGCGTGCGGTAATCTTCCGAACGATCCACGGGTTGATACCACTCCACATAAGCTTTCCCCGAATTGCCCCAACCCCACCCACCCGGGGCGTCGACCATCATTTGCGGAGCCTTTTTCCAAATTTCCAGGCGGTTCAGGATGGAGAGATCATCCGTTCCCTGCAAATAACGATCCTGCGTATTCAGATAGAGGGAAAATCCCAAAATGATCCAGATCGAAATTCCCATCGCCACAACCTTGCTTCGTTCCCAAGGCCACGGTTGCCAGACGGCGAGGATGGATAATCCTGCAAAAGCCGCCGCCAGCCCACCCCTGGAAATGGTATACATCAGGCAAATGCCGAGCCCCGCGAAACAAGTCAGTGCCAGCCAGAAACCGTATTTTTTGACATAATCCAGCGACCAGACGGTGACCATGAGGATGGCGATGAGCGCGGCGGTTTTGTTCGGGTTGCCCAACCCCCAATCCATTCGTAGAATTCCATTATAAAAGGCATTGTCCATTATTTTACATCCCATGCATCCGCGATTTCTTTCGTGGGAAGCGGTACGCGGAAACCTTTGGGGATCATGTCCACCTGATCCGCCGGAAAAACTCCCTGATTCACGATATCACCATAAAAAGGCGGCTTGCGAAAGGATTCCAGCCACGGCTCAGGAGGGGGCGTATTCGAAGGTGAATCCGGGTCGGATTCCTTTTTTTGTGCGTCCCATGCATCCCGTTGATCTTTCACGCTTAGGGCATATTCAAAAAAACAAACGCTCAGTTTTTCGACACCAGGATGCCACGCGTGACCGAGACCCACAATGGCCTTGTAAATCATCGGATAGCCTAGCGCCCTGCATTCGGCATAAAAACGCTTGGTTCGCTCATAACCGGATTCCAATTCACCCGTGGTCAGACACCAGAGGATTTTTCTGCCTTCCGGCGTCGGCTTGTCACAGCTTCCCGGCATGTGGAAATGTACAGCCAGAAAAAATTGCGGTTTCCGCAGGGCGATTCGACTCGCAAACTGTCCCGCCCCGCAATTCCCATCCAGCAAATAATCCTTGTCGGGAATTCCATATTTTTTGACAAACACCGTTACTCCCTTCTCCCACGCATTGGCCATGTCATCCAGCGTCTTGTCCATCTCCGCATACTCCGCCTGGCTCATGTCGTCCCAACTTTTACCCGGATCCCAGAGCCGGTGGGCTCCCCACGCGATGATGGCCAGCTTATGATCGTCGGCGAACTTGACGGCATAACTGAGATGAAGTTCCGGGTCTCCCTGCAAACATCGCCGGATTTGCTCGACGCTTTGGGCCAGAACACAAATCGCCATCACCCCCTGGACATCCTTCCCCTGGGAAACTCCCTTGGGAGGACGCAAAAACAACGTATAGTGAGGATATTTCGGATTATGAGTTTCGACCACCTGCTCCACCACCGGATCAATCGCCGGCTTCCGTTCAAAATCCACATGCCGTTCGGCATAAAGCTCCTTCTCCAAAAAATCCAGGGAATTCACCGGCACCGTTGACGGATAGGCCCGCGCCCCCGCCGATTTCTGATCCCCGAAAACCGCCAGTGCGCACCACTTGCCGGAATACTTCCTCACCGCTTCAGGAAGCGCAAAAAGAATCACCTCCGTCTTGTTTTTTTCATAAATAAAAGGTGTCGCGTAGGCAAAGTTATGCGTTCGGTTCACCTTGTTCGGCTTGTCCGCCTCATCAATAAAAGTCCCGTCGATGGAATAGAAATAGACTTTTATGTAAGTCGTACTCACCAAGGTTTTCTCCGGCACCGAAACCTTCACCGCAATGAAAGGAATCACATGCTCCTTATCATCCACCGGATTCCCCTTTTTATCTTTGATTTGCTCGTAAACCGCCGGGCCGGTTGAGGGAGCATGCCTGCAAAATTCGACGCTCTCCACCCGAAAAAAACCCTCATCCGCCTGCGCGGCAAGAGCAAAAAAGAAGCAAAGAATCAGTAATAAAAACAATCTCATGGCTGATGAACCTTCCTCCACTTCTCCAGCAAACCGGCTTCCGGCAGCCACCCCGTCAAAGACGGCGGCTCCTTCTTCACATCCACCACCGACTTCTGATCCACATCCACCCACACCCCGTCCCTCGACGGGTCACGCAGCCTCCTCAAAAGCACCTCAAAATAATCCCGCACAAAATCCTCCACCTCCCGCTTCGGCGAATGCCCGTCATTCGGCACCCCGATCCACAACCACGGCTTCCCCAACGCCCGCCCCTGCTTGAAAAAAATCAACGACGCCCCCAACCGCTCATCCTCATCCCCGCAAACCACAACCCCCGGCGGCATCACCGCAGACCGTTTCGGCTCACTCCACCACCCCGCCGAATACGCACACCACGCAAAAACCCGCTCCGGCTTCCACTCCACAAAACCACCCGTGAAATGCGCCCCACCCGAAAAACCGTAAAACAACAAAGACAGATCATCCCTATGATACGCCTGCCGGATCCCATCCAACAAAAGCTGACCCGAACCCGACGACATCACATAATAACCCCGATCCGAATTGATAAACTTCATGTCCGACGCAAACGACAACCCCACCAACCCCAAATCATTCTTCCTCGCAAAATCCTGCCACACCTTCTGCTTGATTAGTCCCTCACCATTTCCATTGCAACCCGGTGCCAGAACCAGGACTTTTGATGGTGCCAAGTCGCCTCGCCAGACGTAAATGTCTGCGTGCACCAACTCTTTTCCAGGGTTTAAGAGGATTTTGTTTATTTGCACTTCACTCTGAGAAAATGAAACTACCGATATAAAGGCGGCAAGAATAAAAATTCTCATACAGGTGCTTCTAGCGATATATCTATTCATGACCATGGTATTTAATCTTTGCGCTTTCTCCAGCATTAAACAGTTTCTTTCATATAAATTGGTTTATCAACAGCACATGATTTTCCTCCTGTATGTCGTGAAAAACAATGATTCAGATTTGGCGGTATTACCCGTTGTGCGAAAGATTAGTCGCTTTTCTAATCACACCGTTTGATTTGACGCGATTTATACATTGAGATAACGGAAAAATGCAATCCTTGCATTGCATTTGCAGCGCAAGATGACGATTGTGTGAATTTTCATATTTTCCTCAGTCGATAAGCTTGACTTGATTCATATCCTCAACCTATTTTCCCGACGTACCGCAGAGATGACAACAAATTCATTCAATGAAAATTATGAGAAATAAAAAGGGATTGGCGTTATTTTTTTGCACGGTGGTCTGTCTGTGGATGGTGGTGCTGGCGACGTATGCGGCTCAAAATCACTTGGGTGTGGACAAGCGTGCAACTCTACCGATGCAGGATGCTAATTGCTCATCAAGCAGCAGTGGCGGCGAATAAGTTTTCGTCCGACATCAATCCATGAGGCTCGCCAAAAAAATCCCGGATTTGTCCGCAGCCATTCTAGTGCTGTTTTGCGTGCTTCTGCCTTTTCAGACGAAGGGTTGTGGAATCAACTGGGCGAAGCCGACGAGCCATTTCGACGGGGTGGATGAGCAGGGGCGTGTGCTTTATTCCGAAAAGCTTGAACCTGTGAATATGGGTGAGGGGTATGAGGATATTCCGGTCTTTCTGATGTTCAAATCTAACTGGAACAACAGCAGTCCCTATGTCGGACAGGGATGGATGCTGCCGTTGCTGGAATCGCGAATGGAGCAGGTGGATGAAACAACATTTCGTCAATGGATGCCGGATGGATGGTTTCAGACATACTGGCGAGACCCAAAATATCCGAATCTTCTTAATGGTGGCCACGGATGGAAGGCCTCCGTTCAGTCTGATGACATCACAGCATGGGCTGACTGTGGGTGGAAAATTGTTTACGAGAAAGGACGCATCATCTCCTTGACGTCACCAAAAAATCATACCTTCAACTGGCTCTATTCTAACGGAAAGGTGACGGCCATTGAGGATTCGCTGAGTCACCAGCAGATTCTTCAAGTTCTATCCGATGCCGATGGAACCGTCACTGGAATAAAGGCCGGGGATAAGCAAGTTTCATGGGAAATGGGTAAGCGGCCGCAGGTCCAAAACGTTGGCGACAAAAGCATTGTTGCCGGAACCACCCCCAGCCTGGACAAGCTGACTTTTTCAGACCGGGCGTCAGAGACCTTTGTATTTTCGGTTGATGATCACCTTTATCCAACTCTCAAGGTGAATGACAAAAGGCTGATCTCATGGGAACCGATGAACGGAACCATACTCCGGGATGGGAATTGGAGCTACACCATCAAACATTATGCCAATTCCGCCTCCACTGTTCCCCAGACACGAGTCAATTCACTCGGACAAAAGGAATACTGGTTCAGGGATGATGAAAAAGGAGTCGAGATTGTGCAGGGAATCAACGGAATAAAAACAATAACGAGTTGGTTTGTATCTGGGAAAATGGCGGGGGAACTGCGTCGGGTGGAAAAGGAGTTCGCAGGAACAACAACGGTGGTGCAGCAGATGACTTATGACGAGAACGCCAGGCCCATCCGGGAACTGGCGGCAAATGGAAAGATCACGGAAATTAAATACGACAAGGAAGGAAATCGTATTGATCCAAAGATAAAGATTCCAACTCCGGGAGAAATTCAAGCTCAGGAGAAGGATTTTCTGACCAAGATAACTGGAAAAAAAGACCCGGATGATACTGAAGAAGCACGGTACAGGCTTGCATTGTTTTACATCTATACAGCCAATCAGCGTTCAAAGGCTCAGGAAGTGCTGAAGAATATGACTGCACCGCATGATATTTTCACCATCAAACTTCATTTGATCCAATCTGATTCTCAATTGCCTCCTAGTCAGAAAGTCGCACGTTATACCGCCCTTGAATCCGAATTTCCTGACGAGAAGCCACTGTTGGATCAAATTCTAAAAAGCTATAACCAATGAATACAAAAAATCGTTTGATCAGCAGTCATGGATGGCTGTACCTGCTATTGATATGGTGGGGGACCTCTGTGCTTTGCAGCCCTCTTATGGCCGATGCTCTCAAGGTTGTGATTGCCACGGGTGGAGGGACGATATATCAGGGTGAATCCATGACTTTCTACGCCTCCGCTGAGGGCGGCTGTCCGGATTATACCTATAATTGGACGTTTGAAGGTGGTACTCCATCCAGCGCAACGGGAAAGAGTCTGACTGTAACATACAATGATGTATCAAAGATTGATCCTGATACAGGGGTGATCATTCCATTACAGGTAACTGTGACCGGAACAGATTCAAAAGGAAGCGAGTCAACAGCCTATGCTGAAGTTTATGTTACAAATCCTGATGATGTGCCACCGCCTTTCTATAGCCGCAATGATCAAGAAGTAACTGGGGCGAAGCACCGCAAGATAGCCTTGAACGGAAGTCCTCTCTCCGATGAAAAACCTCAGCAAAAAGAGGAAACCGACACTCAACAGGAAGAAACGTATATTGATGCACTGACTCTGGGACTGAATCACAATACCACGGATATTTATGTTCCCATTGCCGGTAGTGATCTTTCTCTTTCCGTCAGGCGGAACAAAACCAGTGAAATCTGGACCCCAAAATCGGATCTTCAACCGCTGGAACATCCGGATGAGCCATTCGGTTCCGGATGGTCGTCAAACCTGACACCCAATATACGATGGGAACACCAATTCAAGTACAGTATGGCTGGTGGGATAATGGTTTGGGTGGGGGAAAACGTTTATGTGACAGATGAAAATGGAGCGACTTTTAAGTTTCTCATGACGACGGGGTCTATCACCAACCCCACATCGCCCAGCTACTATCCAGTCGCGCTGGCCCAGAACGAACAGGACAACATGGAGGCTTCATTATCCGAAAATGGTGACGGGACGTTTGTTTTTACAAAAAAATTCGGGACAAAACTTACTTTCTCTGCCCGTCCGCCGGATGTTAAATTCAGCTTTCTCCAACCTCCCCCTGTATTCCCGCAGGATTATCTGAACCGCTGCATACCAGATTGGAGACTCCCTCTTCCACCTCCTTCAGAAGCAGCTTGCGAAGATCAGATGTCGTTTTCACGCCTGTTGAGTGTTGTCGATCGATCGGGAATCGCCATCAGACCCACTTACGATAAAACCGATACACTCATTCCAGCGACCCTCACAGCCTATGATGCCCAGGGCAATCCGCTGCAGAGTCTGCAGATCCACAGCGATGACGGCCTTCGGATCAATTCGGTGACCGATCCTCGCGGAAAGGTATGGAATTATTCCTATGAAAATCGAACCATACCCAAACAGGGCCCCTATCCGAATGATTCTCAGGTGACCTTGCTGACTTCGGTTGCCGCACCCGATGGCGGCAAAACATTGTACGACTACGACTCCGCCTTCCAGCCGGACAAAAACCGGAAGAGTAACACTCCCATGTACCACTGTGATCTCTCAACAATCACGGATCCCAATGGCAAGGTATACCAGTTTGAGTATGCCTTTGACTGGAGTCATTTGGTTCACAGCAGCGATGGCGTATATCCCCAGACGGGTTTGCCTAGGAACGTCGTCAAAGTGATTCTACCGGACAACTTGGGGAAGACCATTTTTGAAAACCAGTCCTCCATCAATATTCAGACAGCGACTTATGTAGCAAACAGTGGAGAACTTTCCCTTAAGGTATCGGGTATTCGCCAAAATCAGGTGACCGATGCAGTCGGCAATATTCGCACCTACACGTTTAATGATGTCGAACAGCAAGTACTTCAAAGTATTTTGCCCTTGGCCAAGGCCTACGGATATTCTCCGGTCACGCCGCCCATCACTTTTGGGGAAATGGTGGTTACTTTCTATGATGCGAGCAAAAACAAACTGGGTTCCGAAACCTATGACTATGACATTGGTGCAGGGCTGAGCATCTCAAAAGTCATCGACTTCAGCGGAAATGCCACGACATTTTCCTACAACACTTCGTTGGATCTCGGTCGCGCCGTACCGGCTTATCCCTATCGTAATTACATATTTTGCAATGAGCGTTATTCAGACCCGGACAGCCAGACCAATGCAAACGGCGATGCGAAATCCTTCACTTATGCTATTGAACAGGCTGGGAGCAATTCCTACTACCGTCTGATGCAGTCCGTGACGGACGAACTCGGGCGAAAGACCTCCTACGAGTTCAATTCCATCGGCTTGAGGACTGCCGAGGTGATTCAGGACGCTGCCGGAACCATCCTTCAACGGACCGAGTTTACCTATGGAGACCCGCGCTTCCAATCCTTCATGACCCGCAAAACCGTGAAAAAACTTTCCAATGAAACGGCCCAATGGGTGACCGACCTGAGCATGGCCTATGTGGCGGATGATCTTGGGCGGGTACAAAAAGAGATCGTCGATCCGGACAGCATGGCTTTGACCACGACTTACGAGTACGACGCGAATAACAACAAAATTTCCGCTACCGACCCTCGGGGGAACAAAACCTCCTTCACCTATGACGACCGCAACCACCTTGTGAAGGTTACCTACCCCGCTATCAACGGTGTCTCAGCGACCAAGTCATTCGTCTACGACGCGCGCGGCAACAAAATCCAGGAGATCGACGAAAACGGAATCAGCACATTCTTCGCCTATGATGGCTTGAACCGTCTGGTCACACAGACCCGCGATCTGAATAAAAACGGCCAGGCGGACGACCGTACCGCCGACCTCGTCACCACCTACACCTACAACGCCGTCAACTCCCGGCTGAAGACCACCGACCCGCGTAACAACACGACGAAGCAGGCTTATGACGCCCTTCAGCGTCTCATTCAAACCACCGATGCGGAGGGCAACGTCACCACCTACGTCTATGGGGACAACTCCGGCTCCTCGGCCTTTGACTCCTCCAGCTTCAAGCCCACCCAGGTTACCGACCCCCGTGGCTATGTCACTCGCGCCGTTTACGACAAGCTCTACCGCAACACTGCATCCGGCGTGCAGTACACGCTGACTCCCTTTGCCGAAGCCGTCACCGCGAAGGTTTACGACAAGGTGGGCAATGTCCTCACCGTCACCGACCCCCTGGGGAAAGTCACGACCACCGCCTATGACGGCATGAACCGCCCGACCCTCACCACCTTTGCCGACGGCACCACACAATCTGTTGCCTACACCACCACCGGATTAAAATACCAGACTACGGACGAACTTGGACGCGTCACACAGATGCAATACGACGCCGCGAAAAGGCTGACCAAAACCACCGCCCCCGCCGTTGTCCGCGGAACCGGCAACACCCTGGTCAACCCCATCACCACCATGGGCTACGATGCCGATGGCAACCTCACCTCCACGACGAAACCGGAGGGCAACACCTTCCAGTACGTCTATGATGCCCGCAACCGCAAGACCCAGGTCATCAGCCCCGGTGTGCCTCCGTCTGTCGTCATCACGACCTACGACGCCGTGGGCAATGTCATTGCCGTCACCGATCCGCGCAGCTTCACCACGACCACCATCTATGACGCGGCCAACCGTCCCATCACCGTTGTCCAGCCCCCGGTGCCCGTCTTTGGCAATGCCAACGCCCTCACCCCCACCACCGTCTCCGTCTACGATCCGAATGGCAACGTCACCTCCCTCACCGATCCCGACGCCCACACCACCGTGAACGTCTACGACAAACTCAACCGCCTCACCAAATCGACCGATCCCGAGGGCATCTCCGTTTCCAACGAATATGACGCCGTCGGCAACCGCACCGCCGTTGTTGATGGGAAAAAACAGCGCACCGAATTCACCTACGACGGTCTCAACCGCAACCTCACCGTCACCTACGGCGCCGGCGGCACCACGGTCAACACCACCACTTACCAATACGACGGTGTCAACAAAATCTCCCGCACCGACCCCAACGGCGAAGCGACCACCTACCGGTATGACGACCGCCATCGATTGACCAACATCGCCTACTCCGTCCACTCGGACGGCAACCGCACCTACGGCTACGACCTCGCGGGCAACCTCCTCACCGTCTCCGAACCGTGGAAGGAAAACAACATCGCCGACTGCGCCTACACCTACGACGCCCTCAACCGCGTCATCACGGAGACCTCCACCGGGCAGACCCACCACTACGGCTACGATCTTAACGGCAACCGCATCTCCACCATCATCGGCGGCACCGGGCGCACCATGATCGGGGCCTATGACCTGCAGGATCGCCTCGTTACACTGACCGAGGGGCCGCGCGTCACCACCTACCTCTACGATCCCAGCAGCAACATCCTCAGCCAGACCCTCCCCAACGGCGAAGTAACGTTGAACGTCTACGACGCCCTCAACCGCACCACCACCAGCGCCGGTCCGAGCTACACCGCCGCCTATGGTTACGACTCCGTCGGCAACGTCATGGGATTAGCCGAGACCTTCCCCGGCCAGCCCGACCTCAACCGCGCGGTGAGCAATCTCTACGACGGGGACAACCGCCTTCTGGTCGAAACCGAAGTCCGCGCCGGAGCCAGCGTCGTCACCAGCTACACCTACGACAAGGCCAACAACCGCACGAAGAAAATCATCACCGGAGGCACCGCGCCGGGCA